>Ga0306920_100001408_pt1 | contig 29832 bp, 26 predicted proteins | sample flu12Cox44000170_FD_204666 | JGI IMG/M metagenome (GOLD analysis project Ga0306920, IMG submission 204666) | Lab enrichment of tropical soil microbial communities from Luquillo Experimental Forest, Puerto Rico - flux4day.12C.oxic.44.000.170 (v2)... | ecosystem: Environmental > Terrestrial >... | reverse complement strand
CGGGTTCGGATCCAAGTTTCCAAACCCGGACGCGAAACCAGTTTCTGAGGTGGGTGCGCCACACCCATCCGACACTACTAATGAGGTGAAAAGATGCACCGCACGCATCGCATGTCGCGTACCACCTTCCCGACGTTAATGTTGAGCTTAACGCTCGGCGGCGTAACCCCGTTGGCCGCCCGGGCGGGCGACGACTTTACGCTGCCCGTTCAGTAGCAAGCTATCGTGAGGTGAGGGAAAAGTCTCCGCTGGTGGCATTCTTTTCCCTCTCCTTGTTGTCCCAACGTGTTGTGTCGGGTACGGATCCAAGTTTCCAAACCCGGACGCGAAACCAGTTTCTGAGGTGGGTGCGCCACACCCATCCGACACTACTAATGAGGTGAAAGGATGCACCGCACGCATCGCATGCCGCGTACCACCTTCCCGATGTTAATGTTGAGCTTAACGCTCTGCGGCGTAACCCCGTTGGCCGCCCGGGCGGGCGACGACTTTACGCTGCCCGTTCGTCGGGATGGAGATTTGGTGGTTCAACAACCACCGGGCCCGGCCGCCAAACCGGCCCAATCAACCACCGGGGTGAAAAGCCTGGTTCTCACCGTTGGAAGTTCCCAACGTGTGCAGATGAAGGACAAGAAACAGATCAAGGAAGCCATCAACACGAAGGCCAACGTTGCAGTGGTGGCGGAATTCCCGAACGACCCAACGTCGGTGTCCATTACCGGAAAAGAACCCGGGGTGACGCGGCTAACATTACGGGGGGCGGACAACAGCGAGGAGGTCTATGATGTCACGGTGGAATTTGACATTGAATTCCTCCGATCGCTATTGATTCGCGCCGTGCCGACGGCGAGCCTGAATCTGATCCCGGCTGCCAGCGGCGCCGTGATCATCGGCGGCACCGTGCAGCGGGCCGAGGACACGGACATCATCCTTCGCGCCGCGGGAAGTGTGCTGGGCGGCGTGGACCGGGTCATCAATGCCATGCAAGTGGGCGGAGTCCAGCAGGTTCAGCTTGACGCGGTGGTGGCATTAGTTTCCCGTTCGGAACTACGGCGGATGTCGTTTGACTTCCAATTGAATCAGCCGAGTGTCACCATCGCCGGGCTGACTGGACAGGGTCTATTCGTTCCCAGTGGATCCATGTTAAGCTTTCCGGGCAGAGGGCTGGCGACGACTGGTAATCCCAACGGGGCTCCGCCGAACCTTTTCTTGGCGGTTGCGGGCGACAGAACTCAGTTCTTTGGACTCTTGCAGGCTCTTCGGGATGAGAACCTGGCGAAAATTCTGGCCCAACCCAAAGTCGTGGCGCTCAGCGGACGATCCGCCCTCTTGCTTTCCGGGGGTGAACAAGCCGTTCCGGAAGCCGCCGGACTGGGTTCCATATCTGTTCGGTTCGAGCCATTCGGCACGAAGTTAAACATACTGCCAATCGTGCTGGGCAACGGCAAGATTTACCTGGAAGTCGAACCGGAAGTGAGCTTCCTCGACCCAACGACAGGTACATCAATCAATGGCACTACCGTTGATGGCCGGCTTACTCAACGGGTCCACACGTCGGTGGAAATCGAGGACGGCCAGACCTTGGCCATCGGCGGGTTGATCCAGAACCAGGTGACGGGCAAGACCACTAAATTCCCGGTTTTGGGCGATCTGCCCTTCGTCGGGGTTTTCTTCAGTACCAAATCGTACGAAGAAAGGGAAACGGAATTGGTCGTCCTGGTGACGCCCCACGTCGTCGATCCGATGGCATGCGATCAATTGCCGAAGTATTTACCGGGTCAGGAAACCCGCACGCCGGATGATTTTGAGCTATTCTTGGAAGGGATTCTGGAAGCGCCCCGCGGCCATCGGGAAGTCTTCCCGGATAAGCGCTACAAAGCGGCTTATTTGAACAGCCCGACCGCTTCAGTGTATCCCTGTGCCGGGGACGGCAACGGCTCCGGGTCCCGGTGTGGTAATGGGGGCTGCGTGCAATCTGCACTGCCTGGGGGAGCAGCCATGGACTCCAAGGCACCGGCCGTCAAACCGATGGCCAAGCTGCAAATGGACGGAAGTAACAAGGCGTTGGGTCTAGCCACGGTGCCAGTGGAAACCAGCGCGACGTCTACGCCCGAAGCAAATTCGGGGACGGCGGGAAGCCAGGGAACTTCCCCATTGTCTCCGGATGCAGCGGCGAAAGAAACGAAACCGTTCGTGCTTCCGTCGGTTTCGGGCACTCCCGGTAAAGGGGAAATGAAGTAGAGATAAGCCGGGAGGGAAGCGGGGCGGCCAACCGCCCCGGCTCCCTCCGAGGATGCATGATGACTTTTTCGGTGACCTATTGTTTGGCAGCCTGAGTTTTAGATTCGGTGGGTTTCATGCAACGCATCGCCATTGTGGATCCGCAGGACATAACCCGAGAGCCATTGCGGAACCTGCTGTTGGGTATGGAATCACTGTGGATGGAGGCAGAATGTGCCCGATACGAGTTTTTCGCCGATGTGGTCGCCCAATCGAGCCCGGATGTAGTAATTATCGCGCTGGATGCGGACCAGCAAAAAGCGTTGAGTCTGATAGGGCAGCTGAAATCCGACCATCCGGCATTGCCCATACTGGCCGTCAGCGGGAAAGGAGATGGTCAGTCGATTCTTCAGGCGCTGCGCGCGGGAGCGAAGGAATTTTTGACTCAGCCCGTGGTCCTGGAGGAATTGTTAACGGCGCTGGAGCGGTTGGGCCAAGGCGCCAAGGATAAAGGGGGCGTCAAACGCCCTTCGCTTGTGATCGCCGTTCTGGGCTCGCGGGGAGGGGTGGGTTGTACCAGCCTGGCGGTCAACCTGGGATGCACGCTGGCGCAGGAAAAAAACCACGGGGTCGCCCTGATCGATCTCGATTTGGCGCTGGGAGATGCGGATGTGGCGCTGGACATGATTCCGGACCACACGCTGGCGGACGTGGCCCAAAACATTGAGCGCCTGGACATGCAGTTCCTCCGGCGGGCGATCGGGAAACATGCATCGGGGCTGGCATTGCTGCCGCACCCAATTCGCATCGAGGAACTGGGCTTGGTCCACGAGGATCATTTGCACCGGCTGATTAGCCTACTGAGGGCCAGCTACACACACTTGATCCTCGACCTAAGCAAGAGTTTTACCGGGACGGATCTGACTGCTCTGCGTGTGGCGGACTTGGTTTTGCTGGTGACCCAGTTGGAGTTGAGCAGCGTACGCAATTCGGTGCGCATCCTGCACAGCATGGGCGAGGAAGGTGGATTGGTTGACAAGGTCAAAATCATCCTCAACCGGGCCGGGTCCGATTTTCAGGAAGGGGATATCAGCTTGAAAAAGGCCGAAGAAACCATCGGCAAGCCATTTTTCTGGCAAGTTCCCAATGACGCAAAAGCAATGATCGGATCGCGCGCGGCCGGAATTCCACTGCTCATGCATGCTCCCAAGTGCAAGGCACAGCAAAGCATCAGTAAGTTAGCGCATGCCTTGTGCGACAAGAAGACGCGAGAAGAACCGCTGGCCGCAGCGGCTGCAGGGGGAGGAAGCTGGTGGCGAAAGTAGAGCACTCTGTCTAGGGATTGGCCGCGGTCGGAGACGATTTACTTATTTGAGGACACACCCATGTCGCGGATGTCATCACGGGGATTGAGTCTTAATAGTTTCGGCACGAACTTGAGCCAGAACAACGGCACCGGCGCCGAACGGCAGTCCAACAAGAGTTTTGAGGAACTTAAACGCCTCATTCACAGCAAATTGGTGGACAAACTCGATCTATCCCGCGTAAGTGATCTGGCGGGGGATACGCTCCGGCGGGAAATTCGGCTGGTAGTCGAGAGGCTATGCGATACCGAGAACCCTCTTCTGAATCGCATGGAGAGGGAACGGCTGATCGACGAAGTGCTGGACGAGACCTTTGGCTTCGGCCCTCTCGAAATGCTGCTCAAGGACCCGACGATCAGCGATATTCTGGTAAACGGTCCCCACAAGGTGTTTGTGGAACGGCGTGGCAAGATGGAAAGGACGGACGTCAAGTTTCGTGACAACGACCACCTGCTGCAAATTATCGACCGGATCGTATCCAAAGTTGGCCGGCGGGTGGATGAAACCTCGCCGATGGTCGATGCCCGATTGCCGGACGGTTCGCGTGTAAACGCCATTATTCCGCCACTGGCACTTGATGGACCGTCGATGAGTATTCGGCGGTTCGGGACCAATCCATTGAAACTGGAGGATTTGCTCAATTTCAAAGCATTTACGCCGGAAATGGCAATGCTGATGGAGGCCGCCATCAAGGCCCGGCTAAACATTGTGATCAGCGGGGGAACGGGTTGCGGTAAGACCACGTTGCTTAATACGCTGTCGAGCTTTATCCCGAGCGAAGACCGGATTATTACGATTGAAGACGCGGCGGAATTGCAATTGCAACAGGAGCATGTGGTACGACTGGAAACGCGGCCGCCGAACATTGAAGGCAAGGGTCACGTGAATACGCGTGATCTGGTGCGCAACGCCTTGCGTATGCGGCCGGAGCGTATTGTGATCGGCGAATGCCGCGGACCCGAGGCGCTGGACATGTTACAGGCGATGAACACCGGTCACGCGGGGTCTTTGACGACGCTGCATGCGAACAGCCCGCGCGATGCCCAGGCCAGGTTGGAGACCATGATCATGATGGGGGGCCTGGAACTGCCGATGAAAGCGATGCGGCAACAGATTGCCTCGGCCGTAGACCTGGTGATCCAGGCGAACCGGCTGCAGGGAGGGCCGCGAAAGATTACGAGTATCACCGAAGTCGTCGGCATGGAAGGGGAAGTCATTATCACACAGGATATTTTCCGCTTCAAACAACTGGGAATCGACCAAAACGGCCGAGCCTTCGGCCAATTTGAATCCACGGGTGTGCGGCCCAGTTTTATACCCCGCCTGGAGGCAGCAGGCATTAAATTACCGACGAACCTGTTCCAGGAACGGATTTTGATGCGGGATTGAACTATGTTTGAATAGGCGAGTGGTGGGTGGTAAGTGGTGCGCGGTTGAGAAAACGGTGTACCAAACGGCCGATGCCGGGCCAAACAACTTGAAGAAAGCACCAGGGGACTGACGATGAATTTAGCGATTATTGTACCGTTTGTGGTGGTATTAGTCCTCGTGGGCATACTGGCATTTGTGTTCCGAGATAGCGGGTCGGGCAAGTCGGCCAACCGGTTGGACGTGCTGGTCGGGAAACGGCGCACTGACGGGCAGGCGGATGTGCTGAAAAAGTTGGATTTCGACATGGACAAGAAGACCTTGCTAGAGGCCTTCACGTCGCGCGTGCCGAATATCCAGAGATTTTTCGAACAGGCCGACTATCACAAGCCGAACCAGTTGTTAATCGTCGGGTCGATAGCCGCCGTGTTGACCATGACCGGAAGCTGGTTGGCGCGGGTGCCGGTCTATTTTGTGCCGGTGGTGGGCATACTGATGTTTCTGGCGCCGTGGGCGTGGCTGTGGAACCGCCGGCGCGTGCGGCTGAAGAAATTTGCTTCGCAGTTGCCCGATGCTTTGGAACTTGTAGCGCGGGCACTTCGGGCGGGCCACTCACTGGCTGCGGGGATGCACGTGGTAGCCGAAGAAATGCCCTTGCCGATTGCTGTTGAATTCGGCCGGGTCTATGAGGAGCAAAACCTGGGGATATCCCTTGAAGACGCCATGCGCAATATGACGGACCGGGTTCCAAACCTCGACTTGCGGTTTTTTGTAACATCGGTGGCGATCCAACGGCAAACAGGTGGTGATTTAGCGGAGATACTCGACAAAATCGGTTACGTCATCCGAGAGCGGTATCGCATTCTGGGCCAGGTAAAAGCCTTGACGGCAGAAGGCCGGCTCTCCGGCGTGGTGCTGATCGCCTTACCGTTTGTGCTATTCCTGGTCATGTTGCACCTGAAGCCGGATTACGTGGCCGTTTTGTGGACCGATAAGCAAGGCATCAAGATGAGCGTGTTCGCCCTGTTCATGCAATTGTTGGGCGCTGCGGTGATCAAAAAGATTGTTGACATTAAAGTGTAAACAACCGGTAATGCTTTGCCTGTTGCAACTGCTTGACATCCTTGGGAGGCTGAACCGTGTTAGCTGATTCTGGAATAAGTTTTCAGGACATCATCCCCCTGCTCGTTTTTGGAGGAGTGGTGATGTTCCTGTGGGGATTCATGAACTTGCTGGCGGAACGGAATAATCGAACCATGGAACGGCTGATGCGGCATAGCCGACCGGCCTCTCTGGCGGAAATTGAAGATCCGAAAGCGACCAAGAAGGCGAAGCGATTCCAGGCTGTGACGGACATGGCCAAGGCAATATCGCAGCCCTTGATGCCGCAGACGGAACTGGAGCAATCGGCCTTGCGAGTGAAACTGGCCAATGCCGGCTTTCGCAGTGAATCGGCAGCGGCCGTGTATTCGGGACTGCGGGTGGCATCGGTTAGCCTGTTCACACTGGTCGGCCTGGCGGTCTTTTTGCCGAAGGAGGATACTCTCGTAGGCAAGGCCAAGTGGATTGCCCTGATTGCGATAATTGGTTTTTACTTGCCGAGCATCATCCTGTGGTGGCTGCGGAAGAATCGGCAACAGGAGATTTTTCTGACGCTGCCGGACGCGCTGGACCTGATGGTGGTTTGCGTGGAGAGCGGGCTGGGCCTCGATGCGGCCATGCGGAAGGTATGCGATGAAATGAAGGGACACGCCAAGGTACTGTGCGAGGAAATCGGGTTGGCGAACTTGCAACTGCAAATGGGCCGGCCGAAACGGGAAGTGCTGCACGACCTGGGGGTGAGGACCGGGGTGGACGACGTAAAGAGTCTGGCGGCGATCCTGATCCAGGCGGATCGATTCGGATCGAGTGTAGCGCAAGCATTGCGCGTGCAATCGGATTCGATGCGGACACGGCGCCGGCAGCTGGCGGAAGAAAAGGCCGCGAAAACGGCGGTGCAGATGATATTCCCGCTAGTGATGTTCATATTCCCGGGAATTTTTGTGGTCCTGGTCGGGCCAGCGGCCCTGGCCATTGCGAATCAAATGCTCAAGAACCAGTAGGTTTGACCTGCTGGACGGCGCGGGGACTGCCCGGCGCCAAAGCAACGCATCGCTCATTGTTGTGAATCGGGTTAAGTGCTATGGGAAGCGGGTTTGCGGGTGCGAGGCATCCTGTGAAATCCGCCAAACGTGACTCAGGAATGGGAGAAAAACGTATGAACGGATTCATCGGCAAAACCGCGACTGCAATTTTTTTTGCGGGCGGGTCCATGATGGTGGCCGGGGGCTGCTACGGTTACAAGGATCTCGTCGATCCGTGCTATCCGGATCGCTACGATTACGCAGCCCGGCAGAATGTGAAGCAGTGTTTCGGGCCGCAAGTTCAAAATGGCCATATCCTCGACCAGACGATATGGAACTACGATTTTGAACCGGGAACGGCCAATTTGACCGAAGGGGGCAAAGCCCACCTAACATACCTGGCGCGGCGGCGTCCGGTGGTCGACACCACAGTATTTTTGCAGGTGGCGCACGACATCTCGTATGATCCAGCAGCACCGGACAAATACAGCGCCGAACGGAATGAGCTCGACAACAAACGGACCAAAGCCATCCAGGACTACTTGAGCGCCGAGACGGCGGGCCGCAGTGTTGCATTCAATATCGTGCGGCATGATCCTGCGGAAGTGGGCCAATCGGCAGTGTCCGTTAACCGCTCCGTCGTGGGTATGCAGGCGGGAGCGCAGGGAACCCTAATGCGAGGCGCGAGTGGCGGGGGTGCTGGCGGCGGCGGCAGCGGTGTGACGCCTCAAGCCACCGGACGATAATTTTCGGCAACGATTACGCCAGCAGGATGCGCCAGCGAGGGGGGATCATGTGCCCTCGCTGGCGCGTCGAGCTGGTGTGACAGTGATATGACATCTGGGATTATCAACATGAAGTCGAGTGATTTGCGAAATCGGTTTTGTCACCCGCGATTTTGGGTGCCGGTGGCCGACCAATTAATTTTTTTTCTTGCATTCCTGCTTATCACCACAAACCAGAGTCGGGGCGAATCATGGACCCCCGCTGACGCTTCCGGCTCTTGTAATCCAGAGTCATTGGTCCTCGCTGACGCTTCGGGCTGGTATAAGCCAGACGTTTATCAATGCTCGTCTCATTCATGCGATAAGGTTGGACTGGTGAACTATTCGCCGATGTTCGCGCATTGGACGGATAAAATTTCCGGGCCGGTTGAATCGGCGTTGAATAGTCGAGCGAAAATGCTCCAAATTGGCTGTATCTTCATGATATTGGCCCTGGCCGTCATTTGGTGGAGAAGAACTTAGACTGGGAAAGGCCGAGTATGAATGCCGTAATGCGTGCGCCGAAATCGGCGAACCTGGAATGGGAAGGGTCGGGCATGCCGGAAGCCCCAAGCGCCCCGGAAACCTTGAAGGAGGCCGGTTTAAGCCTGGGCTTCCTGAACGATCTGCTCTTGAAGACGCTGTATTCCTATGGAGGGATGCTGGGACTCGACCTATCCCGGCACTTGTGCCTGCCATTCAAAGTAATAGAAGAGGCGTTGCGGTTTCTGAAGGATGAAAAATGCCTGGAAGTTGCGGGCGGGGATCTAATCGGCCGGGTAAGCTACCGATTCAACCTGACTGAGCTGGGCCGCAAGCGGGCGCAGGACGCCATGCAATTTTGTGCATACGTGGGGCCAGCCCCGGTGCCGCTGGATGATTATATCGAACAGGCATATCGCCAGGCCGTTACCGGGATATCGTGCAGCATCGAATCGCTGCGCGCATCCATGCCGCATCTGGTACTTCCCAATGAATTGTTCAACGCCATCGGCCCGGCAATCGTCAGCGGCAAGTCGGTGTTCATTTACGGTCCTCCCGGAAACGGCAAAACTTCCATCGCCACGGCGATTGGGGACTTCATGACGCAGGTCGGCGGGGAAATTTACGTTCCCTACGCTTTCCTGGCGCACAACAGCATTATCACCGTCTATGATCAGGCGATTCACCAGTCGGCCGACGATAGTCCGAATGATCGAATCGAGGACAATGAAGCGACGATTCGCCGGCTTTTGAATACCGGCACCATCGATCCGCGCTGGGTGCGGATCCGGCGACCAGTGGTCATAACAGGCGGCGAGCTGCACCTGGGAATGTTGGACATCCGGTTTAATTCGGAGTCCAACTTCTACCAGGCTCCTCTCCACATCAAAGCCAATGGAGGAGTTTTCCTTATCGATGACTTCGGCCGGCAACTGTGCAGTCCGAAGGAACTCCTCAACCGGTGGATTCTGCCGCTGGAAAGCCGGCATGATTACCTGACCACGTCGGACGGCAAGAAATTTGAAGTTCCCTTTGAGCAATTGATCATTTTTTCCACCAACCTCGATCCAAAAAACCTGGTCGATGATGCGTTCCTCCGCCGAATTCGGCACAAGGTGGCGATCAACGCTCCCGACCGGGACATTTACGAAAAAATCTTCAGCATGAACGTCAAACGGCTGGGAATGAATAATTGCCCGGATGCCATAGCTTACCTATATGAAAGGTACTACAGCGGGAGCCGCAGTCCGCGGGCCAGCGATTGCCGAGATTTGCTGGAGATTGTACAGTCCATTTGCCGATTTCGTAAACAGCCTGTGCAATTGACACGGGAGCTCGTCGCCGAAGCAGCAACCAGTTTCATCAGCGAATTTTAGAAAGCGGTCGTTCCGCGGCATATTTCCCATCTTTACGCGAGGCAGGCATGGACGGTCCAAGGCTTCTATTCCTTCCATTTCTAGCGTGTTTGGTTTTGGGTGTGGGATGTGCCAGCCAAAAGGGGATGCAGGTTGCCCAGAATCCCTCCGGTCAACAGATTGCCAAATCCGAGAAAGATTTGCCCAAACGGAAACCGCAGGCAGGAACTTGTGTGGCTTTGGGGAATCTACAGCTCCACGCCGCGCAGGAACCCGACAAGATGCCTGTACAAAAAGAACAAATGCTCGATATGGCACGGAAGTACTACCAACAAGCGATCCGGACGGATGCAAAATGCGCAGAAGCTTATCTTGGGTTGGCCAAGACCTATGAAATCCTGGGCGACTGCGACCGATGCCTGGACACGTTTAAAAAGGGTTTGAAAGCACTGCCGCAAAATCCAGTGCTGTTTTACGAGCTGGCGATGACCCAGGCGCGGCAAAAGGATTGGGCGTCGGCGCTGCCCAATCTGGAGAGGGCTGTGGCGCTGGACCCGGAAAACCGGAGCTACCAAACGACGCTGGCCTATGGCTTGGCGCGGGTTGGCCGTTACGATGAGAGCTACGCGCATTTCAAGAAACTGGTAGGGGAGGTCCAGGCCCATTACAAACTGGCGCGCATGCTCGAACACGTACAGAACAATGAAGCGAGCAAACACCATTTACAGCTGGCGCTGCAAATCGATCCGCAATTCAATCCCGCCCGCCAACTACTAGAAGAACTGGAAAGCTCATCAACGGGGCTTATTAAGCCGGTCGCCGCAGTGGGTTTTCAATCCCTGGACGAAGTGGCTCCGCTCAACAAGTGACCGCCCTCGCGGCCGATGGATTGGTGCATGGTAGTTTGGTAGACTACCACCATGAAACTGGCCATTCTTAGTGACACCCATAGCCGGTACCATACAGTGGAAAAGGCCCTGGCGATTCTCCGGGAACGGGGAATCGATTGCATCGTGCACTGCGGCGACATCGAGGACGCGGAGACCGTCTTCCTGTTTCAGGACTTTAGCACTCATTTTGTTTACGGCAATTGCGACACCGAGAGGGCCGGGATTGCCGATGCGATTCAGGAAAGCGGCGGCAAGCTCCATGAACCCTTTGGCGACCTTGTGATCGCCGAGCAAAAAATCGCCTGGATCCACGGAGATAATAAAAAACTCCTACAAGACGTCGAACGGTCGGGACATTTCGAATTTCTTTTTTACGGTCATACCCACCAGGCGGAACAGCATCGTACGGGGCGGACGCGGGTGGTCAATCCCGGGGCATTGCATCGAGCAAAAGTCAAGACGTTTGTCATTCTGGATTTGGCAACCGGGGGCCTGGAAAGCGTGGTTGTGGCATAGTTTTTTGAGTCTTAGACACGTTCAATTCGCAACGTGTGCTCCTGCAAAAAAGCTTCGCATTCCGAACGCGTGAACACACCCGGCGTCGTGCCAATGGAGCGAACGCAACTGGCGCCGAGGGCACTGGCAACGCGCAAGCAATCCTCGGCCTCCAAATGATGTAAGAGGCCATAGATAAAGCCGGCATCGAAGGCATCGCCCCCACCGCTGGCATCGACGTACGGCACGGAAAAAACGCCGGCGCGCAATTTGACACGATCGCTGACGAGAATCGCCCCGTCGGAACCCATCGTCACCACAGCGGTTTTCGCCCCCATGCGATGGAAGCGTTCCGCCTGCTTGAGCGGATCTTTTTCGCCGGTGATCAACAAGGCCTCGTGATTATTGGGCAAAAAGACATCGACATGGGGCAACAGTTTTTCCAGCCGGGGCAAGTAATCGGCAGGTCCCGGAGTGGCCACGTCCAATACCGTCTTGGCTCCCGCCTGGCGGGCCGCCTGGAAGACCGGAAGTAAGTGCTCCTGATGCAGGTTCGGCATCAGGAGATAGCCGCCCAGATAAAGGGCTTTGCAGCGCTGCAAGCGGTGAGCCGGGATATCCGCGGCAGCGAACGCTGCGTTGGCGCCAAAGGTATGGATAAACCGGCGGTCCTGGCCGGCGACATTAACGATCATGGTTTGACTGGTGTCGGCTGAGGGGGTGACGGCCAATCCGGAAACATCGATATCTTTTTCGCGCAGCATTTCGGCGACAACCCGGCCGAAAATATCGTTGCCGACCCGCCCGGCCAGTCCGACGGAAATTCCCATTTTGACCAGGTCGACCGCGGTGTTCGCGGCACAACCGCCGATGGTCAACAGCAGCTTGTCGGCCATGACCAGTTCGCCGGCGGCCGGCACGTGCGCAATGGGACTGCACACATGGTCGGCTACAATAATCCCGGCACACAAGACATCCGGATGCTGATTCATGCCTGACCTCGAAACGGTAAGGAGAAACTGGTCTTTTGTTAGGGGAAGTCTTTTAACACAATAACAAACGAATCGGCAAGGAAAACAGGGGTTGGCAGCAAAGATCCTCTCCCGCAAATAACGCAGTCGAGGCGATGCATGCTTCATTTTGAAGGCGACAAAGACTTTTTGCAAGCGCCGCAGGAATTGTGGTCAAAGTTGAGTGACGCCAGTTTCCTGGTCCAATGTATTCCGGGCGTGCAAAAAGTGACGGAGGCGGCAAAAGACCGCGCGATGTGGGTGCTGCGGCCGGGATTCGCATTCGCTCGCGGCACGCTGGACATGACCCTGCGCATCACGGAGACTAGTCCAGAAGAATCGGTGCGCGTGACGGTGGTAAGTAAAGGGATCGGCAGCAGCAGCACGGTCGAGGCGAGTCTGTCATTGAAGCCTGGAAATTCCGGCACGCGAGTCCACTGGACGGCTGATGTCACAGAGTTGGGCGGCCTGCTCAAGGCAATTCCGCAGGGACTAATCACGGCAGCGGCGCAAAAGGTGATTGGGGACGTTTGGGGGGCGATTGAGGAAAGGATGAAGGATGAGGGATGAATCAGCGGTTTTTTTGGCGCGCGCGGATAGGGGCGGAATCGTCTTATGGTTAGCAGCATGTGTCTTCAGAGTCGGAACCTCGCTTACGCGTCTCGTCAGTATGCTGTCGAGTCACAAGGCTGCATATCGCTTTCCGGCCCTTGTGGCAGGAGGAGGAGATATGAGGATTGTCGGCAGGATGGCTTTTGTGGCGCTCGTTTCGGTGATGCCGGCGAAGGTCGGTGCGTTGGGTACGGAAACGCTCGGCAATGCGCCGGTGGTCAAACAACCGGATTGGGCGGAGGGGGTGGTCGATGTCGTCAATTTGAAGAGCCGGGTCTATTCGCAATGGGTAAACGGCAACGAAAACTTTTTCTATCGCGGCGACTCCCAAGCCGCGAACGAAGCGATACGGCACTACGCCCTGATCAAGGACGACGTCCGGGAATTGATCCTGTTGCCGGGGTCGGGTCGGGCGTTGACTTTCGACCGCAAGCCGGTTGATTTCGATTGGCAGCTGCAGGTGCCGAGTGGGATTTACAGGGCAGTATCCAAGAGGCGGCACGCGGTGATGACGGTGTACATCAACGGTGCGAAGCCCCGCGCGGCGAAGGACCGCAAGCAGTTCGAAGTCTGGCTCGGGGAATTGAATCATGATTCGTTCGCGACGCGCGCGAAGGCCAAGAGGGAACTGGAGAAGCTCGGTTATGACGCCAAGCCGTTCTTGCGGGAGGCGCTGCGGGCACAGCCGGCGATTGAAGCCCGCCGCCAAATCGAGGGATTGCTGGAGAAACTAAAGGATTTCGAGGTGGGCGACCTCGAGCTCCCGGAAGGGATCTCGGTGCGCAGTGTTGACGATTTGCTAGCCGAGAATTTGGAGGGACTGAAGGACAAAGCTGAAACCGTGCGCGGCATGGCGATGCAGGACTTGAGCGGTCTCGCCGATTACAGCGACAAGGTAGTGCCGGCGATGACCGACATGCTCCGGAACGATAGAAGCGAATGGGTTCGGCTCGTGGCGGCCGGGTGCCTGGGCCATATCGGAGTCAAAGCCAAGTCTGCGATGCCGGCATTGAAAGACCGGCTCAATGATCCGGACGCCAACATCCGCAAGGCTTTTCAAGCCACTCTGGATCAACTCGAAAACGCGGAGGAGAAGCCCGGACAGGAGGAAGAGGTGAGGAAAAGAATCGCGATTTTGCAGGAGATCAGGGCATTCATGAAGGCGGCGAGGCGGAAGTAGCTGAGTCGTTTTGTTCTTCCGGCGGTGCCGGTCTAAGTGTCACCGCATGTAGTGCAGTCGTGACCGTGACGAGCCGTTTATTGCGCACGTACGGATCTGTGGGAGCGGCGGGCGGCGACACCCGCCGCGACCCGGCCTTCGGGTTCCTTTTTTAGCCGATCAGTTGCTGTCCGAGACTACTTCCCCGCCAGCCCGCGTAAAGAGCCGGGCCATAACGCTGATGTTCATTCCTTCGTTCAGAAAATGCACCGAACCGTCGGCGAAGACGGCGTTGGCACCGCCTTGGTGAAAGCTGTAGACTTCGCGCTCGTTGCTGCAGTTGAGGGCACATGGTCCCGGGCGCGTCTCGGTGATTGGGTCAATTCCCGCGAGCATGATTCCGGTATGAAATCCCGCCCAGGGACCGCCGTCAACGGTTTGGTCGGGGCCCGGCCGGCGCATCCGCCATTGCCTCGGCCGGCCGGCATCTTCGGTCAGCAGGAGGGTGTTCGCCGTGCCATCCATGATGTCGCTCAAGCGCGTCATCTGGTTGGGTACGAGCACGCCCCGCGGGTCTGCCGGCCGATCGATCCAGCGCCGGTCGACCAGAACCGAAAGGAAATCTGGGTCGATGTACCAGGTGGGCGCATAGTCCCCGCAGGCGGCCCTGCCGCCGTAATCGAACGGATAATAGGTCATGAACCGGTCCGGTTCAGCGGACGGGCACTGAAATACCTTCAGGGGAGCAGATACAACCGGCTGGTTCAGTGGGTCCGATAACCTGAGGTCCCAGCGATACAGGTTGGCCAGCGGCTGCTGTTCGATAAAAGGAAGAATGAACGGCGCCCAGCCATGATTGACCGGCAGGGTGACGCCGGCGTCCGCCCGACCCGGGGGAAACTTTTGGTGCGTGAGGTGGTAGTTGTGCAGTGCCAGGCCGAGCTGCTTGAGGTTGTTGGCGCAGCTTGCACGGTTAGCTGCCTCGCGCACTTTCTGCACGGCAGGCAGCAAGAGTCCAATAAGCGCAGCGATGATGGCAATCACCACCAGCAATTCAATCAAGGTAAAACCACGGCGCGTGCGGATCATGGCAGGCTCCTGAGTGGTCGGTAGTTTGCGGGAAAAGCGTTCCTGGTTCTGTACCAACGGCTATGGACTCTTCTCCCACAGGCTCGCCTCCCAGATCTTGATTTCGCCCTTGGCCTTGTAGCCGCCACATGCGGCCAGGTGCTGGCCGTCCGGGCCGAACGCCACGCCCCTGATCGTGCCGAGGAGTCCATGCAGTCTGGTGATCTCCCGGCCGGTCCTCGTATCCCAGACGATGACCTCTTGCCAACTGGCCGAGGCAAGGCGGGTGCCGTCGGGGCTGCAGGCCATGGCGATGACGTAGTTCGTATGTCCGGAAAGGCTGAACAGCTCTTTGCGGGTGGCCGTCTCCCAAATCCTCACCGTGCGGTCCGCATCCCCCGACGCCAGCAACCGGCTATCGGGACTGAGGGCCATGCTCATGACCCGCGTGGGGTACTCGAAAGTGTGGACTGTCTCGCCCGTGGCCGCGTCCCAGAGCTTCACGGTTCCGTCGGTACTGCCCGTGGCAAGGAGCTTTCCGTCGTGGCTGAACGCCACGAACTTGACATAGGCCTTATGCCCGCGCAGAGGGGCGAGAAGCTCCCGGCCCGTCGCCACATCCCAGAGCTGCACGGTTTCGGCGGCGTCGCTGGTGGCCAAGTGCCGGCCATCGGGGCTGAACGCGACGCAGCGGACGCCCCCCCGGAAGTCTGTGAGGGTGAGCATCAGGGGGTTCACACCCCCCGCTCGCCATTGCTCGATGTTCCAGAGCTTCACGGTTTTATCTTCGCTGGCCGAGGCCACGAGCCGACCGTCGGGGCTGAAAGCGACCGAATTGACGGGTCCGCTATGCCCGTGCAAGGCCAGGACTTCATTGCCGGTCATCGCCTCCCGGATTTTCACCGTTTGATCGCCACTGCCCGAGGCCAGGAGCCGGCCGTCGGGGCTGAAGGCCACGCTATCGACGACGCCTGCGTGGTCGCACAGCGTCCGGATCCGCGGGTCCTGTTCCAGGGGCGTCGTGTCCCAGATTATAGCCGTGCCGTCCTCGCCGGAGGAGGCGAGGCATCGGCCGCTGGGGTCGAACAGGACGTGGCCGACCAGGTTTTCGTGTCCGCGGAGCGTGAGCATCTCCTGCCCGGTCTCGGTGTCCCAGAGCCTGACGGTCTTGTCCACGCCTCCGGAGGCGAGTCGCCGGCCATCGGGACTAAAGGCCACGCTGATCACGCGCGAGCTATGGCCCCGGAGGGCGAAGATGTTTTCACCGGTAAGGGCGTCGTAGACCCGCACGGTCTCATCAACCACGGTACCCGCCACGGCGAGCCGCCGGCCGTCAGCGCTGAGGGCCACGCACCAGGCGGCGTGCGAAAGGTCGTCCACGCTGAACCGGGGGATTGCCACTTCGGCGCTTGGCACCCCCGGCTTGCCGCCGTTCGGCAGGTCCCAAACCTTTATGGAGCCCTCCCAACCCGCCGTGACCAGACTCAGGCTGTCGGGGCTGAACATCATGCTGAAAACTTGGTCCGTATGACCGCGCAAGGCGGCGATCTCCTGGCCATTGGTTACATCCCAGACCTTGGCCGTGTTACCCACTCCGGGCGCGGCCAGGCGCCGGCTGTCGGGGCTGAAGGCAAGGGTCACGCTGATGCTGCGCGTGAAGGATGCCGGGAAGGTGTGCAAAAGGGTCCCAGTGGCGGCATCCCAGAGCTTGATGCTCTGGTCGAAGCTGGCAGAGGCGAGGAACCGCCCGTCGGTGCTGAAGGCTACGCCGTGGACGGGCCGCTTATGATCGCACGAGAAGATCTCCCGGCCGGTGGAGACGTCCCACAGCGATAAGGTCTTATCGTCGCTTGCAGACGCGAGGCGGCGCCCATCGGGGCTAAAGGCCATGCGCACGACGTGGTCCTGATGGCCGTGCAGGGTCAGGACTTCTTGCCCTGTGGAGACAGTCCACACTTTGATGTCTTTATTCCCGCTGGGTGTGGCCAGGAGTTGGCCGTCGGGGCTGAACGCCAAGTCGAATCCCTTGCCCGCGCTAAGGCGCTGGTTGAGGTGGAGCGTGAGCGGGGGAACGTGGCGCAGCCGCTTGAGATAGTGCCATTCCCAACCGCGCCGGTGCTCAGGGCATTCGTCAAGCAGCTCCTCGGCCCGGCCCGAGTTGCTCATGGCCAGCTCCAAGGCCGCCTGAGCGATATTGCCCACATAGTTCTTGGATTCCAACTCCTTGGCTTGCACGGCTAGCTCTGTGGCCTTGGCTAACAGGTCCTGGTTCGCGGACTCTGCGCGCCACCATTGCCAGGTGACCAACCCAAGGCCCAAGACAGTGATGCCAACGACCAACGCCAGAAGCGCCGCGACCGCCGGCCGGCGCCGCGCCCATTTGGCGGCTCGTTCCCAGGCACGGATCGGCCGGGCCTGGATCGGTTCCCCGGCCAGCAAACGGCGCAGGTCTTCGGCCAACGCGCTGGCGCTCGCATAGCGCTTGCCCGGCTCCTTCTGCAAGCAGCGAAGGCAGATCGTTTCCAGGTCGCGCGGAATCTGATCGTTGATGCGGCGCAGCGGACGCGGCTCGTCGTTTAAGATCTGCTGGAGGACCATCTGCGCCACGCCACGGAACGGGACCTCGCCTGTCAGCGCTTCGTACAAGGTCACTCCCAGGCTGTAGACATCGGTCCGCGCGTCGATCCGGTCCGGCTCGCGAACTTGTTCGGGGCTCATGTATTCGGGCGTGCCCGGGACGGTTCCTTCCTGGGTGGTGCCGCCAGGCAGTGCGGTCGTCCGCACCAGGCCGAAATCCATGATTTTGGCCCGAGCGGTGGCGGTTTCCAAAATGATGTTGCCGGGCTTGATGTCGCGGTGCACGAGGCCCGCGCCGTGGGCCGCCGCCAGTCCTTTGGCCGCGTGCAAACAGATGCGGGCCGCCTCGCGCGCTGCCAGCCGGCCTTCAGTCTTGATACGCTCGCGGAGCGTTTGCCCCGCCACGTATTGCATGACCAGATAGGGAAGACGGTCTGGGGGATTGTCCACCGCGTAGACCGGGACGACGTGATCGTCCGCGATGCTGGCCACAGCCCGGCCTTCGCGCACAAACCGGGCCCGCGCGCGGGCGTCGGACCGATCCGGGGGCAGCACTTTCAGCGCGACGGTGCGCCGCAAATCCGGGTCGTAAGCCCGCAGCACGATGCCCATGCCACCGCGGCCCAATTCCGCGAGCACGCGGTAAGGACCCAGAGTACCCAAGTCGCCAGGATGCAAGGGAACGCCCAGAAAGTTCAGGGATGTATCCAGCTCTTCCGCCGTGTCGCCCAAGCCGAAGGCCTCGGGAGGGGGAGTGGCGTGCAGTTTTTCCAGGAGCCCTACAAGCGCGGGCTCCATGGCCGGCCGGGCGTGTAAACCCATGGAGTTTGGCCGCTGGGGCCAGCAAACGGAGGCTTTTTGCTTCCATTCCGGCTTCTCAATCAGCTGGTCGAATAGCACCTGGCATTGCGTGCAGCTAGCCAGGTGCTCCTTCATGCCAAGCATTTCTTCTTTGGATAGCGCGTCGGCCAGTAGTTGCTCCAGCGATTCGGGGGAGGGACAGTGCATCCTAAGACCTCAACGCATCAACAGCGGCATGTCTTCCGCCAAGTCCTGGACTTCTTCCTGGAGCCGTTTGAGCACGCGCGCCTTGACCATATACACCCAGTCGACGGTTTGATTGAACGCTTGCGCAACCTCGGCGGGCGGCCGATCATCCCGCCACACTCGTTCAAAAGTCCGCCAGACGTGCTCCTCAAAGTGCGGCTGAATCCTGGTTAGAGCCAGATGGAGGATGTGGAGGTCGAATTCCTCCGCCCATTGCGTATCCTGCTCGCCCGCCGCAACGCAAGCCAGCGAATCGTCCGGACCGCCTTCGCCCCGATCGTGGGTCGCGCCACGCTGCCGCGACAAAAACGTGCGGATCTTGTTTTGAGTCACCGTGCCCAGCCAATCGCGGAAACGCCCTTGCTCCGGCCGGTACTCGAACGTCCGGACCGACCGGCTGACCTGGAATAGCACCTCCTGGGTCACTTCCGCCGCGTCGGCATCTTGCAGACCCCGGCCGCGTCCCTGGCGATAGATCAGTGGGCCATAGACGTCCACGAAGGACTGCCAGGCCAGGGTGTCGCCCGGGTCGCGAATCCGCAACAGCAGGCTAGGGCGCGTCGGCACTCCGCTGGGCTCCGCCATAGTTATATACTCCCCAAGTCCCAAAATCTATCAGCATTCTCCTCCCAGCCAAGCGCTCCTGCAAGAGAATTCCGGGAGGATCGCGAGAATTCTCTGCTTGCGGCTGATAGATTCGTGAGTTCGATGAGTATGAATAGTGACCGGCAAACACTAACAAGAAGCGGTGCTCGAGATTTTACTTCCACATATTATCGCAGACCACTTTCCAAAGGAGGTCCAGCCGTGTTTTTCTCCAACGCTTTCCATCGTGTGCGCCCTCGTTCTCCCCACAGACACCGAGATCCGCGCCGGCCGCAGACCCCGAACTGGCATACCGGACCACTCTTACTGGAAGCGCTTGAGGACCGGATGCTTCCATCATGCACGCTTTCCATAGTACCCGGCGAGCCAGCCCCCCAGCTAGTAGGCGAGCGTGTACTCTGGACCGCCACGCCGAGCGATTGCGGAAGGGACCTCGTCTACCAGTTTCGGGTGGCACCGCCCGGGGGAGCGTTCCATGTGGTGCGGGACTTCAGCCCCGCCAACACCTTCGCCTGGACGCCGATGCAAGAGGGCACCTACGACATGCTCGTCGCCGCGAAAGAAGGGTATCAGGCCACGGAAGCGGTATCCACCGTCGTGTCCGACAGCGTAAACTCGCGTATCACGGGGCGCCACGCGGTCATCACGCCCACGTCGAACCCCCTCGTTGCCCTGTACAGCACACCGCCTTGTCGAGAGGGAGCAATTCATGTCGAATTTAGCGTGGCCGGCCAGCACCCCGATTGGCAAAGCACCAACACGCTTCCGTGCGAAGACGGGCTCAGCCGCAATTTTTTGGTTGCAGGCATTTTGCCTGACACGCCGTACGAATTGCGGCACGTGATCACCGATCACCACCATCAGCGGTATTCTTCCCCTCTTCTGTTCACGAGCGGGAGCCTACCGGCCGACTTGACTTTCCCCACCTTTACCGTGCGCCAGCCGCCGGGTCAACATAGCGACCGGGATCACGACATGATCTACCACGTGCTCCCCGGACCTGTGGGGCAGGAACAGAACCCGGCCGTTCTGGCCACGGACCTGATGGGCCGTGTGGTCTGGTATTACGATTCCCGCGGCGCCGAGCCTGGCCTCGCGCTCCGCATCGGCGACACTCTTCTTCCTGGCGGCACGTTGCTCGTGCAAGGCCGGGACCAGCAATCGTCCCAGGCCCAAAACGTGCTGCGGGAGGTTGATCTGGCCGGCAATCCGCTGCGCGAGACCAACCTCGATGTGGTGAACGCACAGCTCCAAGCCCTGGGGCACGATATCATCTACGGCTTTTCCCACGATACCATCCGCCTGGCGAACGGGGACACGGTACTGCTCGGTTATACGGAGCGCACCATCGACATCGGCGGCACGCCCACCGATTACATCGGGGATATGGTCGTGGTGCTCGACCCAGACTTCCAGGTGAACTGGGCCTGGGATGCATTCGACCATCTGGATGTCAAGCGCGGGCCCGTCCTCGGCGAGGTTTGCAACCCGGGCGATACGGGACCGGAGTGTATCGTGCCCAGACTGCCCGCGGTCGATTGGCTGCTTGTGAATGCAGTTAGCTTGTCTCCTGCCGACGGCAACCTCGTCCTGTCCGGGCGGTACCAGGATTGGGTCCTCAAAATCGACTACAGTAACGGCAACGGCGACGGCCACGTCGTCTGGCGGCTGGGGCAGGACGGCGATTTCACCGTGGATTCCACCGACCCGGATCCGTGGTTCTCCCACCAGCACAACGCTCACTATGTCGACGACTCGACGCTTGTGCTCTTCGACAACGGCAATACCCGCCGCACGAGAGATCCCAATGCCGATAGTCGGGGCCAGGTCTGGAGGCTCGACGAGCAGACCATGACGGCGACCCTCGTGTTCAATGTCGATTTGGGCAACTACTCATTGGCTCTCGGGTCGGCGGAGCAGCTCTCGAATGGAAACTTTTCCTTCACGTCGGGACGGCAGGGGACGCCACCGAACCTGTTCGGCCAGACGATCGAGGTTCTCCCGGATGGCACCCAGACCTACGTCCTGGAGGTGGCACACCAGGAGTTTCGCTCCTACCGAATCCGGTCTCTGTATGAAGGAACCAACGATTTCAGCGCCAACGGCGGCGGCGGGGCGCCGAGCGGCAGGCAACCGCCGGTGGCTCCCCAAAGACAAGGACTGCCGCCCGAAGTGTTCGGTTTTTCTTTGGGACAAGAGATTGCCACGCAGCGCCAAGCCACTGGCACCCTGCATCCGCCGGCCACGGCCCAGCTGATCGAAGGGTTCGAGCTGGCGAGGTCGCAATCCGGCTTGGAGCCGTCGCGCTTGCTGGGCTTTCCTGTCTTGGGGCACGCGCGGAGGCCGTACACGGGCGCCGGCGCTGCCCCGCGCCGCATGCCGGCCGAAGGGTATTGGGAATTGCTCGCTGACCTTTTTGCCGATTCAAATTTACTCGCTTTAACGACGGAGGCAATCTAATGTTTCTCTTCTCACTCGAGGGTTGGCTGAAACAAGAAAATCGAAATCCCAAGGGGCGCACGCGGAGTCGTTGCCGTGACTCACAACCCCCGGGGAGGTTCTTCGTTCCCCGGATTGAGGCGTTGGAATGCCGGACCCTGCCGAGTACGATTACGGTGTTGAACAGCCATGACGGCGGGCCGGGCTCACTGCGAGCAGCCATTGCCGAGGCACAAAGTGGGGACACGATCGATTTCGATCATCATCTCCGGGGTCAAACCATCACACTGACCAGCGGCGAGTTGGTCATCAACAGAAACCTGGATATCAAAGGACTCGGCGCGGATCAGCTGAACATCAGTGGTGGCGACACCTGCCGGGTCTTTCACATTGATGCAAGCAAAGTAGTCGTGAGCATCGACGGCCTGACAATCGCCCATGGCAGGGCGACTGAGGGGGGCGGAATCGACAATGTAGACGGGAATCTAGTACTCTCCGATGACATTCTCTCCGATAATCTGGCGGTCGGTGTCGCCGGCGGACCCGGCAAGGGGGGCGGGATCTTCAATGGAGCCGGCGCGACTCTTTTGGTGATGCATAGTACGTTTGCGGGCAACTTCGCGAAGGCCGGTCTCGCCAATGGCGATGGCAACACGGACATCGCCGTAGGTGGCGGCCTCCAAAACGAGGGTGTCGCCACAGTCCTGGGCAGTGTGTTCACCGGGAACCAGGCTTTGGGCAGCGACAGTTCCCCCAGCGGAGTTAGCGGTAATGCTTTGGGCGGCGGAATTGGAAACTTCGGGACGCTCGAAGCCAATCACAGCGTTTTCACTTACAATCAGGCTGTCTCCGGCCGGCACGGTGTCGTGGGTGTCTTCCCCTTGCTTGGCAACGGCAGTGGTGGCGGCATCTACAACTTGACCAACCTCACGGTCGACCACAGCATCTTCGCCCACAACCAAGCAGTCGGCGGCCCCGGGTATGACGGCGTTGCCGGCGGCTTCGCGAACGGCGGAGGTATTGGGAGCTCTGCCGCTCCTGGCACCCCCGAAGGCGCCGCCGCGACCGTTCGCCATAGCACGTTCTTCGATAACCAGACCACCGGCGGCGCCGGAGGCGCCGGCGCTCTGGGAGGTAACGCGAGCTCCGGGGCTATCTTGAACGGTTATGGTACCTGCACCATTACCCACGCGACCTTCACCCACAACCAGGCTTCGGGTGGCGTCGGCGGCGCTGGCGGCGCCGGGGGCGACGCCCGAGGCGGTGCCCTCTTGAACTCCGCGCGCGACGGTGACGCGGTCATGACCATAAGCCGCAGTATCCTTACGGACAACAGGGCCATTGGTGGCACCGCGGGCGCCGGCGGCGCCGGCGGCACCGGTTCGGGAGGCGGCCTTGCAAGCCAGATTAGTACCGCCGGCTTGACCGTGACCGTCAGCGTCACGCACAGCACGCTTATCGGCAATCAGGCCATTGGCGGCAGTGGTGTCATTGGCGGTATCGGCCAAGGCGGCGGCATTGCCAATCTGGGGGGTTCCGGTCCCGGAGTCGCTACCCTCACCGTCACCCACACCCGGATCGCTGGAAATCAGGCCATCGGCGGGACCGGCAGCGAGGACGGCGGCAACGGGCGGGGCGGCGGCCTCTTTGTCGCCGGCGGCACGGTGCACTTCGAATACACACGCATCACCGACAAGCAAGCCAGCGGCGGCAGTGGCGGCGGTGGGACCGACGGCCAGGGCGTGGGCGGCGGCGTCTACATCGGTGCCGGCAGCGTGTGCGCGCGGCATAGCCGCATCACTCGCAATCACGCCTCCACCAGTGACGATGACGTGTTTGGCGTCCTCGGCGGCTGTTAGCACGGTGGAAGTAGTGAAAAAAGGGCCGGTGAGTTCTGCAGCCAAGCAAAGTCGTCACCGGCATTGAACATCGCAGCGATTTTAACCGACGGGTTACGCGCGGTCCAGTAGTTTCGGTGGCTGAGCGCCCGGGAAGCTGGATTCTGCCTCGGGGCGGAGTCGTGCAATTTCCGGCCAGGGGACAGTTTGCCCAAGGACTTCGCGGTAAAGAAACGCCAGCGCCTGCCGCGCCTGGGCTTGCAACCCAACGCCGTAGCCAGACTGTCCCAGGTGATCGAGAAAGGTCTCGATCTCCTCGCGCCCCATAGTGGCGGGATGACGTTTGTGGTGGAACAAGATGAACTGCCGAAGCCATTCGACGAAGCGAGGAACGGTGTCCGGCCGGTAGCGCCGCGATTCCAGGAGCATGCGCAGTTTGTCGAGCAATTTCGGTGCTTGCCGATCAGTCGCCGGCGGATTATGATCGCTACCAGTGTGCCCGATCGGGACGTACATGGTTTGTCACCGGTTAAGTGAACCTTTGTACATAATGATATGCAGAGTAGCTCGTCAAGAGGAGAGTCCCGATTTAGGCCAATTTCGCGCTGTGTTTGCCGGAGTTTAGACAGCTGGAAATCGGCCGAATTAATCTAGTTCGGCGAAGGAGCGGACTTTCATGGATGCGTTCGCTGCTTGCTGGCTTGCCGCTGCGATGCTGATGGCGTTGGCCGCACTCGGGGGGTGCGTGTGGGTCATCCGCTCCAGCCGCCGGAAACCTAGCTCGTTCGATGGTTATGTGTTCGCCCTCTGCGTTATGCTCGGCATTGCTGCCCTGATAGCCTTGGCTGCAGGGCTCGGGCGTGTCGGCGGTCCGTGGGCCGCTGCCGGCATCGTCGCTGTCAACCTGCTGCTCCAGCCATTTTGCCTCTATCTGTTCGCGGCGAGCGCTTACAAGTTCGCCATGGGGCTGGCTGGCCGAGCCGTCTATGCTTGGCGTGTCGTGCCCGGTGGGCAGGTGCAAGGGCGCGACTATCAGGCCCTGCGCTGGTACAGTGTAAGCCAGGGGATGCTGGGTTGTCTCCTGGCGTTGGCGCTGAGCTGGAGTTGTCTCAGCTTGTTGTGGTAAATGCCGAACAAAAGCGTTGCAGCGGACCGGGCAGGTCCTGCCTTGGTTTGACGGTTGCTCATGGAAGTCGAGTCCTCTCGTGCTTCCGCCCGGCCGCTGAACTTTGGCGTTAGCCCCTTGGTTAAACACATGGGGAAGTGCTTCCATCGCGTGCTGACCGTGCCTGACGGGCCTGAAAAGACCAGCGTGCTTGACGATCTACACGCTTGCCTGTTGGAAGCTCGAAACTCGCCGTACGCGGAAATCTGGGTTGATCACGGAGACTATCCTTCGCTTTGCGCACTCGTTAACGGCGATCGCGCTTGGCTGATGTACCTGCGATACAACGGCGACGCGGGATTCAGCTCCCGCAATCCCGGATACGAAGGCCCCGAGAAGGCTGTCGTTCATTACTACCTCAGCAATGGGCAGCGGGATGAGTATCCGGCATCGTGGGCATACTCCACGGATGAAGTGTTCGCTGCACTTGAATGGTTCGCCGCAAACAAGGGCTCGCCCCCTTCGATTACGTGGTTCAATGATTCGGGAGACGGGAATACGTCCCCGAACGAAGTTTCGAAATGCTGGATTGAGGGCCGGGGCTAACCTTATCGTTAGGCCACTTGAGGCGTTTGCCCTTCAATGGAGGAGAATCGCATGGAGCACTCTGGTGATCACCCCAAGACCGGCCGCAATTTCACGGCAATTGACTTGGGGCCTTTGTCCGGGCTGGCGAGATTCAAATTCCGGCCCCCTGGCACTGACATTGAAGCGGAAGGCAAGGTCTTCCTGAACCAGCTACTCGGGCTCACGTCCGCCGAGATTTCCGTCAACAAAATGCCTCCCGGAGCTTCGATGCCCTTTCACCACAAGCACCGACTCAACGAAGAGATCTACATCTTCATCAAGGGCAAAGGCGAGTTCCAGATCGACGACAAGGTGTTCCCGGTGTGTGAAGGCTCGGTGGTGCGTGTCGCACCAGACGGAGAGCGGTGCTGGCGCAACAACTCCGAGGAGGATCTCTACTTCGTGGTCATCCAGGCGCGCGCGGGAACCTACGAAGGGAACACGACCCAGGACGGGGTCGGGGTCCGGAAGCGCGTAAGTTGGGTCGGCAAAGAGCCGGCCTAACCGAACGGCTGAAGCGGACCGGGGCCGCCATCCTGGTTTTTCGAGCTTCAACGTCCTTGCAGGCGGCCCCGGCAGCTTAGCCGAGCGTTAGGCCTTATGGCAACTTGGCGCACAAAAGCATGTTTGGAGTTCGGATTCGAGCCGGCGCGCTACAGCTATCGCCGCGGCAAGGTTGAACTGTTTCGCGATCTGGTCGAGATGGCACGTCGCGCGGCTAACGCCAATGACACGGTAGCAATGAAGCAGATCGCGGAGTATGTGTCGTGGGCAGCAGCACAGAAGTCACCGGAGCTCGACTCCGCTGTCGATCTCGCGTTCTTGCTTCCGTTGTTTCAGGATGCAGAGTTGCTCGCTACCCTTAGGCCGTATTTTTCGGAGTCATTGGTGCTCGGCAAGTGGCAGGTGCTTATGGAGGCGTCGGCCTAACCAGTCGCTGCACCCGCCGGCGGCCGCGTTACTGTTTTTCGGGGCGCTACGTCTCACCAGCAGCCGCCGCGGGTGAGCTTGTGCGTTCGGCGTGCCAGGCTAACAGTTCCGGATGATGGCGAGGCAACCTCATGCTCAAATCCCCGACTCTCATCCCCGGTGCGTGATCCTTGTTCGTCCTTGCGGGCATCCCTTTCAGCCCGACGGCCCGGGCCGACGATTTTGACAAAATTCGCGCGCTGATCAAGGAGCAGCTGGCAGAAACGCGTACGGCCTCGATCGCCGTCGCTGCCGTCCGGGATGGAAAGATCGTTTGGGAGGAAGGGTTCGGCTGGGGCGACGTGGAGAACAGCGTGGCGGCCGATGCCCACTCGCGCTACGCCCTGGCTTCCATCTCGAAAGCTGTGACGGCCACCGGCCTGATGGTCCTGGTGCGCAATGGCAAGGTCGATCTCGACCGCCCGGTCAACGACTACCTGGGCGAGGCCAAGGTGACCGCGCGGGCCGGCAGCGCCAAGGACGCCACCGTGCGCCGCGTCGCCAACCACACCGCCGGCTTGCCGGTGCACCACCAGTTCTTCTACGACAACGAGCCCGACAAGCCACCCGCGATGGACGACACCATCACCCGCTATGCCTATCTCACCATCCCGCCGCGTGAGCGCTTCCTGTATTCGAACCTGGGCTACGGGATCCTGGGCCATGTGATCGCCCGCGCCTCGGGCCAGGAGTTCGGCGCGTTCCTGCGCGCCGAGGTCTTCGAACCGCTGGGCCTGGACGACATGTCCCTCGGCGTCCGCCCGGATGACAAGAAGGAAGCGTTGCGGTACGACGAGGCGCAGAAACTCCTCCCCCGCATGACGTCGGACCACCCCGGGGCGTCTGACTTATACGGGTCGGCCCACGACCTGGCGCGGTTCGCGCTGTTCCACCTCAAGGCCCACCTCAAGGACCAGCGGGCCATCCTCTCGGACGAGCAGATCGATGAGTTGCAACGTGGCAAGCCGGGGCAGGGCATGGGCTGCGGCATCGACGAAACGACGGGCGGCTACCGCCTGATCCGGTACAGCGGTGGCATGCCGGGCAGCAGCACGGACGTGATTCTGGTGCCCGCGAAGCGGGTCGCCGTCTTGGTCCTGTCCAACTCCAGGTCCCGTGCCGTGTATACCCTAAGCAAGGCGATCCTGAGCACGCTGATCCCGGACCTTGGCGATGCGGCGTCCAAGCCGGTGCCGGGTGACAAGGTCGATATCAAGACTTTGGCCGGGACCTGGGTCGGAGCCGTCCACACGTACCAGGCCGAAATTCCGTTCCGGCTTGTGATCACCGACTCAGGCGAAGCGCGGGCGACGTTGGGCAAGGAGCCGGAGTGCCCGGTTACCAACTGCCGGATTGTTCCCGAAGGATTTCTCACCGGTCAGTTGCGCGGAGACCTCGGGACAGAGGACCTGAAGCGGCACCGTTACGTGTTGGTGCCGCACTTGAAGCGAAACGGGGACGTGCTCAGCGGCAGCCTGATCGCCATGTCGGACGATGGGCGTCGTGAGCGGTTCGAGCTCCCGCACTGGGTGGAGTTGAGGAAAGAAGGCAAGGGACAACCGTAGCCGGGCCGAACAAAAGCGCTGCAGCGGACCGGGCAGGTCCGGCCTTGGATGCACGGTTGCTGCAGGAAGTCGAGTCCTTTCGTGCTTCCGCCCGGCCGCTGAGCCGTGGCGTTCGGCTTTAATACTAGGAGGTAAGTTCATGTACCGTTTATCCATTTTCGCTTCGGCCATCGCAGTCGCCCTTGGGCTTCTCACCTTCGGCGCTGCCGCCGCGCAACAACAAGATGCGGCAAAGGAGACACCTGTAGACAAGGCCTATCAGTTCTTGGAGAAGGCCCAGGGCGACGCTGAAAAGCTGGCGAAAGGCAATAAGGCCATCCACGATGAGATGCTCGCCATGCAAAAGAAGGCAGCCGCTGCCGCCGCCGCCTTCGAGTACCCGGGTGCCAAAAGGCTCGACGCCAGTGGCGCTAGTGCGGGAGTGACTTACGCGGGTGCGATTTACCAGAGTCTATCGACCACGACGGATGACCTGGCAAAGGTGGCCAAGTGGTATGACAGGAAGCTGGCGGGCCTCCTTGCGGGTCAGCCCGCCGGGGCAGAGGGCGCAGGAGGCGAGAAAGATAGGACTCGCCGCGCCGTTAGTCAGGATGGGGAACGCCCTGAACTTGATGCGATTGCCAAACGGCCTCTGAGCGTGCGCAGCTACCTGGTCCGGACCAAGAGCTATACCATTTCGGTGGTGCTTAGCCGCCCGCCCGGCGAAGCGCTTTCTGTGATCTCCCTCGCCTACATGCCGGAGTAGCCCGAAAGGTGTCCAGCCGAACGAGCCGTTGCGGCAGACAAGGCCGGCACGACGGCTTTTCGAGCTATTACGCAATTTCAGCCGGCCCGGCTGCTGAACTTGGTCGTTCGGCTATGCGAGGTCGGGCCATTGTTGCCAACGACCTGCACCCACTCGCCGCGACCGAATTCCTGTTCACCCTAGAAGATGATTTTGTTTTCGGTTTTAGTTCTCAGGCGCGCCTCAGAATCATTTCCGTTCCGTGCGGCGGCTCTTCTTGGGAGGCGAGATCGATCCCCCATGGGTGCACAACGTCCTTGCATGCGAGTCGCCCTCCGCGAATTCGACAGAAAAAGCCTCGATTTGTGCTTGACAATAATAGTTGTCAATGCTACCATCTCTTCATGCTCGACATCCAAGTCATCGATGATCCGGCGGCGGCGACGGTGGCCCTGGAGCCCATGCGGAGTCGACTCCTCTCCGAGCTAGTCGCGCCCGCCTCGGCGGCGACGTTGGCCACGCGGGTCGGCCTGGCTCGGCAGAAGGTCAACTACCATCTGCACGCGCTGGAGGGGCACGGGTTGGTACAGCTGGCCGAGGAACGCAAGTGGGGCGGGCTGACGGAACGGCTGCTCGTGGCGACGGCTGCTTCCTACGTCGTTTCGCCAAGCGCCTTGGGCCCGGTCGCCGTCGATCCGGATCGGGAAGTCGATCGGCTGTCCGCGAGCTATCTCATCGCCCTGGGCGCACGCGTCGTCCGCGAGGTGGGCGACCTCGTTCGTCGTGCGCAAGAGGCGGGCAAACGCCTGGCGACCCTGGCGATGGATACCGAGGTTCGATTCCGGTCGGCGACGGACCGGGCGGCTTTCAGCAACGAACTCACCGAGGCCATCACGAAACTCGTTTCGAAGTATCACGATGAATCCGCCCCAGGCGGCCGCGCGCATCGCCTGGTGGTCGTGACACACCCTATGCCGCAAAAATCTGATCCCAAGGAGACAACATGAGCGTGAAGAAAGAAGCTTCCGGACGCCGTTCGGTCCAGGTCGAAGTCGAGGTTCCCGGCACGCCGGAGGAAGTCTGGCAGGCCATCGCCACCGGGCCGGGTATTTCGTCCTGGATGGTGCCGGCTGAGTTCGAGGAGAAGGCCGGGAAGCGCGTCGCGGTGAAGATGAACTTCGGCCCGGGCATGGAGATCCGTTGGCCCGTGACGGCCTGGGATCCGCCGCGAAAGTGGATCGCCCAGTCCGATGGCTTCCAAGGCTCGCCGCCGTTCGCGAACGAGTGGAGCGTTGAAGCGCGCGGAGGGGGCACCTGCATCGTCCGTATTGTCCAGAGCCTTTTCGCCAGCACGGACGATTGGGACAACCAGCTGGAAGCCGGCCAAGCCGGTTGGCCTGCGTTTTTCCGCGCCCTGCGGATCT
>Ga0306920_100001403_pt1 | contig 29874 bp, 30 predicted proteins | sample flu12Cox44000170_FD_204666 | JGI IMG/M metagenome (GOLD analysis project Ga0306920, IMG submission 204666) | Lab enrichment of tropical soil microbial communities from Luquillo Experimental Forest, Puerto Rico - flux4day.12C.oxic.44.000.170 (v2)... | ecosystem: Environmental > Terrestrial >... | reverse complement strand
CGAGGCTACCGCGGAACTCCGCGAGCAGACGAGACTTGCCGGCGCCGGCATCGCCGGAGACCAGGACCAGTCCACCTCGCCCCGCGCTCGCTTCCCGCCGCCTCTGGAGTAGATGCGACAACTCGCCGGACCTTCCTAAGAAGGAACGAAACGCAACCGACATCGGGAGCATACCCACGGTGAATGTGCGCCGCGCCGGGGTGCTGGGCCTTTGGCGGGTTCTTCACGGCGGTGCCGGGCTTGAGCAAGGGCGAGCGCTGCGTAGACGCGCTACCTTTAGTCAAGATCGACCTTGGCGCTTTAGCCGGATATTATTGACGCTTACGCTACTGCTTTAGGGATTTCCAACTGTGACGGTGGTACGCCACGCGTTTAGCGGAGAAGACGCAGACGGTAGCAGTCAGGCGAAGATTCGCTCTACTTACATCGTCTCCGAACCGCGACTCTGCGCGTCCTCTCTTTGAGCAGCGCGGTTAGTCGTATATCGAACCGGGCGCGCGGCACATCACTAAATGGTGCGCGGAAAGGCTTGGTCCGGAAGCGGCGCGATTCCGAGCGTTGACGTGAGCTTCACCGGCGAGGGTGACTGGCACGCCGCCGAGTTGAAGCCTCCTGCAGGCCCATATGAATGGCAGGACTGGTCGTTCGTTTGGCACCTTAACGAACTCGGACGGCACACACTGCGTGCCCGCGCGACCGATGCCGCCGGTAACGTGCAACCGGAGGCTCCTCGATGGAACCGCTTAGGCTACGGAAACAATGCGGTTGAGCTAGTTCACGTTCACGCGCGCTGACGACCTCTCTTGCGCGAGCGTTACCGCGCTAGCGGGCTGCCTGACTTTACGATCGTTGTCAGATGGTGCGCGAGGGCTTTTATTTGCCCGCTTAACTCTGCTACCGATACGCTTTCATACAGCACACCGCGCATCTGCAACCCCGTTGCAAATAGGTCGCGCTTCGGAGCTCCGTTCCGGCCAATAACCTCACCCTGCGGCGTCGCTTGGATACCCAAACTCGTCGGATGCGGCACGATCAAACCGTGCCGCAGAAGAGACGTTAAAAGAGGATCGTCAATTTTCTTTACGTCGTTGCAAGGCCCGCTGCAGTTAACGATCCAGTCGGCCTCAATATAACTCACATCGCCCGCGCGCTCGATCGCTATTCGAAAGCGTCCGCCTTCTAAGAGCCGAGCCGAACGGATGTGCCCGGCCTGCCGCCGCAGCGTGCCCTTCGCTTCCATGTCGGAGATGATGCGGCGCGGCTCAGGCGGGACCCGGCGCCGGCTCGTCTCCCAAAAGGGCTTAATGTGGCGGAGAAACCGCTGTTTCTCGCTTAAAGGCCAGCCCTGCCAAATCGCTTGCGAGAGCGGCCGAATGCCATCGACAACGGCACGCCAGTCGGCGCCGGATCGCTGACATTCCGCGATCGTTTTGCGGACGGACCTGAACGTCGCAAGCGCATCTCGACGGTCGGGCGCGCTGCCGATGGGCTCACCGTAGCTGACGTGGTTTTGCGGCAGCAAACCGTGTCGCGAGACTGCGATCACCGTTCCGGCAAATCGCCGATGGTGGAGTTCAACGAGGACGTCAATGGCGGTGAGTCCCGTGCCAACGATGAAGACGTCACCAGATAGCTTATCGGCCGATAGCGACCATGGATCGCCGATGTAGCGGGGCGAATCTCGGACCGCCTCGTCGAACATGTCGCCACTCGGCGGAAACAGCCCGTTTGCCAATACGACGTTCCGCGCGCGTGTCAAATCGCCCGAGTCGTCCAGGAGCAGATATCCCCCGACCTGCGGCTCGATGGCTATGATGGAGACCGCTCGGAGGGCCAACTGCTCGCGCCCGGCGGTTGCTGCGTCGAAGACCGCGCGCAAATATGTTCCGTATTTCTGCCGTTCGACAAATGCATCGGCGTCGGCGCTTCCAAGCCAGTCCACAAAGTGCTGCGGCTTGTCTGGAAACGCGCTCATCTTTCCTGCGGGCAGGTTGAGGAGGTGTCGTGGGCTTTCGGTCGAGTAGGCCGAGCCCCGGGCAAACGTATCGCGCTCGAACAACACGCTACAGACGCCCGGATCGTCCGCGAGATGGACGGCGAGCATTGTTCCACAAAAACCGGCGCCGACGATGGCGACGTCAAAACTACTTGCTCGTCGGTTCAAAAGTCGAGCGTTAGATAGGCGTAGCTGTATCGCTGTTGCAACACGGCGATCGTCGCGACCATCGACGGGACTACATAGGTTTGCGGAATTAAATTCTCCAGCATATCGCGTGCGATGTCAGATGCCGTCATGTCACGCGGTGCGAAGCCGGCATCTCGCACTATGCGAGCCTGCTCCTGCAGAGCAGTTGCGCAAGCCAGGAAGAGGATGCCGCGCCGGTGCAGTCCTTCAATCGACGTGTCTTGAAAGGCACCGTGTTCGTCGTCAAGATCCGACGATACGGATAATGACGGGTTGCGTTTCAAGAAGACATTCGACCCAACGAGATCGCCCTTCGCATCGCGCAAGTTCATCGCCTCGCCGATACGATACCTCTTCCAAATACGGTCATTGTAGTTATAAGCGTTGGAAGGACCGTGTGGCGCAAATACGAGTCGAATTCGATCGGGCTTGAACCCATACCCATGTTCGAGTCCGTTGAGCGAATTCTTCAAGTTGTTAAAAACCGGCGGACGAAACGAAAACGCTTCCCAGACCTGCCGAATATCGGCTTCTTGATCGATAAGCTTCTCGAACGCGAGCCAGTCGAAGTGCGACTTGCGGGGAACCAAATGCTCGCTGATATGGACGCTGTGCAGCATGTTCAAGTTATTCGCTGGCAAAGCGATGTCTCCGGCGGACGCTATGGGAGTATGTCGCGTGCGATGAGGGCGCACGCCGCGAGCATAAGTGCGACAGCGACGAGCGAAACCAGGCGGTGAGGGCGCACGCGCAGCGAAAGGCGAGCGCCAATCGGCCCCCCGAGCAGCCCGCCAAGCACCAGCGGTAGCGCGTAGTTGAGACGGAGGTCGTGAGCGAACCCATGCGCGAGCAGTCCAAACGCCGCAACAAATAAGATGGCGAATTGCGTCGTTGCGGTGACTTCATGCGGCGAAAGGTCGGTGAGGTAAAAGAGAGCGGATACGAGTATGATCCCGCCGCCGGCACCGAATAGGCCCGAGAGCAGGCCGACCAAAATTCCTAAACCGACGGTTAAGATCCGTTTTGCCGGCGAGGTCATGGTATACCGATGCGCCTTCTCGGCTCTGGCACGGCCATAGATGAGCATATCGACGGCCACGCCAAATGTTAGGATTGCAAGGAGCCAGTCGAATAAGCGGGTGGACATCGTTCGAACGGTCAAGGCGCCTACGATGCTTCCTGGTAGTCCGCCTGCCGCAATCAACAGCCCGGTTTCAAGACGAATACGGCGTTGTCGAAAGTACGCAATCGAAGCCGTCGCGTTGTTCGTGACGACGAGTGCCAGGGAGCTTCCGGCCGTGATAGCCGGCGGAATCCCAAACAGTAATCGCAGTAACGGAACGAGAATGAAGCCGCCGCCGAGCCCCACGAGCGAGCCAAAGACGCTTATCGCAAAAGCTAAAACAAAAAGCCAAAGGTTGAGCGCAGCGGCGGTGTGTGTCAAGCAAATCCCCCTAGCGTACGATACAAGTGAGCCCGCCGCGTAGGTTATCGCTTAAGCGCGCACTGATTGACCCCTGTTTCAAGTTCCGCCACACGCTGTTCGGAAGCATCGGCTCCTAAATTTACGCGCCTAATCTCGGCGTATTCGGCCGGTTGGGAGGTTTTTGCGACGGCCGAGCTGACCCGTTCTACGAATGCGGCGCGGTCCGCGGAGAGTTGTGCGGCGAGAAGGTCGCCTAATTTTCTGATGCACGCACCGTCCGAACCGTAGTCCGAGGCGGAGCCGGCGTGCGCGGGTAGGGCTGCCGTCGATGGATCGCATTTTGCTAGTACGCCGGTCAACGATTCGTAGAGATATTCCGTCCATTCCAGCGCGCGGTTTCCAAGATCGGGACGGCCGACGCCGTTTGGAAGCAGCGTATCGCCGCTCACGAGATAGCGGTCTCCAACGTAGAACGCAGTGCTTCCGAGGGTATGACCGGGAACAGGAAGCGACACCACGCGGATCGGCGTTTCGCCGACTTCGATCGTTCGCGGAACCGAATCGCGACGCAAACTACCGCCAACTGCGTCTTCGTCGGATAAGTAATACGGGGCTGCGCCGGACGAGAGCTTCGAACTCCCAGAAACGTGGTCTGCATGAAGGTGCGTGTCAGCGACACCAATCAGCTTTGCGCCGAGGCGTTCGCAAAGCTCGCTATAGACATCGGTGAAGCGCGTGCAGTCAATCGCCAGCGCTTGCTTTCCCGAGACGACCAGATACGAAAGACATCCTTTGGCAGGACGTACGATCTGATAGATCGCGAACGGCTCGTGGGATGCGCTTACTCGGACGATCCGATGGTAGCGCGCCCAGGCGGCCATTCCCCCACCGACAATGCCGGCATGAACTCCGCGTTCGCGCAAGATTTCTGCGATGTCGACAGCGGATATTCCGCGCGCACAGAGGACGTGTACGTTGCCCGCGTTTTGGGGCAATTGCGCGACGGCAGCGTCTTGGTCGCCTTCAAACTCGTCATACGGGACGTTCAGATACCGCGCACCCGGGCCTTCTGGATGCCAGCGCGCCGCCACATCGCGATCGCGCGTGTCGAGTATTAGATCGTCGCTCTGTTCCGGAGCGGTTAGGAGGCGGTCGAGCGCCGCAACGTCAATGTCCATATCCGTATCATTCGCGCCTGAGCGCTCGGTCACTTCACTGCGTCATCACGCGCATTCAAACAGGCGCTGAAAGCTCACATGGCACGGACAGCTTAGTTTGGATGACGGACGATGCGCAGGTATGGTTTTGGCGCCTTCCAGCCCTCGGGGTAAATTTTACGTGCCTCCTCATCTGAAACAGCCCCAGCGATGATCACATCTTCGCCAGGTTTCCAGTTTACCGGGGTCGCGACTCGGTGTTTCGCGCTAAGCTGGAGCGAATCGATGACTCGTAGCACTTCGTCGAAGTTACGCCCGGTCGTCATTGGATAGATCATGAGCTTGATTTTCTTGTCAGGGCCGATGATGAAGACTGTCCGCACGGTGACGTTGTCGGCCGGCGTGCGACCCTGAGACGTATCTCCGGCTTCGGACGGGAGCATCCCGTAGAGTTTCGCAATCTTGAGCTCCGGATCGCCGATCAACGGATAGTTGAGCTTGTGGCCCTGGGTCTCTTCGATATCGCGCGCCCACTTCGTGTGGTCGCTAACGGGATCGACACTCACGCCGATAATTTTGGTATTGCGCTTGGTGAACTCGTCCTTCAGCCCCGCAAGATAGCCAAGCTCGGTCGTACAGACCGGCGTAAAGTCTTTGGGATGTGAGAACAAGACCGCCCAACCGTCACCGATCCATTGGTGAAAGTCGATCTGGCCTTCGGTCGTGTCGCCGGTGAAGTTCGGCGCGGTATCGTTGATGCGCAAGACGCCAGCCGGCCCTTGCATAGCAGTGGTCGTCACGGATAACCTCCTTCGGCAAAAAATTGACTGAAGTCGCCTTCAATGTTGCCGCCGCTAAAACCTATCCCGCCTGAGAATTGTCGGCAGCGCCTGTTGCTTCGCGAAATTGTTTTCGCGCATCCAGGCGTCGTCGAACATCCGCGAGACATAGCGGCCGCCGCCGTCGCAGAGGATGGTGACGACCGTCGAGCCGGTAGGAAGGTCTCGTGCGACCCTCGCTGCACCGACGACGTTGAGCCCGCTCGAGCCGCCCACAAAGATCCCCTCGTGTTCCAGCAGCCAGTGCGCCATCGCGATCGCTTGCCCATCGGTCACACGAATGGCGCGATCGATCGGAGCTGCCTCGAAGTTAGCGGTTATGCGCTTGATGCCGATCCCTTCGAGATCGGACTCACCTTCGGTCGTGAGCTCGCCGTTATTTACATAGTTGTAGAGAGCCGAGCCCATCGGATCGCACAGCACGGTGAGGATATCGCTCCTTCGCGTCTTGAGGGCAGTCGCAACACCTGCGATCGTGCCACCGGTTCCGGCGGACGCGACGAATGCGTCGATACTGCCGCCGGTTTGTTCCCAAATTTCTGGCCCGGTCGTTGCTTCGTGCGCGCGCCGGTTGGCGGTATTTTCAAATTGGTTGGCCCAAAATGCACCGGCTGTCTCTTTAGCGATCCGGCGCGCGACGTGGTAGTAGTTCTCGGGATCGGTGAAAGGAACCGCCGGAACGACACGCACGTCGGAGCCGTAGACCTGTAGGAGGTTGATCTTCTCACGCGACTGATCGTCGGGCACGACGAACACGCTCTTGTATCCGCGCTCGTTTGCGACGAGCGCAAGTGCGATGCCGGTGTTTCCGGCCGTCCCCTCGACAATCGTACCTGCGGGCTGCAGCGCGCCGCACACCTCGGCATCGTCGACAATGCCGCGCGGCGCGATCCTTCACCGATCCGCCGGGATTGAGGAATTCTGCCTTCGCAAGCACGCGCCGGCCAAGTTCGCGCGAAAGCTCTCGCAATTCGATAAGCGGCGTGTTGCCGACTGCGCCCGAGAAACCGATGACGACCATGGCCGCGCATACTCGTCCGAATGTCGCGCGTCCTGCCCTGCGAACTGAGCTCCACCGTCGCGCGGTCAAGCGATAAACGTTTCCGTTCGTTGTACCGGCATAGGTGGCTGTCGAAACGATTGTGACGGCCGTCAGGCCCTTCGCCACGGAAACGATGTGCTCGACGTTGCGCCTTTGCCGCGAAAATCGAGCATGAGTAAGATTTCCACACGACGACCGGCCGCTGTGTGGCGTCCGCGCGTGAGGCGCTAGCCCGGAAGACCTATTGAGGGTTCGGCGCGAGATCGCACTTCATTCGGCCGTTCACGTAGCTCGCAATCGTACGATCATCGAATATCGTTACACTGTCAGAGCGGTTGTTCGATAGAAAGACGGTCGTCCGGGTATCCTCCTGCATTATCCCTACCCGAACGTGAAGTCGAAGCCCCTCCACGCCCGTATCGAAGAACGTCGCGCCCATCGACGCGACAACGTACAATATTCAGTGGTGGCCTTGGGCCGGAGAACGGGACTCGTTCGGCTCATCCAGAAAGGCGCTGCCGATGGGAGAGACAACCGCGAAAGCGCCGATCCGTTGGGGCAAGCTTATCGATCAATCGCTTTGCATCGGCTGCCACGCCTGCACCACGGCATGCAAGTCCGAGAACGACGTTCCTCTCTCCGTACATCGCACGTATGTCAAGGCCGTCGAGGCCGGAAGCTTCCCCGATTCGCGGCGCCATTTTCAAGTAACCCGCTGCAACCAGTGCTCTAATGCACCCTGCGCCGTCGCTTGTCCCACCGGGGCGATGTATCGACGGCCCGACGGTATCGTCGATTTCGACAAGAGCATCTGCATCGGGTGCAAGGCGTGCATTGCGGCTTGCCCGTACGACGCGATCTTCATCAATCCGTCCGACCACTCTGCCGAAAAGTGCAATTTCTGCGCGCACCGGCTCGACGCCGGACTCGAGCCGGCCTGCGTCGTCGTGTGTCCGGTCGAGGCGCTTGCGGTCGGCGATCTCGACGATCCGACTTCGCGCGTCGCTCAGGCGGTGAAGAACGAGTCCGTGCGCGTTCGTCGCCCCGAGAAGCGCACCGGGCCGAACGTGTTCTATAAAGGAGCGCACGAGACGACGCTTGAGCCGCTTGCAGCACGAAAGCCGTCGGGCGGACTCTACGCGTCGAGCACTCAGCCTTCGGGTTCGCGCGAAATCGGCGCCGGGAACGCCGCAACGGCGTCGGCTGCCGTACTGCTCGCCTACGACGTCTCGCATAAGGCGCCGTGGGATTGGCGCGTCGGGCTGTACACAACGACGAAGAGCGTGGCGGCCGGCGCGTATCTCGTTGCCCTGCTGCTGTGCGCTGCTGGTGCGACGGCGTGGAGCGATCCGTTGATACTCTGGGCCGCGCCTCTCCTCGCGCTGGCATTTCTCGCGCTAACCGGCGCCGTGCTCGTCTCCGATCTGGAGCACCCCAAGCGTTTCTTCCTGATTTTGACGCGGCCGCAGTTGCGCAGTTGGCTCGCGCGGGGCGCGTTCATCATAACGTTCTACGGCCTCGCGCTCTGCGCGCATCTTGCTGCGAGCGCCGAGAGTGCGTTCGCCGCGCTGCCCGTCATCGCCGTCCCCACCGCCATGCTCGCAGCGTTCACGAGCGTCTACACGGGTTTTCTCTTCGCTCAGGCCAAAGGTCGCGATCTCTGGCAAGGGCGCGTGCTGGTGCCGCATCTGCTCGTGCAGGCGATCATGGCCGGAGCCGCGGCGCTGCTGCCGTTCGCGGCTTGGCTCTCGCCCGGCGTGCTCGTGCTGCTCGGCTGGATGCTCGCCGGATCCGCAGCGCTGCACCTGTTCTGCGCCGCGCTCGAGATTGCGACGGTGCATCCGACCGAGCACGCGCGACTGGCGCTACGCGAAATGTACCGCGGCCGCTTCGCACTCTGGACATGGAGCGGGCTCGTGCTCGCAGCGCTCGCGCTGGGAGCGCCTTGGATCGGCCCGTGGCCCGCGTGCGTGACGGCGTTACTCGCGCTATTCGCTTACGAGCACAGCTACGTGCAAGCCGGACAGACGGTACCCCTCGCATGAGCGCGCGCGGAGGTGCCGGTGAATTGAACGCGCGCGTCGGCGCCGCGAAACGCGATGCGGAGGCGCGCGGCGAGACGTTCTATCCGGGCGCGAGCCGCATTCACCTGGCGGCGTTTCCGCCGAAAGAGCGCTGGGACGATTGGGTGGAACTCGATTCGCGCAGCTGGCCAAAACGCAGCGAGCGCCGTTATATGCTCGTTCCGACCACGTGCTTCAACTGCGAATCGGCGTGCGGACTTTTGGCCTACGTCGATCGCGACACGCTTGGAGTACGCAAGTTCGAAGGCAACCCCGAGCATCCCGGCTCGCGTGGGCGCAACTGCGCGAAGGGCCCAGCGACGATCAATCAAGTGACCGATCCCGATCGCGTGCTCTATCCGCTCAAGCGTGCGGGCGCGCGCGGGATGGGTAAATGGGTGCGCTGCAGCTGGGACGAAGCGCTCGACGACATCGCGGCCCGTATCCGACGCGCGATTGTCGAAGAGCGCGAGAACGAGATCATGTATCACGTGGGGCGGCCGGGCGAGGACGGCTTCACCGAACGCGTGTTGGCGGCATGGGGCGTTGACGGCCACAACTCGCACACTAACATCTGCTCGTCGGGGGGCCGTTTCGGATATGCGGCGTGGATGGGGTACGACCGGCCGAGCCCGGATCACGCCAACGCCTCGGTGATTCTGTTGGTCAGTTCGCACCTCGAATCAGGGCATTACTTCAACCCGCATGCGCAACGCGTCATCGAAGGAAAGGAGAAGGGCGCGCGGCTGATCGTGGTGGACGTGCGCCTTTCGAACACGGCGTCGAAGGCCGATTACTGGCTGCCGCCGGTGCCGGGTAGCGAAGCCGCGCTGCTACTCGCGATCGCGAATCACATCGTCGCGACCAAACACTACGATCGCGAATTCGTGCGGCGCTGGTGGAACTGGGATGAGTACCTGCGCGCGCAGCATGTTGCGACGGCGCCGTCGTTTGAGGCTTTCGAAGACGAACTCGCGCGGCTCTACGCGTCCTACACGTTCGAGTACGCCGAGCGCGAGACGGGCATTCCGGCCGCGACGCTGCGGGAAGTGGCGGAGGTCGTCGCCTCAGCCGGGACACGGCTATCAACGCATACGTGGCGATCGGCGGCGGCGGGCAATCTCGGCGGCTGGCAAGTGTCGCGCTGTTTGTTCTTGCTGAACGCGTTGCTCGGCGCGGTGGCGACCGAGGGCGGCGTCTTTCCGAACGCGTGGAACAAATTCGTACCGCGGCCCATCTACGAACCGCCGCATCCCGAACACTGGAACGAGCTGACGTGGCCGCAAGAGTATCCGCTCGCGCTCAACGAGATGTCGTTTCTCTTGCCGCATCTATTGGAAGACGGCAGGGGTAAGCTTGAAGTCTACTTCTCGCGCGTCTACAACCCGGTTTGGACCAATCCCAACGGCTTTGCGTGGATCGAGATGTTTGCCCATCCGTCGAAGGTTGGACTGCACGTCGCGCTGACGCCGACGTGGAGCGAGACGGCCTTTTTCGCGGACTACGTCTTGCCGATGGGTCACGGCTCAGAGCGTCACGACCTTCACTCCTATGAGACGCATGACGCGCAGTGGGTCGGCTTTCGGCAGCCCGTGCTGCGCGCGGCACGCGAACGGCTCGGCGAGCGCGTCAACGATACGCGCGCGGTGAACCCGGGCGAAGTGTGGGAAGAGAATGAGTTCTGGATCGAGCTGTCGTGGCGCGTCGATCCCGACGGGGCGCTCGGCATCCGCAAGTATTTCGAATCGAAGGAACGTCCCGGCACGAAGCTCGGCGTCGACGAATACTACGCATACATCTTCGAGCATTCGATCCCCGGATTGCCGGAGCGCGCCGCCGCCGAAGGCTTAACGCCGCTCGCCTACATGCGCCGCTACGGCGCGTTCGAGATCGAGAAGAAGATCGGCGAATTACACGAAGCGCCCGTGCCTTCGGCCGAATTGGCGGAGAGCACGTACGACGAGCGGCGACGCGCGTTCTCCGCGGCACCGCCGGTACGTGGGCCGAACATCGTGCCGCAGCCTTCGCCGCGCGACGCCGAGGGGCGCCGCAGCATCGGCATCCAGATCGACGGCACGACGCTGCGCGGCTTTCCGACCCCCAGCCGCAAGCTCGAGTTCTACTCGTCGACGCTCGCCGAATGGGGCTGGCCGGAGTACGCAATCCCCGAATACATTCCGAGTCACGTTCACCCCTCGAAACTCGGCGAGGGCGGGATGGTGCTGGTTGCGACCTTCCGCCTGCCGACGCAGATTCACACCCGCAGCGCTAACGCGAAATGGCTAGATGAGATCGCACACACGAACCCGCTCTGGGTGAATCCGGTCGACGCGAAGCGCCTTGGCGACGTGACGACGGGCGATTTGCTGCGCGTGAAAACGGAGACAGGATACTTTGTGCTGCGCGCGTGGGTGACCGAAGGCATCCGCCCGGGCGTCGTTGCGTGCAGCCATCACATGGGCCGTTGGCGCTTGGACGCGAACGGCCACCGGTTAATGTCGGCCGTGGTGCGCCTGGAGCATGAGGGCGACCAGTGGGACATGCACCACGTCGCCGGCGTGTCGCCGTTTGAATCGACGGACCCCGATACGAAGCGCATATGGTGGAGCGACGTAGGCGTGCATCAGAACCTTACCTTCGCAGTTCATCCCGATCCAATCTCGGGGATGCACTGCTGGCATCAAGCGGTGACGGTGACGCGCGCGCACGACGGAGATCTCAACGGCGACATTTCCGTCGATACGGAGAAGGCGCGCGCGGTTTATCGCCGGTGGCTGCAGTTGACGCGCCCGGCGCGCGAGCATTCGCCCGACGGCACGCGCAGGCCCTACTGGATGCTGCGCCCGCTCAAGCCCCTGCCGGACGCGTTTAAGCTTTCGACCGTGTCGTAATCTTGCACGAATTGTTTCGCGCGCTCGCCGTGCTCGCCGAGCCGCCGCAGCGGCAGACGGCGGCGGTTGCGGCCTCGCTCGGGATCGAAGGCGAGATCGAACCGGCGGCTTACACGGAGCTCTTCGTGCGCTCGCTCTATCCGTACGCGTCGGTGTATCTTGGCGCTGAGGGAATGCTCGGCGGTGAAACACGCGATCGCATTGCGGGCTTCTGGCGCGCGCTCGGCGCGCAGCCGCCGGAGGAACCGGACCATCTAGCGGCGCTGCTGGGCGCGTACGCATCGTTGCTCGAGGCCGAAGGCGCCGCCGAGGGAGCGTCGCGCGATGCGCGCCGTCACGCGCGGCGAGCGTTTCTCTTCGAACACTTGGCGAGCTGGTTGCCACCGTATCTGCGCAAGCTCTCCGAGATTGCGCCCACGCCGTACGCGCACTGGGGCCAGTTGCTGCTTGCGGCGGTGGAGGAGTCGCTACGCGATCTCGAGCCGCCCGAAACTGCGCCGTCGCACTTTCGCGAACTGGGCAGCCTCGCCGATCCGCGCGTCGAGGGGGTGACCGAATTTCTCGCGTCGCTGCTCGCGCCGGCGCGAAGCGGCGCGATCGTTACCACGAATGACCTCGCACGCGCCGCACGCGAGTTGGAACTCGGGCTGCGCTATGGTGAGCGTCGCTACGTTCTCGAGGCGTTCTTCGCGCAGGATCCGTACCGCGTGCTGGATTGGCTCGCTGCCGAAGCCGAACGTTGGGCGGGGCTGCATCGCTCGTCGTTGCTACCCCCAGGCGCCCGCGAGCACTGGATAGAGCGAGCGCAGCGTTCCACAGCGTTGCTGCGTTCGCTCGCGGCGGGAGTCGATTCGGCAATTTCGTCGCCGCGCTGTTCGAGTTAGAGCTCGAACTTTCGCGGATGTCTCGAAGAATTGAAATTGCCTACAGAATAAGGCCTTTCTATGGTGGAGATGGGGAACTCGAACCCCCGGCCCCTTACATGCGAAGTAAACGATGCTCGAAGCCGATCGTGCGTACGAAACGCAAGAAATGGCCCATCTTTCTTACTATGTCGGATTTTTCGAGGCGGAATTTTCGTCCGCTAGCGTCCGCGCTTTCCGCCAGTTTCCGCGTGAATTGTCGTAGGATTGGAAAGGATCGCGGCCAGATGCTGAATCGTGTGCGCTTCCAAGTGGTCGACGAGCGCGCGGAGGGTTGGATGGTCGAAGATTACTGTCTGCGCGAGGGGGCCCAAGTCTGTCTGAAGCCGGTTGCGCAGCTCGACGGCGAAGAGCGCGCAGTCCCCACTGGTTTTCAACGGGGGTGCCGAGCCCTTTCATCAAGGACCGCACATACTTCGTGAATCGCTGTTGGCGCGGAACCAACGGATCGCCGTGATGATGATATTCGGCTGCCAGCACGCCGCTTCGCAAGAGCAACTTCCTCAGACGCATCTTCAAGCCGTTGCTCAAACACGCGGAATTGCCCGATGTCACGTTCCACAGCCTTCGCCACACCGCCAACTGTCTTCTTATCGAGGCGGGAGAAGATCCAATCGCGATCGCGGGCAGTTTGGGACATTCGGACACCCGCATGATGTTCGAGCGATATGGGCACCGGTTCAGCCATACGGCCAAGCGCGTCGCCCGAACCGCGGACCGGATCTTCGCCGCGCTCGAACCCAATTGTCGTACGATTATCGTAAATGCGGCCCATCGCTTCGCTTTGCCGCGGAAGGAAAAACACCAAAACTCCTTACGGAATAAGGCGTTTCCAATGGTGGAGATGGGGGGACTCGAACCCCCGACCCCTTACATGCGAAGTAAACGACGCTCGAAGGCTAGAGTGCGTACGAAACGCAAGAAATAGCCCATTTTTCTTACTATGCCAGATTTTGCGAGGCCGAATTTTCGTCCGCTAGCGTTCGCACCTTCCGCTAGTTTCCGCAAAGATTGTCGTAAGATCGTCGTATGCTGGCGCTGCGCTCGGCTCGTACGGCCGGGAATTGCAGTCACCGTGCTTCCACTGGTTTCGGCCACTTAGCCGGCCGACATAACGCCGCTCCGCATCGACGGCGTTCCCCGCATCGACGGCGTTCCCGCATCGATTGATCCTAGTGCCCAGGCTCATGGCCGCCGAGCAGCGCCCTGCTGCGGGTGCGGCCTTCGCCGAAACCTCGGGGCCCGTCGCTTGGAAAATGCTGCCATCCTGGGCAATCGTTGCCACTGAAGACGAGGGCGCCGGGGCCGACATCGTCCGCTCGATGGCCGGACGGGCCTGCGCGCGGATCACCGAACTACGGGGATCACACGCAATCATGATTCTTGTAGCCCCGCCCGTGGCCGAGACGATATTGGAAGCGGCGCGATTCGTCTGCGAGCGTGCTGTTCAAACCGTTTAAGGACGGCTGAAAGGTTGTCGACGGTGCCGGAACATCGGGCACCGCCGTTCGAACGAACGGCTCCGTCGACGACCTACACCTCGGTGGCGGAGAACGGGACGTCCACTATACGAAGTTCGCCAACTGCTTTTCGAGCTTTTCATGGTCAGAGAAGAAGGCGTCGGCGAGTTGCGTCGCCCGAGCACCGGGATATACCTCTTCCTGGCCGGCAGCTAATGCGGCGAAGGTTGCGTCAACGACGTCGTTTACGGAAATTTTTTCGACGTCGAAGCCGGCGGTCAGATCGGTGTCGACGTACCCGGGCATGACACCGAGGACGTGCACCCCTTTAGGCGTCAGCTCGGCGCGAATCGTCCGCGTCGCGGAGAGCGCGGCGGTTTTCGATGCGCTGTAAGTCCCCAGACGCGGTGTGCCGATAAGGCTAGTTATCGACAGGACGTTGACCATCGCCGAGGGCGCATTTGCAACAAGAACCAGCGCGAACGCGCGGCTCATTGCAAGCAGGCCAAAGTAATTCACTTCCATTTGCCGGCGCGCGTTCTCGAATGAATCACTATCGGTAATCCCTCCGACCGCCGCGACGCCGGCGTTGTTGACGAGGAGGTTGAGTTTGCGGGCGCGAGTTGCGGCCTCCGCAATCGAGTCCGGATCCGTCACGTCGAGATAAACCGGAGTGACCGAAGGATAGGTCTTCACCAGGTCTTCCAGCGTCGCGAGGTTGCGCGCCGCTGCATACACGGCGGAGGCCCCGGCTTGGGCGAGCCGTTCCGTGTAGGCCCGCCCGATGCCGCGGTTGGCCCCGGTGACCAATGCGGTAACGTTTCTTATGTCAAAGTGTCCGTTTGAGTTGTTCATCATGTTTAGAGTAGCAAGGTACGGCGCGTGAGTCAGCACACAAAAACTGTACAATCGCGGTCACGGATTCGGAATTGTGGCCGAGACTGAATGACAAGTGCCAGTGTCATCGTCGATGCGGCAGACAAGGCAGGCGGTCAGTAACAGGCGCCACCAAATGCTCTCACAAACCAATGGCGGTTTCTACTTCATGGTTGGGCGAATGGGCGATCTGGCGCGCCGAAGCGACAGGTACGCCGGACCCAGACAGCCTCGCCTAGAGCGCTGCCTCGTGAGGCATTCGAGAAGCGATGCGGCGATCAATGCGGCTAGCGGCAGCGCCAGGAGTGCGACCGAGAGCGCGAACGCGAGCGTCTCGGCGCCGTAGTTATTATTTGAGAACGCGACAAACGAACTCATTTGGAGCCCGTCATATGGAAGCCCGCGTGCCAAAGCGCACGGGCCTCCTGCCACGCTATTATCCGTGCTCGCGTCCGCTGACCCTGAGTATTTATTGCATCTACCTTAGCACGCCCAAAGCGGCGAGTCCGCACATCACGAGTAGCCAAACTTGCGCGCAAGAGGTGTTCGCGGCTTACTCGATCTCACGATACCATGCTAATTAGATTCTCCTGTGGGTCCGAACCGTTCCGTCTTCATGCGTGATGTATCGTAGCCCATCTGCCCCAGCAATTCCGATACCGCTTCGACGAACGCCGTCGGTCCACAAATGTATGTCGTTGGGTTTTGAGATGAAGCGAAGGCGTTCGTCTCGATGAAGGCTCTGCCGATGCGCTGCGGCTTAGAGGGCCAATCGGATGGAGCGGTTCTGGTATAGGCGAACCTCACGGCAACGTTCCTGGCGTTGCCATTAAGCCGCCGCAGTTCGTCCGCGTAATAGATCGTCTCCGGCGTCCTCACCGAATAGATAAGACGGAACGGTGCGTCGGATCCAGTCTGCTGGCGAGTACGAACCATTGCTATCAGCGGGACGATACCGGATCCGCCGGCGATGAGCTGTGCCGGTTCGGGCTGGTCGGGCTTCCAGATGAACCACCCGCCGATCGGGCCAAGAATTTCCAGTGGAGCGCCGGGAGCGATCGTCTGCACGAGATAGGGCGAGACTTCGCCGTCAGGCATCAGCTCGATCGAGAGTTCCAGCCGTTCTTCGTTCGGTGCGCTCGCGATCGAATAGGAGCGTACGGCCGTATAACCGTCGGCTGCTCGAAGACGCACGTCGACGTGCTGACCTGCGTCGTGGCCCTGCCAGCCCGGAACTTCGAGCACTAGCGTACTCGCAGTCTTCGTCTCCGCACGCCGCTCGATCACCTTGGCCACGTGCCAGCTTAGTCGCCCGTGTAGCGCTGTTCCCGCCATGCATCCCCGTAAATGTTGTAGCCCCGCTGTTCCCAAAACCCGGGCGCATCCTCTAGCATGAGGTGAGACCGCGAACCCATTTCGCGCTCTTCCAAAAATAAAGATGGGGAACCAGGAGACGCGCCGGTCCGCCGTGCTCACGCTCGAGCTCTTTTCCGTCAAAGCGGAATGCGATCCAGGCCTTGCCGCCTCGCAAGTCCGCCAGCGGAACGTTCGTGCTATAGCTGCCATACGAATGCGCAATGGCGAACCGCGCGGAAGTTTGAATGTCATTCAACAACGTGTCGATCCGAGACGCCTTCCCAGTGCGTTCCAAGTTTCGACCAGCGCGTCGCGCAGTGAATGTCGGTCGTGATCTGCTCGCTCGGGACCGAGCGGAACTGCGACCACGTCCACGTCCGCACGGCTCCGGTCTCGCTAACGATCGAAAACTCCCAGGAGCTTAAAGGAATTGCAGGCGTCGGTCCCGCCGAAAGGACCGGAAAGTCTTCAGTGACGTATTGGCCGGGCGGAACGCTAGCGACGTCGCGGCGGCGCTTGCCGACGAAACCCGGCGTCGTTGGTAATGGGTTATCCATAGCGATTGATGGCTTCTCGCTCACAGGACCTGTCATTTCTACGCCATCATCGGTTCGCGTTGAGCAGACAGGAATGCAATTATTACGGACGCGATCGCATCAGAATGTGTTTCAATTGCGAAATGACCGGCGTCCAAGAATTGAACCACTGCACTCGGAATGTCTCGCTTAAACGCTTCGGCACCCGCCGGCAAAAAGAACGGGTCGTTGCGGCCCCATACGGCGAGCAGCGGAGGCGCAAAGTCGCGGACGTAGCTCTGAAACTGCGGGTACATCGCGACGTTATTTCCGTAGTCGAAGAACAGGTCGAGCTGAACTTCGTCGGCTCCGGCACGAGCTAAGTAGAAATTATCGAGTGAGTAACCATCGGGGGACACAAGCGATTTGTCGGGAGCGCCTTCCGTGTATTGCCACTTGGTCGTTTCCGGCTTGAGAAGCGTTCGAAGCGCGTCTCGGTTGGCCTGACTCGGATCTTGCCAATACGCGCGAATCGGATTCCAGGCGTCGCTCAAGCCCTCGAGATAGGCATTGCCATTCTGCGAAACGATCGCACCAATTCTGTCCGGGTGTTTTACGGCCATCCGAAGACCTATGGGGGCGCCATAATCGAAGATGTATACCGCGAAGCGACCGAGACCCACGATCTCAGCGAAGCGCGTCATCACGTTCGCGATATTGTCAAAGGTGTACGAGAACCGATCGCGAGTCGGCATGTCGGACTGGCCAAATCCCGGAAAATCTGGAGCGATGACGTGGAAGCGCCCACTCAGAGTTGGAATGAGATCGCGGAACATGTGGCCGGCGCTCGGGAAACCGTGAAGCAGCAGAATAGTCGCGGCGTTTCTCGGGCCCGCTTCGCGGTAAAAAATTTTGATGTCGTCGACATCGACCGCACGATAGCGGATTGCGTTCATCGGCATAAGCTCCTTCGTGGCGTTTACATCAAGCGAAGATTTGAGTGTCGCTCAAGCGGTCGAAATCGAGCTCGGGCAATGCGAGCGCGAAGAGCGCGGCTCGCTCTCGGGGCGAAAGCATAAGTATGGAAGCAAGTCGATCCAGCAGAAAAGTGGAGGCCCGCGCGGGTTGATCGGACTCGAGCATGCAATACCAGCCGCGACTTACGCCGATGTATTCGGCGAGCTCTTCCTGTGTGACGGGCTTGCCGCGACGCGATGGCAGACGGTCTTGGGAGCCGAGGGCTTTCTCGCGAGGATCGATCCTCAGGCGAAAGTGCCTCAAGAGCGACTTGAGCCGGGAAGACGGTGGGCGCCGCGAAGCTTCGGGAACTTCAATGTCAATCATACAGGCCAGGATAGAGTACGAAATCGCAACCTGCCAGCCCAGAACTTATCCCCCTAAGTACCACAGTAGTGGATCGTGGCGCGCTACTTCTCCAAAGCGAAGATCTGCAGCCCGAAGGTGTGCAGCGAAAAATCGCGCTGCCCCCGGCCGACGAAGAGCGCTCGGTTGAGCCACCGGTATTCTTTCGCGGCGGTATAAAATCGGACGACAAACTCCGCCGGCACTTTCGACTGCAGGAGGCCATCTAAGGCATCGACGTAACCATCGTCGCCGACATCGTACAATCCCGTAAAGCTCGCGCAAACGAGCTCACCCGCGGGACTACGCAGCACGTGTTTCGACTCGAACGAGATTACGCCGTCGGCGCGCACGGTGTCCCACTCGTCGCCACAGTTTGCAAGCACGGCAAGCTCGATGCCGGGTCCTTGAAACTCACCCCGGGCGACAACGTAATGCATCATGATCTCATCGGGCGTTGGACCGATGAGATGGTGGTCCGGCTTGAAGTCTACCTTGGCCTCAGCGAGTAATCTCCCCACTCTGCGGCCATGGTCTCAGATTTTTTGCGCCGCAGCCACCCTACTGGCACTTGGCTTGACACCGTTAGACTCGGGCATCGAGCGCCAGGTAGACAATTTCGGCGATCAGGGAGAGAAGCGCGGGGTCGCGTTCAGGAAATGGCTCGCCGTTTACCTGAAAATAGCCAATCGCACCATCAAACGATGCTGCGTGCAAGCCCTTACTGATGAAGCGCCCCGCGCCGGCCTGCTTGGCTCGCGGTGCGAAGATGGCGTGCTCCCTTTCGGCGACGTCCGTCACGACTGAGAGTCCACGGTCAACCAGGACGTGTTCGGCATCGTGCACCGACGAGAAATCGAATTGTACGCTCGGTATGCGCTGGAATTTAGGCGCGTTGCGTTGACTCAAAAAGAAGAAAGTGCGAGCGGCAAGATCTGCAGAGACAAAGTAGGCATCTTCAACGGAATCGTCGAGATCAACGAGCAGATCCGTTGTGAGATCCGCCAGTTCCGGAATACTTGAAGCCGCCCGCGAACGGCGCGCAAACCGCGTCAGCTCGACATATTCCCGACCGATTGCGCCGACCGAGGCGGGCGTGGCGCGCGGGATCGTGGGCAGCTCGTCGATCGCCAACGAGAAGAGTCGGATCTTGTCGTCATCGCTGAGGCGAAGGACGCTGGCTAGGCGGTCCACGAGCCGCGGCGAGACGCGAATGTCGCGCGCCGTCTCCAACTGCGTGTACCAGGCCAAGCTGATGCCGGCGAGTTCGGCAACCTCTTCTCGTCTCAATCCTGGAACGCGACGGCGTCCGGCCGACGCTACCCCGACGTCTTCAGGGCTCAAGCGAGCTCGGCATTCCTTGAGGAAACTGCGAAGTGCTTCCCTTCGGTTCTTGGCGTCCAACTTGGCCTCCGCCACGCAAGGTTAGCACGAATCGCCCGGCGCATCCATCCAACTGCTACTTCCGGGTTTACGGAGGCGAGAGGGCGCTTTGTCCCCTTTGCCGTCAGAGATCGGCCCGGCGCAGTTCCGTGGTCGCCTCCGCGAAGTCGTGTTGAAACGTGCGGTCGTGCATCATCGCATACACCGCTAGAGTGCCAGCCGTCCAGCCGGCAGCAACGTCGCTTGGGTAGTGAACGCCCAAAAGAATTCGGTTTTCGGCGAACATTCGAGCCTGCGCAAAGATCGCATCGCGCTTTGACGGCATGAGTTGCGAGAGCAGGATCGCCGTCGCAGCGGCAAACGCTGCGTGGCCGCTTGGGTATCAACCGCGAGCTTTCTGCACTCCGCCCGGGCGTGGACGGTCCCAATACGTCTTGGCTTGATCGATGAGCCGTTCGACGTCCGAGCACACGTGGGAGAAGAGGCGCGTCGTGACCGGCAGCCTCGCGGAGTCAAAGCCCGGCCCAATCGATTTCGAAAAGAAAAAGACGGTGCGCATCGAGTCTTCCTCCGCCTCGAGAAGCTGCGCCGGACCGCGCCTCATGACCGCGGCGGCAACTTGTTGTTCGTCGGCACGTTCTTGAGCCGACAAGACGTTGGGCGGTGGCGGCAGGAGCGCCGTCAGATCGATTTGCCGAGGGGCCAGGTAGTAAAACAGCGGGCGGGCGCCCGCGCCGGTCTTTACCAGCAGCGCGACGAGCAGAACGACGACAGCGGCGCTGCGCGAGACCGTGCTCATGTCGTAATGTTAGCCGCGGATCGCGCCTTTGTCTGTCAACACCAACTCGGCAGACATTCGTCCGAGCTCGTGATAGCCTCGCCGGCAGAGTTCACCGTTTTATCGAAATTTTTGGAGGAAAACCTATGATCAAAAAATTGTCGTGGACCCAGCGGGTGTTGGGCGTTGCCGTCGTGGCGGCTCTAGTAGGCTTCGGAGCACGCGCGGCTTCCGTTGCTATGGCATCTGCTGAGTCCCAAAATCTTCCCGAGTCCAAACTCGTCCTAAAAAGCGCGCGTGATGTCAACGTCGCGGCGAGCACTGTGGTCATGCCGATTCATCGTGGCGTCGCCAACGGGCAAACCGTCTGGTATATCATTACGGACGCTTCCGATTACGGCATAGCGCACGACCTGAACGTGCTGTACGCGCCGAAGCTCGCGAATATGGCCGTCAACTGCCCGCAATGTGTGCAGACCGCAACGCTCGGTAAACCAACCGGCAAGTTCAACAACGAAGCGATCCTGCACTTCGAAGACGCGCCGAACTTCAGTCCGACTCGCGTCTACATCCCGTCACCTACCGGCTTTCCGCCGGTGAAGGCCGCACCCGGCGCGGTCGGCGGTCCGCGCTACTCGCCGTTCGTGCGGATCGCGGGGGCGAACGTCATTTACAACATGCCGATCGTCGCAACCGGTAACGGACCCTTCGATGTCATCAACCATACTAACACTCACGATCGCGTTCTCGCCATCGACACCCGGCAGGATAACGACGGCCCTGAGGTGACCATGCTGCTGGCGCACGGATTCGATTCAGGTCAGCCGATCGTCTATCTCAGCACCGAAGCTTCGGATCCGGGCGCTGCGGCGGTAGAGCGCGCAACCTACGTTCCGCTCCTCAATCATGCGTCGTTTGCCAACGGCGACGACAATCTCGGCTCGGCACGCGAACGCATCTTTGTTTTCGTCAACGGTGCGACGTCGCCACAGACGGGACAAGGCCTGATGTATCTCGGTTTGCATGGCAATCTCGGTAAAAATGCCACCTTGGCAGATTCGTCGACGCTCGGGTCGCCCCTGAACGTGCAGGGCGACTTCCCATCGCTCGGCGATCCACGTCATGCGAACGCGTACAGCCCGCTGTGGGACGTTCAGCTCGGAATGTGGACGAAGTCGGCGGTTGCGGCCGGAAAGAACGTCCGTCAGACCGACGAGAACCAAATCCTCAACTTGGTTGGCGACGGCTACCTGACCGGACCCGGCGGTGCCCCGTACGGATCGGCGTTTGTGGTTAACTGTCCGCCCGTGGCGTACGTGAATCAGCGTCCGGACCAAGACCTCGCCATGAACATCTTCAACCAATGACACGCAAACAACTCGCGCTGCTCGCCGGCATCGTTCTCGCGGTGCCGGCGGCAGCCGCGGTTGCAGCCACGCCACAACCAGTCCACGTGACCATTCACGATCACACGTTTGTGCCGCATGTCGTTCACGTCAAAGCCGGCCAAGCGATCGTGTGGCTCAACACCGATCAGGATCCGCATACGGTAACAAGCGGAAGTGGTGGCGCCGGTGACGACGTCTGGAAGAGTTCGCCGCTGATCCCCGACGGACAAACGTTCACGGTGCGGCTCGATCGCCCCGGCACATATCCTTATTTCTGCAAGCCGCACCAATTCGAAACGTCGATGCACGGTACGATCGTCGTGTCGCCGTGAGCATTTGAAGTTGAGAGTAGCTGTCGCCGCAATCGTCGCGGCGATCTTCGCCGCCACCCAAGTGGCGGCGGCGTCGGAGCTGACGACGGGCTCGATCTTCGGCACGGTGCGAACGGCTGCCGGCCAACCGATCGCCGGCGCGCACGTCTGGGCGCGCGCGCCCTCCGGGCGCTACACCGCCACGACCGACAACGCAGGGCGATTCATCATCCTGGGCATCGTTCCCGATACGTACGCCGTCAGCGTCACGGCCAAGGGTTATGAACCGGCGAGCGAAGTCGCCGTGATTGCACCGGCGCAACGCGTGGGCGTTTCCTTCGCGATGCGGTGGCACCTTCAAGTTATCGCAAAGGTCGAAGCCAAGACCAAAGCCCTCGCAGTCGGAAGCACCAGCGACACGTTCACCGTGACCGGTGACGCGGCGCGTGCATCCTTCCCGAGCGAATCCGCTTCCGGTCTTGCGAGCTACACGCAAGGCTCGGCTCAAGGTGCACTGGCGGCTGTTCCCGGCGTGCAGTTCGATGCGCTCGCCAATGCGATCGTGCGCGGCGGCAAGGTGCAGGATACCGTTTTTGACTACGATTCGGTTCCGGTGCCGCAAGGACTCATCGCGGAGCCGGGTGGCAACATCGTCGGCGCTCAGCTCGGCACGACGGGCATCGATGCGACGACGTTAACGTTGGGCGGCTTTTCCGACGTCAGTCAGAACGCACTGGGTGGCGTCGTGAACGAAATTCCGGCGGTCGGAACGTATCCGGCACGCAGCAGCTTTGAGATCGCGACCGGCATCGGCGCACAATACGACCAGTTGAATGCCGGCGAGCTGTGGGCGACGCCTGACCTTCGCTGGCGTTACGCGCTGGCGGCGGGCACCGGTACGGCCTATTTTCCCTATGGCGATGGCGTGACGTTCTATCCTTCCGAGATAGCGACGTACGGGCTCGCGCTGCAGAGCCGAGCGCAGTCGTCGTGGTCGGCGAACGTCCATTTTCAACCCGACTCGCGCGACGATTACTCCGTCGCATTTCTCTCCGGCGCTGCGACCTACGATCAGTACGATACGCCATATGGCGGCGAACGTTGGGCCACCTTCGATTCGCGCACGGCCTCGTTTCCCGGCCAGCCCGCAAATCCATACGAGCAAGTCAACACGCCGTCGCAGAGCCGCGGCATGTACTTCGTCGGCAAACTACAGTGGCTCCACAACTGGAGCCATTCGCTCGGCCGCGTCTACGTCTATCGCTCGCAAGTTGGCGCGACCGCTAACGGCCCTTTTTGGGACGATCTGTCGTTCCCTAACGGCGTGATTTCGCTGTGGTCGCAGCAACGGCAACGGCAAGACGGGATCGGCTACGACTTCGACGACCAGGCCGGCGAGAAACACGATCTTCGAGCCGGCGCGCAGTACTCGGTAAACGTTGCCGACCTCAATCAGATCGTGCCGACTGCGCAGGAGCTCGTAACGTCGAGCCCGCGTTTGAATCAATATCTGCTTTACGCCGGCGACACGTGGACCATTGACGATCGCCTCACTGTCGCGGGAACGCTGCGCTACATGGGCGAGCACGTCCTCACCGGCACCCGTCTGAGCTACGGCGTTGGGGCAATCGACCCGCACTTGTCGCTCGCGTATAGCCTGCCAGGACGCAATGCGTTTCGCGCGACGTTCGATCACACTTCGGTCGCGCCGCTGCCGTTTGAAGTGCAGCGAACCGATTCCGCCGCGCCGGCGCCGGCAGTCGCACTCGCACCCGAAACGGCCGACGATTACAGCCTCTCCTACGAACACGGCGGACCGACACAGGTGCGCCTGACGTACTATGCCGAACTCGAAAAGAACCGCATCGACGTGCTGCCGGTCAATTTCAGGGCGAATCCGGAGAATCCCAGCGCCATCGGCGTGCCGACGAACGAAGGCTTACTGCGATCGCACGGAGTCGAACTCTTCGCCAAACGCGGTGGATGGCAGTTTGTCGCAAACTACGATCGCACGTTTACCTCGAGCGTCGACCAGTTTGCCTACAACGATCTCAATCCGGCGGCGATCCTAGCCGGGCATCTATATCCCGCAGGCTACGTACCCGACTTCAGCGCTACGCTGTCGCGCGAGTTCGATTTTCTCCATCGCCGGCTGCGGGTGACGCCGTTGCTTTCATACGAGAGCGGCTATCCGTACGGCAACGGCACGATGGTTTGGATCGTTAATCCCAAAACCGGCGCTCCAGAACTGGTTCCCAACGACAACCACGTCAATCCCGGCTACAATTATTATTTTTTGAAAAATCCGGCGCTGCCGTTCAACTCCGCAACGAATCCGTTTATCGGCTCGCTCGGAACCAACGAAGGCGCCGATCCGAATACGTTGAGAGCTACGCCGCAAACCCTGGCTTCGCTTCACGTCGAAGCGGATCTCTCGCCGCATCTAACGGCGATCCTCGACGTGATCAACCTTTTCGGCACTGCGACGCCAACTCAGATGCAGGGAAATCCGTACTTGATCGGACTGCCGGGTTATGCAGGCGGTGATGCTTACTACGAGCGAGCCTACGGCGCCAACTATTGCAAAGGCTGCCTGTATACGCTTGGAAACGGCGTCCCCACTAATAACGGAACAACGCAAATCGTACCATGGCAGTATGGTAGGGGCGCCTATGTACCGCAGTCCTATCCGATCGCCCGTACGGCCCAAATCCGGCTGCGATACCGACTGTAACTGATAAGGTCCTTCACAACACAGAGGAGAAGACAATGACCCAAAAGAGCGATACCCAACAACGCAACGAGCAGGCAGATGCGCAGTTCGCCATCGACTGCAGCTCTCCGGGCCGTTGGACGATTACATTCAGCAACCCGCCGATCAACATGTTTACTCCCGCAACGATCGACGAGTTGGGAGCGATAATGGCCGAACTCGAAGCGGACCCGTCCGTGAAGATCGTAATCTTCCAGTCGGCAAACGCCGAATTTTTCGTCGCTCATCTCGAGGTAGCCAAGGCAGCCGAACGCCCAGGGGTGCTGGATCTTTGGCGTGACTTTGTGCTGCGCCTTTCGTCCGCGCCGGTCGTGAGCATCGCCAAGATTCGCGGTTATACGCGCGGCATTGGTAACGAATTCGTGCTGGCCTGCGACATGCGGTTCGCCAGCCGGCAAACCGCCATTTTTGGCAACCCCGAAGTCGGCGTCGGACTGGTCCCGGGCGGCGGAGCGATGGAATGGCTCCCGCGCCTCGTCGGCCGCTCGCGGGCACTTGAGTTTGTGCTCAGCGCCGATGATTTCGATGCCGATATCGCCGAGCGCTACGGCTGGGTGAATCGCACGCTGGACGATGACGATCTCGATTCGTTCGTCGACGCGCTCGCGGCGCGGCTCGCTTCATTCGACGGCAAAACGCTGGCCACGGCAAAGGCGCAGATCAATCGGTTCGGGATGCCGACAGCTGCCGAGCTTCAGTCGAGCAACGACATGATCTTCCCAATGCTGGCCTGGCCCGATGCGCAGGCCCGCCGCGCCAAACTCCGTGGTATCGGTTACGGGATTCGCAGCGACTTCGAATTGAACTTCGGCCGGTACCTCCCTTCGTTCGGACCGGTCGACGCTACGGCGGCGAAGTAACCGAAGCCCATGGACAAGACCTGGGCTTTGACCCAAGGCAAAACTCCCCTGAACTCTTACACGGATTGTAAATTCTGCTGATCGGAGTTCCGCTGTGAATGACAGATTGCAAAATCGCCAATACTCCAGTGCCGAAGCGCGGCGGAGACCGTGCTGCAAATCATGAGCGGTTCTCTTAGTTTAATAAACTACTAGGCGGGTAGACTTCTTAGTTACCTTAGCGAGAGGTGAAGATTCACATGGTTACCGAGACAACGAGCTCAGCAGTGCGCGGCAAGGTCGTCGTGATCACAGGCGCGAGCAGCGGCATTGGGCTCGAGACCGCAAAGCGGCTAGCAGCACAGGGAGGCGAGATCGTCATGGTCGTCCGGGACCGAACCCGCGGCGAACAGGGCAAGGCACAGGTCGCCGAGGTCGCAAGCGGAATGCCGCCGGTGCTGTTGCTCGCTGACCTGTCCGTTCAAGCCCAGATCCGTCGCGTCGCCGACGCGATCAAAGGTCGCTACGACCGGATCGACATTCTCATCAACAAAGCCGGCAATGCCTTCAACACCCGTCGGGAGAGCGCGGACGGACTCGAGCTCACCTGGGCCACGAACCACCTCGCCCCATTCCTGCTCACCGATCTGCTGCTGCCGTTGCTCACCGCAGCCCCAGCCGGGCGCATCGTCAACCTGACCACCGAGGTCTACAGCCACAAGCTCGACCTCGAGAACCTGCAAGGCGAACACGGATACAGCTGGATGAGCGCCTACCGGAACTCCAAGCTCGGCAGTGTCCTCTTTACCACCGAACTGGCACGGCGCATCAAAGGATCCGGCGTCACCGCCGTGGCCGTCAGCCCCGGTCCAACCAAGACCAACTTCGGCGGGGGCGGACCATCAGGCCCGATCGGCGTCGTCACGACGGTGCTGAAGCACACACCGTTGCTTACGACGCCCGAGCAAGCAGCGGAGGCGATTACCTGGGCCGCAACCGCGCCCGAACTCACAGCAACCCCCGGCGCCTTCTACCTGCGCCACAAGCGGCTCACGCTCAAGGGAGCGGCAACCGACCCTGCGATCGCGTCCAAGCTCTGGGCGATCAGCGAGCAGCAGACGGGGATTGACCCCACACACTCAAACGTCGCCGCCGTATCCGCCGCGAACTGATCGGCTGAATGCGGTGCGGTCATGAACGTCGTTTGGGGTTTATCCGCAGTATCGCTTTCGATTCCTGTTTAGCGCTGATTCGCATCTCCTCGGGCCTGCGTGGCACCACGTTTAGGCTTCGCGCGCGACAACTGCAGTTGCTTCACGGATTGCGCGGCCTTCGTCACCGTCTCGTTCGAGAGATTCGCTTGCGACCTTCGCTCAGAGCTCTCTTAGCTCGCGCGGCTTCGCCTTGTGTGCGTGTCGGACAGCTCTGATCGTCGGCAGATCGCCGACTTCTTGCGATGCGAGTTTTTTCGATGCCAAGTTTTTGTCCGCGCCCTCCCCTAGTTTCCGCGCGAATTGTCGTAAAATTGTCGTACACTGCCACGTCGTTTGCATGGGAGCTATGCAGGGCTCCATGCGGCATTGCTGGACTATATGGGAAAACGTCTCAACGCGCATACGGAGGGCAAATGGTCGAGCTTCTGTCCGGTAACGTCGTCGCTTGCGTCGGCAACGGTCGCATTACAAAGGATGATTACGAGAAGGTATTGATTCCAAGTATCGAGCAAGCATTGAGCCGAAACGCGAAGATCCGCTGCTACTACGAACTCGGGCGCGACTATTCGGGCGACACTGATGCCGCCTGGGAAGACTTCAAGATTGGCGTCGAGCACCTAACCCGCTGGAGCGCGTCGCGATTGTCACCGACGTTAATTGGATGCGCCTTGCCGCCAATGCTTTCCGTTTTCTAATGCCGGGTCAGGTCCGCGTGTCTTCGGCCAGCGAATCCGACCAGGCACGACGCTGGATCGTCGCTCCGTAAGCCGTGACCGAGAGTCAGACTAGGGCAGCACTTGGTAGAGCGCGCTCATACCGGCACGCATGTGATCGGAGACATGGCAGTGGAAGAGCCAAATGCCTGGGTTATCCGGAACCATGTCGGCGGTAACCATTTGCGCCGGCGAGAGGGCAATCACGTCGGTGCGCTGGTCGTTAACGACGACCGTATTCCCATGCCAGTGCGGAGTGCGGAAGTTGATTCCGTTGCCCATGTCGATCGAATACCATCTGACGTGCTGGCCGCGCTTCATAACCATTTTTGGCCCGTTCGCGTAAAGGTAACCATTGATCGCGAACTTGAAGTTTGAGTCGGCGAAGGCCGTGCCCACCAGATAATACTCGTTATCGAGATCGACGGGAATCTCTTCACTTTTTTCAGTTTTGCTTACAGCGGGCGCGAATTCTGCCGTAACTGCGCGACGCATACAGCGAAAGTTGGCTGTTATCGCGGCCATCCCTACGACTCAGCGTCGTGGCGACGAGTTCACGCGCTTCGCGCCGAATTCTGCACGACACCGCACACTCTGCGGGTGCTCTTTGCGGGGATCAGTGCCCGTGAAGGTGGCACAAACGGCGGAACCTACTCAAGTTAGCCACTGAAAAGCGTTTTCCACGAAAGGCCGAGCACCGTTTTCCAAGCATAATCCGTGCGCTTCGCTGATCGCGTTTTTGGCCGGTTGTACCCACCGCGCACGCGTCTCTTCGCCCTCGGATACTACTAATGGGGGAATGATGCAGGGCGGAATGATGCGCGGTATGATGGGTAGCCGCGGCATGATGGGCGGCCGCGGCATGATGAACGTCTCCAATCATGATATGGCGACCTACATGGAAATGTTCAATCGCCACACCAAGATCCGCCGCCACGTCGAGCAGTTGCCAAACGGCATCCGCACCGTGACCGAATCCGACGAAGTGCACATCGCTGCGTTTCTGCACGAACACGTTCCGAGCATGTGGGCCTACGTGAACGCAGGTGAGGAAGTGCGTTGTATGAGCAATAGTCGACCGACCATGTTTCGCAACGCCGACAAGTATCGCCGGGATCTCACAATCACGCCAAAGGGCGTTGCGGTTACCGAGACCAGCGACGATCCCATCGTGCTGGCGGCGATCCGCAGGCACGCTGAAGAAGTGAGCGGATTTGTAAACGAGGGAATGCCCGCGATGATGCGCGGCATGATGGGGCAATGAGAGCGAGGGGTGGCGCGCGAGTCGTATTGGCGAAGCACATGCGCTGAATGCGCGAAGGTTCTGCGGAGCCCAATTGAACACCGACCTCATGAGAGAGACTCTTGTAGCGCGAGCATTTCGTCTCGAGTGCTCGACGATTGCCTGGATGGCGGTGGAGTTTATCGTCGCCCTTTACGCCGGCGTTGTTGCGCACAGCCTCGCGCTTATCGCATTCTCACTGGACAGCCTGATCGAAATCGGTCACGCCAGCGTGCTGATGTGGAGACTGCGTGCAGAGTTACAACGCGGTTCAGATTTTCCGGAGGCTGTGGAGCGTCGCGCGACACAGATCGGCGGCTGGATCCTCGCTGCCTTAGCGCTCTATATTACAGTCAGCGCGGTCTGGCAACTCTGGAATCGCCACGGCGCCGAGTTCTCACCCGCCGGTCTTGCCGTTACGCTTATAGCCATACCGATGATGTACTTTTTGTCTCGAGCAAAATATACGCTCGCCGATCGCTTGGGAAGTCATGCGCTCCGAGGTGATGCAGCCGAGAGTGCGAGCTGCCTCTACCTTTCTGCGACAATCGTGTCGCGCTCGTGGCGCAGTTCTTCTTTGGTGCATGGTGGATCGATGGCGTGGCAGCATTGCTTGTTGCGTTCTTCGTCGCTCGCGAAGCTTTCGAAGCATTTTGAGACGATAGCTGAAGCCCCCGCCTGGCCGGCCGAAGCTTTAAAATTTCTATCGTTAAGAATATCGTACGATGCCGTTCGAAGCATAACGTGCGTACGAAACTCAAGAAATAGCCCATTTTCCCGGTGGCGTCAGGTTTTTCGAGGCCGACTTTTCGTACGCTAGCGTTCGCGTTTCCGGCAGTTTCCGCGCGAATTGTCGCACGCTTCCGGGCGCTAGCCCGGCTACGCTCTGTCCGGCTAAGCCTTACTGATTGCGCGAGGACAGACTTCGTCGCACCACGCTTTTACGCGATCGCGGATTTGGTCGCGCACGATCCGGGTTAAGGCAAGGCGTTGCTCCCACGATCCGTCAAACGATGCCGGATCCGCGAAGCTCCAGTGTAGCCGTTTCGTAAAACCGGGAAAGATCGGGCAGCGCTCGGCGCTCGTTTCATCGCAGAC
>Ga0306920_100001402_pt1 | contig 29885 bp, 34 predicted proteins | sample flu12Cox44000170_FD_204666 | JGI IMG/M metagenome (GOLD analysis project Ga0306920, IMG submission 204666) | Lab enrichment of tropical soil microbial communities from Luquillo Experimental Forest, Puerto Rico - flux4day.12C.oxic.44.000.170 (v2)... | ecosystem: Environmental > Terrestrial >... | reverse complement strand
AGCCCGCCGGCCGGTAGCCAACTCCGACTCGACGATCGCGGCGTAGGCATCCTCGTCGTACGGGTTACGAGCGATGAGCCGTTGTGCAACATCCGGATTCTTTGAGCTTTGAAGCACGCGGCTGAGCACACCCTCGTACAGAGATGCGAGACGCTCGCGCTCGGCGACCGTCCAACTATCGTAGTCGCCCTCCAGGAAGTCCCCGCGATAAAGCTTGAGAGCCTCTCGGTTGGCCTCGGGCTCATCGAGCGAGGCGAGTTCTTCGAATCGAGTCGCATCACTCACAGTTGGTGCTGTCCACTGCACGATGGATCTCGTGGCGACAAGACAGCTATCGGGCGGGAGGCCGGCGGTTTGTATACATCGGCGGACAGACCAGAGCGCGGTGCTCAGGCTATTGCGGGCGCACTCAGGATCAGCATCCGGCCAAAAGGCCTCCATGAGACGTTCTCGTGCTGCTTCCTTACCCTGATTCATAATGAGGAACGTCATCAAGGCGCGGGCCTTGCGCGTCGAGGGGCGCGCCGTAACCCCGTCCACGGTAAACGCGAAGCCTCCAAGCGTTATTAGCCGGGATGTAGGCACAGCTGCGAGTCTACTTCTCGGTGACGACGCGGCCTGAGGCGCTCGTGCGCACGGCCGGCGGCGGCTGATGCTGCACGCGCCACATCATAAATGCGCCAATACCGAGCATGGCTAGGGTGAGATATTGCGCCGCCGTCAATCCTAAGAACACGATACCGGGCTCGCGGAAGAATTCGACAACGGTCCTGACCAGGCCATAGGCGGCGATGAATCCCCAGAAGACAAGTCCGTCCCTGCGGCGGCTCCAACCATGCAACATCCAGACCGTCGGCTCCGCGACTGCGAGCATACCGAACGCTTCAAACAGCACCGACGGATAGCGGTAGCCGTCATTGTTCGGATACGGGAAGGCGATACCGAGCGGGGAGTCGGTTAAGCGGCCCGGTAATTCGTTGTTGATGAAATTAACGCAACGCGTCGCAGCGATCGCTACAGGCATCCACAGTGCGACCTCATCACACACCCGGTAGAAGCTCGCGCCGGCACGGCGTACGAAAATCCATATACCGATCAGCGCACCGATGAAGCCGCCATGGAAAGCCATGCCGCCGTGCCATATGGCGATGATCTCGATTGGGTTTTGCAAGTAATAGGAAAGGTCGTGACCTCCTCGACTCACGGGCGTCAGCACGTCGGCGATGAGGAAGAGCAACCGGCCGCCGAGGATGACGCCGATCATGGCGTAGACGACGAGCTCTTGTGCCTGGTCGACCGTCAGGCCCGTACGCTCGCGACTTCGCGCGCTTTGCAGCTGGAGGTAGACCAGAATGGCCCCGAAAAGGTAGCTAAGCCCATACCAGCGGATGTCGAGCCGCCCGATATGGAATGCGACCGGATCGATGTTGGGATACGTGAACCAGTGCGGGCTTAGCGCGGCAAGCGCGAGCACGATGTTGATCCTCCCGACCTCCCCAAACCGCGAAAGAGGCGAAGCCGTTAGTGCAAACCCAAGCTTTGGGCTCTGACCGCCCGACGACCCCGCGTGCGGCCATGCGCCGCGAGGCCATCCTGCATGCGCTAGCGTTTATCGCCGGCTTCACGCTCGTCTTCATCGCCGCGGGTGCGACGGCGAGCTCGATCGGTCAGATCTTCGCCGAATACCGCACGCTCATCACGCGCGTCTTCGGCGTGGTCGTCATCGTTCTTGGCCTCAACATGCTGGGCCTGTTCCGGCTCCCGTTCCTGGCGATGGACAAACGGCTCCGCGTGCGCACGTCGCGCACGAGTTATCCCAGTTCATTCCTTGTGGGCATCGGTTTCGCGGCAGGCTGGTCGCCGTGCATCGGGCCTATTTTAGCCGCCGTTCTCGCGCTCGCCGCAGAAGAGAAGACCGTCTCGCATGGCATGGGCCTCCTCTTCATCTATTCACTAGGACTAGGGCTGCCTTTTTTGTTGACCGCGGTCGCACTGCAGTATGTGTTGCCGCTTTTGAATCGGATGAAGCGCTACTTGCGCGGTGTCGAGGTGCTCGCCGGTATCATCGTCATCGGCATGGGCCTGGTGCTCGTCACGGACTCACTGTTGCGCTTCACTGGATGGCTGTATAAGACGTTTCCTGCGCTCGCCAACGTTGGCACGGGTCCCGAGGCTTCGGGCGACGTGATCTCCGCTTCGGCGGTGTTTGTTGCGGGCATCGTGTCGTTTATCTCGCCGTGTGTGTTGCCACTCGTGCCTGTCTACATCAGCTGGATCACCGGGCAAACGATCGAAGAGCTCGCTGCGTGAATGCGCGAGTTCCAGGCAGCGGCATGAGTGAGCCGTTGCGAAGTTTGCGCGTACTGCGCCAGATCCTTACCCGCCTTGGCGCACGGCCGGCAGGGCGTTATTGGCGCAGTGACTGGCGCGTCTTCACGTCCAACTTGCTCGCCGGTACCTTCGTTGGCGCGGCAGCTTCGGTGTTGGCGGCGGTGCTGCTGAGCATCGACGCCCGCCGCGGCGCTAATTCCTTCGCGTATCGCCTGCTCGCCGACGCGCAATGGGTTGTCAGCGCCATTCAGACCCAGATCGATCGCGAGCTTCACTGATGAAAGATCCGCAACGACCATCCCACCAGCTGGGTAGCGCGCACGTACCAACAGGGCAGGGCGAGGAACCGCAGGAGCAGTTGCGTGCGATCACGCGCGAGGTCGATCGCATCGCGAAGATGGTCGAACGGATGAACCTCGGCGACTACGTCGGATTGTTGCAAAGGCCCGGACGGCTTCTGTGGCTGAACTTCCTCTCCGGCATGGCGCGCGGTCTCGGCACGATCCTCGGCGCAACCGTGCTTGTGTCCCTCATCGTGGCGGTTGCGCAGCGCATTATCGCTTCGCACCTTCCGGGCGTCGGCAACTTCTTTGCGGAGTTTTTAGAGCTCTTGCGGCAACAAGGAAAGGATCACTAGCCACTTCACATGCGCGGAGTTGCTCTCGCCGTGTTGGCGCTCGGCATCATCGTGGTCGACCACGTGACAAAGGCGTGGATCGCGACGCACTTCCTTCCCGGGGAGAGCCGAATCGTGATCCCACATGTGCTGTACCTCACCTATGTCCAGAACTACCACGGGGCATTTGGGCTGTTCGGCACACATCCGCTTCTCCTCACTGCTGCGGCCTCAGCTGTGCTCATCGGCTTTTATCTATGGTACCGCAAGGAGGGTGCGGCGACGACCGTCCACATCGCCTTCGCACTGATCTTCGGCGGCGCGGTCGGCAACATCGTCGACCGGCTTCGCTTCGGCTACGTTCACGACTTCATCGATCTGCGTTTCTGGCCGGTGTTCAACGTCGCCGATTCAGCGATCACGATCGGCGTGGTGATGTTGCTCGGGCAGATGCTCGTGCGAGAGAAGCATCACGGGGCCGCACGAGCGCCACAACCGGCTCGATTGCCGGATGCTGACCTCGGCGCCCCGGCGTCCGACGCGTGGACATCGCACGAGCAGCCGACCATCGGTCCTGCTGCGCCGCCTGACGAATGAATGAGGTCCGCGACATCATCGCGGGCGGCGACGATGTCGGATCGCGCCTGGATGTGGTGGTCGCACGCCATCTCGCGCGCTCGCGGACCGCATCTGCCGAACTGATCCGCTCCGGACACGTTCTGGTCGACGGCAAAGCGGCTAAGCCAGCGAGCCTCGTCGAGGCTCACCAGCGCATCCATATCGATGCTCCATCACCACGAGATGCACCGCTTGCGGCTCAGGACCTTGACATCACCATCATTCATGACGAACCGGATTTTTGCGTCGTAGATAAGCCGCCCGGCATGGCGACGCACCCTGCCCGCGGCACCCACGACGGCACGCTCGTCAACGCGCTGCTTGCGCGGCTCGGAAACTTGCCTGCGATCAATGGTGTGCGGCGACCGGGCATCGTGCACCGTTTGGACAAGGACACGTCAGGATTGCTTGTCGTCGCGAAGACGGATCGAGGCATGGCGGCCTTGACGCAGATGATGGTGGCGCGGCGCATCAAGCGAGGCTACGATGCAGTCGTGTGGGGCATACCAGCAAACGCGCGCGGCGTGATCGACGCTCCGCTCGGTCGTGATCCCCGGGCGCGGACAAAAGTCGCCGTTCGCGAAGGCGGACGCCGCGCAGTGACGCACTATCGTGTGGCTGACGCGTACCAGCATATCGCACCCGAAGACCGGATGGCACCGACGACAGCCGCGTTGCTCAGCGTGGAGCTTGAGACCGGACGCACGCATCAGATCCGCGTGCATTGTGCCGCCATCGGTCATCCGCTCATCGGCGACGCCACCTATGGTGTTCCCTATGCAGGCGTGCATATGGAGCGGCAAGCGTTGCATGCGGCATCACTTGCGTTCGCACACCCCGTCACACAGGAGCCGCTATCGTACGCGTCGCCGTGGCCAACAGATTTTGCAGCGCTCGTCGAACGGTTGCGTATAGGTGGGCCGCCATGAGTTGCTTCACGCTTGCCGCGCGTGACGGCGAGGCCCGGGCTGGCACGCTACACACGGCGCACGGCGACATTTCGACTCCAGTCTTCATGCCCGTCGGCACGCAGGCGTCAGTCAAGGGCGTGGCACCGGACGAACTCACAGCTTGCGGTGTCAGCATCGTGCTCGCCAACGCCTATCATCTCTATCTGCGGCCCGGAACGGATGTGATCCGTCACGCCGGCGGCTTGCATGCCTTCATGTCGTGGCCCGGAGCGATCCTGACTGACAGCGGCGGCTTTCAAGTCTTCTCGCTCGCACGTCTTTCGCGCGTAGATGACGACGGGTACCACTTCGCGTCGCACCTGGACGGCTCTCGCCACACCTTCACCCCGGAGTTGGTCGTATCGATTCAGGAAGCTTTGGGCAGCGACATCGCCATGGTCTTGGACGACCTCGTGCCGGCAGGAGTCGATGAGGAGCGCGCCCGCGAGGCGGCGCAACGGACCCTGTGCTGGGCGAAGCGAGCAAAGGAGGCCCAGCAACGCGCAGACCAACTGAGCTTTGCCATCGTGCAAGGGTCGACGTACGAGATGCTCCGGCGCACGAATGCACGAGAGCTCACCGCACTCGATTTCCCCGGCTACGCCATCGGAGGATTGTGGGTGGGCGAAGACCGCTCGCTCGGCCTTGCCATTGTCGAGGTTTGCAATCAAGAGCTGCCGGTAGACAAGCCGCGGTATCTCATGGGTGTCGGCACGCCCGAAGACATGATCGAGGCCATCCGCCGCGGTGTTGACATGTTCGATTCTGTCTACCCGACGCGCAGTGCCCGCCATGCGCTCGCGCTCACGAGCGCGGGCCGTCTCAATCTGCGCAATGCTGCGCACGCGCGGGACATGCGGCCACTGGATGAATCATGCGACTGTCCCGTGTGCGCCTCGTTCACCCGAGCCTACATCGCGCATCTCTTCCGTGCGGGGGAGATGCTGGGACCTCGTCTCGTGAGCGTGCACAATGTTGCGTTGCTCACCGTGCTCGCCAGAGCAGCGCGAGCGGCCATTCTCGATGGCAGATTTGAACGCTGGAGTGCTGAGCGTCTTGATGCACTGCGTCGGAGCGCGGGAGCGCTTTCGTAGATGCAAGGTCATAGCGGCAGCTCGCCCGCTTTCGACGTCGTAAAGGTGAAAGAGGCGCTCGCCGCTCTGCAGGAGCGAATCGAACGTGCCCGCCCCAAAAACGCAGATCCAAAAGGCGTTGCGATTGTTGCAGTCACCAAAGGCTTCGGGCCGGCAGCGCCCCGGACGGCAATCGCCGCCGGACTGCGCCAGCTCGGCGAGAATTACTATCAAGAAGCCGCCGCAAAATACGCGCACGTTTCACGACCTGCGGACGTGTCGCTGCATTTCATCGGGCGCGTCCAGCGCAACAAAGCTCGGCGCATCGCCGAGCTCTTCGACGCCGTGCAGACGGTCGACGACCTGGGCGTCGCACGTGCCCTCGACGAGGCTGCGAAGGCCCTGCAGAAGACGCTGCTCGTGCTCGTGCAGGTCAACGTCGCGCTCGACCAGCGGCAAGGCGTGACACTGGACGATGTACCCGCGTTCGTCGACAGCCTCGGCGGCATGCGCAATCTCCTGGTGCGGGGTCTCATGGCCATGGGCCCCCAAAGGCTAGGTGACGCACCGGAAGCCTTTGCGCGGGCGCGTGCATGTTTCGAGCAACTGCAACGTGCCTATCCGCAGATCGACATACTCTCGACGGGCATGAGCGACGATCTTGAGAGCGCGGTCGCTGCAGGCTCGACGATGGTGAGGGTGGGCACCGCGCTCTTCGGGGCACGCCCTGCGCGGGTGTGATCGTCGCGTGGCGATAGGCATCGGTCGCAGCGCAGACGAAACAGCAAGTCCAGAGACTCCGTGCTCAACCAGTGTGATCCGGGTACGGCTTGAGGAAGGATGCGGGCGATGGGGATGTGGGCGAAGGTCAAGGATTTCTTGGCCGGCAACGACCTCGACGATGACTACGATGACATCGGCGTTGGCGATGAGCCACGGAAGAACGTGGTGCCCTTCCCTGAGAGCAAGAGCGGTCGTTGTCGTGGCGTCTCGATCTTCCACCCGCGTCGCTTCGATGAGGTGACGGAAATCGCCGACAACCTGCGCGCTGCCCGTCATATCGTGGTCAATCTGGTGGGAGCCGACCGGGCGCTCTGCCAGCGTATCGTCGACTTTTTGAGCGGCGTGGTCTACACGGTGGACGGCAAAATGCAGCGCCTCGGCGAGGGAATCTATCTCTTCGTGCCGGCCAACGTGCCGGTCACCGCGCATGACACCGAGATGGCGGCAGCGGCTGGTTACGAAGGCTATTAGAGGCAAGACCTGTGACGACCAAACTGACGCCGGTCGACATCCAACACAAAGAGTTCAAGAAGGCGATCCAAGGTTACGCCCGCGAGGAAGTTGATCAATTCCTCGACGAGGTCATCGAGACACTCGAGGCCGAGATTGATGAACGAACGCGGCTCGAGGCACAGGTGGCTGAGTTGTCGGAAAAGGTCTCGCACTTCAAGGCCATGGAGGATAGCCTGCGCAGCACGCTCGTGCTCGCGCAGCGGACCGCAGACGAGCTCAAGGCCAGCGCCCACAAAGAGGTCGATATCGCTAAGCAGCGCGCCAAGATCGAGATCGAAGACGAGCTACGCAGCGTCAAGCAGCAGATCGCTGAAGCCAAAGCCGAACTACAACGGGTCAGCGACAAAACCGCCGCCGCAAAGCTGGATCTGCGTAACTTTCTCACGCGCCAGCTCGAGCTCATCGACGACGCGCATCCGACTATCAAAAACGCCGTCGCAAAAGTCTGATCATAGCACCTGATACACGCCATCCTGCAGCAGCAGCGTGCGGCCGCCGGCGAGGGCCACCGTTCGTCGCAGCGATGCAAGCCCCGCGATGACGAGTGCTTTGACGAACATACCGGTGCCGAGCGCGATCGCTTTGGGGCTCAACACGATCATGTCGCCAGCGGGTGTACCGCCGACGATGATGCCGAACGCGGTGTGAACCGTCACCGGCGGGTCGGCCGCAGTCGCGGCGTGCGGCGGCGACGGCGGCGGGGTGAGCGCCGCGCGGATGGTCACGCGTCAACCGACGGCGTCGCAAGGAGGGAGCGAAGCGCTGTGAGCGCTTGCCCGTGAATCTGCGACACGCGCTGCTTGCTGATTCCCAGACGTCCGCCGATCGTCCGAAAACTCGCCTCTTTGCCGTAAAACGCCGCAACGATCAAACGCTCACGCTTGGGTAGCCTGCGCACCGCGTTGCTCAACGCCGCATGCGCCGCTTTGGTCACGACGGTGGCGCCGGGATCGTCGTCGGCGGCGAGGCGATCGCGCAGCGTCATCGGATTGTCCAGGTGCTGGCGTGCAGGCGCTTCCAACGAAAGCGGCACCGCTCGTCGCAAGGCGAGCTGCACCGTGGCGAGCTTGGACCGGGAAAGACCCGCATGGCATGCTGCGACTACGTCAGTTGGTGTTGTGCCCGCACTTTGTGCGACACACCAGCGCGCTTTGTCCAGCACCCGCGCATCGCGACGCACTCGTTCGGGGATGCTGTCCATGCGGCGAAGCCCGTTGAGCATCGAGCCACGAATCAGGCGTGATGCCCACTTCACAAAACTCATGCCACGCTCGGGATCGAACCGGTCGATCGCGCGGAGCAGACCGACGCAGCCGTCGCCGATGAGGTCCTCGTCAGTGAAATGAGGTGGCAATCGGCGCAAGACGCTTGACGCCAGCCGGCGGACCTGCGGCAGCGCGAGTTCGCAGACGAGCTCGCGCGCTCGCGGCGCACGAGTCAAGGCGAAAAGCCTTGCCGCTTCTTCGATGTCATTGTCGGCTCGGATCACATTGCGCCTCCAGACAGCGCGTGGGTGAGCTCGCCTCCCAGGCCGATGCCGCCGCTGCGCTCAATTGCGGTGGCCAGCGCTTCCCGGAAAACCTCGGGCCCTACGCCAGAGGAGAGCGCGTCATCTGTATCGCTGTGCTGGTCTGGAACGGCAACGCACGTGAAGAGCGATGCCGGGAGAAGCGATGTGAGCAGTACCTGCTCGAATTGACCGCAGAGATCGCGCAGTTGTCCAGGGTCGATGCCCATCGCGCCCGGCTGCATCAACCGCGCTCAAGATTGTTGGCGAGGCGCAGCATCTCGTCTGCAGCCTGCACGACTTTTGCGTTGGCCTCATAGGCGCGTTGGGCTGCGAGCACTGCCATCATCGCGGCGACCACGGTGACGTTAGCGCGTTCGAGATACCGCTGTTTGATGGCGCCATAAGGTGCGCCGGCAGGTGCTGTGAGCTGTTGTCCGGCGCCTTGCGTCCGGTAGAAAAGGCCGTCGGCTTTGAGAGCTAAGGCAGACGGATTCGCAAACGTGGCGAGCGCGATGCGCCCGGCGCCGACGTCACCCTTTCGACCTGCGACCTGAGCGAGCACTTTGCCATGATCGTCCACGGTGTACGAAACGCTGCCCCAAGGAAGCCGTACGCCCTCAAGCACGGCGCCGTTGGGCAGGCGCAACCGTCCGGTGCCGTCAGGAGAGAAGTTGCCGGCACGCGTGTATGCGCGTCCGCCACCCGAGGGCAAGATGATGAAGAACCCTTCGCCATCGATCGCGAGGTCGTTTGGGTTGTTCGTGGCATCGAGCCGGCCTTGGGTGAAGAGCCGGTGTTCGCCGCCGCTCTGCTGCGCAACGACCCGCCCATCAGGGCTGATGAATGCGGCGAACTCTGTACGGGTGGCGCGATATCCTGGCACATCGACGTTGGCAAGATTCGCTGCGATGCCGTCAAGGACGGCCGTCTGCGTCGCCATGCCGGCGGCAGCGACCGACAGCGAGCGATTCATGAGTGCATCGCCGGCAGGTCCGTGACCAAGCGCCGCAACCGCTCATCGGTCTGGGCCACGACTTTTTCATTGGCTTCGTAGGCGCGCTCCGCCGCTATGATCGCGGTCATCTGCGAGATCGCATCCACGCCGGAATCTTCCAAATAGCCTGCATGCACCGTAGCAATGGCGCGCTGCGCTACGCACCCAGCGGGGGCTCGCAACAACCCATCCGGCTCTGCTTCGCAACTCCTCGAAAACGCGACTATCCGCAAACGGTCGCGTGCCGAGCCGTCGACGATGACGCGTCCATCTTCAGCGACGCTGGCACCATGCGGAAACGCGACGGGCCCAAGCGATCCCAGCACCCGATTGCCACGCGCATCGGCCAAGTAACCTAAGGCGTCGACTGACATTCGCCCGTCGCGCGTGTAGCGCACGCCGCTCGGGGCAGCAACGGCGAAAAATCCTGGGCCAGAGAGTGCAAAGTCTGTGGGAACGCCAGTGCGCCGCAGCGGTCCTTGCGTCGCACTGAGCGCTACAGACGCCTCGAGCTCTCGACCGAAGCCTGAGAAAGCAGCCTCGCGAGAGCGAAAACCTGCCGTGGAGACGTTGGCGAGGTTTTGCGCGATGACGCCAAGCGAATCCGTCTGAACCCGCATGCCTTCGGCTGCGTTGATAAGGCTGTCGGCAGCGTCCACTTTCGCTTGTGCCTCCGCGCTGAACTGGAGGCTCGAGGGTACAGGGCATATCTTTCCGAGTCGCTACGCCCCTGTGTCCAAATTGTGAACACGTGCGCCCAGGGCGCCATGAGCCGGTCGCGCCGGTCACGATGATAGTTGTCGCGAACGTCAAACGCTCGCAGCGACATGAGCGGATTGCAGCCTCTTGACCTCGAGCTGCGGCGGCTGATCTATGAAAGGCTGCGCGGCGGCGGTGCGATGCCCTCGCTCGCAGCGCTCGCGCGAAGCGCAAACGCGACGTCTGAAAACACCGCTGCGTCGCTGAAACGCCTTGCCGGCGCGCACATGCTCGTGCTGCAGCGCAACGGCGAGATCCTCATGGCGAACCCCTTCAGCGCAGTGCCAACGCCTTTCCCTATCACGATCGGCGAGTTCTCGTGGTACGGCAACTGCATATGGGATGCTATGGGCATCGCTGCGATGTTGAAGCAACCAGGTTTGATCCGGACATCGTGCGGGTGCTGCGGTACCGCGATGAATATCCGCGTGCCCGAGGAGTGTTCGGATGCAAGCGAATGGCGAGCACACTTCGCCATTCCAGCCGCCCGCTGGTGGGATGACATCGTCTTCAACTGAAAGACGATGCTCGTCTTCCGGTCGGAAGACCATATCGCCAAATGGTGTAAGGACTGGCGGTTCGACCGCGGCGCCGTGCTCACGCTCGGGCAGTGCTGGCGGCTTGCTGGTACGTGGTACGGTGCGGACAGGCGAGATCCGGCCTGGCGTCGCTTCACAGTCGACGAAGCGCACGAGCTATTCGCGAGCCTCGGCCTGACCGGAGACTTTTGGCGGTTAGCTTAAGCGTCAGGCGAGCAGACAGTGCCCGGTCATTAGTTCAGGCTGGGGCAGTTCAAGCAAACGGCAGATCGTCGGCGAAATGTCGGCAAGCTTGCCACCTGCCGTCAGCGCACCGTATTTTGGGTCGGAGACAAGGATGAGCGGCACCGGATTACAGGTGTGTGCTGTCAGGCGTTCGCCGGTTTTGAGGTCGATTTTCTCCTCTGCATTGCCATGGTCTGCGGTGACGATCAGGGTGCTGCCGCTGGAGAGCGCGGCGGCCTCCAAGCGTCCAAGACACTCATCCACGACTTCCAGCGCAGTGATGATGGCGTCCCAATTCCCGGTGTGTCCGACCATGTCAGGATTGGCGTAGTTCATGACGATGAGCGGGTAGCGCCGGCTCGCGATCGCCTCGAGTGCTTTTTCTGTGATTTCGCGTGCACGCATTTGCGGCAGGTGGTCGTACGTGCCCACGTCGCGCGCCGAGGGCACGAGGATGCGGTCTTCCCCCGCAAACGGCTCCTCGCGTCCACCCGAGAAGAAGTACGTCACATGCGCGTACTTCTCGGTCTCCGCGAGCCGCAATTGCGCAAGTCCAGTCCTTTCGACGACTTCCCCCATCGTCCAGGCTTCAAAGATCTTGCCGAACATGACCGGGTTGGTGAAGGTCACATCGTACAACGTCATGATCGCGAACACGAAGTCGGAAAATTGGTGCACGGGAAATTCGGCAAACCCATCCTCTGAAAACGCCCGCGTGAGCTGACGCGCTCGGTCCGGACGGAAGTTGAAGAAAAAGCACGCGTCACCGTCACGCACGATTGGCGCAGGCGTACCGATGATGATCGGCTTGACGAACTCGTCTGTTTCACCGCGAGCGTATGCAGCATCGACGGCCGCCTGCACTGTTGGCGCGCTCTCGGCCACGCCTGAGACCAAAGCGTCGTACGCGATCTTCGTCCGCTCCCAGCGCTTGTCGCGGTCCATCGCGTAGTAGCGGCCGCAGATCATGGAGATTGAAGCGTTCCCCAGCCGTTCGCAGTAGCCGCGAACTTCCTCAAGGTATGGTCCGGCGCTTTGCGGCGGCGTATCTCGTCCGTCCAAGAAGGCAGCCACCTTAACAACGACAGCTGCGGCTCGAGCTGCATCCAAGACGGCATAGAGGTGCTTCATCGATGAATGCACGCCGCCAGTCGAGACAAGCCCCATGACGTGCAGTGTTCCACCCGTGCGCTTCACATGGGCGAAGCACTGCTGCAGCACGGGATTGGCGGCGAAGCTGCCATCCTCGATCGCGTGATCGATGCGAGTGACGCTTTGCAGCACGACTCGACCAGCACCCAGGTTCAGATGGCCGACCTCGCTATTACCTTGCTGCCCGTGCGGCAGCCCGACCGCCTCTTCGGCTGCACCTATCTCGGTGTATGGATATGACGCGGCGAGGCGGCGGTAGTTCGGCAACCGCGCTGCTGCGATCGCATTGCCGCGTGTCTCATGCGAGAGACCAAACCCATCCAGCACGCACAAGACAACGCGGGGACTCCGGGCAACGCTCACGCGAGCGTGCCCTTGATGAGTTGCACAAATGTTCGAGCGTCAAGACTCGCCGACCCCACGAGCCCGCCGTCGATCTCATCCTGAGCGCAAAAGGCGGCACAGTTGGTCGCGTTCATCGAGCCGCCGTAGAGGATGCGTGCGTGCTGCAGCCCTCCGAGCGTCGCACGGATCATGGCGATCGTCGCATTTGCGTTGGCTGGGTCATCCGCCAACCCGCTGCCGATAGCCCAGATCGGTTCGTAGGCGATGACGACCTTGGCACGTTCGTCGGGCTTCAGATCTTCGAGGGCGGCACGCACTTGTGCTGACACCCGTTCGACTGTCAGATCTTGCTGTTTCTCCTCGAGCGATTCCCCAACGCAGACGATAGGCGTGATCTGCCCCGCGAGCAGCGCGGCTGTCTTGCGCGCGACGGCCTCATCGGTCTCCCCGAAAAGCCGCCTGCGCTCGGAGTGGCCAACGATGCAGTACGCCACACCGAGGGCGGCGAGCATCGGAACGCTGACCTCGCCGGTGAACGCGCCTTCAGGTTCGAAATAACAGTCTTGAGCGCCGACCTTGACGGACGATGGCGCAAGCGCGAGGCGCAGTGTTTCAAGATCCACAAACGGGGCGCACAGCACGATGTCAGCACGCGGCACGAGCGCCTCGGCCGCGCCCCAGAACAGAGAGACGTACTCGGCAGCCTGCGCCGGCGTCTTGTGCATCTTCCAGTTGGCCGCGAACAGCGGCTTTCGGTTCACGCGCTGGCCTGTGTGCGCAGCGCGGCGATGCCGGGCAGTTCTTTTCCTTCTATATATTCGAGCGTGGCGCCACCGCCGGTCGAGATGTGCGTCATGCGATCGGCAAGCCCGAACTTGTGCGCGGCCGCGGCCGAATCTCCGCCGCCGACGAGCGACTGAGCACCGGAATCGACGATCGCCTTGCCTACGCTTTCCGTGCCGGCAGAAAACGCTTCATTTTCGAAGACGCCCATCGGCCCGTTCCAGAGCACCGTCTTGGCCTTGAGGATCACAAAACGGAAATCGACTGCAGTGTCCGGTCCGATGTCGAGAATCATGTCATTTGGCCGAACACCGCTTACTGGCACCTCGCGCGACTCCTCGTCGGTCGCATAGATCGACGCGGCGACCACTGCGTCTTTGGGAAGATGCAGGTTGGCGTGAGCGCTCTCGGCATGGCGCATGATCGCTTTGGCGGAGGCGAGATCTTTGTCGCGCAGCGACTTGCCGACCTCAAATCCCTCGGCGGCCAGCAGCGTGTTGGCCATTCCGCCCCCCACAACGATTGCATCGCACAAGCCCATGAGCCGCTCGATGACGCCGATCTTGTCAGACACTTTTGCGCCGCCGAGCACCGCGACAAACGGACGCTGCGGGTCGCGCAAAACACGATCGAGGATTTCCACTTCGCGCCGCAAGAGCGGCCCCATGTATGACGGCAAGAACTTTGTGATGCCAACGGTCGAGGCATGGGCGCGATGTGCAGTGCCGAACGCGTCGTTCACGTAGAGGTCGCCGAGCGATGCCAGCGCGCGAGCGAAGTCGGGGTCGTTGGCCTCTTCGCCAGGATGAAAGCGCAGGTTCTCAAGCAACAGCACACCGCCGTTCTCCATCGCTGCTACCGAAGCGGTCACCTCAGGCCCGATACAATCGCTGGCGCAGGCGACTTTGCATCCGAGGGCGGCGCCTAAGGGGGCTGCGACGGGCGCCAAACGCAAGCTCTCGACCACCTTGCCATCTGGCCGCCCGAGATGCGACATGACGATGACTTTGGCGCCGCGGTCGCGCAAGTCGCGCAGGGTTGGAACAGCTGCTTGAATTCGCGTCGCGTCACTGATGCGGCCACCATCGAGCGGCACGTTCAGATCCTCTCTGACAAGGACGCGCAGGCCCGTGACGTCGAGGCCTTCCAAGCCTGCCGTACTCACTAGGCGTCCTTTGCGAGCACGAACGCGGTCAAGTCGGCCAGGCGATTGGAGTAGCCCCACTCGTTGTCGTACCAGGCGATGACCTTGACGAGGTTGTCGGCCACGACCATCGTGGAAAGCGCGTCGACAATCGAGGAGCGGGGATCACCCTTATAATCCATCGACACGAGCGGCTCGTCGCTCACGCCGAGGATGCCCTTCATCCGTCCCTTCTCGTACGTGCGGAAGAGATCGTTGAGCGCATCTTTGGTGGTCGGCTTCTCGGTCTGGGCGACAAGGTCGATGATGGATACGGTCGGCGTCGGCACGCGCAGCGAGAAGCCGTCGAGCTTGCCCTTCACTTCCGGCACGACGAGGTGCAAGGCTTTGGCAGCGCCGGTCGTCGTCGGGATAATGTTGAGCGCGGCCGCACGCGCACGGCGCAAATCCTCGTGAGGGAAATCGAGGATCCTCTGGTCGTTGGTGTAGGAGTGGACGGTCGTCATCGAGCCTTTGGCGACGCCGAGCTCGTTGACCAACACCTTGACCACTGGCGCCAGGCAGTTCGTCGTGCATGAGGCGTTGGAGATGATCGTGTGCTTGCCCGGATCGTACGCTTCGTCGTTTACGCCAAGGACGATCGTTACGTCTTCATTTTTTGCTGGCGCAGAGATGATGACCCGGCGCGCCCCGGCATCGATGTGCGCCTTGGCCTTCTGGCCGTCGGTGAAGAAGCCCGTCGATTCGATGACCAGACCCACGCCGAGGTCTTTCCACGGGAGGCTCCCGGGATTTCGCTCGGAGAGCAGTTTGATCGTGCGCCCGTCGATGGACAGCGTGCCGTCCCCATGAGTTACCGTGCCCGGATAATTGCCATAGTTCGAATCGTGCTTGAACAGGTGCGCGGCGGTCTTGGCGTCACCGAGATCGTTGACGGCGGCGACGTCGAGCTGCGGATAGCGCTCGAGGATGACGCGCAGCACTTGGCGGCCGATACGACCAAAACCATTGATAGCGATGCGAGGTGCCATGGACATCTCCTTAGGTGGAACGGAGCCTAGGTCCGATGCCCCAAACGTGGTTACCTCTCTGCCATTCGCTCCAAAAGTCGCAAACGGCTTGCCATGGCGGCTTTGGTAATCGGCGGCCGCGCTGCGCGTGCCAATTCTCGCAGCGTGCGTGTGGGAAAAGCAATACGCAACCGCGCCGCCTCACAAAGCGCCGGCGAGATCTTCGGTGCTCGGACGGCAGCAAGCGCACGCAGCGCGGCATCGCGCTGGCGTGCCGCTGAGGCAGCAGCGCGCGCCGCATTCGCAGTCTCGGAATTGACCGTTCGCCGGATCGAGTTCTTCGTCTGATTGACCGCACGCTGGTCGGCAAGACGCAGCACTGCATGATTGGCTCCCATGAGCCCAAGCAGCATGCTGACCGCATCGCCATGCTTGACATACACAAGCGGCCGCCCGCGACGGCGCGCGATCGACGCATCCACACCAAAACGGCCGACGAGCTCGCACACCAAGCGTGCCGCGGCGTCGCTGCGGCAGAAGAATTCCAGATGTGTGCCACGAGCCGGATCGCTGACGGAACCACACGACAAGAACGCCGCGCGCAACCACGTTCTGCGACAGCATGCGCGTGCAGGCAGGCCGTAGTGTGTTGCCAAGTCGGTGCGCCTAGCCTGCCGCCGCGGCAAGGGCATGCGCACGGTGAAGCGGCTTCCCGTGCGAACAGAGCTTGTTCGGTCGATGTGCGCATCGACACCCGCAACTCGCGCCGCCGCTATGATCGCACGTGCGGCAGATGCTCGGGAGCTCGAGACGCGAGCGACAGGACCTCGGCCGGCATGTTCGACGGCTCCAAAGAGGGTGAATCCGCGAACGAACGCGCCTGCACAGCACGCCGCGTGCACGGGCACGCCGGCGACCTCGTCTTTTGCGTCGCGCGAGAACACTGCTCAGCCGTTAGCGCGTGGCGACCGCGGTCTGCGCGCGTGCATGCAGGTACAGTTGTTCGAGCCGGCCGGCGAGTGCATCGACGGAATATGGTGCCGCCGCGGCACGCGCAGCCGCGGTACGCTGAGCACCCTGCTCAGGCGGTTCGGCGATCAGGTCCAGCGCTGCGCGAGCGAAAACATCCGTTTGCTCCGGCACGAGAACCCCGGCATCGCCGAGGACGCACTCGCGCGTGACCGGGCAGTCGACCGCGACCACCGGGAGTCCGTGTGCGAGCGCTTCGACAAGCACGAGGCCTTGTGTCTCTGTCAATGAGGTGAAGACGAGCGCGTCGGCATTGCGGTAGTACGTGCCGAGCTGCGACTGCTCGAGCGCGCCGGTGAATGTGATCTGACCAGCGTGAACGCTTGCCGCAACGCGACGCTCGAGCTCGCCGCGGTGCGGGCCGTCGCCCACGATGATGAGCCGAGCATGGGGTGCGGCCGAGGCGACGACGCCAAACGCTTCGAGCAAGAATTCGAGATTTTTCTCCTTACCCAAACGCCCGACTGAGAGCAGCACTGGACCCTGATTATCGCGGATGACCCCGGGTACGTCCTCCGCGGGCCCGAAGCGCTCCAGGTCCACGCCGCCCGGCAGCACCTCGATAGGCGCACTAATACCGTATGAGCGCAGCAGACTTTCCGTGCCCTGCGACGGCGCGATCACGCGGTCACACTGATTGGAGAATTGGCGCGACAGCCACAGCGTCTGGGGTTTGGTGATGCGCTGATTGACAGGCAGGTAGTGGAGGTAATCCTCGAACTTGGTGTGGTACGTGAAGAAGAGCGGCGTGTGGCGCAGGCGTGCAAGATATGCACCGAAGCACCCGATGAAGAAAAACGTGTGCGCATGGATGATATCGAACGGCATCGCCGGCAGATTGGCGACGACTTTCGCCGGCAGCGGAAATGCCATGCGGAATTCTGGATAAAACGGAAACGACGCGGAGCGTAGATGGAAGAGGTCAGGATGCTCTTCGTCGCCCTCGGGGTGTGCCGGCGCAACGACGATGACGCGGTGGCCGCGCCGGCGCAAGCTTCGGGCCGTCGACACGAGAGACGTCACCACGCCGTTCGTTTCCGGCGCATAGGTGTCGGTGAACATACCGATCGTCAGGTGTGGCGATCGCCGGTCAGGATCGGCGGGGCTCATGTCGGCGGGAACGTTCGTCTCCCAAAATGCTGTACAGCGAGTGGGGGTCCATCTTCTGCGCTAGCCGCTCCGGCACCGCTTCAACGCGCACGCGCAGCGTTCCCGATGCGTAGCGAAGCACAAGTTCATCACCGGTCTTGACGGTATGCGAGGCCTTGGCAGGCCGCCCATCGCACTCGATGCGCCCGGCATCGAGCGCTTCTTTGGCCTCGGTACGGCGCTTGGCCAGCCGGGAGATCTTAAGAAACTTGTCCAGCCTCATGCTCTTTAGCGCGCTGCCAGAGCGCATCGAGATCATCAAGGCTTCGATTAGCGAGCGCGGTGGCACCGCCCCCGGCGATGCGTTCCATCGCTGCGAATCGCCGGCGGAACTTGACGTTCGCTTGCCGCAAAGCCGCCTCAGCGTCCACGCCGTAGCGGCGTGCCAAGTTCACGATCGTAAAGAGCAAGTCACCCAGTTCGTCGCGCATGCTCTCAGGCTGCCGACCGGCGATGGCATGACGCAGCTCTGCGAGCTCCTCGTCGAGCTTGGCCAGCACGTCATGCGCCTGCGGCCAATCGAAGCCGACGGTGCCGGCTTTCTCTTGGATGCGCTGCGATTGCAGCAGTGACGGCAACGTCTTGGGGATCCCGTCAAGCAGCGATTCCCGGTGGCGAATGCCGGCTTCTTGGGTCTTGATGAGCTCCCACGACTTCATCTGCTCTTGCGTCGTCGAGATGCTCGCATCGCCGAAGACATGCGGATGACGGCGGATCATCTTGTTGGCGAGTGCGTCGATCACGTCGGCAACCGTGAACCTGCCCTGCTCGCAGGCGATCTGGGCGTGGAACACGATCTGCAGCAATAGATCGCCGAGCTCATCGCGCAGTTTCTCGGCGTCACCCTCGTCGACCGCCTCGACGACCTCGTGCGCTTCTTCGACTAAGTACGGTAAGAGCGTCGCATGGGTTTGTTCGCGATCCCACGGGCAACACACGCGCAGGCGAGCCATGATCTCGACGAGCTCTTCCCACGTGTGGTGGATGGCGACCGGAGGCAACGGAACGAGCGGTGACATGGCGGCTGCGGAGAGCGCCGCACGCGGCACTCCCGGGACGATACTGACCTCGATTCCCGCAGTCGCAAGCGCGCGCAAGAGATGCGGAAGCCCGGGGACATCGAGGAGCGGGTGCCCCGGCACGCCGAGCGCGGCGTCGCCGGCTGCCAGCAGGGCGACCGCCGCTTCGACCGCGCTCTCGACACCGCGCAGCAGTGCGCTCGCATCAAATGGCACCACCCGAGCGTCGACGCCGGCGTCACGAAGATAGGTCAGAGTTGCGGGCGCCGCATTGCACGTGTAGACTGCCGGCACGGATTTCAGACGCTCGAGCGCACCGATCGTGAGCAACGCGGTATCGCTCGGGCCGAGACCGACGATGGACACTTGCGGCATGCAAAAACATTTGGCGCGGGCAAAGCCCGCGCCTCCGAGTTACTTGGTTGGTGGCGTCCCCGGCGCCATCGGCGGCGGAGTCGGGAAGAGCGGGTTGAAGCGATCGTCGTAGACTTGGATGTTCGCCTTTGACCTCAGCGACTGGATGAAGGGCCCGCTTTGCGCTGCCTCGGCTTGCTGCAGCAGCATCTGACGGACTTTGGGCGCGGAATCAGCGAGCGATGCGGTCTGCGCTGGACGCTTGCCTTCGACTTGGATGATGTGCCAGCCGAACGGCGTCTGCACCGGTTGACTGATCTGACCGACCGCAAGGCCGAATGCCACATCGGAGAACGGCTTCACCATCTGCGTCGGACCGAACCAGCCAAGTTCGCCGCCTTGCGCCTTGCTGCCGGGATCCGTCGAATCTTTTTTCGCTAACGTGGCGAAATCGGCGCCGCCCTTGAGCTGGCTCTCGATGGAGTCTGCCTCTGCCTTGCTCTTGACCAGGATGTGCCGTGCCCGCACTTGTGCCGGTGTCGCGTACAGCGACTTGTTCTTGTTATAGAAATCGGCGACTTGTGCGTCGCTGACCGTGACTTGTTTGTCAACCGCCTTCTTGATGATGATCTGGACGCGTTCGATGTTCTTCACGTCGTCCATCGTCAAGCCTTGATTTTTGATGATGGTGTCGAACTGGCCGGGCGGAAAACGGCCCTCGAGCTGCGTGAGCTGATCCTGGATCTCAGCGTCCGTCACCGTGATGTTGTTGGCCTTGCCATACTGCAAGACGAGCGAGGTGTCGACTATCTGTTGCAGGGTCGACTTGCCGGCCTGGCCCTCAAGGCGGTTATCGAGTTGTCCTTTGGTGATCTTCTCGCCATTGACCGAGACGACGGTCTTGTCTTCCGAGGCGCAGCCAGCCAGCGCGGGCAGCGCTGCCAGCGCGACGGCGAACGTCAGGACCGCGAACCTATTGCGAAGCATCGATTCTCCTTCGAACGGGCGAATGGCCCGTTGCCTCATCGGCGTTACAGCTTTGACAGGATCTCGTGGACGGTCGCGAGGCTTGCGCCATCGCGGCCCGGGAGCCCGATGACGACTGCACCCTGCGTGAACCGGAAATCTCCCCCGGTGAGCGATGTCAGTGCCGGAAGGGCCTGTTCGGACAATGAAAACCGGGGCCCCATCTCGAGAGTCAGCCGCCGCGCTTCGAGTGCAACTTTTTGCACTCCTTTCCTGGCTGCGAGAACACGCACGCGGGTCAGTTCGAGTAATGACTGCACCGGTTGCGGCAAGGGGCCAAAACGGTCGCGCAGCTCCACAGCGACAGCATCGACCTCTTCGAGCGTCTGCGCCGCCGCAAGCCGCTGATAGAATGCGACCTTATGCCCGGCTTTCATGTAGTCGCTCGGGATGTATGCGCTTGTCCGCACATCGAGCACGGGCGGCGCTTCCTGCATCACCGGAGCTTGCCCCCGGCGCTGGGCGACAGCATCGCGAAGGATCTCGCAGTATGTCTCAAAGCCGACGGACGCGATAAAGCCATGCTGCTCGCGGCCAAGCAGGTTCCCTGCGCCGCGAATCTCCAGATCGCGCATGGCCAACTGCAGCCCAGATCCGAGATGCGAGAACTCGCGGATCGCTTCGAGTCGCGAGCGCGCGACGTCGCTCAGCGCTCGGTGCGGCTGGTACAGGAAATATGCGTACGCTTGGTGTGCGCTGCGCCCAACTCGGCCGCGCAACTGGTAGAGCTGCGCGAGTCCGAAATGGTCGGCGTTGTTGATGATGATCGTGTTGACGTTGGGGATGTCCAGGCCATTTTCGATGATCGTCGTCGACACCAAGATGTCCACGTCGCCATTGATGAACTTGAGCATGACGTCTTCGAGCTCGCCTTCCTTCATCTGACCATGTCCGATCGCGATGCGCGCACGGGGCGCAAGGGCCTGGATCGCCGCGGCCACGCCGTAGATGGACTCGATGCGATTGTGCACGATGTACACTTGGCCACCGCGATCGAGCTCCTGCGCGATGGAGCTCGCGATCAGTGCGTCGCTGCTGGGAGCGACCGCCGTCTTGATCGCGACACGCCCTTGTGGCGGCGTCTGGATCAATGAGAGATCGCGCACCCCGGCGAGACCCATATGCAGCGTGCGCGGTATTGGCGTGGCCGAGAGCGTCAGCACGTCCACCGACTGGCGCAATTCTTTCAAGCGCTCCTTATGCATCACGCCGAATCGCTGCTCTTCATCGACGATGATGAGACCCAGTCGCTTGAAGCCAACGTCCTTTTGCAGCAGCCGATGCGTGCCGATGACGAGGTCGACGCTTCCCGAGCCCAGTCCCTCGAGCGCGATCTTCTGGTCAGCACGAGACCGGAAGCGTGACAGCAGCTCGATCTTGACGGGATACGCAGCGAAGCGTTCGGAGAACGTGCGGAAATGCTGCGCCGCAAGCACGGTGGTTGGAGCAAGCAGCGCGACTTGCTTCTGATCCATCACCGCCTTGAAAGCCGATCGTATCGCGACCTCCGTTTTGCCATAGCCGACGTCGCCGCAGACGAGGCGATCCATTGGACGCGGTCGTTCCATGTCTGCCTTGACGGCCCCGATGGCCTCGACCTGATCGGGCGTTTCGTCGTAGGGAAACGATTCTTCAAGCTCCGATTGCCATGGCGTGTCGGGTGCGAACGCGTGCCCGACCGCGACTTCGCGCGCCGCGTACAGGCGCACCAGACCTTCGGCGATGCGCTCCACTGCCTCGCGGACACGCGCACGCGTGCGCGCCCAATCACTGCCGCCCATCTTTGAAACCCGCGGCGCTGCACCGTCGGACGACGCATACTTGCGGACGAGATGCATCTGGTCCACCGGAACGTAGAGACGATCTTCGCCCGCATATGCGAGCTGTAAGTAGTCACGCCCGACGCCGAGCGCCTCGATATGCTCGAGTCCAACGTAGCGGCCAATGCCATGATGCGCGTGGACGAAATAGTCGCCCACGGTGAGATCGTCCACGCTCTCCGGCACGCCTTCTTTGGCGCTGCGGCGGTGGCTCCGGCGCGCCGGATGTCCGTAGAGCTCGTTGTCGCCGATGACCGCCAGGCGCATGCCCGGCACGATGAACCCCGTATCGATCGCGCCGTCGCCGGATACAACCTGACCCTTCTCAGCCGGGAGCATAAGCCGCCTCGGCACGGGGCGCGTGGCGACGTCATGCTCGTCGAGCACCTCCGCGATGCGCCGGTGCCCGACCGATGCGATCGCAACCGTTACGCCGTTTGCCGACTGCGAGCGGACGTAGTCGATAAAACGTTCGATGCTGCGGCCGAACGAGGGTGCAGGCTGCGAGGCAATGGACAGGCGCGACTCCGCTTGCACGTGCACAAATGGGTTGGGCGCCGCGGGCGTCGAGCGCAGCGTGCACGTCGCGGAGCTCGCGAGTGCCTCGGTGAGCTCATCGAGCGAGAAGGCGACGCTCGCAGCATCAGGTTCTAGGACCGCGGCGTGCGCGTCCCCAGCGGCGCCGTCGTGCTCGTCGCGATCGGCATCGGCGACCGTCGCATCATCGCCTTTGAGCGCAAACCCGCGATCGACAGCGACGATCATGTCAGGATCATCGATCACGACGTACGCCTTTGGGGCGTATTGCCAAACGGAGGCTTCTTTTTTTTCGCTAATGTCGAGCGACCATGGAACGATCGTCACGCGATCAAGCTCGCCGGCTGAACGCTGCGATGACAGCGCAAAGGTGCGGATCTGTTCGAGCCGATCGCCGAAAAACTCGAGACGTACTGGCTCGTCGCCCGTGGCAGCAAACAGGTCGATGAGACCACCGCGCACGGCGAATTCGCCGGCCGCACTAACAAGGTCGACGCGCTCGTAGCCGATCGCGGCAAGTTTTTGGATTAACGTCTCCCAGTCGTACTCTTTACCGGTTGCGAGCTCGAGCGTGGCTGTCCGAAGTGCTGCGGGTTTGACGAAAGGCTGTCTTGCAGCACCATGTGGGATGCAATAGACGCCAGGCCGGCCGGCGGCAAGCGCCTCTAGCAATACGAGGCGGTCAGCGCGTTCGGTCGGATTCACGAGCGCCCCGGCTCGGGCGTCAAGCGGGCGCACCGCGCCGATCTGGGCGCCGCGGTCGCCCAGATACGAGAGACAATCGTTGACGATGCGGTCTGCGGACTCAACACTCGGCGTCCACACGATGATCTGTCCACCCAGCGCGTCCCACATCGCTGCCACGAGCGCAGGACGTACCGCCGCTGCCACGTCGACCACGTCAACATGGTCGTGTGCTCGCAGGATGCGTGCAGCTTCGGCGATCTGCGGCGTTACAGCTAAGGCCTGGGCGATGGCCTGTCCGAGGGAATGTTGTTGCACGAAAAGCTCCAAAGCATCGTGGCCGGATCGCGCGCGACCCGGCCTATTGGCAAGCTTGCATAGCATAGTGCGGGGCGTGCAGACCTGTCAAGCTTGAGGGCGTACACTAAGTGCTGCCCCACACGTGCGGTGCCGCCCCACCTGCGTACCCGAAAAGGTAGCAAGTGGGCGCTGTTTATGACCACCGAGCTGCGAGGTAAAGCAGTGAAGAAGCCAGGAGTGCAACGCCATGAGACGGGGTTTAACGCTTATCGCCTACGGGTTCGCCATTGGCATGCTGACGTATATGAGCGCCCTGGCTGACGAGGCGCTGCCGCCGGGCGTCCCGTACGCGGCGCCTTTGGATCCTGTGCGCATCGCGGCAGTCGAGCTTCCCTCCGAAACAGTTCGCGGAGGCGACACGGTAACTGCAACGGTTCTTACCAGCAGCAACGCAGCGGCCGTCACCGCCGCTGTCGGCAGGTACGTGCTCAACCTGCCAAAGACAGCGCCAGGCACCTTCGAGCTTTCTGTCGCTGTGCCACGACTGCCGCTGCCAACCTACCGAGCAAAAATCGTCGTGACCGCCATCCGGGCCGACGGCGCTAAGGACCAGACGTCGGTCAAAGTCTTGATCAAGTACTAATGAAGAAAGCCCGCGCGGTCGTCCTCGTCATCGACGGCGGTGGCGTCGGTGCAAGTGAAGACGCGGCACGTTTCGGTGACGGCCCGTCAGTCAATTCGCTCGGGAACACGGCCGTGGCGAGCGGCGGTCTTCGACTGCCTAACCTCGAGCGGCTAGGCATTGGCTGGTTATCGCACATGCGGGGCGTAGAGCTCCCTCCTGTACCACTTGCGGCTTGTGCAAGGCTCCGCGAGTTTAGTAATGGTAAGGACAGCGTTACAGGTCATTGGGAGATGATGGGCATCACCGTGCACAACGCGTTTCCCACGTATCCGGACGGCTTTCCGCCCAACCTCATCGAGCGCTTTGAGGAGCTGATCGGGCGCAAAGTCCTCGGCAATGTCGTCGCCTCAGGCACCGAGATCATCGAGCGGCTCGGGCGGACCCACATGGAGACCGGTTATCCGATCGTGTACACGTCGGCTGACTCGGTCTTTCAAGTCGCAGCGCATGAAGCTGTTGTCCCTTTACCGATGCTTTGGCGCTGGTGCGAAGAGGCGCGGGCGTTTTTGGTGCCGCCGCACCGTGTCAATCGGGTTATCGCGCGACCCTTTGACGGAAAACCCGGTGCATTCGTCCGCACGGCAGGACGTCGCGATTATGCCGTGCCGCCACCATCGCCCAGTTTGTTGGAAGTGCTGGAGAGTGCCGCGGTTCCAACGCTCGGTTTAGGGAAGATTCAAGACCTCTACTCGTGCCAGGGCATTAGCGCTGGGAGACGAACCGCTGACAACGCTGAAGGCATCGACCGGACGCTTGAATGGTTACGCCGCGGCGAAAGCGGTTTCTGTTTCACAAATCTGAACGACTTCGATTCGAAATATGGTCACAGGCGGGATCCTGACGGCTACGCGAAAGCGCTCACTGCGCTTGACCAGGGGCTGACATCATTGCTCGGGGAGCTTGGGGCGGGCGACCGCCTCATCATTACTGCGGACCATGGCTGTGACCCGACCGCGCCGGGCACCGACCACACCCGAGAGTTCGCACCGCTCCTGGACTATCGGCCCGGCGTTGGGGGTGCAGTGCTCGGCGATCTCGACTCATTCTCGCAGGTAGGCCATCGCGTGCTGGAGACCTTCGATGTGCCGCTCCCGGTCGCGGAGCTCAGCGTATGATCGCCACTGCTGGCTTACGACCGGCGGTACGTCGGCCACTCGGGCCAAGTCACGCGCAACGCGTTCGCCGCTGGCGAAGTGCGATGCGGTCCGTGTCGCCTTCGTGGGTCGCGACGAAGCGCGCGTGCGATCTCACCCTCGGCGGCGCGGTCGCGCTGCTAGCATTGCCCATCTGCGCCCTCATCGCCCTCGCAGTAAAGCTCGCCTCTCCGGGACCAGTTTTTTTCGTGCAAGAACGCATCGGCCGCGACGGCCGGCCTTTCCGGCTCTTCAAGTTCCGCACGATGGTGGACGGTGCCCATCTCATGCATCGTCACGTAGCCCACTTAAACGCGTGCGATGGCCCCGCGTTGAAAATCCCGAACGATCCCCGTCTTCACCCGTTGGGCGCGTTCTTGCGGCGCAGCAGTCTTGACGAACTTCCACAGCTTATCAATGTGCTTCGCGGCGACATGAGCCTCGTTGGACCAAGGCCGGCATTAGCGCACGAAGTTGAGAGCTACGCTCCGCACTACCATCAGCGCCTGACCGTGCAGCCGGGGATGACGGGGCTATGGCAGGTGAGCGGCCGGACGAACGTGCAGTTCCGGCGCTGGATGGCGATGGATGTCTGGTACGCGAGACATTGGTCGCCGCTCGTCGATTGTTGGATCCTCGCACGAACGCTGCCGGCGGTGTTGCGCCGAGAAGGAGCGTGGTGACGCAGGCGCTTGCCGTGTTGCCGCCCGTCATCAACCAGACCACCGCGCCGGTTCCGCTCGATCCTTTAGCTGCGGCCGGCTTTACTGCCATAGCCATTGCCTCGGCGTATCTCGCTTTTCGGGGATCTCCGTGGATGATTGGCGTCCTCGCATTCTCGGTGCCGTTCGCAGCGTACCGCGATATTGCGCACACGACGCTCACGATAGAAAAGTCGATCGCCTTGGGCACTGCGGTGGGACTGTTGCTCGGGGGCGCGCCGCCGTGGCCGCAATCGCCGGGTACGCGGCGCATCATGATTGCCAGCGCACTGGTGCTCGCTGCCATCGCGGCCTCGTCGATTGGCGCCAGCTACCCGCTGCACGTCGCCCGTGAGCTCTTCAAGCAGGCCGAGTACATCGTGCTGCTCTGGTGCGCCGCGACGTTTGTCCAGCGGATCCCGCGCTCTGCCGTCTACTTCACCGCCGGCGTGGCTGCCGCGTCGGTCATCGTCGCGACCCTAGCAGTGTCGCAAGCAATCATCGGCGGCGCTCCGTCAGGCATTTGGATCAATGGTCACCCGTTGCCCCGTGTGGCCGGCACCTTGGAGGGACCAAATCAGTTAGCCGGCTTTTTGGAAGCGGTGCTTCCAGTGCTATGGGTGTGGCCGCTTCTGACCGCGGCATTTTTGCCCGCACGTTGGTACGCGACATTTGCGTCGTCGGGAGCCCTTATGCTGAGTCAATCGCGTGCAGGGATTGTCGTCGTTGCGCTCGCGTACGCCGCCTTGTGGCGATTGCGGCGCGCTGCCGCTGCGCTTGCCGTGGTACCGGTCATCGCTGGTGCGCTCTTCGGGTTGCTGGTCGTCGCCGGCTGGTTCGTGCTCGTGGCCCACGCACGCTGGACTGATCTCTGGCACATGTTCTTTTTGGATATTCCTGGACAGCAGGGTGGCGGCGTCGGCACCCGGGCGCAACTGTGGCCGGCAGCTCTGAAGATGTTCGCGGCACATCCGTTGGTCGGCGTGGGCGCAGGCAACTTCGAGCTGCTCTTGCCGGCGGTGGGTCTTTCGGGCGTGCAGACGCAAGCGGCGAGCTTGCCATTGCAAACACTTGCTGAACAGGGCATCATTGGTTTCGTCGCGCTCGTGTTGTTTGCCGTTGTCGCGCTGCGCGAGACTTTTGCGCTACAAGCCCGATCGCCGCTGGCGCTGGCAGCGTTTCTGGCCGTTGCGGCGCTGCTCGTGCACCAGCTCGTCGACGACTTGTTCTTTTTTCCCAAAGCTGCAGAGCTGTGCTATCTGCTCGTCGGTGCCGGTTCTGCGAAGCTCGCGGACGGACGCGCATGAAGGAGCTCGTGCGCAGAGCGTTTCGTGCGCTCGGATACGACCTCGTGCCGAGGGTCTTGCCCGCGGACATGGATACGCGATTCGCGCAGATCGCCGTGGTTTGTGCGCCGTTCACTATGACGCCGCGCGAGCGTCTCTACGGTCTGTATCAAGCGGTGTGCTACGCGACCGCAGCGCACGTACCCGGTGACATCGTCGAATGCGGCGTCTGGCGTGGGGGCAGCTGCATGGCGGCAGCGCTGACCCTGATCGATCTCGGGAGCACAGCGCGCGACATCTATCTGTATGACACGTTTGCGGGGATGACCAAGCCCGGAGAGTTCGATGTGGACCAGCGTAGTACTCGTGCCCTTGCGACCTGGGAGCGATCCCAGCGTGGCGATGTCAATCGTTGGTGCTACGCTTCGCTCGACGAGGTGCGGTCGAATCTGTTCTCGACAGGCTACCCGCCCGAACGCCTGAGATTTGTCGCCGGCGATCTGCTGGCGACGCTCCCCGCGACCGCGCCGCAGACCATCGCCATTCTGCGGCTCGACACTGATTTCTACGAATCGACGACGCATGCGCTGACGCACCTGTTCGACCGGCTCTCGCGCGGCGGCGTGCTGATCGTCGACGACTACGGTCATTGGCAGGGAGCAAAGAAAGCGATCGACGAGTACTTCGCCGCGCACGGTATAGCGATGCTCCTCAACCGCCTGGATTACGCCGCGCGGATCGGCGTTAAAGTCTAACCCAAGAAAACGAGGGCGGCACTGAAGTGTCCTACATAGATTTCCGAGCCACGATCATAAGGTTGAGCGCATCGAGGTCCGAGGCGATGAACACGCTGAGCAACATCGCAGCGAGATTGTTGAGCGCGTAATACGGCACTTTGACTGCGCGCACGAGCAGGCTGCGTCCGAACGAACGGCGCTCGCCCCAATGCTGGACGGCCAAATTGATCGCCTGCGCCGCAACTTTGACACCCGTTCCTTGTCGCCGTGACTCGACGACGGAGAGACCGCAGCCCTCGACGAGAAGCTGCAAGCCGATTGGTGTGAAACGGAAATAATCGTGCGGCGCTTCATGCACTTCCCAATATTGCGGCGCAGTGACGATGAGTACGCCGCCAGGACGAAGCACGCGGGCGCATTCCGCGATGACGGCGTTCGGAGTGCGAACGTGCTCGATCACCTGCGTGCACAGGACGGTGTCGAACGAGCCGTCTTCGAAGGGCAGCGCGTCCGCACTGCCGTGCACATCAGCTATCGGGTTCGCGGGGTCGTCAAAGCCCACCCATTCCCGCACTGTGCTCCGAATCGTTCGATATGGTTTTTCGCCACAACCCACGTCGAGGAGCCGGCCGGTAGCGTGTGTCGCGAGCGCTCGCTCAACATCGCGCGATAATTCCCGCAACACGAGCCAATCGGGATAAAAGAAAGGCACGCTGGCTGTACGCCGGCGCCGCACTGCCGCGCCCATGCTCATCGCTTGCGGCACACAAGCACGGGGTGGAATGAGAGCTCGCCGAGGTGCGCACCGTTGAGCAACGCGCGCAGCCAGCGTGGTTCCCACTCGTGGAGCTTGGGCGGACCATACGTGTTGCCGATGATCGCCTCGATGTCGAAGCCGCGCTCCCGTAGCCGCCGCTTGACAAGTGGCGTCGTGTACATGCGATCGATGGGCTGCAAGACGATCCAGGCCGGCCGGTCGCACAGGTCGGCAAGGATACGCAGTGCAAGCCACGGCAGATGGAGGTAGTTGGGAAACGACAGCAAGAGCACGCCGCCGCTGCGCAGGACGCGATGCACGCGATCGAACAGAGCCCATGGATGGACGAGGTGTTCGATCACCTCAGCGACGATGATGACGCCCATCGATCCGTCTGCATAGGGCATTTCGGCTTCGATGTCTCCGACGCGGACGCCAGGCAGCCGTGTGGCGATCTCGGCGACCGCCGTTTCGCTCTGGTCGATGCCGTGCACCGCATCGTCGGCGTACAGACCTTCATCAACGACACACTCCAAGAGCAGGCCAGCACCGCATCCCAGCTCGAGCAGTGGACCCTCAGGTCGCGCGTGGCGCAGCCACTCGAGCATCGCTGCATTCCACGACTCCAGACGCCGTTCACGCCCCGCGTAATGCGCATCGTACCAGCGCTTGGTCGGATTCTGCATCTTGTTGTAACCATCGGAGAAACCGATGATGTACAATAGCTGATGCGCATCGTCCATTTCGATTCGGATTCACTGGGCACACCCTATGCAGGCGGGCAAGCGCGGCGCACCCACGAAATCAACAAGCGGCTCGCTCGGCGACATGACATCACTGTCATCACGGCGGGTTTTCAGAAACTCCGAGACGAGACAGTGGATGGTGTGCGCTATCGTCGCATGTTGGCGCTGCCCCATCCCATGAACTTCATCTGGTATTTCGTGGAACTCGTGCCACGTGCAGTCTGGGCGCACGCCGATCTGATCGTTGAAGATTTCAGCTCGCCGCTCACTGCGAGCGGCTTACCGATGTTCGTGCGCACGCCGGTTGTCGGCGTTGCGAGTTATCTCTTCGGCAAGCAGGCGGCACAGCGTTATCATCTGCCGATCGACCGGTGGGAGTCCGCAATGGTCGGCCGCTACGGCCACATCGTAGCGCTCACGGGAGTGCAGGAGGCGCAACTGCGCGCCAGCGCCCCGCACGCCAACATCCGCATCATCCCCAACGGCGCCGACGACAATGCGTTTGCGAATCCATGGGTAGGAGATGAAGAGTACATCGCGTTCATCGGGCGGTTGGATTGGAACCTGAAGGGGCTGG
>Ga0306920_100001399_pt1 | contig 29920 bp, 18 predicted proteins | sample flu12Cox44000170_FD_204666 | JGI IMG/M metagenome (GOLD analysis project Ga0306920, IMG submission 204666) | Lab enrichment of tropical soil microbial communities from Luquillo Experimental Forest, Puerto Rico - flux4day.12C.oxic.44.000.170 (v2)... | ecosystem: Environmental > Terrestrial >... | reverse complement strand
ATAGTTGATGAAGCTCTGCAGGACCGCGCTGATGGTCGACGGCGGCGGCGCGAACGGCTGATCATGGAGCGGATCCGCGGGCGCCCACACCCAGGCCACGTTGTCCGCCCCTACCGCCCGGAAGACGGACTGGATGTGCCGCCAGGCCTTGGGCACGTCTTCGGGAATGCCGCCGTTGGCCACGCCGGACGAGACGGCCCAGTTCCTGTCCACATGAAGCAGCACCGTGAGGTACACCGGCTTGCCGAAATCGCGGATCTCGGTGGCCCACCGGGTGATCTGCCGGTCATCGAGCCCGTGGAAGATGGCGGGCAGGCTGGCCGCTAGCGGGGCCCTGCGATGCGGCCTGAAGACGCCGAACTGCAGGACGATCCACGGCCGCGCACCGCTGGCGGCCAGCCGGTCCGCCCAGGCGGTATCGAAGCTGTCGGTGATGTCCTGGGTGCGGCCAATGATGGAGAACCGGGTATGGAGTTCGTGCGCCAGCCCGGCCCGTTGGGCCAGCAACTGGACCGGCAGGGACACCCCGGTATACCGCCCGCCCGCCTGCTGCTGGGCGATCACGAACGGCGGCGCGGCGCTGGCGAAGAGCGGCAACGCCGCCAGCTGGGTACCGAACAGCAGCGGGCAGGCCACGGCGCCAGCCACTCCCAGGTTCAGCACAGGCCGCAGTCCACTGCCGCGCCCCAGCAGCCGTGACCGGTAGGCCTGCCTAGCCGTCAGCTCGCTGTCGTCTCGCTGCCTGGCGGCCCGGTTAACCCGCAGGTCCGCATGGGCCAGCCAGAGAAACACCGTCAGCAGCAGCAGCGAGTAGACGACCCACAGCACGCTGATGAACAGCGACGTCTCCTGCCGGCCCCGGACCTCGGTCACCCGCACCAGGCAGCCGATGCACAGCAGGAAGAAGAACACATAGATCGCCAGGTAGCCAAGCCGCCGCCGGCCCTGCCGTGCCTTCGCGGTGACCGCGAACGGCACCTTGCGCCGCATGATGACCGCGATCAGGCTGCTGATGAGCGCCGGGAACGAGCCGAACCCGATGATGATCCCCCGCAACCCGGTCACGCTCCGGGCCGAGTACCACATCGCGGTCACGCCGAGCACGGCGTAGGGGATGAAGTGCCACAGGTAGTCGGTGAGCGTCGCGGTGCGGACGGCGGGAACCCCGGTCAGGATGAACAGGATCGGGCTGAGCATGTAGATGAAGTCACGCATCCCGCACAGGTAGTGCGTACAGGCCAGGAGGTACTGCACCCGCTGCCCGAACCTGAGGCCGGCCCGGCGCGGGAGCAGGATGTCCCGCCAGTTGCTGCGGAAGACCCCGAGCGTGCCAAGTGCCCACCGGCCCTGCTGGCGCAAGTAGGAAGGGATGTCCAGCGGTCCCAGCCCGGTGGCGAGGACATCGGTGAGGTAGATGCTGCGCCAGCGCGGGTGCAGTGCGATCGAAGCTGCGAAGTCCTCCGTCACCGAGTCCTGTGGCAGCCCGCCGATCTCGTCCAGGGCCGCAGCCCGGATGATGACGTTGGTCCCGCAGATGAACGCGGCATTGAGCGCGGCCTTCCCCGGGCAGAGCAGGTTGTAGAACATCGACTGCTGGTCATCGGCCCAGCGCGACACCGGGTTGTGCTGGTTCGCGTAGTACTGGCCGGTCTGCACCCAGCCCACTGTCGTGTCCGCGAACGGGGGGATGGTCTTGAGCAGGAAATCCGGCTTGGGCACCTGGTCGGCGTCGAAGATTGCCAGCAGCGCGTCGCCGGTGATCTGGAGTTTCCGGCGGGCGTTCTCGATATTGCCCGCCTTCGCTCCCCCGCGTTTTCTCCTGGTCACGCAACGGACGCCCAGGTCAGCGGCCAGCCGGTCGATGCCGGACCAGCCCCGCACCCCTGCGGCCCGGCCGTCGTTGCAGACCACTACGGTCACCTGTGCGCCCGGGTAGCAGGCCAGGTAGCGCCGGCGGGCGGCAAGGCAACCAGCCAACGTCGGCCGCACGATCGCGGATCCCTCGTTGAGGGTGGGCACCAGGATGAACACCGGGTAGACCGACACATCCGCGGTCGGCTGGATCACCGGCGGTGGCCGCGGCCAGATCGTGTACTGGAAGCCGAGAATGTGCATTGCCCCCAGCGCCTCGGCGAGGAGCAGGGGGACGGCCAGCCACCAGCCCTGCCAGTTCGTCACCGAGAAACGCCAGCTCACATAGTCAATGGTGGCCACACCAAGGGCGATCGCCAGCACCATGGTGATCGCCTGATGGCGGCTGACGTCCATGGTCGAAGCGATGACCGCGCCGACGGCGAGGACAGCGAGGATCAGCAATGGCCCCCCTGGGTGGGCATAGCCGATCCACCCCGCGGCCAGGATCGCGGCGGCCAGCGCGATGACCGGCTGGAGCCTGGGCTGAGTCCGTGGCCGTCGCGGCGGGCGGGACCCGCGGGACGTGCCGGGCAGCCGGAAGGGCCACGCCCTTCGGACGCCGGTGGGCGCGGCCGGGGTGGCCGCCGTGGGGGCGGCCGGTACCGGGACAGACGGCACCGGGGTCTCCGGGGCCTGGGTGGGGGGCGCGGGGGCAGGCGCGGCCTGCGCTGGCGGGACCGGTCCCAGCCCGATCCCCCGGGATGTCACCGCGGCAGGTTCGGCCGCTGCCACGCCCACGGCCGGCCCCATCGACACGGAGTATTTCTCCGGGGCTGCCACGTCCGTGCCCGGCGATGCCGCCACGCCCGCGCTCAGGAACAGCACGTTCAGCAGGAACATGGCGGTAAAGGCGAGCGCGGCATGGGTTGCCCATAGTCCCGAGGCAAGCTGCGCGGCATTCGCCAGCACCAGGGTGACCATGATGTTCAGCAGCGTCAGCAGCGGGATCGTCACCTGCGCGCCGGCCGGCAGGCGGTGCCATCGGTCCCGGATCTGGCGCAGGACCCCGAATCGCCGGGCCAGATACCGGGCGGGAGGGCCGGATATCTGGCCCAGGGGGGCGGCAGCCCGCTGCCTGGGCCAGCGCAGCCGCCAGCCCGCCAGGCCCGCCGTGATGGCGATGACCAGCCCGTACTGCCAGGGCAGCGGCCTTTGCCAGGCTACCCAGGCGGTACTGGCCGTGACGGCCACCAACAGGACCTCGCGGACCAGCCCGGGGCGCTCTCCCCCGCGTGGCCACGGCCATCGCCAGTCGCGCCGCACCGACCCTATGGCCACCCCGGCCACGGCGGCGAGCGCGAGCGAAATGCCGGCCGCGGCAAGGGTCCGCCAGGTCATCACGGTGGCCGGCCAGGCCAGGCGGATATGACCAGGCAGGGTAAGGTAAGCCCCCGCCACGGCGGCCGCGGCCAGCACCAGCCCGGCCACGACCCCGGCCACGAGCCAGCGCAGCGCACGTACCGGCCGCCGCGCCAGCGGGTCCAGCAGCCAGTGCGCCAACCTGCCCGGCAGCCTGCCGGTGCCGCGCACCACCCCGACCACCGAGGGCACGGCCCCTCGTGATGGCCGCCGTTCCTGCCGTTCGTTGTCGAGCTGGCCGACAATCACGTGGCATCCACTAGGACCATCCCCCGGCGGATGAAGTGCACGTCACGGATCGCCGTCCGGCTCCGCCGCGGCCCCGGAAGCCAGGACCGGCTCCCGCCCCCTCATCGCGGGCTATGAGCATCTGGGATGAAGTATGGAATGCGGGCATTCCATAGCGGTTCCAGGCCTGTTCCATGGCCCGGGCGGCGGCCAATGCTCGATTGGCGTAGCAGAATGACTACTGACTGTACGTGCAGCTAGGTTATTTGCAGTATCTCGATCTCACCTATGTGCATGTTCCGCTCTGCCGAGCCGTCCCTCTAGTCTGATCTAGCCCCGCTTAAAGATCACATCCTGCTGGTCTCATCGGAGGGAGAAGCAGGATTACCCAGAAGTCCATGCTGGGCTGTGTGCTGGGCTGCTACGGATGGCCGACGGCTGCGGTCGTTGGCCACTCATGCGTGCACCCGGCGGAAATCTGCCCAGCGCGTGCGAATGAGTGGGGCAGCACATGGTCAGTCAGCTAGCCGTACTGCCCACGTTGCGGGTGCGGCTGCTCGGGGGGTTCGGGGTCGGGCGGGACGGCGACGACACCGAAGTGTCCGACTGGCAGCGGCGCAGCGCCAAGACCCTGACCAAGCTGCTGGCCGCGCATCCCAGGCACGCCCTGCACCGCGAGCAGATCCTCGACATCCTCTGGCCAGAGGCGGATCTGGAGTCGGCTCTCAACAGCTTCGGAAAGGCACTCCACGCGGCCCGCCGGGCGATCGAGCCGGAGCTGCCGCGGCGGCAGAACTCGGCCTACCTTCGGCTCGACAACGCCATGCTCACCCTGGACATGGAGCATGTCGCGGTCGACGCCGACCGGTTCGAGCGGCTCGCTCAGGACGCCCTGCGCGACGCGGATGTCAAGGCACTAGAATCCGCACTCGCGGCCTACGGCGGTGAGTTGCTGCCGGAGGACCGTTATGAGGACTGGTGCGCGGAGCGCCGCAGTTACCTGACCGAACTGCACATCCGGGTGCTGCTCTCGCTGGCCGAGGCGCTGGAGCAGCGCGGCGACCGCAACGAATCCGCTGACGTGCTGCGTGAGATCCTCCAGAAGGACCAGACCAGGGAAGAAGTCCACCGTCGGCTCATGCAGCTGTACGCCGAGATGGGCACCCCCGACCAGGCAGTCCGGCAGTTCCATCGGTGTGAAGAGGTGCTGCGGCGCGAGCTTGACCTGGCCCCGCAGCGAGAGACGGTCCTGCTGTACCAGAACATCCTCGCCAGCCGTATTCCGCAGCGAGGCTCTGCTGCGGCCACGGTGGCCGGCCGGGCCGGCCCAACCCGGAGGCCAGCCACCGAACTTGTCCCAGACCGGCCGTTCATCGGCCGGGGACCGCTGATCCACCACCTCTGCCAGCAGCTCACCCGCCACGACGCCAGCCCTGGCACGATCCTCATCAGTGGCGAGGCGGGAGTGGGCAAGACCCGGCTGCTGGAGGAGCTGGCCCGGGAAGCCGACCGCCGGGGAGCCACTGTGCTGTGGGGCGGCAGCGGCGCACACGCACAGCAATTCGCCTGGGGACCGTTCGCGGTCGCGCTGGAAGGCTACGCGGCAAGCCGCCCGGAAGCCGGGCGGAGTGAGCTCGCTCACCGGTATCCGCAGCTGACCCGCTTCGTGCCGTCGCTGGGATTGCAGCGGGGCCCAGTGATGGCCGTGTCCGGGGCCAGCGACCCGCAGCTCGACCTCATCCCGGCCATGGTGCGGCTGCTGACCGATCTGAGCCGCAGCCAGCCGGTGCTGCTCGTGGTCGGAGACCTGCATGAGGCCGACCCGTTCACCCTCGACCTGCTCCGTTACCTCGCTCAGCTGGCCGTCAGGCGGCCCTGGCTCATCGTCGGGGCGGTGCGGACGGAGGATATAGACGCAGCCACCGAACTGGGGCGCATGTTTGAGGCCGCCACCCGCGAACGGCTATGCCAGCAGATCGAGCTGGGCTGTCTGCGCCGCCAGGACTGCGACGAGCTGGTCCGGGCCGCTGACCCGGCCGGCCTGATCAGCCCGGAACTCAGCGATCAGATCTACCAGTGGTCCCGCGGGAACCCGTTCTTCGTCGAGGAACTGGTCCGTGAGCTGCAGCACGAGGCGATACAGGGGCCAGAGCTGGGCCGCCCACCGGACGGGTACGGTTCCTGGTCCCTGGCCGCCCGCGTACCTAGCCGGGTGCGGGCGCTGACGGCAATGCGGCTGGCCCGTACCGACGAGACATTGCGTTGCGTGCTCGGCCTGGCCGCTATCGCACCAACCGCAGAGATTTCGCTGGCCAAGCTCCGCAGCGGGGCCGCCGCCCTGGAGCCCTCAGTGTGCGATGCGGCGCTCTTCAGCGCCCTTGACCAGGCCCTGCAGATGGGCCTGCTGGAAGAGCACGCCGAGGGCTACACGTTCCGGCATCCGCTCATCCGCTCAGCCCTCTCCGAGGGCCTATCCGGGCACCGCCGGGAACAGCTCAGGGCGGCGCTGGCCACATGAGGGGAGCCAGCAGCGCGCTGGCGGCGCTGCTGGTTGCCTCCGGCCTGCTGACCGGGTGCTCACCATCGGTGAGCACCCGGCCGCCAGCCGGCCCCACTGCTGGCCCCACCGGCGGGGCGGCCACGGGTTATACCCGGTTTGTGAACAACAACCAGGGGCCGGGAGAAGTCTTCATGCGCTACCCGCTGGGCCGGATCGGGCTGTGGTCGACCGCGGAGGGCGAGATAGCCGACAGTGTCACCAGAGGGCTGCAGCTGTACCCCACCGTCGACCGGGTGGTGGACAAGGGCAGCGCGAACTGGCGGGCGTCGATCAACGCGAGCCCGGCACAGACCACCATCGCTTACCGCACCGGCGTTCCCGCCAGCGGGTCGCAGGTCGCGCTCACGGTTACCCCCGATGTCTCGGTCTACCGGTACCGCTTCGGCAACGCCACCTCCTACGAGGCGGTGGACCTGCTCATGCAGGAAATGGAGAACGCCAGTGTCGTCTGGTCCCGCAGCACGTTCCGCTACCTCGACAGCCGCACAGCCCAGGTCACCCTGAGCAACGGTGGCAGCCAGGTGTGCTACTTCTACGTCAAGTTCAGCCGCCCGGCTACTGGTCATGGCACCTTCACCCGCGGTGGCGTGACCCGGGGTGCCACCACCATCACCGGCGACAGCGTGGGCGGATACCTCGCGTTCCGGCCAGGGACGCCGGTCACCGTCGCGGTCGCCCTGTCGATGACCAGCATGTCCAGGGCGCGGCAGTACTTCCTCCGCGAGTTCGGCAGCTTCGGCTTCGCAGCTGCCGAGCGCAGGCTGGCCAACGCATGGAACGCCGTGCTCGGCCGGGTTGATGTCCAGCGCGCCAGCCTCCTCACGACCAGGGAGATCTACACCGGCATCTACACGCTGTACGCCAACATCATCAACGTGACCGACAACCGGTCGGGGTACCGGCCGGTGCCGCCCAGCCGGCGGCTGCTCACCATCGGCTCCTCCATCTGGTGGGAGCGTCTGGGCGGCGGCTACTTCCGGTGCTCATTTGACCAGGGGCGTAACGTCTACGCCTTCCTGACCCTGCTTGACCCATCGGTCATGACCGACGTGCTCAATACCTATCTGGCCCAGTACCACCGCGATGGGTTCCTCATGGGGAACTGGGATCCGTACAACCCGGGCGACTGGTGGGACCAGCAGTGGGGATTCTTCAGCTACTACTTTCTGGCCGCCCGGCTGGAAGGCGTGACCGGCGTCGACTACCACACCGCCGAGGCCGCGATCTTGGCCACCATGGGAATGCACGCCGCGAGCAGGTACCTGGCCACGTCCGGCTACTACCGGTATGGCTACGTGCCCGCGAACATCGGCACCGAGTACTACCTATCCCGCGGGCTGGAGTTTTCCACCCAGCTGCTCGGGCTGGCTCACCTCGCGCACCTGCTGGGTGACCAGGCCACCTACCGTACCTACGCCCCCTGGGGCCGGGCGTACCTGCGCACCTGGAACCCGGCCCAGCGCGTGTTCGAGGCCAGGAATACCGACGGCAGCTGGGCGCCGGCCAACGCCGGGCTCTTCGAGGGCAGCGTCACCAACTACGCTTTCGACGAACCGCAGGACGCCCTCGGCCTGGCCGCCATCTACGGCGACGCGGCGATGAGTTCCCAGATCGCCCGCATCTACGCCAGCCCCGGGGTCTGGTACAACGACTACCAGCTGACACAGCCGTACCTGGCGATCTTCGCGAACAGCCCGGCCGTGACCCAGAACGTGATCCGGAACTACTTTCTGCCGGACTTCCGCTCGCTCAGCATCTGGGAGAATCTGCCGGCCGGCGGCTCGGTGTACTACACCGACAACGCCGGCGCGGAGGTCCTCGCGAACCTTGGCCTCTACCCGATCCAGTCGCCGGGCGCCCAGTGGATCCTGAGCAGCCCAGCGGTGATCCGGGCGGTGATCCATGGCCGGGAGGACACGACCATCGAGGCGCCCGGCAATTCGCCGGCCACACCCTACATCTCGGCGATCCATGTTGATGGCTCCCCCTACCCCAGCCAGTTCATCTCCGGCGAGACGCTGGCTGCGCACCGTACCATGCTGACCTTCGGCATGGCAGCCGCGCCGTCCCGGATCGGGCCGATATACCTCACCGGGACCAATGGCGAGATACTCGCGGCCAGCACAGACGGCCGCACCTACCTGCGGTTCGGCAACGACCCGCTGGGCGGGGTGTCCCAGGCCAGCATCTACGCGATGCACGCCCCGGCGGCGGTCAGTGTCAACGGCACTGCGTTGCCAGGCAGCGACTGGTCCTGGGACGCGGCTGGGCACGTCATCGGGGTGCGGGGCCTCCCGGCGGGCACGGTGCTGGTGCGGTTCCGGCCGGCCTGACCTTGCGCCGGTGATCGGCGGTCATCCCCCGGACAGTATGCGTGCGCAGGCACCGATCGCCGCGGCTCCCGGCCTGCCCTCGAACGTGGACAGGGAGGTAGCCGGGCTCGCGGGGTAATCAGTCAAGTCGACTTTCCAGAAGAAGACGCCACGCATGTGAAAACGCCGGACGGTGACGCAGGCGGCGTGGAACCAGTTCACCTGCACCTGTTCATCCAGCGCACCCGGGGCACCAAGAGCCTGCGGGCGATGGTAACCGGCCACCCGGGCCGGGATCCCGGTCTCGTCGATCGCCGTGCGCTGCAGCACCGACCCGGGGACGGTGCGGAGATAGTTCGCCCAGACCGCGCTCACCTGCGCGGCGGTCGCGGTGCCCGGCAGCTGTGATTTCACGTACATGTCCATGCCCGGGTATCTCACCGGGAGCAGTGGCGCACCGACATAGTCATTGTCCCAGGCAGAGTAGGAGACCACGCCGTGGTAGACACGGGACACCTGGGCGAAGAAAGACGGCCACTGCGGGCGGCTGTTCAGGCCCGCCATCTCGGTGGCAACCACGAATTCGCTGACATGGTGCTGCTGCGCCATCTGCAGATAGGGCAGCTCCGCCTGGTAGTAGCTCTGGAACCAGGCAGCGGGATGGCGCGGTCGGATCCGGCCCTCCCAGGAATCGACCAGGCCACGCACGAAGATCAGCGGCCGGTACTCCACCTGCAGGTGCTCTTGCTGCGCGATGCTGGTCAGGATGCCCACGTTACGGGCGGACAGTGTGTTGGTGGTGCGCTGGACCGCGTCCGACCGCCGGCTGGCGGCGAAGTAGTCCCAGACGATACCGACCGCGTCGGCTTTCAGCACGTGCCGGATGTAGTACAGGGTCCGGCGCCCGTCCGCGGCCACCACCGCCGGTGGATAGTTGCTCAGCGCGTACAGGTCTACTCCCACAACCGGCCCCTGTGGGCCTGTCCCCAGCGCGGTTGCGCTGGTGCTGGTGGCCGCCGACGGGCTGGTGACCGGGAAGGAGGGCAGTGGGGTCGCGGACTGCTGCGGCGTCCTGGCCGGCCTGAGCGCCGATGGCGGGATGAGCGGATGCCCGCAGGCGGTGAGCGCTATCACCGCCGCCAGCAGCAGGATGGCCCGGCGCCTCATCGTCCCTCCCGCAGCTTCCAGATGGTGGCGGTGCCCACCGCGCCGCTGATCGTCTTGACCCGGACGGCGCCCACCATCAGGCGATGGAAGGCCGCGTCTGCCTGCTCAGTGCTCGACTGCAGGCGGGTGCGCCAGGTAATGGCATACGCGGCGGCATGCAGGCACGGCACCGAGTACTCGACCGTGCACCATGGCTGCTGGATCAGGTCACCGATGGTCTGCTCGGTGACCACCACATCGGCGGACGGGATCCGGGCTGCCGCGTACTGCTGCACCTGAGCCAGCGTGTTAGCCCGGAACGCGGGTACGGCCAGCCAGAATGCGGCCAGCCCGGCGAGCGTGGCAGCCGCCACCGCGGCGGCCTTCCAGGCCATCCGCCAGTCCCACTCGGCCAGTTCGGTCCACAGGTAGCAGTAGGCGGGGACGAGGATCAGCACGAAGTATTGCGGGAACTTCAGCGAACTGAGGGAATAGACGGCGATCCCGGCGACGAGCCAGCTGAACAGCAGCGCATTGCCCCGGGCGGGCCACCAGTCGCGGGCCCGGTAGCACTGGAGCAGCCGCCGGGCCGCCACCAGGACCCCGGCCAGCCCAAGCAGCAGGCTGACCATGAACAGCCCATACTGTGCGGCCAGCAGATGCAGCAGCTTGCCGGGCGAGGTCAGCGTGCCGCCGCTCTGCTGCAGCCCGAGCACCCGCCGGATCTGCACCAGTGACTGGCTGGTGAACCAGTCGTGCGTGGGCACGTCATACATCCGGGTCATGGCCACGACATAGATGACCACGACCGTCACCGCGGCGCCGAGCAGGAGCAGGTGCTCTCGGTGGTTACGGCGGACGATGAGCCAGCACAGCAAGATGGCGAGCAGCACGTAGGCGCCCGTCTGCTTGAACACAGCGGCGGCCCCGACCGCCGCTCCTGCCGCTGCGAATCGCTGCCAGGACGGCCGCTCCAGGGCACGCTGGTAGAGCAGGAAGGCCGCCACGATGATGACCATCAGGGCGTTCTCCATGAAGGAGATCCGCTCGATATACAGCAGCCAGCCGTCGAAGATCACTGGGATGATCGCCAGCAGCGCCACGCCGGGACCGTGGATCCGCCACAGCAGCCGGAACAGCATGGCGAGCATGCCGGAGGTGAGGATCACTCCCAGCACCCGGGCATGATAGATGGTGGCCCCAGTCGCGCTGAACCACCGCGCCAGCCCGAGGAAATAGAAGGGCGGCTGGTACAGGAAAGGCGTCCACGCCACCCCCCGCAGCGGATGCTCGGTCAGCAGTCCATGCTGGACGTTCACCGCCACCCGCCAATAGACCGCCTCATCCCACTGCCAGGCCGGGGATGCGCTCAGGTGCCACAACCGCAACACGGTGCCAGCAGCCAGCATCGTGGCAAAGGCCAGCACGGGCAGGTACACCTGCTCCATCCGGGACTTGGTCCTCGCCGCCGCAGGCAGCTGCCGGACCACCGCCCGGAACCCGGTGCTCATCACGGCCCAACCCTCTGCCAGATCGCGTACAGACCATGGCTGTAGCCGATATATCCAACGCCACTGTCATACGGTCCGACGGCGACCAGACGATAAGCCGGGTCCCGCTGCAGAGCCTGCGTCAAGTCGGGGAGACCCGGCTCCCCCGAGTTGACGCCGACCAGTCCCAGCAGCGCCTGGGAGATGTGCGGCCTGTCGGGGGACAGCAGCATGTCTCCCGGCAGCGTCACTGATGACAAGGTTGTCCGGTAGAGGAGGACAATCACCCCGAACTTTTGCGTGCGCAGCCGGGCAGCGTAATAGGTTCCCCAGTCATGTCGCGGCAGGGCCGGGTCGAGCTGCATGCTGCCGGGACCGGCCCAGCGTTTCCACTCGTGTCCCTGCGCCGTGTAGTACTGGGCGACGTGCACCTGCACCGGCATGTAGATGAGCCCATGGCTCCGCGCCATCACCGGCCTGAGTGATGCGACGAATGACCGCGCATTAGCCCAGCCGTGATCCACTTGCCAGGCAGATTGCCAGGCATTCGCCGCCGGGTAAAGGAAAGCCGCTGCGCAGCACAGAATGGCCAGCCCGGGCCGGGCTGGGGCCACCCACTCGATCAGCTTGCCAATCCCGTAACCGATCGCCATCGCGGCGAACCAGATTCCATAGGCGAGATGCTTGTCGATGGAAAAGGCGGTCTGATAATGCAGCTGGGCGAGCGGGATCACAAAGATCGTGCTGCCCAGCATCACCAGCAGGGCAGCGCGCTGCCGGTTCTCGGTGATCGCGGCGATCACCGCCGCTATCACCGCGAGCACGATGAGCAGTGCCGAGTACTTCCAGATGTCGCCGACCACGAACGGGATACTGCGCCGGTCTGCGGCCCTCCGCTCGATGATGGACGCGGTCAGCCCGACCCAGGAGCCGGTGGCCGTCATCAGCAGGGCGAACCAGGCAGCACATGCTCCGGCAAGGAGGCCGGCCCAGTAACCCGCCCGCCGGGCTCCCATGATGGGCAGCCAGACCAGGAAGGCGAAGGCGATCACAACCGGATCGATGACGATCCCGGAGTATGCGGTGATGTTAGCCATGGCCAGTGCGGCACCCGCCGCCGCTATCAGCGCGATCCGGCGGACGGGCACCCGGGCCAGGGCGGTACCCGCCGCCGCTACCAGCGCTATCCGGCGGACGGGCACCCGGGCTACCCGCTCGCCTTGGCGGTCAGCGCCCTGCCCGCGGTAGCCCGCCTGGACGGCAAGCCATGCCGCGAGCGCGGTCAGGAACACAGAGAGCGGATCATAGGTAGCGAAGGCAAGCCGGATGGCTGGTTCGCTGAATGCCCAGATACCCGCCGCGAAAAGCGCCTGGGTACGGCTGAGCAACCGGGCGGCCGTCAGGTAGAGCAGGATCGTGGCGCCCAGCATGAAGATCAGTGACAGGATTCTCGCCCCAGCCAGGCCGCCGACGCTGTCCGCCAGCGCGCCGATGGGCGGGTAGACCACGGGCGAACCGGACAGGTACCTGGCGTAGTGGGGCAGCGGACCGCCATGCAGCCAATGCGAGATCACCAGATGTCCCACCCACAGGTAAGACCCTTCGTCCCCGAACGCGGTGTTGCTCCACACCAGAGTCAGTGAGAGGACAGCCTGCATGGCGCAGATGGCAGTCAGCGGATGCCATAGCAGGCCCCCCCGCCGTACGGCCCGGCCCGCGGCGGCCAGCGCTCCGGTGAGCGGCTGGACGGCGACGGCGGGCACGCTGGCGGTCATGCCGGTGCCCGCTTCTGCCAGATCACGTACAGGCCGGAGGTATGCGCACTGTCGAAGCGCCCGACCGCGACCGGGCGATAGGCCGGATCGTGCTGGAGCGCCTGGGTCAGCGCGGGCAGGCCCGGCTCTCCCGACGCGTCCCCGACCAGGCCCAGCAAGTGCTCGTAGACATTCTGGGGGGAACGGAACAGCAGCATGCTCGCGGGCAGTTGCACCGAGGAGAAACCTGTCGAGTAGAACAGGGCTATCACTCCGTAGTCCTCGTCGCGCAACCGCGCCTGGTAGTACGCGGTCCATTCGCTGCGTGGCACCCCTACCGGGTTGAGCGGCATTCCGTGGGTGTTCCAGCGTTGCCAGTCCGCTCCCTGCGGCGTGTAGTACTGCGCGACGTGCTGCTCACCCGCGGCGTAAATGAGCCCGTGGCTATGCGCCAGGATGGGTTTGAATTCGGCTATGAACGACTGGGTATTCGTCCAGCCCAGGAAGGCCTGCCGGGCAGACTGCCAGCCAGCCAGCGCCGGATAAAGCAGGGCGAGCGAGCACAGCAGCACCAGCGCTTTCCGGCTGGCCCCGGGCAGCCGGGTGACGAGCTTGCTGACCCCATAGCCGGCCGCCATGGCCGCAAACCAGAGCCCGAAGGCTAGATGCTTGTCGAGGGATATCACGATCTGGTTATTGAACTGGGCCGCCGCCGGGATCACGAATGCCGTGCCGCCGAGCAGCACCAGCAGGGCCGCGAGCTGGCGCCGACCGGAGGCGATCCCGGTGATGGCGCCAACCAGCGCCAGCACCATCACGAACCCCGAGTACCCCCAGATGGCATTGAGGACCACCGCATAGCTCTGCTGAACGGCCACATTGTGGCCGATACCGGAGGCGACGATCATGTGCTGATTGGCGCCCAAGTTGGGGTTGATAACCCATGACCGAATCCCGCTCCACGAGTGAGAGATGGTGAGCGTGAAGCTGAGGAACACGACCAGCCCGGCGAACAGCCACGCCGCTGAGTACGCCGCCTGCCGGATGCCAAAGCGCGGTACCCAGACGACAAATGCAAAGGCGATAACCACGGGGTCGATGACGATTCCTGCGTACGATGCCGCGTTAGCCAGGGCGAGAGCCACGGCCGCGAGGGTGACGAACTCCCCGTGCCTGCGCCGGAATCCGGCCTGCACCACGAGCCAGGCGGAAAGGGCGGTCAGCAGCACGGACAGCGGGTCGTAGGTGGCGAACGCCAGCCGGAGGACCGGTTCGGTGACCGCCCAGATGACCGCGGCGAACGTCGCCGATCTCCGGCCGAACAGCCTGGCCGCCGTGAAGTAGAGCAGGACGGTGGCCGCGAGCATGAAGGCAAGTGAGAGGATCCGCGCGCCGGCGAGGCCGCCGATCATGTCAGCGGCAGCGCCCAGCGGCGGGTAGAGGTAGGGCGAGCCCGATATCGCCTGGTCGCCGTACCCCGCTGGCCACGTCGTCCCGTGCAGCCAGTGGGCGACCAGCAGGCGGCCGAGCCAGAGATAGTCAGCCTCGTCGACGAACGCGGTATTGCTCCGGATCAGGGTTAGCGACAGGGCCGCCTGCAGGCAGCAAATCGCGGTCAGCGGATGCAGCAGGGCCCGCCAGATCGGCCGGTCGCGCCAGCTCCGGGACTGCACTGCGGCGGGGGCGGGTGGGCCGGTCAGCGTGGCGTGGCCGTTCAGCGTGGCGTGGCCGTTCCTGCTCGGCCGCCCCGGTGCCAGCAGGCCATGCCCGTTCCCGGCGGTTGCGCTGTCCGAGACCGGCGGTGCGTTCCCGAGGGCCCCGAGGGCAGTGAGAGCCAGCACAGACAGCGGGACGGTGCTGTCGAGCAGGTCGGCGTTCCCCCCGGTACTGTGCTGGCCGTTCCCGCTCCGGCCCGGGCTCTTCACCCCCACGCCGGACCGGACAAGGTGCGTGACCAGGCCAGCGGTGAAGACCGTGCTGAGCGTCAGCCCGGCTATCGGGTAGGCCACGCTTTCCGGGCGGAGCGTGCGGGTGGCCTGATGCAGGCTGAGCAATGCCAGGGAGCTCACTCCGGCTGCCACCACGTACATGCTGTAGCCGTGCAGGACCGCAACCGCCAGCACCGCGATTCCGGCGAGCGCGACCAGGGGCAGGCTCAGCGCCTGCCGCAGGCGGCGGCGGGCGAAAGGACAGTCCGTGTGGGCACGGACGAAGTACGCGCAGCCACGTGAGGACCGGAGGTACTCCCGGGTGAGCGCACGCAGGCCGCGCCGGTGATGATGCCAGGCGGTCAGGTCCGCAGAGACCAGGATGGGATAACCGGCCCTGGCTACTCGCCAGAACCACTCATAGTCCTCATAACTCCCGTGTGACCAGGTGGGGTCGATCGGGCACCGGTTATACAGCTCCCGGGTGAACAGCGCGTTGGCGGTGATCGGCGGCTTGCGCCCGTGGACGCCGAAATTCGTGCTGGTCACCGTGTATGACTGGGTGATGCGGGGGGTTTTGGCGCCGATGCAGGTGTTATCGGTGTACCGGCCCCAGAAATCGTCGCGGACCGTCTTGATGCCGCCTGCCACACAGCTCACGTCGTCCGTTTCGAGTGCCTCGACGGCGTGGCTCAGCCAATCGGGTGCCAGTACTACATCGCTATCGACCAGCGCGACTAGCTTGCTGGCGGTCATCCTGATGCCCGCGTCCCGCTTGAAGTTGGCGTCGCGGACTCCGGGCGGCGCCGTCACCTCGCGTATGACCACCCTCGGGTCGTTGATATTAGCCAGCGCGGGCCAGCTGTCGTCCCCGGGGGAGCCCACCAGGATGATCTCGCGCAGCTTCGGGTAGTCCTGCCACAGGATGGAATCCACGGCCGCCCGGATCGTGTTCGCGTTGTTGCGGCACGGGATCACCACGCTGACCGCCGGGCGGCGGCGCCTTTTGGCTGGCCCGGGCTCAGCCACCAGCGATGGTGTGCCGGGCTGCCCACTCCGGACGAACACGAAGCGGTCCCCCGCCAGGTAGTTGACCGCGGTGAACGCGACGGTCAGCACGACGTTGGCGACCAGGTAGTTCATGCCAAGGCGGACCAGTATCGCGTACGAGACCAGGTTCAGCGCGATCGTCAGCGTCCGCTGCGCGTTGAAGCGGGCGAAGGCCGGCCAGAAGGGCGTGTCCCGGTCGCGCCAGGTCAGCCAGCGGTTCAGCAGGAAGTTCATCTCCACCGAGATGACGCCCTGGATGAAGAACGACGCCACCGGTGGCACATGCCAGAGGCCGGTCAGCACCGCCTGGATAACGAGGCCGAGCAGGAAGATAGCCGTGCCGATCGCGCAGAACATCAGGAACCGTGGGCCACCCTGGATCACCCGGGGGCCTGCGGCGGCATGCCGCGGGCCCTCAGCCAAGTCGTTGACGTACGGCATGGCTGCCCGGCCGGGCGCTGCGGCCGACGCGGCGCGATCCGGGGCGAGCGAGACTGATGCGGCGCGCACTGGGCCGCTGCCTGCGTGTGCAAACGGCCTTTCGTCGTCAGGCACGGGAGCGGACCTCTAGCTGTTCATTCATGCGGCTGCGGGCAGCTCCTGCCTGGGCCGGGCCACCGGGGAAAGATATGGGGTACCGCCGTGTGCGCCAGAAGGCCATGCCCGCCTTTTCCTTCGCCACCCGGTCCCCCTGGAGTCTTTGTGCGGCACGTCGGCACTCCTCCGCTGTGTACGCTATAGATGGGTGTTCCAGGCCGATTCCAGATCGTTCCACCGTCCGGGAATCAGCACATGACCATGTAATTAGGCTGCTAGGGCGGCAGAAGGGGCATTCTGGCGGCTCTGTGCCTGGTACCACTGCGCGGCCAGCGCGATTCCTTCGCCTAGGTCGATCTGCGGGCGGTAACCGAGTTCACGCCGCGCTTTGTCAATGGCGTGCCGGTTGTCCGTGCCGAAGAGCTTGGCTCCCAACCGGGTCACCACCGGCTGGTGGCGCGCCCTGGTCACCTTGCTGAGCTGTTCGGCCAGGCCGGCGGCGGCGTAAAGAGCGTGGTACGGAATATGGAGCCGCGGCGGGCTGGCGCCAATTCTCCGGGCGATCGCCTGCAGGAATTGCTCCTGGGTGAGCGGGCAATCGTTGGTGATGTTGTAGGCCTGGCCAATCGCGTGCGGATGGTCAAGTGCAAGCAGGAGTCCCTGGGTGACATCGGTCACATAGACGAAGGGGAGAGCGTTGTCGCCGCGGCCGACCACAATCCCCCGGCCGGCCTGCAGCCGGTCCGCCATCCGTCCGAAGTGCAGATGATCGCCCGGGCCAAAGAAGGTACCCGGGCGGACAATGACGGCGGGCAGGTGATCATCCACGATCATCCGCTGGACCGCAATGTCGCCTTCCGCTTTGGTTATCGCGTAAGGCTCGGCAAAGGGCTGGAGCAGAAAGTCCTCCCGGGCCGGCTGGCCGAGCGCCATCCCATAGACCGTCCACGAGCTGACATGCACGAGCCGGCGGACACCCGCGGCGAGCGCGGCCCGGCAGACGTTTTCGGTCCCGGTCACGTTGACCGCGCGGTAATCCGCCACCGGTCGCCAGACACCCATCAGGCCCGCCAGGTGTAGGACGGCTGTCACACCGTGCATGGCGGCTGTCAGCGTCTCAGGCTGCCGGATGTCCCCCCGGTACACCACCACCTCGCGCTCGGTCAGCCAGCGGGCGTCTTCGGTCGGTAGCGCGAGCACCCGGACCCGGTCACCACGCTCTTGCAGCGCGGTGACGAGGTGCCGGCCCAGCAGCCCGTTGCCGCCGGTAATCAAGATGTCCATAGCACTGTCTCCTCATCTCGCACAGGTGACCAATGGCGCCGCTCGTACACCCGGTCGGCGACTGCGGGCAGCGCCTGCTCCAGCCAGGCGATGGCGTAGTGCCTGCGGGGGATTACAACCTCACGCCGGGGGTGGGTGATCAGGTCGGCGATGGTGGCCGCGACCAGCTCAGGCCCCGGCATCGGGGCCGGTAGATGGCTTGTCATCGCGGTGCTGATGTTGCCGGGCGAGACAAGCGAGACGGATACCCCGGTGCCGGCCAGTTGCCGCCGGAGGGCCAGGGAGAAGCCGCGCACACCGTACTTGCTAGCCGAGTAGAGCGGTTCCATGGCTACCCGGCCCGAGAGCGAGCCGACCGTGATGACCGCCCCGTGCCGCCGCGCCAGCATGCCCGGCACGACCGCCTGGGTCAGCAGCATTGCCCCCAGCAGGTTAACCTCGACCACTTCGGTGATCCGGTGCGGCGGGCTCGTCGCAAGCGGGCGGCGCCAGTTGACACCAGCGTTGTTCACCAGTACATCGACCCGGCCGAAGGCCGCGATGGTCCGGTCAGCGAGCTGCATTACCGCAGCTTCGTCCGTCATATCGGTGGGGATCGCGAGCGCTTCCCCGCCCGCCTTCTGGATGGCCTGCGCCTGCCCGGCCAGCTCCGCCGCCCGGCGCGCCGCCAGCACCACGGTGGCCCCGCGCCGGGCGAGCTCATGCGCGGTCGCCGCACCTATGCCAGAACTCGCGCCGGTCACGATCGTGACCTCACCGGCCAGGGCCGGCCTGCTTCGCCCGGTCGCCAGCTGCATCTAGCTCCGCACCCTTTCCTCGGCAAGGCCGCCGGCCGGGGCCTGGGCCGGCTCGCCCCGGCGCAGATACCAGTCCGCGGCCAGGCGGATTCCCTCGCGGAGCGGCACGCGTGGCCGGAAGCCCAGCTCGCGCTGGGCCTTGCCGGTCAGGTAGCGGTTGTCCGTCCCGAAAAACGCCACCCCAAGCCGGGTGATCGGCGGGCGCCGTCCGGAGGAACCGAGCCTCGCCGCTCGCTCAGCCAGGGCGCCGGCGGCATACAGGGCCCGGTACGGAACGCGGAGACGCGGCGGGCGGGCACCCGTTTCCCGGGCGATCGCGGTCAGGAATTCTCGCTGCGTGAGCGGCTCGTCGCTGCTGATGTTGTAGGTCTGGCCGATCGCCCGGGGGTGGTCGAGCGCCAGCAGCAGTCCCTGGATGGCATCGGCGATGTACACGAACGGCATCGCATTGCTGCCCGCCCCGACGATGATGGCCCGGCCGGCCCGCAGCCGGTCCGCCATGCGGCCGAAGTGCAGTTCGTCACCCGGGCCGAAGATCTGATCCGGGCGGATGATGACGGCGGGCAGCCGCTGTTCGCTGATCATGCGCTGGACCGCCTGGTCGCCGGCCGCCTTGGTGACCGGGTAGGGATCGGGGAAGGGGCTCAGCGGGAAGCTCTCGTCGGCTGGCCGTCCCAGCGCCATGCCGTACACGCTGGACGAGCTCATATGGACGTACCGGGCCACCCCGCCGGCGAGCGCGGCCCGGGCTGCGTTTTCCGCTCCGGTGACGTTGACCGCGCGGTAGTCCGCCAGCGGCCGCCAGACATCCATCATGGCCGCGAGGTTCAGCACCGCGTCCGCGCCGCGCATGGGAACGCCGAGCGTCTCTGCTCGCCGCACATCACCCCGGCAGACGGTTATCCCGTGCTGCTCGAGCCACCCGGTGTCCTCGTCCGGGAGCGCAAGGACCCGCACCAGGTCGCCCCGTCCGTGCAGGGTGCGGACCAGATGCCGGCCGACAAAGCCGTTGCCGCCGATGACCAGGATGGTGCTCATGCCCGCGCTCCCACCCCATCCGGCACGTCTGGCCGTGCGCGGTACCACTCGGCGCTCAGCCTGATCCCTTCCGCCATGCCGACCTGCGGCTCGAAACCAAGATCACGCCGGGCCCGGCCGATGCTGAACCGGTTCTCGCCGCCCAGCAACTGAAGCCCGTAGCGCATCAGCGGCGGGGGCTCGGCCCGCCCGGTGAGCCGCCACAGCCCTTCGGCGGTGGCCCCCAGCCCGAGCGCCAGCCGGTACGGGATCCGGTAGCGGGGCGGGCGGGCACCGAGTTCGGCGGCGATGGCCGTCAGGAACGCCCGCTGGGTCACCGGCTCGTCGTTGACCAGCAGGTAACGTTTGCCTGCCGCCGCCGCTGCCAGCCCGGCCAGCAGCACGCCCTGCGCCGCGTCGCGGACATAGATCAGCGGCAGGTGGTTCTCGCCCGACCCGACGGTCATCATCCGCCCGGTCTCCACCTGCCGGGCGAGGCGGGCGAAGCTCGCGGTATCGCCCGGCCCGTAGATCCAGCCCGGCCGCACGATCGTCACCGGCGCACCCTCCTCGGAGATCATGCGGGCCAGCAGCTGCTCGGCTGCCACCTTTGACCGGCTGTACGGGTTGGGCTCGGACCGCAGTGGTGCGTCCTCGTCGGCGGCGCCGCCGACGTCGTTGCCGTGGACGGTGACCGAGCTGACATGGACCAGGCGGCTGACACCCGCGGTCTGCGCGGCCCGCACCAGGTTCTCCAGTGCCCGCACGTTTGTCTGCTCATACGCAGCGGCCGGCCCCCACGGCCCGGTCCTGGCTGCGCAGTGCAGGACCTGGTCAACCCCGCGCAGGGCCGTCGCAACCGCGGCGTGATCGTTGATGTCAGCCCGCCGGACATCCGCACCGGTGGCAGACAGCGAGCCCACCCGGTCCTCCGGCCTGACCAGCATCCGCACCTGCTCATCGCGGGCCAGCAGCAATTCGGTCAGCGGGCGGCCGAGAAAGCCCGCGGCTCCGGTCACCAGCACCGTCATCTGTCCTCCCGGTCTTTCTGGGTCTCTGGCTGCGGTGTTTGCCAGTCGTACCGGCCCGCGGGCCTTTGTCACTCGTCTCGGTCCGCGTCATCCGCATGGTGTTCCGCAGGTTCAGGCCCATGGCGCTCAGGCACACCAGGCCGGCGCAGGTCATCAGGATGGCCGTCCACGGATGCGAGAACAGGAACATGGCGCCCACCCCGACCCGGCTGATCCCGAACATGCCGGAGAAGATGAGCAGGCCGATGAGTTCGTTGCTGCCGACCTGGCCTGGTGGGGTGGGCAGGATGAAGGCCAGGTTGAAGAACGTGTACCCGTACAGCACCACGACGACCGGCACCGCCACATCCACGGCCCGGAAGGCGAGCAGGCAGAAGAGCGCGTCCAGGCTGACCGCGACCACGGTGTACCCAGCTGCCCGCAGCAGCAGCAGCGGCTGCCGGATCAGCGCGATCAGCGTGTCCACGAACTGGCCGATGAAGGGCCCGACGCGGCCCCGCAGCCGCTTGGGCAGGACCGCCGCCACCGGGCGGGTGAGCAGCGCTACCGCGTGGTCCCGCCGCCACGCGGCCAGGATGATCACTACGGCGACGAAGGCGACCGCGGTCAGTGCCGAGCCGAGCAGCACCCAGAGCGGCCGGCTCAGGTGCAAACCCGCGAACGGCAGCAGCATGATCAGGCACAGTGCGGGCAGCAGATCCAGGGCCTTGTCCATGGAGATGGTGGCCAGGGAGCGGCTGACCGGCACCTCGTCGGTCTGTTTGAGCAGCAGGCTCTTGGCCAGTTCACCGCCGCGGATGGGCAGCAGCCAGTTCAGGAAGGTGGCGATCAGGTAGATGCCGATGATCCGGCGGCGCGGGATCCGGTCGGGCCGCAGCAGGCAGCGCCAGCGCAGGGCACGCACCACATAAGCACCGAGAAATGGGATGCCACACGCCAGGGCGAACCCGATATTCAGGTGCGCCAGCCGCTGGAGGACCGCACCCACGTCCACCAGCTTCAGGAACGTCAGGATCAGGATGGCGCCGGCCGCCAGCCCGACCGCACCGCGAAACGCCAGGCTGCGGGCACGGTTGCCGCCAGGCCCAGGGACCGAGGCTAGGTCCAAGACCCCACCCCGATCCCGCCCCGCTTGTGCGCGGCTTCATGGCAGCTGCTGCACAGCGAGACCAGATTGCCGGCCTGGTACGACGGAAGCAGCCACGGCTGGCGGATGACATGGGTGCCCACCTGCGGGCCTGCGGACTGGCAGGACCGGCACGAATAGCCATCCCGGGCCAGGGCTGCCATCCGCGCCTGGCTCATCTGCCGCCGGTGGTGCACGTCGAGCGCGACATGCAGCCCCATCCCCAGTGCGACCGGGAGCAGCCGCCGGTTGCGTAGCGCCAGCACCGTCACGGCCGCCAGCGCCGGGGGCGTATGCAGGATCCGCGTGGCCCAGTGCTGCTGGGGGTGTGCGTCGTTGAAGTAACGAGTGGCGGCCACCGGATCGAGGCGACGCTCACGTAGGCAGTACCAGAGGTAATGGTCCGCGTCGATAAGCACGCTGCCCGCCCAGAAACCCAGCACCCGGCGGCCGGCCCAGGGGCGCAGCAGCACCGCAGCAGTGGTGGCGACTGCGGCGTGATCGCGGACCCGCACGATGCGCTCCTTCCTCTCCGGGCTGGTCAGGATGTGGCGGCGGCCAGGTACCCGTGCTGCCGGTACCACCTCATGGCGTGGGCGGTGCCGGTCGGCAGGTCGGTGGCGGCGGCGAAGCCGAGCAGCCGCCGCGCCTTGCTCACGTCATACATGCGGCTGTGGGTCAGGAAGTCGAGCCTGCTGGTGGTCAGCGGGGCGGTCTGACGGAGGGAAGCGGGCAGCCGGTCACCGACGGCGGCAACCGCCCGGGCGGCCGGAACCGGGATGTGCCCAGGTGGCAGGCGGGTACCCCCTGCCCGGGCGATAGCGGCGGCCAGATCGGCCAGTTGCACCGGCTCCTGGCCGGCAAGGTGGACGCATTCCCCCACCGCGCTGGTGGCACCGCAGCGCACCAGCGCCTCGGTCATATCGTCGATGTAGATCGGGTGCAGCCATACCGGCTGCCGGCCGATCGGCCAGAACCGCCGCCGCAGGATCACCCGGAAGAAGGGCAGCAGGTGGATATCCCCTGGGCCGTAGACGAGCCCGGGCCGGGCGATGACGGCCGGGAAGCCGGTCTGCCAGGACTGGCGGACCGCCAGTTCGGCCTCGGCCTTGGTGGCCTCGTAAATGTTGGTGGGGCGGAAGGGTGCGTCCTCGTTTGCGGGCTGGTCACCCGTGACTCCCAGCACCCCGGTAGTGCTGCAGTGGACAAACACCGCGGGGCGTGCGCCGTTCGAGCAGCAGCCGAGCAGGAGCTTGGTTCCCTCGACGTGCGTCCGCCGGTATTCCGCGGCCGGGACACCTGGCACGTGCAGCTGCCCTGCCAGATGGTAGACGGCGGACACTCCAGCCACGGCAGCCCGTACCGCCACCTGGTCGGTGATGTCGCCGGTCACTACCTGTGCCCCCCGCTCCGCCAGTGGCCGGGCCTTGGCCGGCGTGCGGGCCAGCACCCGTACCTGCGCGCCGTCCGCCAGCAGGCGGCGCACCAGGCTGGCGCCCAGGAACCCGGTCCCGCCCGTGACGAGGACCGTCGCCCCGGCGGGCCAGCTCATGTGGGCGGCTCCTGGCGGGTGGCGTGGCGCCGAGCCGGCACGTGAGACCGGGCCACATCGGCCGCGACCCTGCTCACCGTGGGGGCATGCATCAGCATGTTGGTGTACGCGGCGTTCGCGAGCGGGCAGTAGCACTCGCCTGCCTTGATGCTGCGCCGCAGTTCCCGTGCCTCGCCGGTACGCCAGACCGAGCCGAAGTCGTAATCGTGCTCCCGCAGGTTGCCCATGGACTGAGCCCGGATGCAGCACGTCCAGACATCGCCGTTAGGCGCGATCTGCGCCGAGGCCACCCCAGCCAGGCAGGGGATGACCTGGCGGTGCTCGCGCAGCGTCCGCTTGACGAGTTCGTAGTACTGCCGCCGGAATGCTTGGGTCACCCCCGCCACGCCGGTCAGGTGCTGGTCACGCAGGCTCTCCAGCAGCGCGTCGATGGCCACCGTGTACTTCTCAGCAGTCGGTGTGATGCCGAGGCCGACGGTGTCGAGTTCCACCCGCTCTTCGGCGATCTCGGTGATATAGGAGTCGGGCTTGAGCTCGCGCTGGACGTATTCACACAGTTCCGGGAAGGTGTCCACGTTGAAGTTCGAGATGACGGTGTGGATGCCCAGGGTCAGGTGACGGTAGCTCGCTTTGAGTTCTTTGAGCGCCTGGTAGGTCTCCATCGCATGCGCCCAGTTGTTCCTGACCCCTCTCAGCTCGTCGTGCCTGGTCCCGACGCCGTCGAGGGACAGGTTGATGATCACCTCAGATTCAGGTGCCGCCCGCAGCACCTGCTCGATCCGGCCGGGGATGATCTTGTGCTGAATGCCGTTTGTAGGGATGTTGATGATGCCCGGCCGGCAATGCCGGTAGGCACTTGCCACCATGTCCGGCAGGTCCTTGCGCAGCGTGGGCTCGCCACCGCTGAAGGTGAACCAGTACGGTGCCCGGCCCAGTGACTCGAAGACGCGATCCCACTCGTCAAGTTCCAGATCATCATTGGGCAGCAGCCAGACGTTGCAGGTCTTGCACCGAGAGTTACAGCGGTAACTGACGCTCACCGTAATGTTGACCGGCAGGCCCAGTACCCGGCCGGTCGCGTGAGTCGCCTTGAGTGCTGGAATCTCGTGCAGAACTTTCGTCAGTCCCACCCGGGCACACCTCCTAATTAGCGATCGACTTGCTGGGACCGGCCTCAAGAACCAGTACCGGGATGGAACTCGTCGGTGCTGGCCCGGCCTGCGGGAAGGCGATGATGCCGCAGGCCAGCGCGACCTTGGTGGTCGCGCTGCGGTCGGTGACAGACGGCTGGCCGGCGGCGAACTTCTGCACCAGCCCATGCGCCGTCCGCTCGGCAGCATCCCGGTCACCCGGGAGCAGGACGATGATGGTGCCGCTGTGCTGGATGGTGACGATGGCGGTCGAATCGAGCAGCCGCTTGATCTGATCCGCCACCCGCCGGGTCAGCTGGCGGCTGGCGTGCAGCCCGATTTCGAGTTGCTGGCGCTCGAAGTTGACAATGTGGAACACCGCCACGTTGTGCTGGCTGCGCGCAGCCGTCCCGTCAGTGATGCAGTCCTTGGTGGTGTCGGATATCTCCCAGACGTGCGCCGGGTGCCGGCGCATCACGTCATACCGGCCAAGCGCCCTGGCCACGGCTTCCAGCCCGACGGTGCCAACGCTCCACACCGCCGACCGCGGCGTCGCGAACGATCCCGACCTGGGCAGCGCGCGGGCGACCCGCCAGGTGCTCATGGTGGAGGCGGAGTAGTCCTGCTGCTCGCGGACCCGCAGGTGCCCGGCGTAGATCCGGCGCCGTTGCCGCAGGAAGTCTCCGACGGTGGCGGGGCCGCGGTTGTACACCACCGCCGCCGGCTCATACACCAGCCGGTAGCCCAGCTGGGTGATCAACGCCTGGATGGAGAGTTCGTCCACGGCCGTGTCGAGCGGGATGCTCGGTATCACGTTGCGGAAGGCGACGATCTCGCCGAGCTTGGGCATTTCCCGCGCGATCCGGTCGTGCAAGCGCCACTGAAGATGCACCGCATGGCCCAGGAAGGTGGCCTCACCGTTGACCGGCGTGGGCCGGCCACCGACCATCCCGACCGAGGGGTCGTGGAAATGGCACAGCAAGGCGTCGAAAGCGCCCTCCTGGACCAGGACGTCCGCGCTCACCATGACCAGCACCGGCGATCGCGCCGCGCCGATGAACAGGTTGACGGCGGACGCTTTTCCCTCCCGCTGTTCCTGCTCGATCAGGCGGATCCGCGAGTCGCGGCGGGCGATGTCGGACACGATCGCCACGGTCTGGTCTTCACAACCGCTGGCCACCACGATGAGTTCCGCCACCGTCGTCGTGGTGAGCTGCTGGTCAAGGATGCTGCCGATAGCGTCGGCGATGTTCGCCTGCTCGTTGTACGCCATGATGCCGACCGAGCAGGTCGTGACGTCGTTCGCGGGCCCAGTCGCTGACGGCTGCCCGGGCATGGCCCGGCCCGGCCGGAACGCCGCTAGCCCGCTCCCCGCCGGCTCCGTTGACATACCGCCCTCGTCTGCGGCCACTTCATCCCACCTCACCCCCGCGCCGCCTCGGTCCCTTGGCGGCGAGCGCCACACTGGGCCCACTACCGCGATCATCAGAACGGGATGTTCCAGTCCGGTTCCAGCCGTCATCACCATCGGGGTCGGCGCCTGGCTCGTCACCCGCGGCCTGGCCCTGGCGCATGACGCGGCGGGCAATTTGCCGGACTCTGTGCTCGTCCCGGCCACCCCGGTCCGCACGTTCGTCCATAGCTCGCTCGTGAGCCTGAACCAGGAATGGCGGGGTAGCCGCACCGGTCGGCAGCCCTTGCCCGCGCCGTATCTCGGCGAGATCGGAATAGTGCTGGCTGGCCCAGTAAACATTCATCCGGCAGGAAACACAGTTCCACTCCTCGTCGGGGGTCTCGGTGCCACACTGCGGACATTTCATGCGCCCACCCGCTTGCGCCCGGGCCGCCGGCGCTTAGCCGGAAGCCGTTACTCCTGCCTTCGCTTCTATGCTGTGCGGACCGATTCCATCCCGGTTCCAGCACCGGCCGGCCGACGCCGCCGGGCCGCTGGTCATCCCCGCGCCAGCCAGCGATCCTTGTGCCCGTTGGTGGGCAGTCATTACCAAGGGGGAAGAATTGCGGGGAAACAGGAGCTGGCAAAACGGGGACCAGTGTGACACCGGTGTACCGGGGCAGTCGCCACCAGTTCTCTGGCGGCCAGTGCGGATCGCGATCGGTTACCGGGGATCCGGTGGTGCGGGCGGCGTTCCGGCGGCCCGCTGCCTATCCTCCAGCCGAAACACCTGGATAAGCATCTGCCTGCCTGGCCAGCGCTACTGCCGCGAGAATCGAATGGACATCGAGCTTTGCCAGGATGTTCCGGATATGGGTGCGGAGTGTGTGCGTGGACAGGCAGAGCCGCTGGGCTATCTCATCGGGCTTCATGCCCCGCGTCAGACAGTCCAGAATCTCCTGCTCCCGCGGGGTCAGTGCGGCCAGGGCATGATTAAGACCCGTGGCGGCCTGCTGCGCGGATACCAGTTCCGCCAGGACGTGAGTGAGCAGACGGGGCGGTATCCGAGTCTCACCTTCGAGCGCGCCACGGATAACCAGTAGCAGGGTGTCGGACGGTTCATCCTTGGAGACCCAGCCGGAGATGCCCGCCCGGACCGCATCGACTGCCCGGCCTTCGTCCTGGCTGTCTGTAACGGCGATGATCCGAAGTTCGGGGTTCGCGCTGAGGGCCCGGCGGGCGAAACGTATCCCGTCATTCCCGTCCAGATCCACCTCAAGCAGGATCACGTCAAAGGCATCCTCGGCCAGCGCCTGCCATGCCTGCTCAACCGTCGTCGCCGACCGTGCGGTCAATCCAGGCGCCCGGTCGATCATGGAAGCCAGGGCCTCCGCGAAGGTCACATGATCGTCGACGATCAGGAGGGCCCGTTCGGAGGCGCTGCGTCCGTGCCCGGAGGGCATAGCCGAACGTCGCCGCGCGGCGGGCACGGCTAGCTACCGCCCGCCGCTCGCGAGCCAGGCCGGTCAGGCACGCGGTAACTGGGCAGGCCGGCCTGGGCGACGACCGCGGTCGCCTCCAGGCGGGAGTGCACCCCCATCTTGACCAGCACGTTCTGGACATGGGTGCGCACAGTTGCCTCGGTGATCGCCAGCGAGCTCGCGATCTGCTGGGTACTGCCGCCATCGACCATCTGCCTCAGCACTTCCCGCTCGCGCGAGGTGAGCAGGGACGGCAGCTCGCCGTCGTCGGCAGGCTGACGGGCATCGCGGGCCATCGCACTGGAAAGGCCGCCGCCGAACACCTGTTCACCCCGCTGTATCCGGACCAGGATGCGCATGATGTCACTGATGTGACAGTGCTGAGGGATGACCCCCGACGCCCCCCGCTCGGTCGCCGCCGCGATCAGCCCGCTGTCCCGGCGGTCCGCGAGCATGACCACCTTGATTTCTGGGTGGCGCCTGCGGATCACCCGCAGCATCCCGATGCCGCTGCAGGTGGGAAACTCGCTGCTCAGCAGGCAGAGGTCCGGCTGATGCTCCGCGAGCCCGGTGAAGGTGGCGTGGGCAGATGTCGCCACCAGCACTCTGCAGCCGCGCCGGGTGAGCGCCGCGGCCAGGGATTCGATGACCAAGCGGTGTGGGCCAGCGAGGACAAGCCTCACTGACCACCTGCCGGGCATCCGGACATGACGGTCACTCTCCCTTTCCGCAGTCTGCCCCGCCGACGTTACGCCCCATCAGGACGGCAATCATACTCATCAGCGTTACCCGGGCTCGGTCCGAACATGAGGATCTGGGCCAGCAAAATGCGGCGCGGCACACTGGCCGCATGGTGGCCGGGCCGGGCCGCCCAGGTCGGCCACCACGACCGGCCTGGATCCGTAACATGGACCACGCACGCCAGCACCCCCTGGGGGACGGCAGGCGGCCCAAGCTCCCCCACGACGTGAGGCTGGATATGTCCCACCTGACCTACCTTGAGGCGGCCGTCGTCGGCCTGGTTCAGGGCGTCACCGAGCTGTTCCCGGTATCCAGCCTCGGGCACAACGTCCTCATTCCGGCGCTCGTCGGCGGCAGCTGGGGAGCCGATCTCAATGTCGCCACGCCCGAGTCGCCGTACCTGGCCTTCATCGTCGGGCTGCACGTGGCCACCGCGATCGCGCTGCTCATCTACTTCTGGCGGGACTGGATCCGGATCATCCGTGGCTTCTTCAGCTCGCTGGCCCACTTCGCCCGGCCCGCGGCAGGCACCCGGCGCTGGCAGTTGCCGGACGCCAACCAGAAGCTGGCCTGGATGATCATTCTGGCGACCATTCCGGTGGGGCTGGTCGGGCTGATATTCGAGCACGAATTCCGGGTGCTGTTCGGCAGGCCCGTCCGGGCCGCGGTCTTCCTGGTCATCAACGGCCTGATCCTGCTGGCCGGTGAGAAGTTCCGGCGGCGCGCGTCGGTGCGGGCCGACCAGGACATTGCGCGGGAGCGGGAACTGGTGGCCGCTGGCCAGGCGCGGCGGGAGGGCCCGGCCCGGCACGCGGCGGGTCACCAGGCTGAGCGGGCGACCGAGTACGCACGTGGCCTGGAGTCGGACCAGCGGATGGCCAGGACCAGCTACCTGAAGGCCTTTCTCATCGGCTGCGCACAGATTCTGGCGCTGCTGGCGGGGATCAGCCGGGACGGGGTGGCGATGGTGGCGGGGATGTTGTCCGGGCTGTCCCGGGAGGACGCCGCCCGGTTCGCCTTCCTGCTCGCCACTCCGGTCATCCTGGCCGCCGGCGTGCTCAAGGTGCCGGATCTGGTGGGCCGGCTCGGCAACGGGATCCGGGGCCCGATCCTGGTCGGCAGCGTGTTTTCCGGGGTCGGCGCCTACCTGTCGGTGCGCTTCCTGATCCGCTATTTCCGGACCAGGACGCTGACCCCGTTCGCCATCTACTGCTTCGTCGTGGGTGGCGCCAGCCTGCTCTACCTGGGTGTGATCAAGTAGGCGCAGGGCGGGTGCGTTCTACTCCCCGGCGCGGGCGCGGCGGCCGCGCTCCCGCAGCCGCTCCTTGGCGTCGAGCACGGTCTTGCGCAGCCGGACCGCCCCGGGTGTGACCTCGGCGCACTCGTCATCCGCACAGAACTCCAGCGCCTGTTCCAGGCTCAGCACCCGGGGCGGCACCAGCCGCTCCAGTTCCTCCCCGGTGGACTGGCGCATGTTGGTGAGCTTGCGCTCCCTGGTGATGTTCACGTCCATGTCGTCGGCCCGCGCGTTCTCGCCGACGATCATCCCCTCGTACACCTGCGTCCCCGGCCCGACCAGGAGTGCACCGCGTTCCTGCAACGAGAAACAGGCGTAGCTGGTGACCAGGCCGGACCGGTCGGCGACCAGCGACCCGGTCGGGCGCACCCGCATCGGGCCCGACCATGGCTCGTAGCCGTCGAACACATGGTGGGCGAGCCCAGTGCCACGGGTGTCGGTCAGGAACTGGGTGCGGAACCCGATCAGCCCGCGGGCGGGCACCGCGTAATCCAGCCGCACCCAGCCGGTGCCGTGATTGGTCATGTTCTCCAGCCTGCCCTTGCGGACGGCCAGCAGCGCGGTCACCGCGCCCAGGAACTCCTCCGGCACATCGATCGTGAGCCGCTCCACCGGTTCGTGCAGCGCCCCATTGACCTGCCTGGTGACTACGGTGGGCCGGCCGACCGTGAGTTCGTACCCCTCCCGGCGCATGGTTTCCACCAGCACCGCCAGCGCCAGCTCGCCCCGGCCCTGCACCTCCCAGGTGTCCGGCCGGGCGGTGGGCAGCACCCGCAGCGACACGTTGCCGACC
>Ga0306920_100001397_pt1 | contig 29929 bp, 25 predicted proteins | sample flu12Cox44000170_FD_204666 | JGI IMG/M metagenome (GOLD analysis project Ga0306920, IMG submission 204666) | Lab enrichment of tropical soil microbial communities from Luquillo Experimental Forest, Puerto Rico - flux4day.12C.oxic.44.000.170 (v2)... | ecosystem: Environmental > Terrestrial >... | reverse complement strand
CTCTATTTGATTTGTCATCCCGAGCTGGCTTTAGCCTGCGAGGGATCTGCTGTAGCCCGCTGCTCTTTCATCCAATCATAGCGGACGATGTATTCCGGGTCGTCAGCACGGTTGGGGTCATTGACGATGCCGCTGCGCTTGTCAGTCGAGACCTGGTACTGGTCCACCACCCCACTCCAGCGCCGAGCGATTGCCCAAGCGGTACTCGTAGGTCTCGGGCGGAATGCCCTTCAGCGTCAGGAACTCGTTGTAGACAAGCGTGGTCTTGTCTTTGCTGAGACGCATTTTCCGCCCGCGCCAGTTGAGCTTTTCTTTGGGATTCTCGACTCGCTCCAGCGGATATTCGAGCTGCTGTTCGTAGTTGACGTGTAGCTCGGCGAGCTTGCGCCCGGCTTCTACAAATGCCCAAAACATAGAGGTGTCATCCTGAGCGGAGCCGCCCGTATTTGGCGGCGGAGTCGAAGGACCCCTATGCCTGGCATCAGCCGCTGCTGAGTAGCGCGAGCCTTCAATTGGGTGGTGTACCGCTTCAGCGGTACATTGTGAGGCCTTTTCCTTTTCTTGTTTGTCATCCTGAGCGAGCCCACAACCGTTCGCAGAACGGGAGGGGCGAGTCGAAGGACCCCTATCGCCGTTTTGACGCTCCGTCGGGGACTGCGCGTCGGCCTTCGGCAGAGAGGAAGCGCCTGCGGCGCGATCTTTTCCCCCGGCCTGAAGGCCAGGGCTTCCACCTAAAACCCGACCTCTCCTTCCGCTGTCATCCTGAGCGGAGACGGCGTTTGCTGCCGCCGGAGTCGAAGGACCCCTATTGGCGCTATCATCCCGAACGGAGCCGGCTGCATTTGCCTTTTCTGACAACTGACAACTGTTTCATGAACGGAATCCGCGGCAGCTCGCGCTTCAGGTTGGCGGCGTAGCGCGAGCGGTACTCGGGATGATGCAGCGCCGCACACGCCTAATGAAGGATATCCCACTTGGTGATGCTCGGGTCGTTGTAGCGCTTGCGAAACGTGCCTCATCCTGCTGTCAAGCGCTTGCTGCTTCAGACGTTTGCGCTTTGCCGTGGATGAACCATCGGTAAAGCGTTTCGACCACCTGCTCGCGGAGTTTTTCGCTGCCGGCGCGTTCTTCCGCCAGGCGCATGAGCTCACGTCGGCCTTCAGCCAAGCGGTCTTCGAGCTCCGTGAGGAGTCTGGCAGCCTCCGCTTCACTTGAGGGAATGGAAACAGGTCCGCGGAGCCCTTCGTCGGCAATTCGATAAAGGAGCTCAGCCTCAGCGCGCGAACTGCATTCATGCGCCCGGCCCGGCTTCTTGCCGAAGAATAGGGTCGTCGCCTCCAGAAAGTTCTCAGCGGCGGGCAGCCGCACGTCGCCCTCGGGTAGCTCCACCGTCTTAGCAGCGAGTGCGCTCTGCTGCAACCAGACTGGCAGGGGCACCCGCCATTCAAGTTCGAGGTGCTCCCAGGCATCCAGGGCGAGCTCCAACTGCGAGATGCGCTCTGCGCCCGTTTTTCTGCGCTGCTCCATCTTTTGGACTTCAATGATGCGAACACTCCGGTTGTGCGCCGTTATTTCTCGATAAAGCCTGTCCAAGAGTTCGGTCCGGCGCCTTGCATCCGCTACACCAAGCATCTCCAGAACCGCATTGTCGAGGTCCCGTCGGTCGCCACAGCGAAGCTCCGGTGGGAGCTCAAGCGGTTCTTTCGCCGCTTCGCGTACCTCTGCGGCTGTGTGGCACTTTCGCAAGCGCTCCTCCAGGAACCGGCCTGATTCACGCGCTTGCATCCGCTTCAAAGCGGACGCTAAGTTTTGTACAACCTGAGGCAAGGCGAGTGCGGGGTTTGGAATCTCTAGAGCTAATGCATCTATGACTTCTGTCTTCAGGTTCCCTTCTGTCCCCGCGTACCGGCCATAGAAAGTCTTAAAAAGGGCTACAAGCGTACTGTTGAGTATCGCAATCGCTGCAGTATCGTCAGCTTCATACGTAAGGTGGAGTGCGTACAAGTTGCAGTTGCAATCCACCCGCTCGGGATTCGCAGCCACTATGTGACGATATTGCTGCGCCTTCGGCCAAAAGCCGATACCCGGCTCAATGCCCGTGACGTCATACCAAATTTCTCGCGCCGCACAAGTTAAGCGTTCCGGTACAGGCACTGCATCCGATTTCTTGGAAGCAAGAGTCTGTTTCTCACCCCACCGGATGTAATGGTAAGCATAGGTCCCTTTGATTTGCTCCAGTGGCTCACTGACCCAGAGTACGACCCGGTCCAGGTCTTCGGCCCTGACCACCGGCCGGTCCACGTTCATCAGGCTATGCAGCTCGGGGCGTGTGTACTGGCGCTCGATAGGGTGCAGGGTTTTGTCTCCCGCCCGGATGATTAGCACCTCGCCGGACGCGACCTCAGCCCGCTTCGGCCTGCGGATGAACGGCGCTATGCTCCATTCCAGCTCTGAAGGATATTTCTCCAGCATCTCCCTTGAAACATCGCGCGGCATGAAGAAGGCGTCGCAGCCGGAAGTGATTCCGCGTTTGATGGTGGCGAGCTCGCCCAGCCGGACGAACTTGTCTCCGAACTCGCGCATGATCTCGAAGTAGAAGTCCGGTGCGCGCAGATAGCGGCCCCACTTTCCCCCACCGTAATCGCCCTCGTGTAGCTCGCGCTGTTCGGCGACGCTCTCCGCTTCTTCTCCATCCTCATCCTCATCCTCTTCGTCGCTGCCTGAATCGTTCAAAGCGGCCGCTAGAGCCCTTTGGCGAGCGAACATCTCGCCCAACGCTATTCCCTCCTGCCAAAGGTCCGGCTGTTTCTTCACCACGATGCGAAGCTGGTCTGTCGAGTAGTCGCTCTTCTTGCTCAAGATCAGATTGCGAAGCTCTTCCACAGCTTGCTGCTTCTGCTCCTCGTCGTTTCGTTCACCCAGGATTGCCGCCAGGTGGCTGCTTGAAGCGGACGAACCGGACCAGGTTGGCATCCCGCTTGGCCGCATCGGAGCAGCGCTGCAAAATGGTCGCCGCAGTCTTCACCCGCGCGTCCTCGAACCAGGGCTCGTCAATACTTTCCAGCACGGCCACCAGCTTGAAATTGCGCAACACCCACTCTTGCAATGCGAAACCATAGCGCACGTCTAGCCAACTGGAGGAGGTGAGAAAACCAAACCACCCTCCTTCTTTCAGAAATTGGGTGGCCACCGGCCAGAAGTAGGTATGCAGGTCAGCTTGCCCTGAGAGCTTAAGCCCCTTAAAAGCGCGCCCGGCCTGCTCTGAGATGTACTCCTTTGTCTGGTCCTCAATGATGCTCTTATCGTTCTGTTTGGGAATCAGCTCCTGACGCACGTAAGGAGGATTGCCGATAACCGCATCCAGTTCGGGCAGCTCGATGGTTTGCCGCTCCCGCTCTCCGGAAGCATGGCGCGTAGCCCTGGGAACCACACAGAACTGCGGTGAATCACGCCGTATGAGGAAGAAATTCTTCCTCGCGATCCGCGGATAGTTCTCCTTGTTGGTGATGTTGCGCGCGGCGAGATTCAGCGTAGCCAGGTGCGCAGGGAAAGGATTGATGTCGCAGCCATAAAGTTGATCCAGCAACTCTTCATGGCTTAGCAATCCGTCCAGGTATGCCTTCCGATAATAGGCGCGGACGAGAAAGCTGCCGCTGCCGCATGCCGGGTCAAGCACGACGTCATCACCGCGGCGCAGTCCGGCGCGCCTGCCGATGCAAAATGCGTTGATGACATCAAATGATGTTTTCATCCGTATAATGCTGACCGAACTTGTGCCGCTCCTCCGGGCTGATCAGTTTCTGGTAGACACCTCCTAGAACATCGGTGGGAATTTCTTTGAAACGGAATTCCTCGACCGCCGCAATGAATTTCCGCCACGCTTCAATGGAGTTTGCGCCGGAGAGCGCGGTCAGCGCTGCCCACTCCCCCTCGTCGGCATCAGGGAAAAACACAGGCTCGTAGTCGCCGGTCGCATCCACCGCCTCCTTGAACGCCTTCTTCAGGCTGGATAGAGCGCGAGTGGGCGTGTTCGCGCCTGCGGGGATCTCGAGCTTCGGCAGACGGTTGCGGAGCCTCACCGCCTGATAGAACAGGATGCGGTTGCTGAGCACATATACCATGCTTTCCGCTGCCCGCTCGACCGCTTCACGCCAAGTATCAGGGTCTTTACGGTCGAAATTCCATTGCTGGGCGAGCATCCACTCGCGCAGACGCGAATCGAATCCTTTGTCCTTCTCGCATTGCAACAAGAGGTAGTCATAGAGCTCGCGCAGTGGACCGGCGGGACCCGTCAGATGGCTCTCAAGCACCGCGATGTAGAACTCGGCGGGCGCAAGCGAGAAGTTGCCGGTCTTCTGGCCAGCTACAATGCGGCTCCAATCCGCGAGTACTTTAGGCAGGAATTCCGAAAAGACAGCGCGCTCAACATCCGCTTGGGCGATGTCACTGGGGCGGTTGAGCCTGACGCCAAGCTTCCAATGACCGACGAGCCGCTCGTGCATCGTCGGCGCGTCCCAGATGGAGCGGTCGAAGAGCGCAAGCTCTTCGACATTCCAGGTGAAGAAGTACCGGCAGTTTTCGCGGGTCGCCTTGTCGAAGGCGTCCTGCATGAGCGCTGGGTCGAACGGCGAGCGGCCGAGAGGCGTGCCCGGCAGTTTTACTTCGCCGCCGATAAACAGCTTGCCTCTGCCGGTGGAGGCGCGGCCATAAAACCGCAGGTCGGCGCGCTTCCTGGTACCCCGGCCATATTCCTCGATCTCGGAGGAGCCGAATGGGAGCTCGGGATGCAGGTCAAAGAACTTGTCTGCCCATTTGGAGACTTGCGAACAGAAGTTGACTTCGTGTTTTCGGGCCTCGATCACCATTTTTCCCGTAACGGTGGGTTATGGGTCTTTTATCACAGATTGACTCCACAGCGGGATGAGGCATCCCATTTGTATCCGTGACGGGTGGCCCGAGCAATGCTCACGAGGATGGCCCGCTCAGGCGCCTGGAAGATGATGTTGTTGCGCGGGTAGCCCTGCTCCAGCTTGCGGCGGATTTCGCGTTCCAGGTCGTCGCGCTCGTCTTTGGCCTCCCAGAAGCCATGAGTGAGGCGGAAGGTATCCACCATGGCGCCGTCCACCTTGATGAGTCCGGCAGGCTGCCTCTTTGATAGCGTATTCAGGGACGAGCGTCCAGTCGAATTGGCGGCCGCAGCCGACCAGCAGCGATTGGAAGGCGCTGCGCACTGCCATTTCGTGGTCGATGCTGAGCTGACCGAATTGCCCCAGCACCTCGTAGTAATTTTTGACCAGTTTGTGCGTGGGCTTCAGGTTGAGCGGCTGCATGGGGAACGGCCCAGTGTACAACGGGCGTCCTCAGCCGGGGCCAACTCATTGCTGATCTTGGAATGAGTGGGAGCAAGGAACCTGAAAGTCCAAGGAATAGCTTACCCTGTGACTCCCACATTCGAAAAGCGCGAACGCGAGGGGCCCCCGGCTGAGCCTTGTTGCCGCGATCTCCTCAGTGCTGTAGCCTCAGGTCACCCGTAGCCTATGCATCTCGTCCTGGTTGGCGATTCCATCTTCGACAATGCGCCCTACACTCGCGGCGAGCCTGAGGTAATTGTGCAAGTGCGCGACCTATTACCAAAGAATTGGCGTGCGACGCTCCTCGCCCTCGACGGTTCGACGACCCGCACGGTCTTGAATCAGCTTGGCCGCATGCCCGCCGACGCTACGCACCTGGTTCTCAGCGTGGGAGGTAATGACGCACTGTGGCGCGCCGACATTGTGACGAGCCCCGTCCGTCGAATGTCGGAGGCGCTTTCGGAGCTGGCTGAGCTTGGCGAGAAGTTCGAACAGAACTATCGTCGGGTAGTCTTCGCTTTCCACGAACTCAAGCTTCCGCTTATCTTGTCTACCATCTACGACGGCTACTTCCCTGACCGCGAATATCAGCGGCTCGCGTCTACCGCGCTTACCCACTTCAACGACGTCATTTTGCGAGTCGGTTTTGAGCTCGGGCTTACCGTCATCGACCTTCGTTTCATCTGCTCTCAGCCCGACGATTATGCCAATCCCATCGAGCCTTCGTCGGTTGGCGGCGCGAAAATCGCGCGCGCCATTGTGAATGCCTTGCTTCCCGCTGACTGCAAGGACATCGCGCGGGTGATCACGAGCTGAGTAACACGTGCACCGAACGGGCAGCCCTCGATAAGGGCGAAGGGTTTGTCGAGGGCACAGTTCCTTAGCGTCGCGCGAGCGCCGTTGGTTTGTGCTTCGGCGAGAAAGAGTGCTGAAGAAGGGATGGTGAACTCTCGCGCTGAATCACTTTTCGCTGAACGAGGACCGAATCAGTTTCTCGTGTCCGTCGTTCCACCAAACATCGATACGGTCACAACCACGACCATAATTCTTCTATGCGAACCTCCCGTCGTTGTCGAGCGGTGCGAAACTGGAAACCTGATTTCGGTTTTCCAAGGCTACCGGGTGCCCCACTCATTCCTGATCTTGGAATGAGTGGGAGCAAGGAACCTGAAAGTCCAAGGAATGGCTTACCCTGTGACTTCCACACATTCGAAAAGCGCGAGTGTGTCGAGCACCCGGCTGAGCGGGGGCGAGGCTGCATATAGGAACCGACTCTGCTTCATGGGATGACCTCCCACAGTTACAATAATCTCCACAGGTTTTGATCTCCTATGTCCCTGAGCAAAGCTGAAGCGCTGGAGATGTTTCGCTGCGATGACCTGATCGGCATCGGCATGGAAGCTGACGCGGTACGCCGTCGGCTGCATCCCGAGGGCGTGGTCACCTACATCATCGACCGCAACATCAACTACACCAACTTTTGCACCGAGTACTGTACCTTCTGCGCCTTCTATCGCCCCCTGAAAGGCAAGCTGGCGGCCGAAGGCTACATCCTCGACTTCGATACGATCTACGACAAAGTCCGCGAGACCGTCGAGCTTGGCGGTACAGGCGTGCTGCTGCAAGGCGGCTTGCATCCCGACCTGAAAATCGAGTGGTACGAGGCGCTGCTCAGCGGGCTGAAGCAGCGCTTTCCGCAGGTCCATCTGCACTGCTTTTCGGCGTCGGAGATCATCTGTATTGCCGAGGTCAGCGGTCTGTCGATCGAAGACACCATTAGGCGGCTGCGCGATGCGGGGCTGGATTCGATTCCGGGAGGCGGAGCGGAGATTCTCGACGATGAAGTGCGCTACAAGATCGCGCGCCTGAAGTGCCTGACCGGCGACTGGCTGAACGTGCATCGCACGGCGCACAAACTCGGCATGCGAACCACGGCAACGATGATGTTCGGCGTGGGCGAGACGTATGAGCACCGCATCAATCACTTTCAGGTGATCTACGACTTGCAGGAAGAAACTGGCGGATTTACGGCATTCATCCCGTGGTCGTTTCAGCCGCAGAACACGGCGCTCGGTGGTCGCGGATGGGATGAGGCTACGGCGGTCGAATATTTGAAGACCCTGGCTATCGCGAGACTGTTCCTGACGAACTTCAAGAACGTGCAGTCGAGCTGGGTGACGCAGGGGCTGAAGGTCTGCCAGATGGGACTGCGCTTCGGCGGCAACGATGTCGGCTCGGTGATGATTGAGGAGAACGTGGTTCGCGCCGCCGGCGTGCGCAACTGCACAACGGAAGAGGAGCTGCGGCGCATTATTCGCGATGCCGGCTTCCGTCCGGCGCAGCGGGATACGCTTTACACGAAGTTCTTTTTAAGTTGACGGGCCGCGATCGACGGGTACTGGGGTTCGTCAGCGCGCTGATCTAAAATCCGAGTCCCTTTAGGGATGACAGAAGAGCAGATCCCTCGCCCGCCGCGTCGGGCTCGTGATGACAATCGTGAGGGTAGCTCATTTGACAAATCGAAGGAGAGCACCCATGAATGAAACTCCCCAGCAATACAAAGAGCGAATCCTGAAGTTGATGCAAGGGAAAGACGCCGTTGCCGTGCAGCGCGAGACGGTCGCGCGCCTCAGCAAGCTCGTGGACGGCGTTCCGGCCGATAGGCTCGCGACCCGCCCAACTCCCGACAAGTGGTCCGTCTCGGAAATCCTGGTTCACCTGGCTGAAGCAGAGATCTCTTCTTTCTGGCGTTATCGGCAGATGATCGAGCATAACGGCGAGGACATCATCCCCTTCGATCAGGACCTGTGGTACAAGCTGGGCGACTATCCCACGCGCAAACCTTCCGAGTCCCTTGAGCTGTTTCGCCTATTGCGCGAAGCCAACCTGCGCATGTTCGAAAAGCTAACGCCCGAGCAGTGGCAGAAGGGCGGAGTGCACACCGAGCGCGGGCCCATGACGGTCGCCGACCTGGCGCGCCAGATCGCTGGGCACGACATCAATCACCTGGCACAGGTGGAGAAGCTGGTAGGGACGGAGACAGGCTCGATCAAAGCAACGGCATAGCCGAGACCGGCGCTGTCTACATAGCTGACATCGCTCAAATCCAGTACGATGCGGCGAACCTCGGAGATCATCGGCTTGACGAGCTGTTTCAAATTTTCTGCCGTGTTGCTGACGATCCTGCCGTGACAGATCACTGTTGTAGTATCGCCTGACACCTGAAGTTCATAGGTAAAGGGCGGTTGATGTTGTTGCCACGGCCGTTGCCTCCTCATTGCCCGGAACGCGTCACATTGTACTGTGACTCTGCTTTCGGTAGCAGAGCGGCAGCGGCGCTTTGCAGACGTCAGCGTACACCAGTATCAAGGTTCATGTCCGCGCGCACGGCCTGCTTCGAAACGACGGTAAAGCGCTGCGGCTTGGCACGCACGTGTTTACGGGCGCGATCCTTGATGTCGAGGACGTAGTCGCCCGGCGCGAGCGCGACGCGATAGTTGCCGCTCGCACCGGCTGTAACGGTTGCGACCTGCTTCCTGCCATCAACAGTCATCACCACAAGCGGATATTCCGCATAAATTTCCGGCGTAACGGTCGCGGGTTTCCCATCGGGGAGATCGACAGTCTGAGGCGAGAAGATGTGAAGGTGTCCTTCCAAATAGCCCTGGTCGTTATCTTGGTCCAATGCTGTAAGGATGAGTGGATTCAGCAACAGACAAGCGATGATCAGGCACTGAAGAAGCACTGTAATGGCGGCAAGATTGGGCGGGACAGGGGAGCCGTCCCGCCCGAGCGCAGAATCAGTTTACGGCAGTTGCAAGACCCAGGCACTACGGCCGTGCGTAGCCGCGTACAGCTTGCGCGCGCCCGGCACAATGGTCACTCCTACCACTTCCACCATCGGCAACCCACTACCGGCGACCCCCCAATCGTTCGAGCCATTCGGGCGCACCAGCACGCTCCAGTCGTTCGAGACGTACAGATCGCCGTTGCTGTCATGCGCGATGCCCGTTGCCGGGAAGTCGGGGAACGCCGTCGCGCCGGCGCCATCAAGGCTGGTCCAGGTTGCGTCGCCCGTTCCGCCATTCGCATTGGGATCGTATTTCACATAGAAGACGTGCCCTGGAGTGGACGGCGTTAGTGAACTGTAGCTGGAATACGAGATCCAGGCGTTATTTGGATTTGCGGGATCAATGTAGATACCGCTTACAAAACGGCCCGGGCTCGCCGTTGCGGATGGCAGATTGTCGATGCGTTTATAGATGACGGAGCTGGCGGTGGCATCGCCGTTTTTCGAGACGAAGACTCGTCCCGTCGTGGTGGCTGCCCAGAGTGTTCCGGTGTCGCTCGCCGTGCGCGCAACCGCGGCGACGTTGCCGCCAGCACGCGTTGTCCCACGATAATCCCCGCTGCCGGAAGCAACCAGGCTCGTCTTGCCCGCGGGTCCGATCTGCACGAAGTCCCCGCAGTTGGGATCATTGCCCGCAGTCGTAAACTCGGGGCAGTTCAACTCCAGGAAGTCCCTGTCGCCGGCCCAGTCCTGAGTTCGCCAGACGCTGTTCGCGCCTTGGAAGATGGTTCCTGCACGAGTCGAGTTCGGATCCGCGATCTTTGGCGCGTAGAACTGCGAGCCCTCCGAGCTTGCGACTATGGCCCCAGTCGAAACCACCCATTTCGCCGGATCGCCGTTACGGAAATTCACATCACCAGCTTTGCCGGGGAAGTTGTTGAATCGCAGGGCGGAGTTCGCGACGTTGAAACCTGACTGCCCCCCGTCGCCGTAGATAACCTGCGGCCACGTCAGCGAGTTGTAGGACTCGAAGGTTCCATTGTCTTGAGTGCCGCCCTGTACGTGCGTCGCATCGTCAGGAGCTACGGAGACGCTCTGGAACTGCAATGTGGACAGTCCTTTGTTCAGGCTGGTCAGCAATGTCGGCACGCGCTTGAGCAGTTGCTGGCACAGCGTAAGGTTTGCACCGGTGAGATGTCTCACGTCGCTGCATTGCGAGGAGATATCGGCGACGTCGCCACTGGAGCGCACAAGCCCGCCGTCGGACCCGTCGAAGAAGAGCGCTGGGTTGTTTGGGAAAACTACAAGCGCATGCTGGTCAGGGTGAATTCCGTTGGGTGAAATGGGATTCGGCTGGCAGCAGCTTCCAGGTGGTGTGGGGTTGGTGGTGGCGTCCCACGTCATGTCGGTGAATGATACGCCGGCATCTGTCGAGTACAGCACCCCGCGCGCATCGGACTGGAAGCCGTACTCGCCGTACGCGTAAGAGCCGCCCAGGTAAACGGTGTCCGGGAACCCCGCTGGTGAAATGACAATGTTGTCATACCAGCATTGACCGGTGCAGTAATCCGAGTTTTGCGGGGTGGTCAGATCGGTGAACGAAGGGGATCCGGTTGCCACGTCGTCACTGCGGAAGAAGCGCGCCGCTGGACTGCCGGCGGCGCCTTCGCCCGCGTACATTCGGGTCTTGCCGTTGTCGAGTGTGGTAACCGCGAACTCAGCGCGGTCGGTGTTCTTCGTCGGATCGAGAGCCGCTTTGATCTGTATCCACGAGTTGCCACCGTCGCTCGACCGCCAGATGCCACCTCCCGTGTTTACGGGCGCCGCGTTGTTTCTGGGCCAGGCAGCCGCATACAGAATGTTGTGATTACTCGGATCAAGCTCGATATGGTTGACGCCGCGCGTGGAGCCGAAGCTCGACTGAATGATGCCGGCGTTTTTGGGAAGTGTCGCATTCAGACAGACTGTCTGCGGATTCAACAGCGTGAAATTGGCTCCGCCATCCGTCGATTTCCAGATCCCATATGGCGGAAGTCCGGGAGCCAACGTAACGGCGCCGCCGCTCAAGACCGAGCTGATACCGCGAACGCCGCGCGCCGAGCCGACGTACATCGTATCTCCATCGACAATGATCGACGAGATGGATCGTCCATCAAAGGCCGGACCGCTGTAGGCAGGCGCGAGCCAAGTGCCGCGCGGTCCGCCGAAGACGACAGAGCAGTCAACGAGTCCGGACGCGACGCTGGTTTGAGCAGCTAGATGCGTCCAGCTATCGCCGCCATCGGTGGACTTGTAAATCCCGAAGCCTGCCTCTGAGTCGGCTGAGGCATTTGGTTCGCCCGTTCCCGCATAAAGAGTGTGAGTCGCCGAATCGTACGTCAATGTTCCAATGGCATTGGTTGCGAAGCTGCCGGAGAGAAACGTCCAGCTTGGCTCATCTGCCATGGCGTTGTCGGTCCGCCAAACGCCGCCGCCCGCCGCCGCAACCCACAAACGACACCTGTCGTTATTACAATCCGGCGAGATGGCGAGAGCGGTTATGCGCCCGGAGGTGACATAGGGCGTCCCGGCGAAGGTCAGGATGTCTGGGAAATCGGCCTCACTTGGACCCACCAGGGTCCACATATTGCCATTGGCCTTGCCTTTGCCGTTGGCCTTCATTTGCAGCCACGCCTTGTGTGCGTCTTTGGTTAGCTGCATAGGAACGTAGGCAGCGGGATAGGCACGCTGCTGGTACGCTTCCAGGGCCGCTCCTTCCGGGTTTTCACTGCGACCCTCCTCATCGCGATTACCGAGACCAAGTTCAGCCTCGCGTTTCGAAACATGGCGAGCGCTGGTGCTGGACGCGGTGTCTGGCTTGCTCGCCGCAATTTTCTTGCCCGCCTTGGATGTGTCAGCCTTCACCTGGTGGCGGGTTTTGCCCGCGCTGGTTGCGGGGGATGTCGTTGTTTGGGCACGATTGAGGACCGGTATGGCCAGAAGCCCGACGGCAATCAGTGTCAGGAACAGTGGGGGCCTGGCAGACGGTGACTTCATGTGAGGCTCCTTGAAGGGAATTTCAATCCCGGGATCGGCCGCTTTGTAATCCACGTCTGGAACGTGAACCGGCGGCTGACCGTGAAGATCGATGATTCTCCGCGGCATTCGGTTATCAGCAGCACGGAATTGCTACTATCGCGATAGCGGATGGGGATTGTTATCCCAACGCGCCTGAGTGTCAAGTGGAATCTGAGGGGGTTAAAGAGTTATTTGCTGGGAGCTTTCCCTGGTACCGGCCGGCCTTTCATTTGCTGGTCCTGCATGGTTTCGCCGGGCTTCAGCAAGGAGGGACGGGCGGGTGTCGACTCCGCACCCGGGACAGAACCCTGTGATTCTGCGCGGGGTTGGGGAGATGTCGTACTGGCTTGAGTTGACCCAGCCGGAAGGCTTGCGCCGTTCGAAGCGGCAGGGCTCGGCGAGGTGGTAGCGGAAGCACCCGGAGCGCTGACGGTCAGCGAAGCGTTGCTGGGACCAGATCCGCCGGGCTGAGGCTGCTCAGGAGGAGTGATAGTACTGGGTGTGGGCGTACTCTTCGCCTCCTGGATTGCGGGCTCAGGATCAAAGGCCGCTTTGGCGCTCATCAGCTCTCGCAGGTCCGCCTCGTGTGGAGCCGCGAAGAAAAAGTTCAACAGGTAACCGCGCTGCTTCGTAAGCGCGATGGCGAACGAGACCCTGCGCGACAGCGCATCGCCCGGTTCTTTATAGGCCACCACCCCGTCCATCACAATGAAGAGGTGACCGTCTCGCTTGAAGGCGCGGGCGCTCTTGACGTCACTCATGATCGGATGGCTAAGCCCATACGCTACCAGGAAATCTCGAAGTGGATCCTTGCCCTCGAGCCCCTCGGGAAACTTCACGTTGGGAAAGCATGCCAGCGACGTCGCTGATATCGTTACCTCACCGAACTCGTCGTACGAGATCTGCCCCTCCGGACCTTGCGGTGTCTTCCGCCACGCAGAGATGAGCGTGCGCTCGCACGCTTCCAGCAGAATGCGTTCGTTCGCCCCGACCGCCGGCTTTCCGAAGTTTTGCTCGCGGCTGCGTTCTACTGCGGGCATGACAGCTCCCTGAGGACTGACGTTCCAGCCCTTGGGCAGCTCGTAACCCAGTCCCAATTCGCGATTGTCATAGATGCTTCCGGAGATATTGCCCGAATCAAGTTTCCGGGCAGGAGGATCAGACTTGAGCTCCGCTAGAACGTGCGACGGAATGGCAGGCCCCTCGTAAGGCTCGGCGCCAACTCCGGCATAGTCCCCGATGGACGCCGGATCAAAGAATCGCATATGGGTTACGGCACTCTGGAGTTGCTGCAAAAGCCTGGGATCTCGGGCCGCCGCCAGAATGCACAGCACATAGCCGTCGAGCTCGGTAGCGTAGACCACGTGCTGGTCGATGCCGCGGCGCGTCTCGAAGAAAAAGAATTGCCGCCCGGCTATGTTCGTTTTGGAAAGCCCATGCAACTCCTCCACACCGATCATCAGCTCCTCGTCGAGATGGCGGCGCAGCAGAGCTCTCGCATCAGGCCTCTTGTCGGCAGGAGCGTAAGCAACAATCGAAAGCACGGCACGGCTTGGGTGCGGCCCTAAAGTTTCCAGCAGAGGGATGCTGCCGTCGGCGGGCGTTGGGATCGGGATGGCGCGAAAATTGGCGTCGGCAGGAAGGTCAACTGAGAAACCGAAGAACGCGTTGGCGTAGCGATAGTTCGAGAGGAAGCCCTGATCTGGATAGCGGGTATTAGAGCCAGAAGTGGCAACGGAAGTTCTCAGCGAGGCAGACTGCTCCCCGCTTCCATACCCGCATCGAGGGTACAGGAGGAAACAACAAAAGAGCGCCGCGACGAACCCTACGCGCAACCTCATCACCCTCTGCCCACTCTATTGTTCGCTTGACCGGAGAAAAGGTCAATGTAGCTGGACGCGATCACACAATCCCGCTGTTCCGTATCCTTTTCAGCAATGGGACGGCCGCAGTTCCATGCTCTTAAAATGGGAAGCGCTCAGGTACAATCAAGCGTTTACAAGCTGGGCTTGTGAGGTGATCGCCCTCACGACTCCGGGGAGCTGGCGGAGCAATCTCCTGAATATCGTGCTCATGTTGATAAGCCTCGCGCTGCTCGAGCCACCGCACGGGTTACGAAACTATCTGCGCACTCACTTCCTCGACAAGACCTTCCAAGGACTTTATCAGGCGAACGGCTTCGACTTGGCACTGCTGATTCCCTATTTCATCGTGCTCATACTACTAGCGTTCTACGGAATGCACCGCTATCAGCTTGTCTATCTTTATTACAAGCACCGCAAGAACAAGGTCGCCGACCCGTCCTGCCGCTTCTCTGAGCTGCCAAAGGTCACAATCCAGCTTCCAATTTTTAACGAGCAGTATGTCATTGGCCGGCTCGTTGAGAGTGTCTGCCGCATGGAGTACCCGCCGGAGAAGCTGGAAATCCAGGTGCTGGACGATTCCACCGACGAAACGGTGCAGGTGGCGTCGGCGGTTGTCGATCGCTATGCGGCGATGGGCCACAACATCAGCTACCATCACCGCACTAATCGCGACGGCTTTAAAGCTGGCGCGCTCGACGCCGGGTTAAAGCACACCGACAGCGAATTCATCGCCATTTTTGACGCCGACTTCACGCCGGAGCCCGACTGGCTGCAAAAGGTGATTCATCACTTCGCTGATCCGGAAGTTGGAATGGTGCAGACCCGGTGGACGCATCTCAACCGCAATTATTCATTTCTGACTGAGGTCGAGGCTATTCTGCTCGACGGACACTTTGTATTGGAGCACGGCGGCCGCTCGCGGGCGGGGGTGTTCTTCAACTTTAATGGGACGGCGGGCATGTGGCGGCGCAACGCGATCGAAGATGCCGGTGGCTGGGAGCACGACACCCTGACCGAAGACACCGACCTCAGCTATCGCTCGCAGTTGAAAGGATGGAAGTTCTGCTACTTGCAGGACGTGGAATGTCCGGCGGAGCTGCCCATCGAGATGACGGCATTCAAAACACAGCAGGCGCGCTGGGCCAAGGGATTGATCCAGTGCGCCAAGAAAGACCTTCCCAAGGTACTGCGCGCTCATGTTTCGCGGCGGGAGAAGATGGAAGCGTGGTATCACCTGACGGCGAACCTGAGTTATCCGCTGATGATCGTTCTCAGCACGCTGCTGCTGCCGGCGATGATGATCCGCTTCTACCAGGGCTGGTTTCAGATGCTCTACATCGACCTGCCGCTGTTCCTGGCGTCGACGTTTTCCATCTCCAGCTTCTATCTTGTCTCGCAGAAGGAATTGTTCCCGAAGTCGTGGCTGAGGACGTTTCTCTACTTGCCTCCGCTGATGGCGCTCGGCATCGGGCTGACGATTACCAACACCAAGGCGGTGATTGAAGCGCTGATGGGGCACCAGACCGCCTTTGCGCGCACGCCGAAGTACCTCGTGGTCAGCAAACAGGACAAAAGTGTCGCGGCGAAAAAGTACCGGAAGCGCCTGGGTTGGATTCCTTATATAGAACTTCTGGTAGGCACGTATTTTGCGGTGACGGTGTGGTATGCCATGGTGAATGAGAACTACTTCACCGTACCTTTCCTCATCCTTTTCGTCTTTGGCTATTGGTATACCGGGCTGATGTCGCTGCTACAGGGCCGCTTCGACGCACTGGTGCAGGCGCGCGCCGAGGAGCACAGCGTGAAGCCTTTCCCGGTGGGGGTGTAGGAAACTACATTTTTTGTTGTCATCACGAGCGAAGCGAGGGATCTGTTGTCGTCCTGCCCGAAGCAGTAATGTCCGGCAGATTTGTCATGACGAGCGCAGCGAGGCATCTGTTCTCCCTTCTATGCTGGAAGGATTCGAATGAGCGAAAAGTGCTTCTTCGTTTACATCATGGCCAGCCTTTCTCGGCGAATCTACACGGGTGTCACGAACAACATCTTCCGCCGGGTCATGCAGCACAAGAGCGGCGACTTCAAAGGCTTCACGCGGCGCTATCGCATCAACCGGCTCGTCTACTACGAGATTTTCCAGTACATAAATGATGCAATCCACCGTGAAAAGCAGATCAAGGGTTTGGACCGCTTCAAGCTTCAAGCGCGTGGCCCTTGTTGAACGTGAGAACCCAACGTGGGACGATTTGGCAGAGGATTGGGGAAAACCATTGCAGCCCATTGAGCTTCGGCTGAGCGAGACGAGAACAGATCCCTCGCTCCGCTCGTGATGACAATCGCTGCTAAGTAGCAGTTAGAATTTGAGCGGCAATGCCACCGTACTGCCTATATAACACCAACTCGCGCATGCACATATCTCGACTGCTGACATTCTTGTTTTTTACGTTTTGCCTCTCTTCGTTATCCGCCTCCGCCCTCGACCGCCAGCCCAACGAGGACTACCGCGCACGTCGCCTGGCGCTCGCTCAAAAACTCAATGGGGGCATCGCTGTTATTTTTGCCGCCACCGAATCCGAAGGCCCAAATGCAACGAACGGATTTCGCCAGGACAACAACTTCTTCTACCTCTCGGGGTCGACCGAACCGGGAGCCGCGCTGCTGATCGCTTCTGCTTTCCAAAAAGACTCGGCCCAGCCTTACACCGAAATTCTGTTTCTACCCGGGCGCAATCCGAAGCAGGAGAAATGGACTGGCCCGAAGCTGGGACCCGACCATCCACAGGCTGCGAGCATCACCGGATTCGACGGTGTCGCTAAACTCGATAGCCTGACGGAAGAATCAGCCAAGCTGCTGGCGGCCGGGCGTCCTGCAATTTATCTCGATTTGCCGGATAGCGGGGAGCAGAATGCCGCCTCCAACTTCCTCGATTGGGCGCGCCGCACGAACACGCTGCCATTGAGGACGCAGATCAATGATGTAAAACCTGCCTTGGCCGAACTGCGGGTAATCAAGGATGCGGGAGAGGTGGGGCGAATTCGGCATGCATCCAATGCGTCCGTCGCGGCGCACGTCGCCGCCTTGAGCATGCTCAAGCCCGGACTGAACGAGCACGATATTGCCACACGCATGCAATACGAGTTCATGAAGGCGGGCTGCGAGCGCCCGGCCTATTCGCCCGTTATCGGTGCGGGGTTTAACTCGACGGTACTGCACTACTCCGCCGACGACGGACCGATCAAGGATGGCGATGTTGTGGTGATGGATGTAGCCGGCGAGTATGCGATGTACGCCTCCGACATCACGCGTACCGCACCCGCAAATGGCAAGTTCACTCCGCGACAGCGCGAGATCTACGACATCGTCCTGGGCGCACAGCAGGCTGCAATCAGTGCCTTCCAGTCGGATAAGTTCACTCTGACCGGAAAAGACTCGCTCTACACAATCGCTTACGACTACATCAACACTCATGGCAAAGATCTACACGGGCAGCCCTTGGGCCAGTACTTTATTCACGGCCTGGGACATTACGTCGGTCTCGAAGTGCATGATGTGGGTGACACCAAGGCCAAGCTCGGCCCAGGCATGGTGTTTACCATCGAACCCGGCGTCTATATTCCTGAGGAAGAAATCGGGGTGCGGATTGAGGATCTGTTCTGGGTCGATGCTTCGGGGAAACTGGTAAATCTCACCGGCGCACTGCCGCACACCGCGGACGAGGTGGAGGCGGCGATGGCGGGAACTTTCAAACCGAGGAGTTAAGGCGGGTCGCGCTGATATCTGTGCTCGGATGCCGGTGCTTCTTCTGTTATTCTGATTCTTTGTGGTGATCAAGGTTCTGTTCGTTGTCCTGGCATTGTGCACCGCAGCTCTTGTCGGAGTCGGCCTGGCAATTCATTTTCGAGTTCGGCGCCACCTGCAGCAGGGAAAGCCGGAAGCGCATGAGTTTGCGGAACTCGAGGCGCGGATCCAAGACGATGAAGTGCCGAAAAATCCGAACACCTGAGGAAATCGTCCATGGCGAAAGCGGCACTTGCAACTCGTGAAACAACTGGAGCACAGAACTTCAGCTTGTTGCGACATTATGCCGTAGCGATCTGCGCCAGCGCAGTCATTGCCGTTTGCGCACGCCTGATACTGCCGTTGCCGTTCACGCCTGTTCCCCTGACTTTGGCAAACTTCGCCGTGCTACTGGTCGGTCTCTCACTGGGCAGCAAGCGGGGCTTCGTCGCCGCCGCACTTTACCTTGGATGGGGAGCCGTCGGCCTGCCGGTATTCAGCCCCGCAGGTCCGGGCGGAGTCGCTCAGCTTCTTGGCCCGACAGCAGGTTATCTTTGGGCGTTTCCGCTGATGGCCTTTGTCGCGGGGTGGATCGCCGAACGTGGAGCGCGGAGCTTCGCCCGCAACCTGGCAGCGGGGATTGCCGCTGATGTGCTTCTATTCGCCGGAGGTACGGCATGGCTGGCCGTATTTACTCACAGTTGGCAGCACGCGTTGGTGTTCGGTCTGTATCCCTTTTTCGCAGCCGAAATCATGAAGCTCATGGTTGCGGCGGCATTGGCGCGCCGTCTGCAAGGGAATTTCTGAGTCCCTCGTCGAGTGTCGTTGCTCGTTGCTTGGTGTACGTTTACGGGTCCGATGGTCAAAAAATTATGAACAGCAATTCCGGCACTCAGGTTCGCGAAGTCTCCGTCGCCCATAGTCCCGATTCCGATGATGCATTCATGTTTTACGGCATGGCCACCAACAAGGTGCGCCTGCCCGGCGTCAAATTCAGCCATACGCTGTGCGACATCGAGACGCTGAATCGCAAGGCGCTCGACTGCTACTACGACATTACGGCCATCTCCTTCCACGCATACCCGTACATCCAGGACAAGTACGCGTTGATGCCGAGCGGCGGCAGCCTGGGAGAGGGCTATGGACCGATGATTGTCTCTTCGCGGCTGATCTCTGCCGAAGAACTGCCCAAGGTAAAGATTGCCGTGCCCGGAACGATGACCACGGCTTACCTCGCTCTAAAACTGTACTTACCTGACGCGATGACCGAAGTCGTGCCCTTCGATCAAATCATCCCCAAGGTGATTGAAGGCAAGTACGAGGCTGGCTTGATCATCCATGAGGGTCAGCTCACGTTCGATCGCTCGGGCCTTCACCGTATTGTGGACATGGGAAGGTGGTGGCGTGAGAAGACAGGCATGCCACTGCCTCTGGGCGGCAATGCAATCCGCCGCGACCTCGGTCCCGAATTGATCAACGCATGCTGCCGTGCCCTGCATGACAGCATCCGGTACGCGCTCGACCATCGCGACGAAGCGCTGCAATACGCGATGCAGTTTGCGCGCGATCTCGATGCTCAATTGGCCGACAAATTCGTGGGCATGTATGTCAACGAGCGCACGCTGGATTACGGCAAGGACGGCCGCGACGCCATCGTGAAGCTGCTGCAGATGGGCTATCAGGCAGGAATCATTCCGCACGAGCCCGACGTCATCTTTGTCGGCGATGCGGCTCTCGCCGCAAGCTGACCGCCGGAAATCATGTCCGCTGCCAGCCAGAAGTTTCCGCCCGGCCAGAACCTGCTCATCGACGCCGACGATACGCTCTGGGAAAACAACATCTACTTCGAGCGGGCGATCGCCGACTTCATCACCTTCCTGGACCACAAAACCCACACATCCGACGAAGTGCGCGGCGTACTGTACGACGTAGAGCGCGAAAACATCCGCCACCACGGCTATGGCATGGACAGCTTCGCCAACTCTCTGGTGATCTGCTTCGAGCAGTTGTCGGTCGAGCCAGTCACTCCTGTGTTGCACGACCAGATCAAATCCATCGCCTTCAACATTGCTGAACATCCGATGGAGATCATGCCCGAAGTTCCGGAGACGCTCGCCGAGCTCGCTCAGCGCCATCGCTTATTCATGGTCACCAAGGGCAACATCACCGAGCAGACCGGCAAAGTTGAGCGTTCGGGATTGAAGGAGCACTTCACCGCCATCGAGATCGTGGCAGAGAAGAACGCCAATGCCTACCATTCGGTCGTGGAGAAGTATGGCCTGCTGCACGAATCGACATGGATGATCGGCAACAGTCCCAATTCCGACATCAACCCTGCATTGGCTGCAGGGCTGCACGCCGTTTTTGTACCACATCACAACACATGGGAACTGGAGCGCGGGGAAGTCTTGGCGCCGAACGATGGGCGGCGTCTGTTGCAGGTCAAGAGCTTCGGACAATTGCGAGAGTACTTCTAGAAGTACTGATCAGCATCGTTCAGGTTGTATCGGGCGACCCAGCTCGGAGCGTGCTGGGCACCGATTACAGCGGGTATGTGTTCAGGGCTCGAGTTTAGAGGCTGCTGAGATCGAGAGATTTTAGAGAATTTCAGTCCAGCGTGGGAGCGCCGGATATTCGGTAGCCCTCAATTTCATGAGCCGGTTTTCAACCGGCGTGACACTCCGCATTGCGCGTGACCGAGAGCAGATCCCTCGCGCCAAAAGACGGCGCTCGTGATGACAACACCAGGATGGACCGGCCGCTTCCCTGTTATCCAGCAACTTTTCCCTCTTCCCAGGTTTATAGGAACTGCCCGCCATCGTCACAGGAATACTCGATACATGTCCCGTCGAGCCAAATCGCTGGTAACGCTCCTGTTCGTGCTCGCGCTAGCTGCGGTTCTGGTCGCTAAGAAGAAAGCCGACCTCCCCGACGCCGCCGGCCAGCAGAAGCGCGCATTGCATGCCCTTGACCGCCTCACCTTCGGTCCGCGGCCGGGAGACGTGCAGCGCGTTGCCACAATCGGCGTCGATCAGTGGATCGAGCAGCAGTTGCGCCCAGATCAAATCGACAATTCCTCTCTCGATGCGCGACTCGCAATCTACCGCACATTGCACATGAGCTCGCGCGAGTTGCCGATGAACTTCCCTCCTAATCCTGTGCTGAAAGCGGTGCAGGACGGAAAGCTGGCAATGCCGCAGGATCCGTATCGGCGCGCGATCTATTCCTCGAACATGGCGCGCGTGGAGGAGAAGAAGGAAGCGAAGCAGCAAGCGGCCACCGTAAACACAGTCGCGGCGACTAGCCCGATGGCGAGTGCTGATGCGAAGCCTGCGAACGCCGCCGCTTTGCCGGCCGAACCAGAGCGTCGCCAGCGCAATGCGTTAGTCGATCAGCTCATCCTGCTCGACCCGGCGACGCGAATGCAGCGCATTTTGGCCCTGCCGGCGGATCAACAGAACGATCTCGCAAAGGGAATACCAGAACCCAGGCGGCAGGCTTTGCTGGCGGGCCTGTCTCCGGAGCAGCGCGAAACCGTCCTGGCGCTAAGCAATCCCGTGGCAGTGGTCGAGGGCGAGCTGCAATCTGCCAAGTTATTGCGCGCCGTGTATAGCGATCGCCAACTGGCAGAGGTCCTCACCGACTTCTGGTTCAACTACTTCAACGTTTACATCGGCAAGGGCGCCGATCGTTATCTCACGACAGCATACGAACGAGACGTCATCCGGCCGCATGTGCTCGGCAAGTTCAAGGAACTGCTGGTCGCGACCGCGCAGAGTGCGGCGATGCTCTTCTATCTCGATAACTGGCAAAGCGTGGGGCCACATTCCGATGAGGCGCTTGGAATCAAGCAACATCCGGCGCAGAATCAGCGGCGACCGCGCGGAGCGTGGGCGAATGGCCCTTTCGGAACGCATCCCATCGCGTATCCACAGCCGAAGCCGCAACGACCGCAGGCCCCGGCCAGTCCGCAGAACGCGCAACAGAGGCGGCGCAGCGGCCTGAACGAAAACTACGCCCGTGAGCTGATGGAACTCCACACACTAGGCGTAAACGGCGGCTACACGCAGCAGGACGTGACCGAGGTGGCTCGCGTCTTTACCGGCTGGACCTTGCAGGACCCGCGTGACGGCGGCGGTTACGTCTTCAAGCCGCGCCTCCATGAGCCCGGAACCAAGACGGTGCTCGGCAAGAAGATCAAAGAGAACGGCGAGAAGGAAGCCATGGAGGTGCTGAACCTTCTGGCGCACTCGCCGGCGACGGCGCACTTCATTTCGACCAAGCTGGCCATACGCTTCGTTTCCGACGATCCACCGGCATCGCTCATCAACGCGATGAGCAAGACTTTCGTGAAGAGCGGTGGCGACATTCGCGAGGTATTGCGCACAATGTTCCACTCCCCCGAGTTCTGGGCGCCGGAAAGCTACAACGCCAAGGTAAAGACGCCGCTGGAGTTCGTTGCGTCTTCGCTGCGAGCAACGCAGGCCGACGTCACCGACCCTCAGCCCCTGATCGCAGTACTGAACCAGATGGGCATGCCGCTCTATGGTGCGCAGCCGCCAACCGGGTACTCCACGAAAGCGGACACCTGGGTAAATTCGGCGGCGCTGCTGGCGCGCATGAATTTTGCACTCGGTCTGGTCAACAACAGGATTTATGGCAACAGCTTCGATCTGGCGAAGCTCACGGGCGATCCGGCAATTCAGGAGAGTCAAGTCGATCCGTATCAGGCACAGATCAAGCTGGAACAGGTATTGCTGAACGGCGAGGTTTCAGCCCAGACGCATCGCACCATCGAAGAGAAACTGGCGGCGCCTCAGTCAGTGGCAGGCAGTGCTCCGGCGCCTTCGACTCCCAATGTGAATGTGATTGCCGCGCTGCTGCTGGGCTCGCCGGAATTCCAGCGGCGATAACTGAGGTCCATGGTCATGAGCATTACCAGGCGAACACTTCTGAAAGGCGGAGCAATGGCGGTCATCGGAACTGCCGCCGTTCCCTCGTTTCTTAGGCGCGCAGCATACGGTGCAACTTCCTCTTCTTCGGGCAATAAGCGCCTGGTTATCATCTTCCAGCGCGGCGCGGCCGATGGCCTCAACATCGTAATTCCCCACGCCGAGGGTAACTATTATGCTATGCGGCCCAGCATTGCGATCCCGCGTAACCAGGTCATCGACTTGAACGGTTTCTTCGGCCTGCATCCTTCGCTCTCCAGCTTCAAGCCGCTTTGGGACCAGGGACGCCTGGCGATGGTGCATGCCGCTGGCTCCCCCGATACCACCCGCTCGCACTTCGATGCGCAGGACTACATGGAATCCGGAACACCTGGGGTGAAAAGTACCGAGGATGGCTGGCTGAATCGCGTGTTGCAATGCGAACACCCGAGTAAAGACGATGCTTTTGCTGCGGTCGCACTAGGCACTTCGCTGCCGCGCATTCTCTCCGGCAAGGCTCCCGCGGTGGCGGTAAGCAACCTGAACGCGTTCGGCATCGCGGGAGGGAATCCTGCGGCGGCGCCCGTCAGCAACACATTTGAAGCGATGTATGACCAGTCGGTCGATGCCGTACTGCATGGCACAGGCCGCGAGACTTTCGATGCGGTGAAGATGCTGAAGTCTGCCGATCCCGCCCGCTACACGCCGGCCGCCGGTGCCGACTATCCCAAGGGGCGTTTCGGCGAGGCGCTGCGGCAGACCGCGCAGTTGATCAAGTCCAACGTCGGGGTGCAGATCGCGTTCACCGATATCGGCGGCTGGGACCATCATGTAAACGAAGGCGCCGCCGAAGGACAACTGGCCAACGTGCTGCGCGAGTTCTCGCAGTCAATCTCCGCGTTCTGGATCGATCTCGGACCGCTGGCGGAAGATACCGTGATTATCACAATGTCGGAGTTCGGGCGTACTGCGCGCGAGAACGGGAATCGCGGTACTGATCACGGCCACGCCAATGTCATGTTTGTCCTCGGCGGGCCCGTCCGCGGCGGTCGCGTCTATGGTCGCTGGCCGGGTCTCGATCCTGCGCAGCTCAACGAGGGCCGCGACCTGGCGCTGACAACGGACTTCCGCCGCGTCTTGGGCGAGGCCGTGGCGCAGCATTTGGGCAACGTGAACCTGAATACGGTGTTTCCCGGATTCGACAACTCGCCAACAAATTTCCTGCGGTATCTGGGGTGAGACTTAGCGCAGATATTAGCGGACCGGCAGGTCGTTCTGGCAGCCGTCACTGACTTTAACCAGCGACGTCGCACTCAACTGGCGTTTTCGGACGGCCTTTCCGCTTTCTTGCGGTTTCGCAGCGCCTTCATCGGGCGAGGCTCCGGCAGGATCCACATGACCGGTCACCTTCACCGTGTGACCGACGGAGGAAGCCAGATCAAGGCCGTCGCTGCTCACCTCCCACACTCCGCCTTCCTCGGATAGCAGCTTAAACTTCACGTTCCCTTCATCGTCTCGCTGCAGGCATCCGGTGATCGTGTTCGAACTGTCGTTCGGGGAGAGGTCTTTCTGCAAGGCTACCGCTTGTGCACCTGCCATGCTTGCCAGCAGAGTCAGGGTAACGAAGAGAATTGCAGTTTTCCCATACATGGAATACTCACCTTCGCTATTGCGGCGGAGCACTTCCACCGGGCGCAGGCACTGGCATTCCCGTGGTATCCGGATACGGCGAGCCGTCGGCGGGCTTTTGCCTGTCTTGCGGACGTGGATCGCGCTGGTCTGAGGGTGGAGGTGGCGCGTTCTCCATTTGCTCGCCTGGCCGCAAGAGAGTTGGGCCATTGGCCGCTTTCGGCGGCTTCTTCTCTGCCAGTTCCGATTGCTTTGACTCGAGATTCACTTCCCTCTCGGTGCGTATGATCTTTTGGCCGTCCACGGTCATGATCTCCAGACGCGCCACCTCGTTTCCCTTGAAGCGTACGAAGTCAACTTCTTCCGGCGGAGTGCCATAGATCCATTCCTCGTAATCCTGGCCCTTATCGTCCTTGTCGCGGACCTTCTGCGGCGCACGGCCCTTGGCGTACACCACCATTTCCTTATCCATACCAACCAGGACCTGGTGGTTCTTGATCGCCTCCTGCACCTGCGGCGGAAGCGTCTTTTGGTAGGCCTCGGCGTTAGTCAGCGCCTTGAAGTCGAATACGGGCGCGAGCATCGCCCGTACCTGGTCGCCGGACATCTCAGGCACATACTTCTCGAACTGCAACTTGACTACTGAACCGTGTGCATCGAGGCTCTGCTGAGGAGTGCCGGGCAGGCTCTGGCCCTGTCCGCTGGCGCCAACGATCTGGATGTGCTGATACCACTTGCCGCTCTTCTTGGGGCCGCCGTTGATCTCGAAGACGATTTCTTTCTCGCGGACATCGACGTTGGTGATGACACAGCGATCCCCAGGTTTGGCCGCGGGGCCATTCTCCGCCACCATTTGCGCAACTGACATTTCGCTGGGACTAATCACGCCGTTCTTAATCTTCAGACCGTCTTTGCCCTGCGGGAACAGCACCCGAGAGAAGACGCGCTCCGACTGAAGGCTGCGCATGATCGCCAGGCGGGTCTGTGAGCTGATCTTTGGGGCGTCAGGATCAACGATGGGTGGCGTCGCAGGTTGAGCAGTCTTCTGCTGGGTCTTGGTATCGCTCGCCACAAGAGAAGCGGCGCACAAGGGTAGCATCAGCAGCAGCGCTGGAAAGCCGAACAAGGTGAAACGACCGCGAGCCATTGAGGATACCCGTTTCCAAGATTATAAGCCCGCTCATCAATTCTGAAGGCTGCGGGCTCGCTAATTTTGGATGCTGCCCATACTGTCCAGGTGTTCAGGTTGAGGTCTTGAGTTTGTCAAAGGTTCGCTCAACCGCACCACCGGCCATTTCCAGATGACGAGAAGGCCTACGATAACTGCCGCCGTAGCCGGAGTACTCGCTTCCAGGCCGTAGCTGCCACCAGTCATCCAAAGCGGGCCTTGCGCGGTGGTACGCGCGATGGTGTTGAAGAAGCGCAGGCCGCTGACCGGCAATCCCAGGAACAGACCGTTACTGGCGTTCCACGCAAAATGCAGTCCCCATGGCAGCCATAACGCGCGGGTGCGAAGATATGCCATCGCCAGCAGCACGCCGATCAGCACAGTGTTCAACAGGCCCAGCCGGCTTGCTCCTGGATTGGCCAGGTGCACTGCGCCGAACAGAAACGAGAACACCACGATGGCGCCCAGGGGCCCGATCGCCTCCTCCAGGCGTTGAAAAGGGTAGCCGCGAAACATCAGCTCTTCGCCCAGCGCGCCGGTTATGAGAACGAGCAGTACGAGCACGGTGCGGCCCGCCGAGCCAGAGGAGACAGAAATATCCAATGTGGCATTGGACCAGATCGCCAGAGGAAGCACCGCCAGGACCGTCAATACGAGACCCAGCAGACAGCCTGCCGCAAGCTGACGTTTCCACCCTGGCTTGAGCGGAAAGCCCATGGCCGCAGGACGATGCTCCTCTACCTGGTCGGCGACAGTGAGCATCCAGAGATAAATCACAAAGAGCGCGAGCGCGAGCAGCGGGCGGAAGATGGCCTCGAAGCGAAGCATACTGTATCCGGCAACCATCCCCGAGCAATAGGCTAAAACCACAAATGCGATGAGCGAGAATGCCGACGAGAGAAGGAAGCTCCATATCGGCAGCATGCGTCCGCTCCCAGTGGTGAACATGGTTGAGCTTCAGCGGAACCGTGTTTCGCGGCCCGAACAAAACCGCAGTCCTTCGCGTGCCACGTGGAACTCCAATGGCTGTCCGCCGTGCCGGCGGATTGCCTCCTGCACCCGCTCCCGGCTGCCTTCTTCAACCAGGACAATTACGCAACCGCCTCCGCCGGCGCCACAGACTTTTGCCGCGCGGCCGCCGTGCTTGCGGGCAACGGCAATCAGCGAGTCGATCAGCGGCGTTGTGATCCCCGGAGCGTTACTGCGCCGCACCTTCCATTCCTTGCGCAACAGACGCGCCACATCGTCCCATGCGCCCTCCTTCAAAGCGCACTGCATCTGCTGCGCAATTTGCGAAATCTGCTCGAAATTTCGAATCACCTTTCTGTCGCCGTTGATGTGCTGCTTGAACACCTCCCAGTTGTTGATGCCCGACCGGCGCGGCGCTCCGGTGTAAAACAGAACAAAGCGGCGCGTCACTTCGTCGGCGGAGATCGCAATGGATTCGCGGCGCAGGCCCCCCGGCGAAAGATGAATGGCGTTCAATCCGCCATAGATCGCAGGATAGTAGTCCTGGCAGCCGGTGGGAACTTTGATGAGCTGGGCTTCTACGTTCTGCGCGATCACGCGAATTTGCTCGAGATCGAGTGACTGTCCACTGAAGCGAGCCAGCACCGCACTGGTGGCAATCATGAGCGCCGAAGAGCCGGAAATACCGGCGCCTGCCGGAGACTCCGAATGAGTCTCGAGCATGAAGCCGCTCTTTGGCCGGAAAAAGCGGATAAGGTACGCCGCGAGCGCATGGCGGTACCGCTTGCCGCGCATGAGGTCGTCCAGGGAAGCGAAACGCTCGACACCGCCGGTATCGTGCGACCTCAGCAAGATCTCGCGGCCACGCTGCGGAGTGAGTTTGCATGTGGTCAGGATCGACAGCGCCATGTTGACGGTGACTGCTCCGGGATGGAACAGGTACAGCGGCCAGAGGTCGTAGGTACCCCCGGCCAGATCGGCGCGGCACGGCGCCTGCGCGAAAAGTTCGCTGTCATTTAACCCCGGTGAAAGAACGGGCTTCGCGGAGGTCATTGACCCACCCCTGAGCTCAATTCCCGGCCAGCGGCCAGCACTTCACCGACGACCTCGTCGAGATCGGCAGGCGTGGCGCGATGGTTCACGACACAGACCCTCAGGGCAAACTGATCATTGATTGTGGCGTTCGACAGAAACACTCGTCCTTTCCGAACCACCCGCCGAAGGATTTGCTGGTTCAGCTCGTCAAGCGGTTCATTCTTTCTGGGCCTGCCGCTCGGCACGTAGCGGAAGCAGACCGCGCTTAGCGGCACAGGTGCCAGGCGCTCCAGTTCCGGCTCCGCATCGAGGCGCCCGGCGAAATGGGCAGCGCAGTCGATGTCATTACGAACAGCGTCCCGGAATTCTTGCAGTCCGTGATAGCGCAGCGAAAACCAGAGCTTCAGTGCACGAAAGCGGCGCGAGAGCTCGATGCTCTCTTCGAAGAAGGCGAAATTCTCCACCGGGTTATCGAAATACGACTTGGTATAGTCGCCCGAATGCGAGAACGCCCGCTGCGCATCCGCCATATCACGATACAGCAAGCATCCGCAATCAATGGGCTGGTAAAGCCACTTATGGGGATCGAGGGAGATGGAGTCGGCTCGGCTGAGGCCGATGAACTTGCCGGGTTCGGCGATGGCTGCCAGCGCTCCATAGGCGCCATCAATGTGGAACCACGCACCTTGCTCCTTCGCGACAGACGCCAGTTCTTCAAGAGGATCGATGCTGCCGGTGTTCACTGTACCCGCTGAGCCGACTACCGCGATGGGCGTGATACCGGCCGCGGCGTCGCGCGCGATTGCATCGCGAAGCACATCGGTACGAATGCGGAACTGCTCATCGCACGGAATCAGCCGCAGATGATCACGGCCTATGCCGAGCAGTGCAATGGCCTTGCCGATCGACATGTGAATCTCAGTGGAGGCATAGACGGCGCCTCGCCTGGTGATGCCCGCTTCGTTGGCGGGCAGCTTCGCTTCGCGAGCCATCGCCAGTCCCATGAGATTAGCCAGCGAACCGCCGCCACAGAGATTGCCGGCGAAGTCGGTACAGCCGATCATCTCTGCCAGCCAGCCAACGACCAGGCGTTCGATGGTTATGGCCGAGGGTGACGAGCGCCAGCCGGTGACGTTCTGGTTAAGCACGCTAGCCAGCATGTCAGCGGATGCGGCAACCGGCTCGCCCGAGCCGAGCACATATCCGAAGAAGCGCGGCCCGCACGGGCGCACCAGCTCGATGACCTTCGTAAGGTCGTTGAGGGCAGCCATCCCCATTCCTTGTTCCGGAGCCGGGCTGGAGAAAATCGCCTGCACCTCCCCTCCAGAAAGACTCGGGAAGCTCGGCATCGCACTGACGGCGCTGAGATATTCCAGCGCGATCTGCGTCACGCGTTGGTAAAGATCGCTGTACTTTGCGTTGGAGAGCGACAGTGGGTTCATGCGCGATGTCCGCGCGAACGACGGCGGGACAACTATTGTATCGCGACCTGGCGCTCACAGCTCGTGATAACTGATCAGTTCCACGCCACGTTCGCGCAGGGCATGTTTCGCTTCGGGCGAGGTCAGCACCTGGAGCTCGTGCTCGCGGGAGGCGCGCAAGCGCGTGCGAATCTGGTCGAGGCCGGCATCGTTGTAACCGGGATGACAAACAAATTCCCAGGTGCCTTCTGGGATTGCTGCCGCAATCCCCGTAAAAAGCTCAAGGCTGAGCAGGCCGGTTGCCAGCACCCCGAAGGAACCGTCAGGTGTACGCAAACGGTGCGCCGCCACTTCTCGCCGGAACTGAGCGGCGAAGTTGCGTAGCACGCTCATTTGGGCAAAGCGCTTCCAGAGCTTGGAGTTTCCAAGTATGCGGCCAAGTGGCAACGGGAAGATCCGCCCGAACGGATTGCGCACTGCCGGCACACCATACGCCTTCGCCGCCCGCAGCAGCGGCCGCAGCACGGCAGGAAACATGTGTGCATGTTTGTGCGAGTCGAAATGCGAAAGGGCGAGGCCGGCCTGCCGAATGCGCTGCATTTGCGCGGTTGCTTCGGCTTCGATCTGGTCGGGATTCAGCTTGCCGCGAAGCGCAGCCAGCGCGAAGCCGTTGAGCTGGTCCCTGAAACGTAGTGCTCCGTTGCGGCGCTCCAGCAAAGTCGGAATTCGCTCTGGCGGCGAGAGTGGCTCCCCATCGAGCAACACCACGTGGCACCCGATGCTTAAGCGGCCCGGGCGCTCAGGCAGAGTTCGCACGAGCTCGATCGCGCTGTCGAAGGCGCATGAGTTCGCCATCAGGGTAGTCGAGGTGACGATCCCCCGATCATGCGCTTCGATGATCGCCCGATTCACACCGGACGTCATGCCAAAGTCATCGGC
>Ga0306920_100001394_pt1 | contig 29941 bp, 19 predicted proteins | sample flu12Cox44000170_FD_204666 | JGI IMG/M metagenome (GOLD analysis project Ga0306920, IMG submission 204666) | Lab enrichment of tropical soil microbial communities from Luquillo Experimental Forest, Puerto Rico - flux4day.12C.oxic.44.000.170 (v2)... | ecosystem: Environmental > Terrestrial >... | reverse complement strand
CAGCTTTCTTGCGAGCGCGGCCGGATCGGCGCTGGATCTCCTGGGCAGCGATCTCGGCCGCGATCGCAGCTTCCTGCAGGCGCAGGGCGGCGCGCAGCTCAAGCTGACCGACGCCGCCCCCAAAAATGCGGTGTTCACGCTGCCGCCCGGCACCATCATCGAGACACTGCCGCCTGCCCCCGGGGGCGACCCGATCCGCTTCCGGCTTCTAAGCAAAGCCATGCTCGTCAAGCACGATCCGCCCGACGGGTCGGAGCAGATACTGGTCGCCGTTGCTGCCATCGTCGCGGGCCCAGCCGGTAACATCGCAGCCAAGACGCTCAACCGGCTCAACGCCACTTTCGCCGCCCGCTATCTCAACATCGACCCCAGCTTTGTTGCGGTCAGCAATCCCCAGCCCATGAGCGGAGGCGAGCAATACGAGGACGACACGTCCTATCGGCGCAAGCTGTTTGCTCTGCCGCGCAGCCTGTGGACGACCGATGCTGTGCGCGAGACCATCCTGGCGTTGGACGGCGTCCGCGATGCGCTCGTGTACGATCCCTACGGCGGGCTGGACAAGGCGACGCCGCCGTTCGGTGGCTTCTGCTTCTCCGACGACAGCTTCCAGGCACCGCGCGAGCTGTGCAACCCGTACTTCTTCTCCATAACGGTGGCGCCCAATCCCGGCGTGCTGTGGGAGAGCAGCGGCGACATCATCGGACTGAAGGACGAGGTGCTCGCCGCAATCGAGCCGATCCGGCCGATCTCTATTTTTCCCACGCTGGCCATCGCCGACACGGTGCAGGTGGCGTTTCGCGCCCAACTGACCCTTGCGGCGGGCGTTGACGCGGGCAGCATCCTTGCCGCTGTTGCCGCCAATGTCCGCGCTTACGTGGATTCGTTGCAGCTGGGGAACGCTGTTCTCTATGCGCAGGTCATGCGCATTCTCACGCAATTGCCCGGCGTGCTTAACGTGCAGGAGTTGCGCCTGCGTCGTTGTCCGCCACGTTTCGGTGAGATCGTCTGCGGCACACCCGCAATATTCGGCAACGATATCGACATCGGGGCGATCGAAGCTCCGTGCGGTGGCGATCTCGAGCTCGCGCCGCGTGAGGTCGCGGTCTTTGCTGCGGATTCACCGCTCATGGAGATCAGCCTGGCATGAGCGCTCCGGCAACCATAGCGGATCCTCTTGCATCGGCGCTCGGCTTTGTCACGCAGCCTTACGCGCAGGGAGCCGCGACACAGGCTGTAGCGATCGGACCCGCCATCGCTGGCGTTTCGGCCGTGCCCGCCTACAGCTTCGCCGTGTTCCAGGCGCGTTACGGCGTGCAGAGCGGGGACATCGCGGTGTCCTACCTGCTGACGCTGCTCGCCGCTGTCGGTGAGGAGCCGAGCACGCTCACGCTGACGTATATCAACAACCTCGGAACCGGCACCGCGCAAGTCATGATCCCGGCCGGCTCCCTGCCGGGCGCATCGTTTGTCATACCGATTGCTGCCGGCGGCGGGATCGCGACCTTGCAATCACTGCGGGAAGCCCCGGCGCCTGGGCCCGGCGCCCCGGCTGGCCCCGACAAATGGCAAATCACGGCGCTATTGGGCAACTTCTCGAAACTGCTGGCGCTGCTGCTGGCCGAACGTCAGAGCCTGACCGCGCAGGCGCGTGACGTGCTTGACCAAAGCCGGCTGCTGACAAGCCGCGGCGCAAGCCTTGATCTCATCGGCGAAGCTCTGGCGGTCCCGCGCCTGCTGCCCGCATCCTATCGCCTCGATCTCGATCCTGGCGTGATTGCGCTGTATCACCTGGACGATGTGGTCGGGCCGGTGGTCGACGCGACCGGCGAGCATCCCGGCAGCAGTCACGGCGCCACGCGCGGTGCAGCCGGCAAGATAGGCGGAGCCGCGCAGATCGGCGCAACCGGCGGGATCACCATCCCGAGTGCGCCGGAATTCGCCATCGCCGAAGGCGCGAGCTTCACAGTCGAGATGTTCGCGCAGGTAAGCAGCCTGGCAAGCGGCACGAAGTCGGTACTCGCGGCGAAGCGAGCAAACATCGCGAGAAACGACAGTGCTGGCTGGGCGCTGACCGTCGAAGGCGTGGACGGGACCAAAGCGAACGTGCGCTTCAGTCTCACCGACCGGGCCGGCGTGCTGGTCGAGGCGGTGACGCCGCAGCCAGTGGCGCTGAGCGGCTGGTTTCATGTCGCGGGCGTGCTCGATGCAGCAGGACATCACGCCTTGCTTTATCTCAACGGCGCGGTCGCGGGCTCGGCGAATGTTGGCAGCCTGCAGGCGATTGCGAACTTTGCCGATATCGGTCTGGGCGCCGATCGCACGGGCACCGCCGCCATGGTCGGCTCCCTTGACGAGGTCCGCTTCTCCAGCAGCGCTCGCAACAACTTCGCAGCAGTGCTCGGTGGTCAGGCCTACGCTCCCGACGCGACCACCATCGCGCTTTATCACCTCGACGAGAACGACGACTGGATCGATGAAGACCGCGGAGTGCACTATGCGCTCAATCACGGTGCCGTGCGCGGCGCCGCAGGCCGTTTCGGAGCAGCCGTCCGCTTCTCCGGAGATCGGCTGCCCGAGGCTCTGTGTCCGAGCGAGATCGAGTTCCAGCGCCGCTTGAAGAGCGGAAGCTGGGATCGCAGCGCCGGTGGTGCAGTCGTAAAAGTCGGGCCCTATGCGCGATTTGGCTACCGCCAGGGCGCCATCGCACTGCCCGGCCTTGCCGCGACACCTCTGCAGCCTGTGATGGTCAACGATGACCCGAGCGTGGCCGCACGCAGCCGCGGGATGATGACGACGGCGTGCTATGGTTTCGTTCCCGCCGATCTCTCGCAAACCATTGCGCAGCTCAAGCAAGCCGGACGCACCACGCAGGAAGCAATCGATTTTTTCGGGGACTGGCACGGCGAGCCGGAGAGCTTCTTTACTCAGCAGTACCAGGCCAACAGCATCACGGCGCCGCATCAATCCTGCCTGCCGGTGCCGGGAACGCCGACCTCTATCGAAATTCCTGGCTCGCCGGAGTTCGCCCTGGACGTTGCGACAAGCTTCACCATCGAAGCGATCATCAAGCCCGATCCGACGCTGGACAATTATCCGCGCGCGATTGCAGCCTCCCGCTCATCCGCATTGCGCGAAGGAGAGCCAAACGCCGACGAGGCGGGCTGGGCGCTGAGCCTCGATCGCTACGGCTACATCCCCAACAACCTGCGCTGGACGCTCGGTGACGCAGCCGGGCACGTGGTGACGGTCACCGCCGGCCTCGATCTCGGCGACGGCTCCTTCCATCATGTTGCCGGCGTTCTGGATCGCGATGCCGGCACTGCATTGCTGTTCGTCGATGGTGTCGAGACCGGCAAGGCGGCGATCGGGGCGCTCGGGATTGCGACCGGACCGCAAGCCATCGTCCTGGGGAACGACCCCGGCTTCGATGCTCCCTACAGCGGGATCATTGACGAGGTGCGCATCTCGCGTGTCGCACGGCGCAGCTTTCACCCGGTGCTCGGCGAAAGCGACGCGCGCTACCGCCGGCGCCTCGCGTTGTTTGAGCGATACCGGATTCCTTGCTCGGAAACGCTGGGCCGCGCAGTCGCGATCATCTCGCAGCCGACGAACGCCTCGGCAGACGAAGGAACGAAGCTGCTGCTGAGCGACGGCCCGGTGCCCGAAGGACAGCTGACCCTTCAGGAGCTCGACAGCACGCGCTTCTGCGCAACGCGGCAATTTCGCGCCATGCCGGCCAGGTTGGAACTGGGCCAGAGCATCGACAGCAGTGCAAAAATGCCGGCCGACGAGGCGGATGCGACCGGCGCCTATGATTTTCATGCCGAAGCCCTGCTGCGGCAGGACGATCTGGCGGGCGTGACCTTTGCGGACGAATCCTGTCGCTGGATGATTCTATCCGCGGCGCTTGGACTAGCCGCCCTCGCAGCGCGCGTGCACGCGATCGCTCCGGCGGCGCAGATCGCCGTGCAGAAAGCGTTGGACGCGACCGCTTCGAAGCTGCATGCCGAAGGCCGCTCGCTCGACGTCGCCCTGGCCAACGCGCCTGCCGGTCTTGATCTCGGGTCGCTGGGGGCGCTCGCGCACGAGATCGGCGTGCCCTACGTCGCGCTCGATCCTGCGGGAGCCTTTCTTCGATTGAGCTTTGCGGGCGCGCTGGCACTCGACATTGCCGCGCCCGCTACGGTGGCGTCCGGGGCCGTCGTTCAGGTCAGCGTGCGGCGACCGACCGTCGCCCGGCCAACCGGCCTGACCTGGCGCCTGCTGCGCTGTGGCGCCGGCGACGGAACGCTCGCGCCCGATCCAGCTAGTCCCGGCGGACAACGGTTCACGGCAACGGCAGCAGGCCAAGTCACCATCACTGCGCAGTATGCGCTGGCGGGCGGCGCTTACCTCGCCGGAGCGACGACGCTGACGATTGCACCGGATGCGCTTGCCGGCTGCGCCGCCATGGCGGCCGACGGGCGGGAGGGCGTTACCGAGACCGAAGCCGCAGGCGAGCCGGACAGCGATTTTCGCGAGGCCTATCTGGTCCGCGCCAGCGACCCGCGGCTCGATTACGCCACAGAGAACGCGCGCCGCATGCAGCTGCCGCTCGAGCAGGCGCTGCTGCGGCTGGCGGGCCTTGCCGCCGCCGAACCGGGTGCGCCGCGCGTGACCGTGCTCGCGGCTTATGATTCTACGGCGTCCACGCTGCAGGCTGTCGGGCGCGGGCTGGTGGTCGCACCTTCCGACAACAGAATGACCGCAGCGCGCCTTGGTGCGCTCGTCTACCGCTCCGGCTTCGCCTACATCGCTACCCGGCATTACCCCCCTGCGATTTACGCATCGGTGGCGACGGGGAACCGCTTCGAGATCGTTCGCTCGCCCATTACCCGGCTCTGGCCCAACGCCCGCATCAGCGGCCGCGGGCAATTCATGGCAACGGAATTCGCGGCGGCAGGAGCGCCCGAGGCGGGCTTCACCACGGCCATGCTGCAGGCGTACACGGCGGCCGGCGTGACCTTCGCATCCGGCATCAGCAACCAGGTCCAGGCATCCCTTGCCGGCGCGCTGACCGCCCTCGCCTCCGCGCTGGCGGCGAGCGCTGTAACCGGCAGCATTCAGATCATCGCCGGCTACAATCCGGCAGCGTCCGACCTCACCAAGGTTGGGCGCGGCGTGCTGATGCGACATCCTGCCGTGAGCGCCGACCGGTTGGCGGGCTACGCGCTGCAGGCGGGGTTTGCATTCGTAAACTATCGCACAGCAGCGCCCGGAGGTCCCGCCGTCTATGCCGCCGTATACGCCTCAGGCGGCGCTCCCCTCAACATCTTCACCGACGACGACATCATCCTCGATGCGCTGACCGAGCTCAGCGTGCGGCCCGAGCTGCAGCTCGCCGGCTCGTTCGACTGGTGCGTGCTGCCGTGCTGCGGCGCGGCTGCCACCCTTACCACCTCGTTGCCCGACCCCGCAGCCTCCTCGACCTACGTGCGCAAGATCCTGCGCGCCACCAGCGGCGGCACGATCACCATTGATGCGAGCTTCTCGCTCAATGACAAGGCCGAGCCTTACCAGTGCATCCTCGCGCCGGGCACGACCGGCAATGGCGCCGAGCCGCGCCTCACCAAAGACCAGTATGACGACCTGCTCAACTTTTTTGACGCCTGTCATCCCGTCGGCGTCGAGATCGTCACGCGCGGGATTCGCCGCTTCGTGCATGGATTTCGCCGCCCGCCGGATTGGGACCAGATCCCGACCCGCGGGACCTACCCCCGGTATCGGACCGGAAGATAGCGGGAGCGGCGTACAGCGAAGGGAGACCTCACATGGCGTTGGCCTTCAACAAGATCACGAACACCGCGATCCTTTCGAAGAACAATCTGCCGGATCTCATCGCAGCCATTGGTGCGGGACAAACCTTCACTATCACCGCTGCCGCGCCCACCGGCTATACGCGCCAATTCCAGCACCAGGACTGGATCGATTTCGTCGATCCCGTGCAGGCCGGCGGCAATAACGGGTTCAACAATCGCTTTCACGCGCTCGAAAGCGAATTTGATCTCATATCGGCCGCCATCTCGTCGGCCGACAATGCGATCTCGGGTCTGCAGACCGCGCCGCTTGCTCTCGGCATCACCATTGTCGTCGGCATCGCCAACGGCGCGACCATTCCGGCGCCCGCGGGCTTCGATCCGCAGAAGGAGACCAAATATTTCGCGTTTGTGAAGACCTATCAGGTCGATCTGGCCCAGCGAGGCGGAAGCCTTTCCACTATCGGGTTCCAGGTCGCGGCCAGCGATTCCGGCGTCGTCACTGTGAACGCGATCAACGGAAACCCCGGACAGGCGGTGATCGCCACCGGCGTGGCCATCGCAAAACGAGGAGGCTGGTAACATGATGATCGTCTACGACCGCAACACCGGAAAGATCGTCGGTCACTGCTCCCGGGTGTTCGACAGCGGACAGTGGCGCGATGCGACCATTGCCGAGCTCTATCCCAATCGGGATGTCTCCAACCTCGCATCGGCGCATTTTCCGGATGACGCCCGCTATCTGATGCATGGCCCGGACAGCTGGCGCCTGCGAAAGGACGAGAACGGCGCGGTGGTCGGCATCGAGCGGCTGCCGGCGCTGCACCTGAGTTGCGACGCGAAGGACAGCGACGGCGACGACGTTCCCGATATCCCGGCCGACGGCGCATCGGTCGCCCATGTCTCAGCGCGCACCAGCGACGGGGCGGACGTCGACATCACCTTTCGCACCACGCGCGGGGCGCTGAGCCAGCGCACGGTGAAAAGCTCGGGCGGCAACGCCGCGGTCGAGCTTCGCTCCGCCACCGAGACCGTGAGTGCGACCGTGACCGCCTCTGCTCCCGGCTACCGGACGGGCCGCCTGCATCTGGAATTCACGCCGGTTGCCACTGGGTCGGGCGATCGCAAAGAGCGCGCTCGTGCGCCTCGATGAATGGACAAGGTCGGGATGGACCGGAAGCCAGCCGGAGAATTCACCTTCCCGATCAAGCTGCGCTGCGCACTGGCGACCGACCTCACCACTGGGCCGGAACTGGAGGCCGCGCTAGCCCGGGCCTTGGGTCGTGCCTTCGCACGGGCGCGCTCAGCGTTTCCTGATGCGTGCTTCACTGAGGGTGGCGTGGCCTTGCAGCCGCCCTACCTGGCCCGCGGAAATCTCTCCGGCTCCGACGCTGCTGCCGTGTTGTCGCGCGTACAGCACGCCATCGAGACGGCGGCGCTCGCACAATCGCTTCTGAAGCTGTCCATTGGTTCGGCCGAAGGCGCGGATGCAACGCCGTCTTCCTTCCGAAACGTTACCGAACCATTTCGCCCTGAGCGGTTCGATCGGCAAACTGGTACATATAAAGTGCCTTCCTACGATGACGGTGGGCAAACGACGGGCTTGCCTGTAGTCAGCGGGGCGCAGGCTCAACTGGACGCGCAGTGGGAAAGCACCCTCAATACCTGGGAAGAGCAGTCGAAGACGCTTCTCTCGTTTGAGGAACGCGCTGCCGCTCGGCGGGTCTATATCCTTCTGGAGCAGATAAGTCCGTCAGACTTCGCCGACGCGGATACGCTCGACAAGTTCATCGACAAGTGCATCAAGGATGGCTGCAACAGGAACGAGAAAGCCACGCTGGCGTGGTTCGCCGAAAACGACATGGATGCAATCCTCCTGTCCGAAGGCGCAGCGTTCCCCGATACCTGGGTTTGGAAGATTCAAACAAAATACGGCACTTCGGCCGATCGCAAAGCTGCAGAAAAGTTACCATCGGCGAGGAGCGACATACAGTGGCTTTCGGAGCACCTCTCCGACGACGTGTGGGAACACGGGCTGCCGCTCTCCTTGGACGAGGCCAGCAGAGTGAGCCTCGACAATCTGGAGAGGCTGGCTCTCAATTCAGAAGAAGCCAAGGCGCCGAAGAAGGAAACGATCATTACAAATTTCACGCGGGCGCTTTTACGACTCGCGCGAGCCAACGCGCATGTGATGCTCGTTCACTCGTATAAGAGAAGGCTCGACCATGTCATCGAGCGCATCCGTAAAGGTGATCTGATCATCGATGATGAGCAGTATGATATCATCGAGGGTAGAGCTGAGCTCTTTTACGCTCTACTCCATGGATTCGAGGATGCTGCCGAGCACGGCGACAATGTAAGCAAGCAGATCGCTGTGTTGCTCGTCTGGAATCCCAATAACTTCGATCGCCTTCATTTCAGGGGCTGGCCCCCCGAAGGCGTGCAGGCGCTCTGGAACGCGATCGGCAAAGCCGACGACCGCATCCAAGCCACGGAATTCATCTGGTGCATATGGCGTGCCGCAGTGTGGGCGAACGAGCGCGACTACTACGCCGATGCACGCCACGAGGTATTCGAAGCGATCCGGGAGCACCCCTATCAGGCGATTGGCAAGCTGGTGGCGTTCATCATTGCGGGTGAGGTTCCCGGCGTGAATATTGTCGCGGGCACGGTGCTGGTCATCGAGTTTGGCTTGGAGGTGATCGATATCATCGTTGACCTGACCACCGCCCTAACGGATGCCGGCACGGCGAATTCAGTGGTGCAGATGGAGCACGCTTCCGCGCAGCTCGCGCGGACGCTCGTCGGCAAGGCGGTAGAAGTCGCGCTCTGGGTCATCAATTGGGGGGTCGGCAAAGGGCTCAAGTCATTACAGAAATACATCAAAGTCGAAAAATTTCTCAAGGCCAATGGGGATAATGCGGAGACGCGCGAGGCTCTGCGTCTGGCCAAGGGAGACGCCGAGCAAGCCGAGAAGATCCTCACCAGAAAACGAGAGTACGAGAGTCAGCAGCGGGCGCTGGAGCAGGCCGAGCGGCAGCGGAAGGCTGCGGAAGCCGAGCGCCAGAGGATAGTCGAGGAAAAGCAAAGGCAGGAAGCTGAAGCGGCTGCCAGGAAGCAGCAGGAGCAGGAAGGAGAAGGAGCCGAGACCCAGGAAGAGGTCGAGCCCGGAGAAACAGAAGGAGCTGCTGCCAAGACCAGGCGCACTGTCGCCCAGATTGCACGAGATCTCAAGAGCAGAGGAATCACGCAGGATGATATGCGCAGCTTCCGCGGCCGGGCGAAGCGCCTGAGCGCGCCAATCGCCGAGCTGGTGGAACAGTTGCTCGATCACTTCTCAGCCGCAGAAGTGAAGGAACTCGGCCAGTTCTTCCGCAAGAACAGTATCGCGCTCACTGAGGAATTTGTGAAAGAGCTCATCAAAGCGGTGCCGAGAGGAAAGATAGGTGAGTTTGTCAAGCACTTGGAAATCCTCCAGGTACATGATGAAGCCTCTATGTCTTCAGGTTTGCAGGCAGAAGAGCCCACCCTCACGAAGACAACAACCGTCTACCCAGGCAGGCCACCCAAAATCAGTGAAATCGTCGAGACCCCGGGCAGCAAAATACTGCGCGCAAATCTCATAAAACGCTACGGCGAGCAACCGCCCGAAGGGTATGCAGCACACCATATCATCCCTGAGCGAGAATTCGCCGAGGGCCTGGACTGGATGCGCAGGCGATTCGGAAAAAACATCAATGACGCCGACAACGGTGTATTCCTTGCGGCTGTGGGAAGCGCAGCGCCTAAAAAAGCACCCACTCCAAATCCCGACCTCACCGTGCTGCACCAATCGTATATACATGCCGGACCATCGAAGGAGTACGCCTACACACTAACTCGGCGACTGAGCGGCTTGCACGGTAATGAATTCATTGCGGAACTGAGAAACATCGCAAAAGAGATGAGCAATGGAAAGTTCAAGATCGATGAGATTCCGTACGGCTGGAAGGAGAAGTGGCAACCCGGCATGACAGCGCCTATCGAGCCGGGCTTCGAGCCGGGCTGGATTGAGGAGGAGTAACATGGGCGAGCGTTGTCACTGTCAACGCGCTCATTAGACATGGCAGGCTCTCATGGAAAGTCGTCTCATCAGATGGCCAGGCGACAGTGCTTCTGCATTGCGCGGCTCTTCGCCTGCCGTTCCGATGAGCAAAGCCGATGAACGAACCTGAGTTCCTCGCTGCATTTTTCGTAGTGCTGGGCGTGCTTTCGCTCATTGGCATCTTTGTGCGAAGAGCGCTGCTGAAGCCTTTGCGCGCTGCATTAGGCGATAGCTACCGGAAAGACAGAACCTACGCGGGAGTGTTCGAGGCCATTGCCCTTGACGAGGACGAGCTCTTTTTTGTGTGGAAAAACCCCGACGGTCTGCACGTTATCACTGCTCAAGAAGTTGTCGAGATCAGTTGCGAGGATCTTGAAAAACCTGTGCCCCATTCGAAACTTACAATTCTGACGGACCAGGAGGGTCCTGCAAGCGAGCTGACCCTTTATTCCTTCTTCAGGCAGGACAAGTTGAAGGCGATTGCCGCGCGCTTGAAAGCGATGCGAGACAAAGCCAAAACCGATGGCGCCATGGCGCATGCTGCTCCGGAGGCTTGTGTTGCCGAGCCCAAAGCTCTTACGGAAAATGAGCAGCTAACGAGGGCGATTGAACGCCTGACAGTGGCCGTAACCCGATTGACCGCCCTCATGGGACACGCCGCTCCCGCCGGAAAGCGCAGAGCGATCCGCAGAAAATAAGCCAACGCGCATCTCCCTCCGGAGAAACCTGGCTTTCCCTCAAGCCGGATTCTCCAGGCTGAACGTCTCCGACTGGTCGTCGTAGGCAAACGCCTCCGCAAAGCGCGCCCAGCCGATCACCGCGCGCAGCGTCTGTTCCGCCGTCTCCGCATCCATATGGTCCTCGAGCTCGTCGAAGAAGCGACTCTTCGGGGCGGCGTGGCTCGCGCGCTCCTGCAGCACGCGCCGGATGTGGGCGGCGAGCGGCACGTGCGTGAGCAGCGCGCGCTGAAAGATCTGCTTGCGCTCGTCCATGCCCAGCTCGGCGAACTGCCGGCCAAGCTCGGTGAGCTTGATGTCGCCGCCCTCGATCTCCGCCAGGCCGAGGAGCTGCAGGCTCTCCGCGACCGGAAACAGGTCGTCCACCTCCATGTGCAGCGAGCTCGCGATGACGGGAAGATCGGCGCGCCCGTTGTAAGGCGGCCCCCCGACCGCCTCGATCAGGCCGGAGAGCAGGTTGGCCGAGACGCGCGGCAGCACCGCATCAAGCCCGATCGGGCGCAGCCGCGCGGGCGCCGCCGATGCCGCCGGGCGCGCGGTCATGGCCACATAAATGCGCTCCACCAGATCGCGGAACCTGGGATCGAGCCGGTTGCGCGGTTGTGGCAAGTCAACCCTGATCTCGTTGATGATGTGCCCGGGATTGGTCGAGAACACGAGGATGCGGTCGCACATCAGCACCGCCTCCTCGATATTGTGAGTCACCAGGATCACGCCCTTGATGGGAAGCTTGCCCTCTCCCCAAAGATCGAGAAAGTCGGTGCGCAGGGTCTCCGCCGTGAGCACATCGAGCGCCGAGAACGGCTCGTCCATGAGCAGGATGTTGGGATGCACCACGAGCGCGCGCGCAAAGCCGACACGCTGGCGCATGCCGCCCGAGAGCTCGCGCGGATAGGCGGACTCATAGCCGTCGAGGCCGATCAGGTCGATGGCGGCAAGCGCGCGCCTGCGGATCTCTGCGGGCGCGAGACCAAGCGCCTCGAGCCCGAGCTGGACGTTCTCCAGCACCGTCATCCAGGGAAAGAGCGCGAAGCTCTGGAACACCATGGCAATGCCGGGCGCAGGCGCAACCACCGGCTTGCCCAGATAGGTGATGGTGCCGGCGCTCGGCCGGGCAAGCCCGGCGATCAGGCGCAGCAACGTCGATTTGCCGGAGCCGGAGCGACCCAACAGCCCGACGATCTGGCGCTCGCTGAGGTCGAGGTTGAGGTCGTCGAGCACGAGAAGCTCGCTGCCGTCCGGCCGCGGAAAGGCCTGACGAACGGAGTGCACTTCCAGCAATGGCGCAGCCGCGTTCATGCAGTTCTCATCCCAGGCGGAAATTGCGCTCGGCGTACCAGTAGAGCGGCCGCCACAGCGACCGGTTGATGACCACGACGAACAGGCTCATGACCGCAATGCCGAGCACGATACGGTGGAAGTCGCCCGCGCGCGTCGCCACCGCAATGTAGGCGCCAAGCCCGTAGGCCTCCAGGTGCGTCTCGCCCCAGGAGGCGACCTCGGCGACGATGCTCGCATTCCACGAGCCGCCCGAGGCGGTGATGGCGCCGGTTACGTAATAGGGAAACACGGCGGGAAGCGCCGTGGTGCGCCACCACAGCCAACCGCGCACGCCGAGATTGGTGGCGCAGTCGCGCAGCTCCGCCGGAATAGCCGCCGCGCCCGCGATCACGTTGAAGAGGATGTACCACTGCGTGCCCAGGATCATCAGCGGGCTGAGCCATATGTCGGGGTCGAGGCGCAGCGCGACGATGCCGGAGACGACAATGGGGAACAGAAGGTTGGCCGGAAACGCCGCCAGGAACTGCGCGATCGGCTGCACGATACGGGTTGCGCGCGGCCGCGTGCCAACCCAGACGCCGACCGGCACCCAGATCGCGCTCGCAAGGACAATGAGAACGGCGATGCGTATGAGGGTCGCAAGTCCCATCGTGAAGGCTTCCTCGATATCGGCGCCGGACAGATCGGACAGCACGAAACGCCCAATCCGCCAGAGCACCGCGGCGATGAGCGTGAAGACCATGGCGGTCCAGATCAGGTCGCCGACGCGCCTTTGGCGCTCCGCGACGGCGACGGGAACGATCCCGGCTGAGGGCGCCGGCGGCACCTGGAAAGAGCGGCGCCAGAGCGCTGCTCCCGGCCGCATGAACATGGCGATAATGCCGGAGCGACGCAAAACGCTCAGCACCCAGGACCTCGGCGGCGGCACTCCGGCTTCCTGCTCGAAGCGGAAGCGATCCGCCCACGCGACAAGGGGACGAAACAGCACGAAGTCGTAAACTAGGATCACCACCAGCATGGTGCCGATGGCCCAGCCCACGGCGGCGAGATTCTTCTGCTCGATGGCGGCCGCGATGTAGGAGCCCATGCCGGGCAGCAGCACCGTCGTGTTGCCGACGCTGATCGCCTCCGATGCCACCACGAAGAACCAGCTCCCCGACATCGACAGCATCATGTTCCAGATCAGCTGCGGCATGGCGAACGGCGCCTCCAAGCGCCAGAAGCGCATCCATGGCGAGAGCCGAAAGACCTGGGCTGCTTCCACGAGCTCAGAGGGTACCGTGCGCAGCGACTGATAGAAGCTGAACGCCATGTTCCAGGCCTGGCTGGTGAAGATCGCGAAAATCGCGGCGAGCTCCGCGCCCAGCACCCGGCCCGGCGCCAGCGACATGAAGAAGACGATGGTGACGGAGACAAAGCCGAGGATGGGGACGGACTGCAGGATATCGAGGAGCGGCACCAGCACGAGCTCGGCGCGGGGGCTCTTGGCCGCCAGCGTGGCATAAGTGAAGGTGAAGAGAAGCGAGCAGCCGAGCGCAAGGAGCATGCGCAGCGTGGTGCGCGCGGCATATTGCGGCAGGCGCTCGGGCGCGAGCGAAAGCGGCTCTGCCTGCAGCTGCGATAAAGGCTCGAGCAGATTATTGCTTGCCTCGGCCAGGAACACCAGCAGGCCGAGGACGAGCAGGATGGCGAACGCATCCCAGCGCGTGAGCGACAGCGTCCATTCCTGGACGGAGATCGGCAGGATGCGGCGCATGGGTGCATTGAGTTAGCCGAGAGATGTGAAAAAGACACGAACAAATTGGCCGCGGCCGAGAAGGCATGCACAGCGCATGAGGCGGCAGGGGCGGGTTTTAAACCCGCCCCTACCGAAGGCGCGCACGGTGCGTGGGGATGATATGTTGCACTTCATCGATCTGAATTCGTGATCACGCAATGACCCGCGTCGCAATCGCCCACAAGGAATTCTGGTTTTGGATCGCAAGGCACCGCGCGCAGCTGCGGCTGTGCCTGCGCGTGACCACGTCGGCCTTGGCGGGGTTTGCGCTCGCGCAGCTGTTGCAGCTGCCGCTGCCGCTGTGGACGGTGCTCACGGCCGTGCTGCTCACCCAGATCAGCGTCGGCCGTTCGCTCAAGGCGACGATGGACTATCTCGCCAGCACGCTAGGCGGCGCGGTCTATGCCGGCACAATCGGCGCGCTGGTGCCTCACGACAACGAGATTGCGCTCCTTGCCGCGCTCGCGCTCGCGGTCGGGCCAGCCGCGCTGGTCGCCGCAACCAATCCGCGCTTCAGCGCCACCCCGGTCAGCGCGGTCATGGTATTCTTCGGACCCACCATCACGCATGCGGGCCCCATCGTGTCGGCCGTCGAGCGCGTGGCGGAGGTCGCGATCGGCGGCGTCGTAGGGCTCGTCGTCTCGCTCCTCATCCTGCCTGGGCGCGCGCAGGATCTCGTCATCGAGGCCGCCGGCCGCATGCTCACCATCATGGCAGGAGCCGTGCGTGAGTTGTTCGAGGGCTTCACCGCAAGCCTCGAGCAGACAACCATCCGCCGCATTCAGGACCACCTTGGCGAGACGCTGGCGCGGCTCAACACTCTCGCGCCAGAGGTGCGCCACGAGCAGATGGCGCGTTTCGGCGTCGCCGCGGAGCCGGGCCCGCTGCTGCGCACCTTGCTGCGCCTGCGCCATGACCTCGTCATGATCGGGCGCGCGGCGCTGGAGCCGTTTGCCGATCCCGTCAAGACGCGGCTCGCAAAGCCGATCAAGTGCGTTGCCGAGACCGCGGCCGATTACCTGCGCGCAAGCGGCGAAGCACTCACGGCGCGCCGACCGCCGCCGCTGCTTGGCGACGTTGACGCGGCGCTCGAGACTTTTACCACCGAGCTGGCGGCGATCCGTCGCGAGGGTCTCACCCGCGGCTGGAGCGACGACGCCGTCGAGCGCCTGTTCGCGCTCGGCTTTGCGCTCGAGCAGATGCACCAGCACTTGCGCGATCTTGTGCGTTGCGTGAACGACTTCTGCGGCGAGCAGGCGGAATGATTTGCGGAGCCATGTAGCCCGGGTTGAGCCCCCATAGGGCGAAACCCGGGTTTCGTTGCACTCAACCCGGGCTACGATTCCACCACGCACGGGGGCATGGCGCTTGCATTACAGGGCGCGCGGGCGATTCCGCATCCATCCCTGCCGAAGTAGGCCTGTCGGCCGAGGACCCGGACCAAGGGGTCAAAAAATGAGCGATCCCTGCCTCTCGGATAGGCAATTCCGCAGATCCAAACTGCACGGAGTGACCATGACCCCGATCGTCCGATCTGCCCTTGTTGCGCTGACTGCAGCCGCAACCCTCGGAGCTTCGCCCGAACCGGCCGGTGCTGCGGAAGCGACCAGGCTCAAGCTGGTGCTGAACTGGAAATACCAGGGCCCTCAGGGGCTCTTCTTCCTGGCCGAGGACCGTGGCTACTACAAAGCCGAGGGCATCGATCTCACCATCGACCAGGGCAGCGGCTCCGGCGCTGCCCCCGTCCTGGTCGCCAATGGCACCTACGACGCCGGCTTCGGCGACATCAATGCCCTGATCGAGCTTGCCGGCAAGAAGCCCGAGGATGCGCCGATCGCGGTCTACGTGATGTACAACCAGCCGCCCTTCACGGTGGCGGTGAAGACCGAAAGCCCGATCAAGTCGCCGAAGGATTTCGAAGGCAGGACGCTCGGCGGCACCGCCGGCGACGCCGCACTCAAGCTCTTCCCGGCGCTGTGCAGGATTGCAAAGATCGACTGCGCCAAGGTGAGCATCACCAACATGCAGCCCAACCTGCGCGAGCAGATGCTGATGCAGGGCCAGGTCGACGGCGTGTTCGGCTATGTCAATACCATCCGTTTCTCGGCGCGGCTGATCGGCGTGGAGGAGAAGCAGCTCCGTTACATCAACTACGGGGATTACGGCATGGATCTCTATTCCAATGGGATTGTCGTCTCGAAGAAGCTGGTGAAGGAGAAGCCCGAGGCGGTCAAAGGCCTGGTGCGCGCCATCAACAGGGGCCTGCTCGACATGATCAGGGATCCGGATGCGGCCGTGGCAGCGGTCGCCAGGCGCGAGCCACTGATCAAGACTGCGGTCGAGCGCGAGCGCCTCGACGCAACCGTGCGCGAGGAGATGAACCATCCGGAGGTCGCCACCATCGGGCTGGGCAATGTCGACCCGACGCGGCTCAAGCGATCAATCGACATCCTGGTAGAGGCCAACAAACTGCCCCGCACGCCAGCGGTCGAGGAGATTTTTACCCCCGCGATGCTTCCGCCGATGGCCGAGTTGCCGAAGAAGCTGTTTTGAGACGGCGGCGCCGGGTGGACTAACACATTGGTGCGGCGAATTCAGGAACTCGTCGTTCCGGGGCGCCACGAAGTGGCGAACCCGGAATCCAGTAAACCTCTGCAGGTGGTTACTGGATTCCGGGTTCTCGGCGCTTCGCGCCTCGCCCCGGAATGACGCGTTTTGAAGCACCGGAGCAGGCGGCGGAGCGCGCATGGACCTGAAGCTTGCCGGGCGCGTTGCGATGATCACCGGGCCGGCCAAGGGAATGGGGGCGGCGGTGACCCGTGCATTCGCCGACGAGGGCGCGCGGCTCGCGCTCATCGGCCGCGACACGGCAGCTATCGAGCAGGTGGCAGCCGAAATGCGCAAGAGCGGCGCGCAGGCGATCGTGCTCGCCTGCGACCTCACCGACGCGGGGCAATGTGAGAAGGCCGCGCATGCAACGAGCGATCACTACGGACGCATCGACATTCTCGTCAACGTCGCCGGCGGCTCCGGCCCGATCGGCAAGACCGGCGTGGAGACCACGCCGGCCGAGTTCGACGACATCGTGCGGCTCAACATGGGCGGCTGTTTCCACAGCATGCGCGCGGTGCTCCCCACCATGATGGCCCAGCGCTACGGCAAGATCGTCAACGTGGGCGGCACCTTCGGCATGCGCGGGCGCGCCGGGCGGATGGCCTATTCGGCGTCGAAATGGGGGCTGCGCGGCATGACCAAGAGCATCGCGCTCGAAGCCGGCCCCTACAACATCAACGTCAACTGCGTCGCGCCGGGAATGGTCGACGGACCGCGCTTCCGCGACAAAGTCTGCGCCGAGATGGCAGAGCGCCTCGGCATCAGCATCGCCGAGGCGGCCGAGCGTCACGCCGCCGATTACGCGCTCAAGCGCATCAGCACCGATACCGACGTGGCCAATGCCTGCCTGTTCCTGGCAAGCGATGCCGCGCGCCAGATCACCGGCATCGATCTTCCCGTCGACGGCGGCTGGGCGATGCTATGAGCGCGTCATGCTGATGGCGGCGCCACCCTTCTTCACGCAGGCCGGACCGCAGCCCGGAGAGGGCTTCGTGAAGCTCGAGAAAGTGACCGTCACCTATGGGCGGGGCGAGCACCGGCTGCGCGCGATCGAGGCGACCGATCTTGCCATCGAGCGTGGCGACTTCGTCGCCCTGGTCGGCCCCTCCGGCTGCGGCAAATCCACCATCCTCAAGCTCGTCACCGGGCTCATCCCGGCGAGCAGCGGATACGTGTTCGTGGCCGGCCGCGAGGTGGGCGCCGAGCCGGTGCGTGTCGGCATGGCATTCCAGAACCCCACCCTGCTCCCCTGGCTCAAAGTGCGTGACAACGTGATGCTTCCGCTCAAGATCGTCCCGCCGTTCCGGCAGCAGTACCGGTCCAAGCGCAGAGGCGAGTTTCGCGACCGCATCGAGGCGCTGCTCGAGCAGGTCGGGCTCAAGGGCTTCAGCGACAAGTATCCCTGGCAGCTCTCGGGCGGGATGCTGCAGCGTGCCTCGCTGTGCCGCGCGCTCGTGCACGAGCCGCAACTCCTGATGCTGGACGAGCCGTTCGGCGCGCTCGACCAGTTCACGCGCGAGGAGTTGTGGGCGATCATGCAGAACCTGTGGATGAAGCTGCGCCCGACCGTGCTCCTGGTCACCCACGACCTGAAGGAGGCAGCCTACCTCGCCAACCGCATCTGCGTGATGCAGGCCCGGCCGGGGCGCATTATCGACGAGAGCACGGTGCCGTTCCCCCGGCCGCGCACCATTGCGATGTCGTACGACCCCGAGTTCGCAGCCCTCACCCAACGCCTGCGCGAGCTCATCTTCGGCACGCGCTCCACCGCGGAGGCAAGCCCATGAACCCACCGCGAGCTCGATTTCATACCTCCCCTGAAAGGGGAGGTCGACCACCGAACGAAGTGAGGTGGTCGGGTGGGGTGAAACGGCGAGATCTTCAAGATCGATGCGCGTCAGAACCCCCCACCCGGCTCCCCCGGCCCGAGGCCGGGCGAGCCGACCTCCCCCTTCGGGGGAGGTATGACCGAGTTTTCGGCACGCGCTCCACCGCGGAGGCAAGCCCATGAACCCGCAGCTGCGCCGGCGGCTCGCCTCGGCCGCGCTCATTGTCGGCTTCTTCGTGGCCTGGCAGCTCATCTGCCTCGCGTTCGGGATCAAGGACATCGTGCTGCCGCGCCCCACGCAGATCGTCTACGCGTTGTGGAGCCAGCTGCCGGGCATCATGCCGCATGCCGCACAGACGCTCTACACCACGCTGTTCGGCTTTGCGCTCGGCATCGTCTCCGGCGTGCTGCTCGGCGCGCTGGTCGGCTCCTCGCGGCTTGCCTACGACGTGGCCTATCCCCTGCTGATCGGCTTCTCCAGCATTCCCAAGGTCGCGGTGGTGCCGATTTTCGTGCTCTGGTTCGGGGCGGGCACCGTGCCGGCGGTGCTCACCGCGATGATCCTGTGCATCTTTCCCATCGTGGTGAACGTCGCCACCGGGCTTGCCACGACCGAGCCCGAGCTCGAGGACGTGATGCGCGCGCTGCGGGCGAGCAGGTTCGAGATTCTCACCAATGTGGGCCTGCCGCGCACCATGCCGTATTTCTTCGCCTCGCTGAAGGTGGCGGTCACGCAGGCATTCGTCGGCACCGTGATCGCGGAGACGGTCGCTTCCAATCGGGGCATCGGCAATCTGATGATGATCGCGAGCTCGAACTTCGACGTCCCGCTGGTGTTCGCGGGCCTGCTCGTGCTGGCGGTGCTCGGCGTCGCGCTCTATGTCATCTTCTCCTTCATCGAGGTCAGGGTGACCGGCTGGGCGCTGCGCAAGGATCAGTTCGCGATGGGCTGAGTTTATCGGCCTTTGTACGTCGCAATTATATCCATTTTATCGGCACAAGTTGGATATTCCATTTTCGGGTTGCCCTTGCCCTCTGGCGCACTGTAACGTAGTGTCGTGCCTCTGAGGTAACACCCGCAGACGGGTGATTCCGTTACCTCAGGTAACGCAATGTCGAGGGCAAAACATTTCAAAAGCAAAAGATCTGACGCCAATCAGCATTCAGAATGCTAGGCCGAAGCGCCGCAACGGCCGGCCGGTGCTGACCGAGATATCGGACGGCGGCTCCAAAGGACTAAGACTCGCGTGTCACCCGTCGGGGCATAAATCTTGGATCGTGAGGTTTCGCTTCGGCGGCAAGTCGCGCAAACTGACTTTGGGCGATGCGGTTGCGCTAGACAAGGGCGCGCCTAATCCAAAGGAAGTGTTGACGCTGTTCGTAGCCCGAACTCGCGCTGCCGAGGCGCAGCAAAAGATCGACCAGGGCATCGACCCCGGCGTTGAGAAGCTGGCGCAGCAGAGACCGATCAATGTCGAAACCTTCCGCTCCATCGCTGAAGGATGCTTCACCCGTGAAGCCAAGCGGTTGCGCACGGCGCAAAAATTACTGAACGACTTGCGGCGGTTGGTGTTCCCCACGCTTGGCGACCAGGCAATCACCAGCATCAAGCGTTCCGACATTGTGCGGCTACTCGACGGGATCGAGGCCGAGAGCGGGCCGGTGGCCGCCGACTCCATGCTGAGCGCAATCAGCAAGGCGATGCACGATCACAGCCGACGCAGCGACGACTACGTGCCGCCATTGGTGCGAGGCATGCGCCGCACCAAGACCAAGGAGCGGGCACGCGACCGGGTGCTGACCGACCCGGAGTTGATAGCCGTCTGGAACGCGGCCGGTGACGCAGGATTGTTTGGCAGCTTGGTGCGGTTCCTGTTGCTGACTGGATGCCGCAGAAACGAAGCCTCGCACATGCCATGGAGCGAGCTATCCAACGGCAACGGCAAGCTGTGGGTGCTACCCAAGGAACGCAACAAGACGAAGCAGGAGCTAATCCGCCCACTGAGCCAAGCCGCACAAGCGCTGCTCGACCAGATACCGCGAGATTCCGATCTCGTGTTCAGCGCGTGCGGGCATCACCTGTTCAACAACATTAACAAGCACAAGCGAAACTTCGACAAGGCGAGTGGCGTCACCGGCTGGGTAATACACGATATCCGCCGCACAGCACGATCCTTGATGAGCCGGGCGGGCGTCAATGCTGACATTGCCGAAAGGGCATTGGGTCACATCATCCCCGGCGTGCGGGGCACCTACGACAGGCACCAGTATCAGGCAGAGATGTTGCACGCATACGAGGCTCTGGCCGCGCTGATCCAGAACATCACCAGCCCGGAGCCGGACGCGAAGGTAGTCGCGCTGCGCGGGTAAGTGCCGTGCCGCGTGGACCAAAATATGATCCGATAGCGCCAGCACCAGCCGAGCCTGAGCCGCTGCTGGTGAAAGATGCAAGTCTGCTGGCCCGACTTGTGCGCAGGTATGGGCCAGATTTCGTATCCATTGCCGTCAAACAGATTCCGAAGAAAGTACTCGGCCGCAAGCGCGGCCGACCGGCAAAGAGTCTCGGAGCGCCGGAGTTTAAGGTCCCGCTGCTGGCGAAACGCGACGCAAGAGGGCTAGTGCGGCTGGTTAGAAGATACGGGGCAGACTTCATATCCACTGCGGCCAAACAGGTTCCGAAGGAATGGCTTGACCGCAAGCGTGGCCGTCCAGCAAGGGTGATCGAAGCACCCTACTTGTTGAAGATGCATTGCGCCGATCTCATTGAAGAATGGGCGGAAGAGCACCGTGTCAAAGGTAGCCGCTCGCCCTACCGTGACGCGTACCGCGAGTACCAGCACTTCGATGGCAAGAAGTCGCTGGAGACGATTGAAAGATATCACCAGCGCGGACGACGTTTCTGGGAGTTATGGGCACATCACCTACGACAGCGTGGGTCGAGCTTGCCGTCCTGGCTTGAGCGGCGATTATCACGGCGACAATAATTTAATTGTTCCATTTTTTGTCGGCCTTGTAGCGCTTCCACACCGCGATAGATCACCGAGCGCCGCACTGTCGCGTCCTAGCAGCGACGTGGCCGCAGAAGGGCACTTTTCGATTTGCGTATGTAGAGGGTGAGGCCCCGCGCTACTCCATGACGCTGATTGCCGCCTACCGGCGGTTCGGAAACAAGCGGACGGTACCGGCGCTATCGGGCAACCTGATGCGGGAGCTGAGCACCGCCACGGATCGTGTAGCGCAGAAGAAAAGACAGCAAAAGCCCCGCACAACGTCTGCACCAGTGGCCCGGCAAAGCCAAGCGGGCCGGAAGGGATCACCGTGTCTACACAACGATCCAACCAACAGTAAGAGCCGCCGAGCTGACCCCCGGACGGCTCTTTTTGATTCGCACAACCGCGCAGGAGACGGTCATGCAAGACAACAAGCAACTATCACACAACAGCAAGAGCAGCAAACTGCAGGCGTTCCACCCGCTGGCAAAGAAATACGGCGGCGATATCAACAAGAATGAACTGGAGGCACTGGCCAAGAGCATCAAAGAAAAGGGCCAAGATCATCCGATCATCGTGCACGAGGGCAAGATCATCGATGGCATCCAACGCTATCGCGCGTGTCTGCGGGCCAAGATCGAGCCGCGATTCGAGCCATATGACGTTAAACGCTACGGCGGCACGGAGAAGGACATTGAAGCCTTCATCATCATCCAGAACATCCAGCGCAGGCACGACAGCAAGCGTAAACGCGCGTTCATCAGGGAGCTGCTGAAAGCGGATCCGACAGCATCCAATCGCAAGATCGCTGAGGCCGCAAAGGTTGACAAAAACACCGTCGCCAATCAGCGCAGGCAAATGGAATCAACTGGTGAGATTCCCCAGTTGCAAAAGACCACGGGCAAGGACGGCAAGACCCGCACCACGACGCCCAAGCCGCCAGACAAGCCACCGTCACCGCCAGCAGCACCAGCCACGATCCCCAGCAAAGTGGTCGAGCAGCCCGACGGCAGTGTCGATGTTCTGCCCGATCTGGAATCCACCGGTGCTCTCCTGCTCGAAGCAGCACAAGCCTTCATTGAGAACCCGGAAGCGAGCGCAGCCCAAGCGCACACCCTGACCGAGCTGCTGCCGCGGTTGCAGCAAGCGCTGTTCGATTTGAACGCAGCCGCGATAGCGCAAGCACCGGCCATAACGACACACTGAGCAAAAGGAGCACACACCATGAGCACAACAACGATTCAACAGCAGAAGTTGGGAACGCCGGAAGTCGCGCGCCGCTACGGAGTCGCCAAGCGCACAATCGAAAGATGGCTAGAGGATGAAACACTGGGATTCCCGCAGCCCATAGACATTCTTGGGCGCAGGTACTGGGACATTTGCGAGCTGGAGCAGTTCGAGCGCGCGCGGGTTGGCCGCAAATATCAAGAGGCGTGCGAGGCGCGCAAAGAGCGGATCAACCAAACAGCGCAGCGGCCGAAGCAGAAGCAGGCAAAGCGGAAAGCGCGCTGAGCATAAGGAGATGGACAATGACCAAGGTGCCAATTATGCGCGAGCCTGTTGTGGAAGGTGAAATACTTCCGCCCAACGATCCACCACCGCAGGTACCACCCAAGCCGACAACCAAAGGGTACACGCTCGACGACCTGACACGACGTCGCGGTGAAAGCGAGGCCGATTTCATACGGCGGTTGCCGTCCTTGATCGGACCAAGCGCGGCATTGCTGGTCAGACATTATCCCAGCTTACACACGCGCCACGAAGCTGCGCTTGTGCTCGGCGGGGTGCTGGCACGTGGCGATGCGGAGGCGGGGGAAATCGATTCTGAAGAGCATCATGGCCGGAGCGCCGACGGCTGTGATTTTTGGAGCAACGAAATATCGGCGCCTGAAGCAGCCCGCGCGCGATCGGGCGATCAGACCTCGCCGAGTAACAAATGAAGGATTTCGCGCGAGCGGCGCGGGTAAACGAGCGGAATGATGAAACGAGTATGGAGAAAACCCATGAATTACGAGTCAAGGACAAACATGGCAGCCATCCCCGGCGATGGATTCAGCGATGTCGATCATGAAGGTAACGGAAGCCTAATCGAGAATCCACCAAAGGTGAAATTTGGAAACGATGCAAAGTGGACGCGAGGCGATGAAGTGATTCCATCGAGCCGCATATTTCACGTGATCAACATCCTACGTGTGGTCCAGCACTGGCTCAATGAGCTGCCGACCAACAAATCGCGCGTGCTCGAGCCTGGCGAAAAATGGCCGGACATCGAGGAGCTCAATGCCGGGGCGCCACCCGAAGAGTGGCGCGATCACTTCGGCAAGCGCATTGGTCCGTGGCAAAAAACTTATATAGCCTACTTGTTTGATGAGAAAACGATGGAAGTGTTCACGTATCCGACCACCACTGCCGGCGGCTTTAGAGCAATCCATGAACTCTGCAAAGCGACAGAACGGGCCCGGCGAGTTCGCAGGCAAGAGATCTATCCGCTCGTCACCCTCGTTGATGCTCATATGCCAACGCAATTCGGCAACCGCCAGCGCCCCCATTTCAACATCGTTGACTATCAGCCGCTTGGTCCAGGACAGGACCCGCCGGCGCAGCTGGAACACGCCGAACAGAAAGATCGTCGCGAGCGCGGCCCGAATAAGCGCGCAGATAAGCCGGCGAAGCCGGAAGTCGACGACGAAACCCCTTGGAATTGAAATTGCGTTTGAGAGGTCCGGCGGAGTGGCGCGGGGCTCTCCTTTTCTGAAGCGAACGACACTGGCGGCGCCATGTCCAAATTCATCCGTATCGCTGCCCCCTTCATCGTCCCTGCCGACATTAAGAGCCATGGGCTGCGGCTGGTATTCGATATAGAAGCCAACGGCCTTTTAGATACCGCGAGCAAAGCGCATTGCGTCGCAGTCGCTGACCTGGAGAGCGACCAAATTGATGAATACGGACCGCAGGAAATTCCCGCTGCGCTCAAGCATCTGGCGCGCGCCGATTACCTCACCGGGCACAACATTTGCGGCTACGACCTGCCGCTGCTGCACCGCCTATATAACTGGACACCGAAGGCCGGCTGCACTGTCCTCGATACACTGGTCGCTAGTCGACTGATCCTGCCGCACGTCGGTGACCTCGACGACCAGGCCGCAGCCATGGGCGATCCGCCGCTCGGCAAGCTGCGCGGTAGGGACAAACTTGAAGCCTGGGGTATTCGGCTCTGCATTCCTAAGGTTGGGGCAGATATCTCGGATTATTCGAAATGGACCCCGGACCTGCAAGCGCGCTGTGTGGGCGATGTTGTGATCACAAGGACGCTATGGCGATTTTTGCGCCCTGACGGGTACAGCAGACAAGCCCTTGAGCTTGAGCACCGTGTCGCCGCGATCTGCAACCGTATCACTCGCGACGGCGTTCCTTTCGACAAAGTTGCGACCGAGCAGTTGTATGAACAATGGAAAACGCGGCGAGCCAAGCTTGAAGCACAGTTGCAGCAACAATTTCCGGGCACCAATCTGAATTCGAGGAGACAAATAGGGGCATTACTCGAAGCACGAGGCTGGAAACCAGAGAAACGAACCGAGAAAACAGGGCAGCCACGCATCAGCGACGAACTGCTCGAAACCATTCCGGCGCTCTATCCGGAGTTCGCCGGATTAGCGGAGCACTTTATACTTAGCCGCCGTCTCGGCCAGCTCGCGAGTGGCGATCAGGCATGGCGGAACCATGTTGGCCCCGACGGCCACATCCACGGCAGTCTTGTCCATATCGGCACACCGCACAGCCGCGCCAAGCATTTGAACCCAAACCTCGCGCAGGTTCCCAATCCAAAGAAGGGAAAGCCATTCGCTACGGAATGTCGCGCATTGTTTCGGGCGGGCAACGATTGGGTCTTCGTCGCCACCGACCAGGCGTCCCTGCAGGATCGCTGCTATGCGCATTACCTGAGCGCGTTTGATGGCGGTGTGTACGCCAAAGCGTTCCTCGACGGCAACGACACGCATTGGCAGAGCGCAGTGACGCTGGGCCTGATCTCCAAAGACACGGCGCGCGACAAGCAGAGCAAGGCTCACGAGGCCATTCGCGAGGGTGCGAAGCGCTTCCGCTACGCCTTCCTTTATGGTTGCGGTAACGAAACGGCCGGGCGAATCGTGCACGACACAGTCCGGGCAGTCCACCAGATCGACCCTGCCAATAGACTACAGGAACAGTTTTTCGGAGACTCCGCACACCCAGGCGAAGCTACGCTGAAACAGGCCGGGCGACTAGCGCTTACCAGCTTCGAAGCCGGGACGCCCGGGCTGCGAAAGCTGCGGCAGAGCCTGGAGGCGCGGGCGCGACAGCATGGATGGGTTCCGGGTCTCGACGGGAGGCGTGTTCCCGTGCGGGCGCTCTACACCACGTTGAATTACATCGTTACGAGCGCCGAGGCGATCATATGCAAGCGCTGGCTCGCTCTTGTCTATGACGAGCTCCGATTGCGCTTCTGTTATGGCTGGAACGGCGACGTGGTCATTGTGCTCTGGATTCACGACGAGCTCGTTTGCTGTTGTCGACCGGAGATCGCCGAGCAGGTCGGCGAGATCATGGTCCGCTATGCGAAAGAACCGGGCGATTTCTATCAGCTCAAGGTGCCATTAGACGCTGGCTTCAGGATCGGTCGGAGTTGGGCAGGCGAATCCGAAACTCGTGCCGGGACTTTGCCGGAAATACCGGAGCCGGTAATCGGTCCCGAGCTCGTTCAAAAGCTGGAGTCCGGACTCGAGTTGGAGGAGCCGCTTCAACACCTCTTTCAGAAGACCCCAGCTCGGATGCCTGAACCGAATCAGGCGGCGGTCGCGGAACCGGAAACCCCACAGATCGTCACAGCGGCGCTTCTTCATGTCGCCCCCATCGAGGAACCCGCTCGTTGCAATGGTGGCGAGGTTCATATCCCTGCGGCAAAGCCGATCGTGCTCCCGTCGCTTCCCGAGCTGATCCCGCATTCAGTTGCAAATGGCAAGGTGCATTGCCCTTTCCACGATGACGACACACCGAGTTGCCACATCTATGCGGATCATTTCCATTGCTTTGGGTGCGGTGCGCACGGGACCACCATCGACTGGCTTCGCGATGTCGAGGGCATGGATTACGGCGCAGCGATGGAGCTGCTGGCGAGGTGGTCGGGACCGATTGCACAGCGCCGCGCGTCCACTGACGCCCGCATGCTTGGTTTCGCCCTGCGCCTGTGGGAAGCGGCACAGCCGATTGCTGGCACGCCCGCCATTAAATATCTGGCCGATATCCGCGGAATCGACGTTGACGTCTTGCCGCCTGATGTCGATGCGGTACTCCGCTTCCATTCATCTTGCCCATTCGCGCCGGGAGCTTCACATCCCTGCCTCCTGGCCCTGTTCCAGGATGTCGAGAGCGACGCGCCCGCGGGAATCCATCGCATTGCGCTAACCGCGGAAACCCTCGCCGGCGGCAAGGTCAAGCGCCGCATGCTTGGAAGCTGGTCTGCTGCTCGGGCGATCAAGCTATGGCCGGCGACGTCGCGGTTGTTCCTCGGCGAAGGAATCGAGACAGCGCTCGCCGCCGGCACTCGCATGCAATTTCACGGCGGACCGATGCGACCAGCATGGGCCGCCGGCTCGAGCAGCAATATGGCCAAGCTCTCGGTGCTCCCTGGCATCGAGCAGCTCGTGCTCCTTGTCGATCACGACGGAGCGGGGCAGAGCGCAGCTAAGATCTGCCGGCAAACCTGGAGTGAGGCCGGACGCGACGTGGTGCGCCTGCGACCCAGGCGCCCAGGCGCCGATTTCAATGATCTCGTGCTCGACAAGCTGCGGACTGCGCCATGACTAACGTCGATTGGAGCAGCGGATACGAGGAGATCAATGATGAGCCCCCGCCGAAGGGTACCAGTGGCGGCAACGGGCGCGATCGCACTCCGACTGATCAATGGCCCGTGCTCGCGCAGGTCGCGTTCCACGGTCTTGCTAGCGAGGTGGTGGCACGCCTGTTGCCACACACTGAAAGCGATCCCGTTGCTTTGCTGGTGCAATATTTGACGAGCTTCGGCAACGCCGTCGGGCGCGGGCCTTATTACCAGGTCGAGAGCGATCGCCATTTTGGGAATCTATTTGTCGTGCTGGTCGGTGAGACTAGCAAATCACGCAAGGGCACATCGGCCGGACGCATCCGCGCCCTGTTTGATATCGCGGACCCTGACTGGACTCGTGAACGGGTGTCCGGCGGTATGAGCTCGGGCGAAGGCGTGATCTTCGCGGTGCGCGATCCGGTTTATGCCATGAAGAAAGGCAATGAGGAGCTCGTCGACGCCGGCGTCAGTGACAAGCGCCTTCTGCTCGACGAGCGTGAATTTTTCCAAGCGCTCGCTGTGCTCAGGCGCGACGGAAATGTGCTCAGTCGCGTTATCCGCGATGCTTGGGATTGTCGCAACCTGGCGACCCTGACGAAACAGTCGCCGACGCGTGCCACCGACCCATTTATCTCTATCATCGGCCACATTACCGCCGATGAAATCCGCAGGTCGCTCGATCACACGTCGATGGCAAACGGCTACGCAAACCGTTTTCTGTTCGTCTGCGTCCGTCGCGGCAGGTTGCTGCCACATGGCGGCGCAGTCGACGAGACGGTGACCGGGGCGCTCAGCACCAGAACGCGCGAGGCTCTAACCGCGGCGCGCGCCGTCGGACGAATGAGGATGGATCCGGATACCATGCGGCTGTGGGAGGAGGTTTATCCGAGATTGTCGGAGGGATTGCCGGGATTGCTCGGCGCCATTACCGGGCGCGCTGAGGCGCAGACTGTGCGCCTTGCATTGCTATATGCGTTGCTCGACCAGGCTCCACAGATTTCGCAAATCCATCTCGAGGCCGCGCTGGCATTATGGAACTATTGCGAAGCATCGGCGCGTTACGTCTTCGGTGATCTGCTCGGGGATCCGGTCGCGGATATGATTCTGCGCGCTTTAAAGATGTCCGGCGCCGCGGGCATGACTCGGACCGCGATCCGCGACCTGTTCGCACGCAACGAATCTAGCGATCGGATTGTTGCCGCGCTCGGTAGACTCTACTCAGCCGGTAAGGTCAGATTCGACCGTCACAAGGCGAGCCGCGGGCCATTCGAAACTGAGGTGTGGTTCGCGCTATGAGTGTAACGGCTCAAGGGAGCGGTTCCGCCCTGTTATGGCTGTGGGTCGTACACTACCCTTCTCCTTCCTGGGCTTACCAGGATCCGTCGGAAATAAATAATTCAATAATATCAATCATACAACCTTTAGATAAAAGACAAACCACGATCGAATTACGTCCCTTCGGGCAACTACAAGGGGCGGGTTACGACCTATAACATACCGAAATTCTACGTCGCGACTGGTTATGATGGACTCTGTGAGGACCGGGGCGTGGCTATGGCCGTCACAACAAGGCACCTTCCGCTCGCGCGTCTATATGCCAGGTGATCGCCGCGAAGCGTCGCGTGGAAGCGCACGGCATTTCAGTGATCCCGCATCGGCTGTAGCCCAGGGGCATTCGATGCCGGTTTCCGGCGAAGGCATTTCTCTTGTTGTCCGAAGCGCCACCAGATGCACGTAACGGCAACATGCCGCGACGATTTCCGGGGAGTTTGAGCGCGAAAAAAGAGCTCCATTTCGGCCGAAGTTGATTCTCGAGCCAACGACTGAACGCGAGACATCGCCTGAATTTGCTTGCGCCTCGGCCAGGGAGGCATATCTTTTTCGTGTGGTTGTCCTCAATTCATCAATCCGAACTAGATACCATTCTCAGGTGGAGATCCGACCTCAGAGCCAGAGAAGGCCCGGGGTCCAAACGTGAAGCACGATCACCAGCAGCTCGCGCAGATCCTTCTCGACCGACGCACGAAGCGGCGCAGCCTGACGGCTTGGGCGCGTCATTGCGGCTACGAGCCTGCGCGCCATCACAAGTTGATAATATCGCGCTTGGAAGCCGTCGCGCGGGGCGAAATACGGCGCCTCATGATTATCGCGCCGCCAGGATCGAGTAAAAGCACTTTCGCCTCGATCTTATTTCCGTGCTTTTTGCTGGCGAACAAGCCGGATGCTGCAATTTTGTGCGCCAGCCATACCGTCGAACTAGCGGAGAAATGGGGCCGGCGCGTCCGCGGCCTTATCGCCGACCACGGCCTCACACTCGGCATCGAGCTAAGCCCTGAATCAAAAGCGGCAGGCAGATGGTCGCTTACAACCCCGGGCGAGTTTCTAGCCGCAGGCGTCGGTACCGGCATCGCGGGATTCCGCGCTCATGGTGTGATTGTGGACGATCCAACGAGATCGTTCGAGGATAGCGCGTCACCGACAATTCGAGACCGAAACTGGTCTTGGTTTAAGGCGGACTTACGAACAAGACTTCGCCCGAACGGGTTCATCGTCATTATCGGCACCAGATGGCACCATGACGATATCTTCGGCCGCGCCATTGATGAAATGAACAGAGGTGGCGAGCAATGGGAAATTTTGCATCTTGAAGCTCAGTGCGAGAGCAATAATGATCCGCTCGGGCGGGATATAGGTCAATTTTTGTGGGATGACGACGAGAAATATCCATATGCCGAGCTCCTGCAGCGCGAGAAGTTAATTCAGCCCCCAAGAAATTGGAGTGCATTGTTTCAGGGGCGCCCTACGCCCGACACGGGTGATTTTTTCGAGGAGAATTGGCTGGTTAATTACGACGAATATCCGCGCATCGCCGAAATGCGCATCTATGGCAGCTCAGATTTTGCTGTCACCAGCGATGGAGGCGACTATACCTGCCACATTATTGTGGGCCTCGATCCTCAAGGTCGTTTGTATCTGCTT
>Ga0306920_100001393_pt1 | contig 29958 bp, 23 predicted proteins | sample flu12Cox44000170_FD_204666 | JGI IMG/M metagenome (GOLD analysis project Ga0306920, IMG submission 204666) | Lab enrichment of tropical soil microbial communities from Luquillo Experimental Forest, Puerto Rico - flux4day.12C.oxic.44.000.170 (v2)... | ecosystem: Environmental > Terrestrial >... | reverse complement strand
CGACGGCACCGACGTTGACTGGGGCACGCTGGTCACGTGGCAGCCCCCCGAACGGTTCGCCATGACCTGGACCGGCACACCCGCCCGGACCGAGGTGGAGTTCACCTTCGCCGCGCTCGGCCCGGCCCTGACCCGGGTGACGGTGGAGCACCGCTGCTGGGAGGCACTCACCGACGAACAGCTGGCAGAAGACTGCGCGCTGCCCGGCGGCTACGCCTCTGGCGCCTACTCCCGAGGTTGGGCAACGATCCTGGCCAGCCTGGCCAGGGCGGTTACCAGCGGCGCTCACCCGGCCGGGCAACAGCCGTCGGCGACACAGCCGCCACCGGATGTCCCTCCGCCCTGCGCCGGCACGGGCCGCACCGGCCATGGCGCCGATACCAGGCCAGCTGGAAGTGACCAATGAACGACGTGGTGGAGGCCAACAAGAAACGATCCCGGCGGCTGTATGAGGAAGTCTTCGGCAACGGCAACTACGCCATGGCCGATGACCTGATGGCGGCCGGCGTCGTGAACCACGGGCCCGGATCAGCGCCCGTCCCAGGCACCGAGGGGATCAAGCGCCAGGCTGCCCTGCTGCGGACGGCGATTCCCGACCTGCGCGCCGTCCTCAACGACCAGTTCGGGCATGACGACCGGGTGGTCAGCCGGTGGACCGGCAGCGGCACGCATTCCGGCCCGCTGGAGCTGCCTACCGGCACCGTCCAGGGAACGGGAAGCAGTGTCTCCTTCGAGGAGATCAGGATCGACCGGCACGACGGCGGCCAGATCGTGGAGTCATGGTGGATACCGGACCGGTTCACCCTCTGGCAACAACTGGGCCTGTTGCCCGCACCACCCGAACGAGCGGCCGGTTCCACCGGCCCGGAGCGCTCAACAGCGGCGGGGCAGCGCCGCGAAGCAACCCCGGCGGCTTACACCAGCGACGCCGCCCTGCCAGCGGTGACCGACGAGATGCTGCGCGACGCACTGCAGCGTACTCGTCCCTACACCGTCTGCATCCTCAAGGCCACGCCGGCCTTTCAGCCTCCTGGCCCGGCACGCGAGAGCCGGGTAGCGGATCTGATCTGGGGGCACGGCAAGCGCAATTACGCCCTGTACCTGGCCGGCCTGATGCCGATCGTCTGCCCCATCGGCGATGGCAGCGGCACAACCGGGATCAGCATCTTCGATGCCGATCCCGACGGGGCCGACCAGATAATGCGGCACGACCCCGCCGTGAAGGCTGGCCTGTTCACATACGAGATACACCCCACCCAGACCTTCCCAGAAAGCACGCTCACCGCTGCTCCGCCGACCGACGGGGCTGTCAGCAGCGGCCGCGACACGCCCACCTGTCCCGGCTGGCATGCTGCGGCAGGCTCCGGTGGCAGCGCTCCTGCGCGGGGTTGAGACCCAGGACGCGAAATAAGGAGTATGCCTTGCCCACCCCACCACAAGGCCGTTCCGCGGACACCGGCCAGAACCGGCCCGCAGACCGTGCGCAACCCACCCAGCCGGCGCCTTCACCGGCGCATGGCGGTGCCCGGCCGGTACCAAAGTTTCACCGCCGCGGCAGCGACCGCATCGGCGATGCGATCTTCCGTGCGCTCGCCCGGACCGGTATCGGACCCGCCCACCTGCTGACCACGCGCGGCCGCAAGACCGGCCGGCTGCGCACAACCCGGTGGTCCTGGTCACACAGGACCACCGGCAGTGGCTGGTCGCCCCTACGGTGCTGTGTCGTGGGTACTGAACGCCCGTGCCGCCGGACAGGTCACCCTCCGCCGCCGGCGTCACAGCCAGACCTACACCATCCGGGAACTGCCCCTGCCGAGGCAGGACCTATCCTCCAGCGGCACGTCGACATCGCCCCGGCCACCCGTGCCTACTTCCATGCCAGCAAGAACTCACCGGTAGCAGAATTCATCGCCGAAGCAGACCGTCACCCCGTATTCGAACTATCCCCGGCCAGCCGCGGTCGGCCTGGATGGTCTGCACGTGGCTGACCAGGACCCATTCTCCAGCCACCATTCCGGGCTGATGCGAAAGGCTCGCCTCCACGGGGACCTCATTCATGCTCCCGGACGGCGCGATCAGGCCGTTCCCGCCCGCCAGCGGTACGGAGCTAATGCGGCGCCGAGGGAGGACAGGCGGCCGATGCCACACCGACTACCGCCAAGCCGAAGCCATAGCGGGGCCCTCTGGCGGCCTTCACCCCGCCTTCGACCGGTGCCCCTGGGGACGACGCCCGTGCCCGCGCCGCGGACATCCCTTCGCGGCTGCGGGGCCAACCACAGCAACAGGGAGGCAGTGAGGTGAACATGACCGGAAACAGGACCCGCGCGGACGCGGTCATCACGGTGCACAAGTACGAGCCCGCCGCCTACTTCGAGCCGGCCGACGGGCCGGTGCTGACCAGGATCCATGTCGAGGAGAGCTTCTCCGGCGACATCTCCGGCGACGGCGTGGTGGAGTTCCTGCAGGCCGCGCGGGCCGACGGGTCGGCCATCTTCGTCGGCATAGAGCGGGTCACCGGCACCGTGGGCGGCCGCCGGGGAACATTCCTGCTCCAAGACGCCGGCACCGTCGCCGACGGCATTGTCAGCGGCGACTGGTTCGTGGTCCCCGGGTCGGGCACCGGCGGGCTGGCCGGGCTGCGCGGCGAAGGCGGGTTCCGCGCCGACTTGGGCGAGGGCGCCCAGGTGCATCTGGACTACTGGTTCGAATAAGCGTCCAAAAGGGTACGTCCCAGCCCCTGGCCGGCAAGACCGCCCTGGTGACCGGCGCCGCGACCGGCATCGGCAAGGCCGTCGCCACGGCGCTGGCGGCCGGCGGGGCGCGGGTGGCGATCGACCCCTGGCGGTTCCCCGCTGTTGCTCTGGGCGTACCGGTGGCCAAGGATGGTATCGCCTAGGAGTGGAGGGCGGGCCCTGCCATATGCCGGCTATGCGGCTGGCGCACTTGCGCCCCCTGCGGTGGTTCGGCCAGCGCGATCGTGGTTTCGCCGCACTGCGCCGTGCCACCCGCACAGCAATCATCATGCCGGCCATGTTCGCTCTGGGCGACAAGGTCATCGGCAACCCGCAGGTGGCCACGTTCGCGGCCTTCGGGTCTTTCGCGATGCTGCTCCTGGTCGATTTCAGCGGCCCGATGGCTGAGCGGCTCCAGGCGCAGGCGGCGCTCGCGGTGACCGGCGGGGTGTTCGTCTGCCTGGCCACGCTGGCCTCCCAGACCGCGTGGCTGGCGGCCGCGGCGATGGCGGTGGTGGGGTTCGGCGTGATCTTTGCTGGTGTCGTCAGCTCGGTGCTGGCCGGGGCGACCACCGCGCTGCTGCTTGCGTTCATCTTGCCGGTGTCGCTGGCCGCTCCGGCGTCGGCCGTGCCCGACCGGCTGGCCGGCTGGGGGTTGGCCGGAGGCGTCGCGCTGGTTGCGACGGCGCTGCTGTGGCCCGCGCCCGCGCGCGACCGGCTTCGTGGTGCCGCGGCCGGCGCCTGTCGGGCGCTGGCCGCCCGGTTGCGCGCGGGCGTCGCGTACCTGCTCAGCGGCATGGACGAGCAGTTTGCGCGGGATCGCGATCAGGCGGCTGCTCAGGCGGACCAGGCGGTCGAGGCACTGCGCAGTGCCTTCCTGGCCACGCCCTACCGCCCCACTGGGTTGAGCACTCCCGCGAGGACGACCGTGCGCCTGGTAGACGAGCTGATCTGGCTGAACAGCATTGTCATTCAGCCTGGGCTCCACCGCGACGGCGTCAACCGCACAGCGCTCAGGGTCAAGGAATCCGCGGCCGCGGTGCTCGACCGTGCCGCGGACCTCCTCGACTCCAGGGGCGGGAGCAGCGATGAGCTCGACGCCACGCTGACCGAGCTGGCTGCCGCGCACGCGAAACTGCAGAAGCGCGTCACGGCCGACCTGCCGGTGCGGTCCCTGCGGCCAGCGAGCGACCCGGCCGCGGGCGGCCCGCCGGCCGGGCCTGCGCCGTCGGCAGGTGACCCGGCCGGCGAGTTCATCACCTCGCTTGACCCCGCCTTCCGTGCGGAGGAACTGAGCTACGCGGTCTCGCTCATCGCGCGCAGCGCCGAGTTGACCGCGGCCGCCGAGCGACGGAGTTGGCGCGAGCGGTGGCTTGGCCGGCAGCCCGAGGGTGTGCCGGGGACCCTGTCTGCGGCGCGGGAACGGGTCACGTCCTACCTCGAGCCGCACTCGGTCTGGTTGCACAACAGCTTGCGCGGTGCGGCCGGGCTGGGGCTGGCCGTGCTCGCCGCGAGACTGACCGGGGTCCAGCACTCGTTCTGGGTGGTCCTCGGCGCGCTGTCGGTGCTCCGCTCGAATGCGCTGAACACCGGGCAGGACGCCGTTCGCGCCATGCTCGGCACGGTAGCCGGTTTCATCGTCGGCGCGGCGCTGCTCGTGGGGATCGGCACGAACACCACGGTGCTGTGGTTCCTGCTGCCACTGGCGGTATTTCTCGCCGGGGTCGCTCCGGCGGTCATCTCGTTCGCGGGAGGGCAGGCGGCGTTCACGCTCACCCTGGTGATCTTGTTCAACATCATCCAGCCGGCCGGATGGCGCGTCGGCCTGGTGCGGATCGAAGACATTGCCATCGGGGTTGGCGTGAGCCTGGTGGTGGGCGTCCTGTTCTGGCCGCGGGGCGCGGCACCCGCGCTCCGCCAGGCGATTGCGCAAGCGTACGCCGACGGCGCGGGCTACTTCGCCAGCACGGTGCGGTACGGGATGTCACGCGGCGACCCCGGCATGCCCGCACCCCCCGCCCTGGCCAACGACGCTGCCCGGGCCGCGGCGGCATCGCGCCGGCTCGATGACGCGTTCCGCACCTACCTGGCCGAGCGCGGCGCGAAACGGTTCCCACTTGCCGATGTGGCCGGGCTGGTCACCGGGGTCGCCGGACTGCGGCTGGAGGCCGACGCGGTACTGGACCTCTGGCGAGCCGACGACGGCCAAGCGGGCGGCGACGTGGCCGCCGCACGCCACGAGATTCTCGGCACGGCGGAACGCGTCACCGGCTGGTACGGCGCTCTCGCGACCACCCTCATCACCGGCGGTGAGCTACCCCAGCCGGTCGCCCACGACAAGGCCGCCGACGGCCGCCTGGTCCGGGCCGTACGCCGCGACCTGCTCGGTGACGACGGCACAGCCAGCGCCACCGCGGTCCGAATGATTTGGACCGGCGATCACCTTGACGTCGTCCGCCGTCTGCAGGCGGCCATCATCTCACCGGCGCGCGCCACCGCCGGGCAGCCCGCAGCCGGGCGCATCGTCCCGCCGCTTCCCCGGCGATTCCCGGCGCTGCTCCGGTAATCCGGCCCCCCCGAGACGACTGGTCAGCCTTCCGTCGCCTGGCCACACAGCAGGTGACGTTGGTCCCTTGCCGAAGCCGCGCAGAGCCTCCGACTGTTGTTCCATGACGGACAGACGCAAGACCGCGATCATGGTCGCGGCCGGGATGGCAGCAGCCGAAGTCGGCTACGCCGCCTGGGTGCGTCCTCGGCTCATGCGCTGGGGCGCCACCGATGAGGAAGTCTCCGGGGCGTATCCCGGCGCCGGGCTGGTCCCCGACGGGCAGCGGGCGGCGACGATGGCCGTCACGGTCGGCGCGCCGCCGGGTGAGGTCTGGCCGTGGCTGGTCCAGATGGGCGGTGACCGTGGGGGCTGGTACTCCTGGGACCGCCTCGACAACGGCGGCCGGCCCAGTGCCACCAAAGTCCACCCGGAGTGGCAGGACCTCGCCCTGGGCGATTACGTGAGGTACTGGACACGGAAAGGCCCGGTGGACGCGTGGGAGGTGGCCGCGCTGGAACCGAACCGGTTCCTGGGGCTGCGCGGGCTGAGAGACCTGCGCGGCCGCCAGCTCGACCCGGCCCAGCCACGGCCATCGGCCTACACCGAGGGGCTCTGGGGCTTCCTGCTGAACGAGCTGCCTGATGAGCGCACCCGCCTGGTCATCAGCGGATACCAGACCTTCCGCCCTCGATGGCTGGAACGCTTCACCAACTATTGGCTCTATCCTCCCGTTGTCTGGCCGATGCAAGCACGCATGCTGGCCGTGCTCAAACGCAACATCGAACGAGCGGCCCAGGCGCGACGGCACATGGCCCCCCTGGCGGGTCCGCCTAGCCTGGACGCTGGCGAGGCGCACCAGAGCGCGCCGGAGCCGCGCAGCAAGTCGTCCGCGCGCTGACACGCCACCGCCTGTTGATCACCCCGGCCTGGTCAGGGAACGCTGGACGGTGACAGCACCGCGGCACTTTCCAGCAGTTCCCGGAACTCGGCGGCGAAGCGGGCGGCGGGCGCGCCGTCTACCATGTTGTGGTCGATGGCCACCGTCAGGTCCAGGACGTCGCGGACCGTGACCTGGCCGTCGATGACGCGCGGGCGCTGGCTCATCCCGCCGACAATGACCTCCAGGGAGTACAAGGACAACGGCGTGATGCCGAAGCCGCCGCCGTCGGCGAACATGCCCACGGCCGTCACCGCGACGGTACCGATGCGCTGCCGGGCGGCGACCGATCTGGCCATCACCGCATACATGGCCGGGATCACCCCCGGGATCCGGGTCGCGGCCGGCCCGGCTCGCTCCAGCCACCGGCCGCTGCCGCTGGCCGACGGGTCGCGCTTGACCCGGCGCAGCTCGGCGGTCAGGTCGGGCACCGCGCGGATGTCCGCGTCGCGCAGCAGATGGGGAAGGGCGAACGGCCCTTGCGGCGTGGTGATCTCCACCATCGTGCCCACATCAACGTGCCGGTGGGTCACCAGCTGCCCGCGCCAGTTCCGGTACGCATGCACCGCCGGGTGGGCGGCGGCGGCGCGGGCCACGCTGGCCACCACGAAGGCGGTCAGCGACTCGGGCGGATCGTGCCCGGCCAGCAGCCGGTTCGCCGTGGTGATATCCACATCGACCAGCCCGTACATCGGCATCTTGCGCCGGCCAGCGCGCATGGCCGCAGTGACCAGCCGCCGGTTGGAGGGAAAGGACCGCACCTCCGCCCGGCGCGGACGTTCAACCGCCACCACTAGAGTCTGACACCGCCCAGGCCACTAGCGCCCAGCAGCGGCGTTCTGCCGGTAGCTTCTGGCCATCGGTGTCCCTATCGTTTGCGCGATGGCGGCAGCGGTGCTGCCGCAGCGCCGCCGTGCGGGCTATGGCCGGTGAGCCAGCGGGTCAGCGCAACGATCTGGACCACCAGCGCGACGCAGGAGCCTGCGATGGCCACAACCAGCACCGCCCGCACCGCGGCCGACCAGCCACCGGACAGGTCGAAGGGAAAGACCTGCCAGATCCGGATGGCGGCGGCGAGCCCGATCCCGGTGGTTGCCAGGTCGCCGGCCGTTTTCAGCCACGGCGGATCGTAGGCCAGGTACACGAGGTTGGCGGCGATCGTTGCCGCCAGGCAGAGGTTGACCAGCCCCAGCACCTGGGTGGTGTCGCCGGTGAGGGACGGTATCGCCTGCCAGCCGGGCGAGCCGTTGAAGATGACCAGTAGCGCCGTGCTGAACACGATGGCGAGGCCGTAGCCGGCCCGCCGCGCGCCTGCTGACGGGCGTCGCACCGGGTGTGTGCGTGCCATGGTGGCCTCCGTCGGATCTGTAACCTGCCACGACGGTAGGCCTGGTGCGGCATAGCGGGCAGGGACCGAGGTCACCTTCCCCGTGGCGAATAGTCCCGGCGATTCACCCGGCGGCCCGGGCCCGGGTGCCCTCGTGCGCAGACTGAGGACGCGGGCGCTTCAGCAGTACCACGGGATGGACAAACCGCCACCCCGCGCCCCACGTTGAGACCAGGCCCACCGCTTCCCAGCCATCACCACCCAGCTTGTCCAGTTCCGGAACGGCCCGCCCGAGCTTGGTGAAATCCGCCACGGCGTACTCCCAGCGCTGCATCTGTGTTCCCTCCGTCATCGGACCCTGCCGAAGCGCAGGATTCCGGCCAACAACATGACGGCCCCATGCTGACTCTCCCCGCGAGGCCCTTCCAGGGCCAAAAGACCCGCCGCCGGCGCACGGATCCCACGAGGTCCAGCACGGTCAGGGCAGCCGGGGGGACTCTTGCTCGGTCAGGTCCCGCTGCAGCGGGAGGTGATCCGTTCGACTTCGGACATGGGTTGGGTTCGTTGCGGTATCGGGGGGTTGATCTTAAGTTCGAGGCGTGCTGTCCGCGCGCCGATCGCGGCTCCTCCGCCTGTGGCTGCGCGGATGCAGGCAGCGATGTCGTGATAGGCACGGGGCGCGAAGGCAGCCGGTATGGCTCGGGCCGTGGACGTCGGCCCTCCCCGCCACTGCTCGATCAGGGTTTTTGCGCCGGGGCCGTCGTTTTCGAACCCTCCGGCCGCGATGCAGGCCGATTGGGCTGGGCAGGCAACAGAGAAGTTACTGAGGTCGCCAACTCCAGGAAGAAGCGGGGTGGGCTGGATGCGCCACTGCACCCCGTTCCACCGCTCGGCGAGGGTCTGCGGGGGAAAGCCTGCGGGGGCGGTCAAAGCTATCCCGACACCGGTGCAAGTCGATAGCGAGGTGCAGGAGACGCTGCCCAGGATGCCGCCTTGGGTGCCCGATGGGTTGGGGGTGCGTTGGACTGTCCAGGTGGTGCCGCTCAGCCGCTCGGCCAGCGTCCCGGCGTTGGTGCCGCCGGTCGCGATGCACGCGGTCGCCGACTGGCACCAGACGCTGCCCAGGAAGCCACCCGGGGTGTGCTGCGTAGGTGTGCGTTGCAGCGTCCAACTGTGGCCGTTCCACCGCTCGGCGAAGGTCCCGGTCGGGTTGCCGGAGGCGTCGACCGAGATCCCGACCCCGGTGCAGGCTGAGGACGCCGGGCACGCGACTCCGGTGAAGAAACTGTTGGGCGGGCTGGAGGGGGTGGGCGCCGGCACCACGCGCCAGGTGTGGCCGTTCCATTGCTCGGCGAGGACGTGAATCCCGCCCGTTGCGTCGATGTACCCGCCGGCGGCCATGCAACTGGACGCTGCGGCACACCAGACCGCGTTGAACGCGGCTTGGAGCGCGCCGGCCGGCTTCGGGGTCGGCTGCACCGTCCAGTCCTCGCCGTTCCAATGCTCCGCGAGCGGGCCCGTGCCCGGCCCGCCGACGGCGACGCAGTCCGTTTCCGAAGCGCAGGACACCGCATTCAGGCCCGTTCCGGGCAGGGCCGGGGTGTGCTGCAGGTGCCAGGTCCGGCCGTTCCACCACAGGGCCTCGGTCGAGAAGACGCCGCGGGTCGGGCCCACTGTGCCGACCGCGACGCACCGGTCGGTGGCCGGGCAGGCGATCCCGTTCAACTGGTTTTCCGCGGCGCCGACCGGGCTCGGCACGTTCTCGATGCTCCACCGGCCACCCCGCCACCGCTCACCCAGCGCGAACGGCGTGCCGTCACCGTTGCCAAAGCCCACCGCGGTGCAATCAGACGACGCGGGGCAGGACACGCCGGAGAGGAAGTTCGTGCTCGCCCGGGCCGGGTTGGGCACCGGTTGGGCGTGCCAGGCCGCCCCGTTCCACCCTTCGCCCAGCGGGACAAACGCCCCGGAACTGTCCTGGTAGCTACCGACCGCTTCACAAGAGGACGCCGCGCAGGAGAGGCCGAACAGCTGAGCGGACTGAGCCCCGCGGGGGGCCGGGACGGCCTGCACGCTCCAGGCCATGCCGTCCCATCGTTCGGCAAACACGCCCGTGTCCGACGCGCCGGAGGCCTCACAAGCATCGCCAGCGGTGCACGAGACACCGGTGAGGACGCTGAAGAATTGCGCGCCGGAGGGGTTCGGGGTGGGCTGGATCGCCCAGCTGTCGCCATTCCACCGCTCGGCCAAACTCACATCGACGCCCGAGCTGTTCACGTAGTCGCCGACCGCGATGCACGAGTTCGCCGCCGTACAGGTGACCGCGTTCAGCTCACTGAACTGCGCCCCCGGCGGCACCGGAGCCGGCTGGGTGCTCCACCGGGCACCGCCCCACTGCTCCACCAGCAGCTTCGAGTTCGAGGCCCCCACCGCGATACAGGCGCCAGCTGCCGGGCACGCCACGGCGAACAGCCTGCTCGACGGGGACCGCGCCGGGCTGGGAGTGTGCTGAATCGCCCAGCTGCTGCCGTTCCACCGCTCGGCCAGCGTCAGCTGCACGCCCGACGCCACGGTGAACTGCCCCACTGCGGTACACGATGAGACCGATGAGCACGACACACCGTTCAGGGCACTGGCCGCCGCCCCGGCAGGGTTCGGGGTCGACTGGACGGCCCACACCCCGCCGTTTCGCCGCTCGGCGAGCGTCACCCCCAGCCCGGACTCCCGCACATGCAAGCCCACGGCCACACACACCGAAGTCGTGGGACAGGAAACCGCGGGCCCCAGCGACACGCTGAACAAGCCGTTCCCGGCGCGCGGGTTCGGGCTCGGCGTGATCGACCACCCAGATCCTGGTGCCACCGCGGGAAGCGCCCGGTCACCAGGCTGGCCGCCTAGCTCGGCGGCCTTCGCCCCGGCCGGCGCCGTGAAGGCGGCAACGGCCAGCGCGGTAGAGACGAGGCTCGCCACACTGGCGCGGACGATGAGACTCCGGCTCCGGGTCGGCCTGAGCCGCACGCGCCCTGCCGCGCCAGCAACGTCGCCGATTCCCCACAAGAGTTTGCGCATGGTGCACCCCCAGCGGCGGTTGACCGTGTAGGCAGCATGCGGCAGGTACCTCACAACCGGATCACATGGCTGGTCAGCGCGGCATCGTCGGCGCTGTACCGCTGAGCCCCTGACATGCTTGACTGTGCTCGGGGAGGGGGGAAGTGATCGATTATCGTCTTCTCGGGCCGCTCGAAGTCACCGCCGGCGGGCACGCCCTGGACGTTGGCGGCCCGAAGCAGCGGGCATTGCTCGCGATCTTGCTGCTGCACGCGAACCAGCCGGTTCCTCGTGATGTGCTCATCGAGCAGCTGTGGGGAGAGAGTCCTCCGGCCGGTCCCGATCATGCGGTGGAAGTGTATGTCTGGCGGCTGCGCAAGACACTGGACCCGGTGGCGGGCAGCCCGTGTGTGCTGACCCGGGCGGGTGGCTACCTCCTCCGGGCGGCGCCGGAGCAGGTTGACCTGGTCAGGTTCGAGCGCTTGGCGCACGACGGCCAGCGCTCGCTCGCCGAGGGGCAAGCCGACCGCGCCGCCGGGAAATTTCGCGAGGCGCTCGCGCTATGGCGCGGCCCGCCATTGGCTGATTTCAGGGGCGAGGCGTTCGCTCAGGCGCGGATCACCGGGCTGGAGAAGCTGCGCGCTGAGGTGGCCGAAGACCGGATCGAGGCGGATCTCGCGCTGGGCCAGCACGCACGCGTGGTCGGCGAGCTGGAGGCCATCGTTGCCTCGCGGCCGCTGCGCGAACGGCCGTACCAGCAGCTGATGGTTGCCCTGTACCGCTGCGGGCGGCAGGCCGACGCACTGGCCGTCTATCAGGACGCGCGGCGGACGCTGGTGGATGAGCTCGGCATCGAGCCAGGCCAGCAACTACGGCAGCTGGAGCGCGCGATCTTGCAGCAGGACCCGTCGCTCGAGCTGCCCACCCGCCGGGCAGCTGCTCGGGCGGTTGTCCCCCCGCCCGGAACGGCCCGGGCCTGGTTCACTGGCCCCGGTGGCAGGCGGCGCTTGGTCGCGGCCGCTGGGGCGCTGGCCCTGACGCTCACGCTGCTGGTGGCCGCAACTACACATGGGTCTGCGCGCCTTGCCGCTGGCCCCGATTCCGTTGGCGTGATTGATGGCGCAACGGCCGATCTCAGCGCCGTCGTGACGAGGGTGGGGCGTCCGGACGGGATCGCGTCTGGGGCTGGCGCCGTCTGGGTCACTGACAGCGCCGATAACCTCCTGCTCCGGGTCGACCTGGCCGGGCAGGTGATCGACCGAATCCCGGTCGGCCGCGGCCCGGCCGGTGTGACGGTCGGCGACGGCGAGGTCTGGGTGGCCAACGAGCTTGACGGCACCGTCTCGGAGGTCAATCCGGGCGCGGGGCGGCAGGTAGCGACCATTCCCGTCGGAATCGGACCACATGCCATCGCGTTCGGCTATGGATCGGTCTGGGTCGCCAACGTGACCGATGACACGCTGTTCAGGATCGACGCGGCCACCGGCACCGTCACTACGGTGATCCCTCTCGGCAGTGCCCCGGCCGGTATCGCGACGGGCGCGGGCGCGGTCTGGGTGACCAGCCAGCAGACCGGCGAATTGCTGCGCATCGACCCGGCCGACAACCGGCCCTCTCGGGCAATTCCCATCGGCCGCAGCCCCGCGGGCCTGGCTGCTGGTGGGGGCAGCATCTGGGTCGCCGACAGCGGCGGCGCCCTCTGGCGCGTCGATCCGCGAACGGGCCGGGCGCGAACGATCAAGCTTGGTGGTGCGCCCGCGGGTGTGACCTATTCCGGTGGCGCCGTGTGGGTCGCGCGCAGTCTCAGCGGTTCGGTATCCAAGATCATTCCCGCGACCGGCAAGGTACAGCTCATCCACCTCGGGAACGAGCCGACGGACCTTGTCGCGGCCGGTGGCCGTGTCTGGGCGACGGTGCTCCCGTCGCTGGCCAGCCACCGCGGCGGCACGCTCACCGTCATCACTCAGCTGCCGGCGGACGAGGGGTCCCGGCCGCCGACCGATCCCGCGGTGGCCTTTTATTCCTGGGCGTGGCAGATGCTGAGCCTGACCAACGATGGGCTCGTCGGCTACCGCCGGGCCGGCGGCCTGGCCGGCGATCAGCTCGTGCCCGACCTGGCGACCGCGCTGCCGGCGCCGACGGGCGGTGGCAAGATCTACACGTTCCGGCTCCGGCGCGGCATCAGGTACTCGAACGGAGCGCTGGTCAGGCCCGAGGACTTCCGCCTGGCCATCGAACGGGTCTTCATGGTCAACAAGCGGGGGAACCCTGGCATCCCGCCGTTCTACGCCGGGATCGTCGGCGCCGCCCAATGCGAGCGCAACCCGGGCCCCTGCAACCTCGCGCGCGGGATCGTGGCCGACGACGCCGCCGGCACGGTTACCTTCCACCTCACCGCACCCGACCCTCAGTTCCTGTACAAACTGGCGTTCTCGTGGGCCTACCCGGTCCCCCACGGCACCCCCGACCACCTGATCACCGCCGTACAGCTGCCTGCCACCGGCCCCTACATGACCAAGTCCCTGGTCCCCGGGCACACCTGGGTCCTCGTTCGGAACCCGCGGTTCCGGCCGTGGTCACCGCAGGCCCAGCCCAGTGGCTACCCGGACCGGATCACCCTGCGGCTCGATGTCCCGCCCGGCCAGGCAGTTGCCGATGTCGAGCACGGGAAGGCCGACGTGCTGCTGTCCCCACCGCCCGCCAGCGTGGGCCAGCTGGCAACGCACTACACCAGCCAGCTGCATGCCGGCCCCATGGGGGCGACCATCGCGCTGGCCCTGAATACTCGCGTAGCGCCCTTTACCAAGCTCGCCGCCCGGCAGGCCGTCAACGACGCCATCAACAGGAGCACAGTGGTCGCGCTCAACGGCGGCCCGCTCGCGGTGCAGCCAACTTGTCAGGTCCTGCCGCCCACCATGCCTGGCTACCGGCCGTACTGCCCGTACACGATCCTGCCCAGTTCCGGAGGGGTCTGGACGGCACCGGATCTCGCGCTGGCCCGCCGTCTCGTCCGGCAATCCGGGACAAAGGGCGACCGGGTGACGGTGCTCTACAGCAACGAACAGGCCCCTTTCCCCTCACCGGCGACGGCCCGCTACCTCGTGTCGGTTCTCGACCAGCTCGGATACCGGGCATCGCTGCGCACGACGGGCACCGGCGGCTACTGGGGCGTGCTTGGGGACTCCCGGGACCGGGTACAGGCCGGGTTCTTCTCCTGGTACCAGGACTACCCGGCGCCCTCAGACTTCATCGACCCGCTGTTCACCTGCGCCTCCTTCTTGCCCGACAATCAGAACAACTTCAACGAGGCGGAGTTCTGCGACCCGCAGATCGACTCCCAGGCCCAGCGCGCGCTGACATCCCGGCCAGGCGATCCCGCCGCAGCCACAACTCGCTGGGCTGCCATCGACCGCGAACTCACCGACCAGGCACCGTGGGTTCCCCTGTACAACCCGCGAGACCTGACCCTCCTCTCCGCCCGGGTCGGCAACTACCAGTACCACCCGTACTGGAGCCTGCTCATCGACCAACTGTGGGTCCGCTGATGTGTCACGGAGGGTCGCGGTGGGGTGCGGCCCGCTGCCGCGCATCATGCTCGAGCGCACCGGCGGTCAGGTGCCGGCCGGTCAGGCCTCGGGCGAGGTGCGGATCAACTCCATGACTGTCCGTATGTACCAAATGGTACACGTACCAGATGGTACACTCAGCCATGGCCACCTTGCCAGCCCGGGAACGCCTCCTCGCCGCCGCCGTCGACCGCGCCCTGGACACCGGGATCGCCGACCTGAGCCTGCGCCAGATCGCCGCGGCGATCGGCACCAGCCACCGGATGCTCATCTACCACTTCGGCTCCCGCGAAGGGCTGCTGGTCGCGGTCACCCAGGCGGTCGAAGACCAGCAGCGCGCCGCCCTGCTGGACTCCGGGGCCACCTCGCAAGACGCCCGCCGCGCGTGGGAACGCCTCAGCGACCCCGCGCTGTGGCCGCAGGAGCGGCTGTTCTTCGAGCTGTACGCCTACGCGCTGCGCGGCCGCCCCGGCACCGAGGGGTTCCTCGACGGGATCGTCGAATCATGGGTCGCCCCGGTCGCCGCCGCCCTGGTCGAAGCCGGGGCCGACGAAGCGACGGCCCGGGCCGACGCCCGCCTTGGCGTGGCCGTGGTCCGCGGCCTGCTGCTGGACCTGCTCGCCACCGGGGACCGCGCCGGAGTCGACGAGGCGTACGAGCGGTTCCTCGCCCGCGCGCCAGCTACCGACGCGTCGGCCGGGGAAGCAACAGACGTCGGCCGCAACAGCCTTGACGATTCGCAACCCTGTCAGCCGGTATGGGGCACGCGCCCGCCCCAGCGGTAGTCCCCGGGCAGGCGGCGGGATGAGGCCCTCGCGGCCAGCAGCGCCTGGCGCCGGTGGCTGCGCCAGTATCCCCCAGGGGACCCACTAGGGATTCCCACGGAGGCGATCCGCGCCGGCGAGCGCGACAGTGGTGCTACCGGCGAACAGAACGCCCACCCACGAGCTAGTCCGCATGGCAGCCTCCGGAGAGGAAACACTCATGTCACTCAGTCGCACGGCGCGGCGCATCAGCCTGCCCGCGCTCTTGGCGGTCGTTGTGGCCGCCGCCCTGCTCGCGATCGCGCCCGGCCGGGCCACCCCGGCCGGGGCCTCGGCTGGCGCCGCGGCGTCCGGTGGCAGGCACCCGGCCAAGCCGGTGATCGTGCTGGTGCACGGCGCCTGGGCGGATGCCTCGGGCTGGAGCAGCGTCATCAGCCGGCTGCAACGCCGCGGGTTCACCGTGTACGCGCCGCCCAATCCGCTGCGCGGCCTGCCGCAGGACTCCGCCTACATCCACGACTTCCTGACCCAGAATGCGGCCCTGCAAGGGAAGCCGATCGTTTTGGTCGCGCACTCCTACGGCGGGGCGGTCATCACCAACGCCGCGGTCGGCGACCCCGAGGTCAAGGCCCTGGTGTACGTGGACGCCTTCATCCCCGACCAGGGCGACACCGTCGGCGGCCTCCTCGGCGCGCAGCCCGGATCCTGCCTGCTCGCCGCCGGCGTCTTCAACCCCGTGCCCTACCCCAGCGGGCCGCCCGGTGACGTCGACCTCTACATCAATCCGGACCAGGTCCCCGGATGCTTTGCCACCGGCGTGCCCGCCAGCCAGGCCGCGGTCATCGCGGCCACCCAGCGGCCGCTCGCGGCCAGCGCGGCCACCGAGCCGTCCGGGCCGCCGGCCTGGAAGAGCGTCCCGTCCTGGGCCGTGATCGGGACCGCAGACCGGGTCATCCCGCCCACAGAGTTGACGTTCATGGCCCAGCGGGCGGGCGCCCAGATCACCTACGTCAAGGCCGGGCACCTGTCCCTCATCACCAAGGCGCCCGTCGTGACCCGCGTCATCCTCCAGGCCGTCCAAGCCACCGGATGACCCGCCCGCCGGCCTGTGTCCCGCGAACCCGGGCTAGTCACGCCACCGGCACAAAAGGAGAGGTCATCATGAAGATCGTCGTTATCGGCGGGACCGGTCTGATCGGCTCCAAGCTCGTCGCCAAACTCGCCGCGCACGGTCATGATGCCGTGCCCGCGTCGCCCGGCACCGGTGTCAACACCCTCACCGGCGAGGGTCTCACCGAAGCCCTCACCGGTGCGGACGTGGTCGTCGATGTGTCCAACTCGCCGTCGTTCGAGGACACCGCGGTACTTGAATTCTTCGAGACATCGACCCGCAACATCCTCAGCGCGGAGGCGGCAGCCGGCGTGGGGCATCACGTGGCGCTGTCGGTCGTCGGCACCGAACGGCTGGCCGAAAGCGGCTACATGAGGGCGAAGATCGCGCAAGAGAAGCTCATCAAGAACTCGTCGATCCCGTACACCATCGTCCACGCGACGCAGTTCTTCGAGTTCGCCGCCCGTATGGCCGACGAGGCGACTGACGACGGCACGGTGCGGGTTCCCCCGGTACTGATTCAGCCGATGTCAGCCGACGATGTTGCCGCCGCGGTGTGCCACGTCGCGCTGGCTGCTCCGCTGAACAACACGATCGAGATCGCCGGGCCGCAGCCGTTGCGCTTCGAGGACTTCGTACGGCAACGGCTGCGCTCCGTGGGGGATCAGCGCGTCGTAGTCACCGATCCTCAAGCCCGGTACTTCGGGGCACGGCTGAGCAAGCGCGCCCTCTTGCCGGGTGATGGCGCTCAGCTCGGGCCGACCCAATTCGCCGACTGGCTCAGGCACCAGGCACCAAGTCGGTGAGAAGGCATCCGGCGACTCGGTCACGACAGGAGCGGGAAGGGTGCTCTTCCGATCAAACGATCGAAGAGCACCCAGCGCTCACCAACCCCGCCAGGAGCGTTGAAATGTCCGCGACCTTCACTCCCTACTTCGAAGCTCAGGCCCACCGCGACCCGACCGGCTCCGGCGCATACATCCGCGTTCGCGTCCCCGACGGACCCCGTCCCGACGGCTCGATCCTCGTCTACCTTCCGAATGGGACAAGGCTTGTTGTGAACAGCAACCAGCTCCTGCACCTCGACGAAGGCCCAAACTGGCCTGGTGAGCCGGATGGCCGGACTTCCGCCGCACGGCCCTCCGTGACGGAGCTGGTCCGGTGACGCAGCGTCAGCGCTGCCAGCTCCCGAGCGCGGCCAGGTTGCGGCCCGGCTCACCGCCCTCTCCGCGGCGGGTGCGGCCGGGCGCCAGCGCGGATTACGGGCTCAGCACGGCCAAGGCGGCGCGCCACTGCCGGCGCGAACGCGCGGCGATACCAGCTCGCCAGGCGGCCGGGCCCGGGTTGGCTGCCGTTCGGCGACGGGCCCCCCTGATGATCAGAGGTCCGTTCAGTGGTACCAGTAGAGCCATGACGGTGGCCCGGTGGCGGGGACTTTCTCGCCGATCAAGAGCACGATTTCGAGCCCGTCGGGGTCGTGCATTGTGATGCCGTCGACTTCCGCGTCGCGATGCCGCTGGTAAGGCACCTGCTGCCGGGTCAGGAGTTCCTCGGCGCTGTCCAGTTCGGCGGAGTCTCCCGCACGCCAGAGGACGCGCGTTACCCCGGCTTCGCCCATATTGTGCCGGGCGGCCTTGCCGATCTCCCGGATCACCAGCGAATCGGCGGGGGCCCGGTGGCCGTGCAGCACCGCCAGCGCGCCATCGTTCCACACAACCTCCAGCGCCAGCACATCACGGTAGAACGACAGCGAGCGGTGAAGGTCGCCAACCTGTAGATATACACCGAAAAGCCCGGACGGCTGTGGCCTGTTGTCCGTCATCATCTGCTCGCCACTCATTCGATTGCCCTGCCCGCCTGCTGAGCGGATGCCCGGCTGATATCTGCTCCGGGCTCGTCGGGCAAATGCCCCGCTGTTATGACGCCCTCTGCCATCTCAGCCGACGGAGGATGGCCGCCGGGGCCGGGGGCGTCTTCCAGGGCCTCGACGGCGCCGAGGAGGGTCTGAAGGCCGACTTCGTAGCGCTGGACATCCGGGTCGGGCGGCCATTCGTCGCCCGGCACGCCGTCCGCTTGTTCTTCTGGCTGGCTGGTCTCGGCAAAGGTCAGTTCTGTCCGGACGGTGAGTTCGAGTTCGTGCAGGAAGGCGTTACCGCCGGTCGGGGTGCTCATCTTTCCTCCAGGCGTGACATGAGTGAATGTGCAGGCCGGCCGTCATGCTGACGGCCATCCTCCAGCCCCGCGGTGGAGGCGCGGCGTGTGTCGGGTGCTATAGAACGCGCCGCGCAGGATGGAGATGGTGCTCGTTTAGCGGTGACAGGCATGTGCATTCCTTCCTGAAGGCCTGAGGGGTTGATGTAGGTCACCCACGCAGCGTCTCTCCCGCTTAGGGGCGCTCGCATCCGTCAAAGTCCCCAGTACGGATCCTCGGTCGGACCTCCCCGCCCCGGCGATGCCCTCAGGCGGCATGCGCCGTTCAAGTTGCGCCAAGCAGTGCAGGTGCTTGTGTCGGGCCTAAGACGACGGGTGAGAGGCGTCGCTCGCGTGCACGGTTAGGTGATGGTGCGGGTCGGCGCGGTCCAGGTCTTCGGGGTTCAGGTAGCGGAAAGCCAGTGCGGCGGCCGCGCCTCCGGCGAAGTCGGCCAGCAGGTAGATCCAGATGTTTGACCAGGAGAACAGGCCCATGACCGAGGCGCCGAGCGCGACGGCGGGGTTGAAGGCGCCGCCGCTGATGCGCCCGGCCGCCGTGGCGCCGGTGAAGACCGTGAAGCCGATGGCCAGGCCGTAGAAGGCGTTCCTTGGGTGATCCTTGCTGGTGGCTACGTTCAACACCACGTAGGCGAGCGCGAAGGTGAAGATGAACTCCGCGACTAGTCCGGCCCCGACGGCCCGGCCGGACATGTCCAGTGCCGGAAACGGCGCAGGATTCACGACAAACGTGGCCAATCCCGCCGCCACGAGTGCTCCAGCGCCCTGGGCCAGCCAGTACCGGCCGAGGTCGTGCCCGCTGAGCCTGCCGCGCAGGCAGGCAGCCAGGCTCACCGCGGGGTTGTAGTGCCCGCCGGAGATGTGTCCGCCGGCGTAGACGAACACCATGAGCGCCGCGCCGATCGCCAGCGGGGCGAGGGCAGCCTTGCCCATGACCGCGCAGCCGACGGTGAAGACAAGCCCGAATGTGCCGATGAACTCGGTCACGTACTTGCGCATGTGCGACCCCTCACTTTGGGAGCAGCTATGGCCGACTCCGGCGCGGTGGCGAGATTCGCATGCCTGCCCCGGCCGCCTGGCGAGCGGCGGCTGAGGTGGCAGGCAGCCGCGTGGATGGTTCCGTCGTAGCGCACGGTCGTCACCGGGACGCCCGGCGGAGCGGGTCGTTAGCTCCGGAGGAAGGCCAGCAGGTCGGCGTTGAATTGGTCTTGAAGTGTGGCGGTGAGGCCGTGCGGCGCACCCGGGTAGTAGATCTCTTGCGCGTCCGGGATGAGTCTGGCGGATTTCCTGGCCGAGTCCTTGACGGGAACGATCTGGTCGTCCTCGCCGTGCAGGACCAGAGTCGGGACATCGAACTTCTGGAGGTCCTCGGTGAAATCGGTCTCGGAGAAGGCCTTGATGGAGGCGTAGGCGTTGGTCAGCCCAGACTGCATGCTCCACAGCCAGAACTGGTCCAGCACGCCCTGGGTGACCTTGGCACCTGGCCTGTTAGCACCATAGAACTGCACGGCGAGGTCCTTGTAGAACTGCGACCGGTCCTTGAACAGGCTGGCGCGCATGTCGTCGAAGACCTTGATCGGCAGCCCCTCGGGATTGGCATCTGACTGCACCATGATCGGCGGCACGGCAGAGATCAGGGCCGCTTTGGCGACCCGCCCGGTCCCGTGGCGGCCGATGTAGCGGGTGACCTCTCCGCCGCCGGTGGAGTGGCCCACCAGCGTGGCATCCCTCAGATCGAGCGCCTCGATTACGGCAGCTAGATCGTCGGCGTAGCCGCTCATGTCATTCCCCGACGACGCCTGGCTGGAGCGGCCATGACCGCGCCGGTCATGCGCGACCGCGCGGAAGCCGTGCTGCGCCAGGAACAGCATCTGGCCGTCCCATGCGTCCGAGCTCAGCGGCCAGCCATGCGAGAACGTGACGACCGGGCCCTCGCCCCAGTCCTTGTAGTAGATTTCCGTGCCATCTTTCGTGGTGATCGTGCTCATGTCTGTACTCCGTTCGCGGTGCCGGCTCAACGCCGCGGGTCGGCCATTTGTGGATGCCTCATCGGGTTGCTGGCGATGGTTCTGGCGGGGCCCGTTCGGGGATGGGGTTACCCACGCAGCGTCTCTCCCGCTGAGGGACGCTCGCATCTGTCGAAGTCCCCGGGCGCAGGTCCCTAGTCGGAACTCGCCGTCCCGGGCGATGGCCTCAGGCGGTGCGCCGGCCGGGTTGTGCCGACGCCAGGTAGTGCCGGAGCCCCTCCCGGCACAGGTGTGTCTGCAGTCGGGCCGCCGCTGAGCAGCGCGCGTGACCGGGCCTGGATGCCGGGCACCCACTCAGGAGGGTGTGTAACCGTAGGGCGGCGCCGATGGCTCCGCCAGTGCCTCGGAGACCCGCTAGGGATTCCCACGGATGCGATCCTCGCGCGCAAGCGCGACAGTGGTGCCAACGGCGCGAAGAACGCCCTAACCACCAGCCGCCCGCGACGGCCTGGAATTGGTTTGTGACCACCTACGCCGTCACCGTTGGCGGGCGCCGGCGATTGACCTGGACGACTGCCGAGGAGCTGGAGGAGCTGAGGCCAGTGGCTGACACCGAACAGCACCACATGAGGCCGGGCATGGACGACCAGCGATTCCTGAACAGCTACAACAACGCGAGCACCCCACCTGGCCCGGACGTCCCGGCAAACCTCGCTGGCTTCATGCTAGCGGCCGACCCGATCCTCGGCGCGGCGGCCGAGCTTTCCCGAGTCCTCGCCCGCGCCCACCAGGGGGCGGCGACGCAACTGATCGCCGAGGACTGGGCCCACGCCAGGAAGTACTTCTCGCTGTCGGAGAAGTACGCGGCGTGGGCCGACTACAATACGCCGGCGCGGGGATTTGGCATCCACGCCTACGCGCACAAGGTTCACCGGCCGATCCGGCTCACCGACGAGGAGCTGCGGGCTCATCCGGAGTGGCGGAACTTCGGCAGCAATGCGGGCCGCCATCCCCCGATGCGGGGGTGGCTGGCCGTTCCCCTGATGGGGTCTGACGGGGAGAACTACGGATTCATCCAGGTCTCGGACCGTCTGGAGGGCGACTTCACCGCAGAGGACGAAGCGAACCTCCTGCATCTAGCGTCACTCACTGCGACAGCTCTGGACGCGCTCGCGCAACTCCACCTTCCTGAGCACCGGGCCAAGGCCGCGGACGCGGGCCAATGATCTGCCGCCCGGCCGCCTGGGTCTTTCGTCACCGCGTCCTGGTCGCCAGTCGTCGCTGCCCCACGTCGCGGGCCAGCACCAAGAACCGGTCGGCGCCGTGCAGGTGGAAAGGGCGTGGTGCGTGGGGGGTCGGAGTCCATCTCGTTGATCAGCCTGGGTCAAGATCGCGCCCTGGTGGCAGACGTCGCTGCGACCTGATGGGGGGAATCGAGTGAGTGGTGACGCCCTGCCCCCTGCGCGGGAGTCCGCAAGCGCGCTGCCCGACCGCAGCTCAGCCTTCTTCAGCGCGTTGCTCACCGAGCAGTTCGTCCAGCAGTCGGTGCGCGGCGTTACCGTCAGTGAGTCCAGCAGCCGGGCGTCACTCTACATGTTCACCTTGTCGAGCGCGCTGATCGCCTACGGCTTTCTGGCCGATACCGATGTGGCAGCGGCCTACCTGGGGGTGGTATTCCCGATCGTGTTTCTGCTGGGCATCTTTACCTGGGAACGTCTTGTGCAGACGGCGCTGGAGGACGTCATCGCCGTCGGCGCCATCCAGCGGATCCGCCGGTACTATGCGACGCTGCTTCCTGGTGCGGAACATTTCTTCCCGCAACCCACCGACCGGACTGCGGTCCACGAGCTGCTTGATATCGGTACTCGATCATCATGGCGTGGTGTGGTGTTCACGACGTCCTCGGCAATCTTGGCGGTGAACTGCATAGTCGGGGGTACGGGTATCGCCCTGGCCCTGCGCGAAGCCGGCCTCATGAAGGCCACATCCATTGTGATTGGCGTCCTGGCCGGCCTTGTCTTGTTCATCACCCTCGCCTCATACCAGCTGAGGAGGTTCAGGCGGGTCACGGCAGTCGTAGCGGCCGCGTCGTGATGATCGGAGCTACGCTTGCGCGGGCGACCTGACGCGGGCACCCGTGCGAGGCCACCCGGACTTCTGCCTTGTCGCTGTGAAGCACGCTGGTCCAATGCGCGCAGTCCAAGCAGCAGGCTCATCTGGAGTGGCGGAACTTCGGCAGCAATGCGGGCCGCCATCCCCCGATGCGGGGGTGGCTGGCCGTTCCCCTGATGGGGTCTGACGGGGAGAACTACGGATTCATCCAAGTCTCCGACCGTCTGGAGGGCGACTTCACCGCAGAGGACGAAGCGAACCTCCTGCGTCTGGCGTCACTCACTGCGACAGCCCTGAACGCGCTCGCGCAACTCCACCTTCCTGAGCACCGGGCCAAGGCCGCGGACGCGGGCCAATGATCCGCCGCCCGGCCGCCTGAGTCTTGGCCGACGGCCCGTGCGCCAGCTGTTCGACTCCCCAGCGCGGATCCCCGGCCGCCCTCGCCGTCCCCGGCGATGCCCTCGGGCGGCCAACCCCCTTCGCTACAACCAGGGCTGCGACCATCCCACTTGACAGATCACTTTGCCTGTCATTTAGCTGGAGATCGCGTCGCCATACCGTCGTGTTTGGCCTTCCCGCGCGCCGCGATACTGGCGTCAGGGGAGCGCGAGAGGCCTGCTGACTTAGCCGCGCCGGTGGGCTGGGGCTGAATTGTGGCGGAGGGTATGCGCACGCGATCTGAGCCGATGTCGGCGCTGTTGGACCGCCAGCGAGAGCGCTCGGTATTCGATGGCCTCCTCGAGGATCTGCGGTCCGGACGCGGGCGGGCGCTGGTGGTGCGCGGCGAGGCGGGGGTGGGCAAGTCAGCGCTGTTGGAATACCTGGCCGGGGCGGCGGCAGACATGCGGGTGGCCCAGGCGGTGGGGGCGGAGTCGGAGATGGAGCTGCCGTTCGCCAGCCTGCACCTGCTGTGCGTGCCGCTGCTGGACCGGCTGGAACGGCTTCCGGCTCCGCAGCGCGACGCGCTGGGAGTCGCGTTCGGGCTGCGCGAGGGGGCTGCGCCGGACCGGTTCATGGTCGCGCTGGCGGTGCTGACCTTGCTGGCGGAGGCGGCGGAGGAAGGGCCGCTGCTATGCGTGGTCGATGACGCGCAATGGCTGGATCGGGCCTCAGCGCAGGTGCTGGCGTTCGCGGCGCGCCGGCTGCTGGCCGAGCCGGTAGGGCTGGTCTTCGCCGCACGCGAGCCGGGTGAGCAGCTACAGGGGCTCGCCGACCTGGAGGTGCAGGGCTTGCCGGACCAAGCCGCTCGCACGCTGTTGCGGTCGGTGGTCGGGTTCCGGCTGGATGAGCGGGTCCGGGATCGGATCCTTGCCGAGACGAACGGCAACCCGCTGGCGCTGCTGGAGTTGCCGCGTGGGCTGGGCCCGGCGCAGCTGGCGGGCGGGTTCGGGATGCCTGGAGCGCACGCGGTCCCGGCGCGGATCGAGCAAGGCTTCCGCCGTCGACTGGAGGGGCTTCCTGGCGACGCGCGGTCGCTGATGCTGGTCGCGGCGGCCGAGCCGGTTGGCGACCCAGTGCTGGTCTGGCGGGCGGCCGAGCGGCTCGGGATCCCGGCTTCCGCGGCGGTTGCCGCGCAGGCGGACGGGTTGCTGGAGGTCGGGACGCGAGTGCGGTTCCGGCACCCGCTGGTGCGCTCGGCGGTGTACACGGCGGCGTCGCTGCCGGAGCGGCGGGCGGCGCACCAAGCGCTGGGCGAGGTGACCGATCGCGACCGGGATCCGGACCGACGGGCGTGGCATCTGGCGGCGGCCGCGCCGGGACCCGATGAGGGGGTGGCTACGGAGCTGGAGCGGTCGGCGGGCCGGGCGCAGGCCCGCGGCGGGATGGCCGCGGCGGCGGCGTTCTTGCAACGCGCGGCCGAGCTGACCAGCGAACCCGCCACGCGGTCGGAGCGCGCCCTCGCGGCCGCGCGGGCGAGTCTCCTAGTCGGCGCACTGGATGCGGCGGCTGAGTTGGTCGGCATGGCGGCGACGGGGCCGCTGGATGAACTCCAGCAGGCCGGTGTCAGCCTGCTGCGCGGGCAGATCGCGTTCGCCTCCAGCGCAGGCAGCGACGCCCCGGCGCTACTGGTGAAGGCGGCCAAGCAGCTGGAGCCGCTGGATGCCGCGCTCGCGCGCCAGACTTACCTGGACGCGTGGTATGCGGCGTTGTTCGCTGGCCGGTCCGCGGGCGCCGGCGATCTGCACGAAGTCTCGCGGACCGCCCGGTCAGCCCCGCCGCCGGCGGGCGCACCCCGCCCGCCCGATCTGCTGCTGGACGGGCTGGCGATCCTGGTCACCGAGGGACGCGCCCGGGCGGCACCCCTGCTGAGGCGAGTAGCGCGGGTCTTTGCCGAAGAAGAGATCCCCACGGCGGAGCGCCTGCGATGGAGCCCGGTGGCTGTGGTCGCCGCGGTGACGGTGTGGGACGAGGAGAGCTGGCACGCGATTGTGGCCCGCGAGCTCCAGTCCTGCCGCGAGGCGGGCTTGCTCGCCCAGCTGGTGATCTGGGCGGACGCGATGGCCTTGCTTACGATCTGGCATGGCGATTTCGCCGCGGCCGCTTCGATGATCGCGGAGGCGGAGGCCGTCGCGGCGGCGACAGGGACCCGCGCCCCTCTCGGGGCCGTGTTGCTTGCCGGATTCCGGGGGGCCGAAGCCGAGACCACCCCGCTGATCGAGGCGGTGAGCACGGCGGCCCGGGCTGCGGGCCAGGGCGTAGCCGTCCAATGGTCGCAATGGGCGGCCGCCATCCTCTGCAACGGGCTCGGCCGCTACGAGGAAGCCCTGGCCCAGGCGCAGCATGCCGCCGAGCAGGCGGCTGAGCTGCACACCCCCATGTGGGCGCTTCCCGAGCTGATCGAGGCGGCCAGCAGGACCGGGCAGACCCGGCTGGCCATCGAAGCCCTCAGCCGGCTGGCCGAGGCGACCAGTATCGGCCAGACAGACTGGGGGCAGGGAATCTACGCGCGTTCCCGGGCGCTGCTCAGCGACGGTGAGGACGCCGAGCGCTGGTACCGCGAGGCGGTCGACCGGCTAAGCCGCACCGGCTTGCGGCCCGAGCTCGCCCGGGCGCACCTGCTCTACGGCGAGTGGCTGCGCCGCCAGGGCCGGCGGGCCGACGCACGGGTGCAGCTCCGCACCGCGCACGGCATGTTCGCCGCGATCGGCATGCAGGCGTTCGCCGAGCGGGCCCGCCGCGAGCTGCTAGCCACCGGCGAGACCGCCCGCAAACGCACCGGCGACACGCACGGCCAGCTCACCCCCCAAGAGGCCCAGATCGCGCGGCTGGCCCGGGCAGGCTTGTCCAACCCGGAGATCGCCGCCCAGCTGTTCCTCAGCCCGCGCACCGTCGAGTACCACCTGGCCAAGGTCTTCACCAAGCTCACCATCACCTCCCGCCGCCAACTCCGGCAGGCGCTGCCCGTCAGCGGCCGCGACGGGCCGACGGCATGACCGGGTACCCGCGCTGATCACAATCCTGCGACTGATCTGCGTGACCATTGACTCGCTAGGGATTCTCACGGATGCGATCCTCGCGGGCGAGCGCGACAGTGGTGCCATTGGCCAGCAGAAAGCCATGCGGAGAGCAATTCCGCGTCTCAACGGGCGACTTCAGCCAGGAGAGGAAACACTCATGTCACACAGTCGGATGGCGTCAATTTCCGAGCGGGAGAACCGGGAGATCGAGGCGGCCAACGCCTCTGGCCGCACCCCCGTCGTGTTCATCCACGGCCTCTGGCTGCTGCCGAGCAGCTGGGCCAACTGGGCGGACTTCTTCACGCAGGCCGGCTACGCACCGCTGACGCCGGACTGGCCAGACGATCCGGAAACGATTGAGGCGGCTCGGGCGGAGCCCGAGGTCGTCGCAAAGAAGACCTTGGCGCAGGTCGCCGATCACACCACCGAGATCATCAATGCCCTGGACCACAAACCAGCGGTCATGGGGCACTCGACCGGGGGCTTGCTGGCGCAGTTGCTGGCCGGCCGGGGACTATCGGCGGTCACGGTGGCGATCGACCCCGGGGTCTTCCGCGGCGTTCTGCCCCTGCCCGCCCCGGTGCTCAAGGGAATAGGCCCGTTCCTGGTCAACCCGCTCAACCGCGGCCGCGCGATCACGCTAACATTTGGCCAGTTCAAGTACAGCTGGGCGAACGCGCTGGACGAGAAGGAGGCGAAGGAGCTCTACGAGGCGTTCCACGTCGCCGGCTCCGGGATCTCGCTCGCGCAGATGGGCAACGCGAACCTCAACCCGTGGACGGAGGCGAAGGTGAACACGAAGAACCCGGCGCGCGGCCCACTGCTGATCATCGACGGTGAGAAGGACCACACGGTGCCGTGGGCGATCGCGAACGCCGCCTACCAGCGGCAAAAGCGTAACCACGCCGTGACGGAGATCGTGAAGATCCCCAACCGGGGCCATTCCCTCACGATCGACCACGGCTGGCGCGAGGTCGCCCAGACGGCCCTCGACTTCGTCAAGCGATTCGCCTCCCCAGGCTACCGACCTGGAAGCTCTGCCGGCGCCGCGCCGGCTCGCCAGGAGCGCTGATGGCGGAGGCGACGCTGGTAGTCGAGCACCGTGAGCAGCTGTGGAGCTTGCTGATCGAGGCGGCGCAGATCGAGCACATGATCATGTGCCAGTACCTGTACGCGTGTTTCAGCCTCAAGACCGAACCCGATGAGGGCCTGCCCGCCGGGCAAGCCGACGCGGTCGCACGATGGCAGGAGACCCTGACCGGCATCGCGATCGAGGAGATGCTGCACCTCGCGCTGGTCATGAACGTCATGACGGCGATCGGGGCCGCGCCGTCGCTATCGCGGCCGAACTTCCCGCGCCACTCCGAGTTTCTCCCGCCCGGGGTGGAGTTCGCGCTGCTGCCGTTCGGCGCCGATTCCCTCACGCATTTCCTGTATCTGGAGCGGCCGGAGGGCATGGAGCGGGTGGACGCGGCGGAATTCGTCCCGGCCGCGCCGCCACCCGAGCCGGTGGCGGGGGCCGAGGTGATGCCTCGCGTGCAGGGCTTCTTGACCGTCGGGCACCTGTACCGCGGGATCGAGCAGGGCCTGAGCGATCTGGCCAGCCGGCTCGGCGAACCGGTGCTGTTCGTGGGTGAGCCGCGGGCGCAGGCCACCCCGGAGAGGTTCCGCTGGCCGCAGCTCATCGCGGTCGGGGATCTGACGTCGGCGCGCGCGGCCATCGAGGAGATCATCGAGCAGGGTGAGGGAGCGCGCGGGGACTGGCGGCCGGCGCATTACGGCCGGTTCTTCGCGATCTGGAGCGAATACCAGCAGCTGCGTGAGCAGGACCCTTCCTTTGAGCCCGCCCGGCCCGTCATTCCCGCCTTCACGCAACAGCCCTATGACATCGAAGAACCGCAGCCGCAGCCGACCGAGCCGCTGACCCGCCGGGTGGCCGAGCTGTTCAACCTCGCGTACGAGGTGCTGCTTCAGGTGCTGACCCGGTTCTTCACCCACACCGATGAGACCGATGAGCAGCTGGACGCGCTGGTCCAGGCCGCGCTTGGCATCATGGCCGGCGTCCTGAAGCCCCTGGCCACCGCGCTGACCCGGCTGCCCATGGGGCCCGGGCATCCCGGTCGCACGGCCGGCCCGGCGTTCCAGATGTACTACCAAATGGGAAACTTCGTACCGTGGCGAAATGCCGCCTGGGTGCTGTTGTCCGAACGGGCGACCGTACTGTCCCGGCAGTGCGCGCAATGCGCCGCGCAGGCCGGGGTTCCCGAGGCGGTCAGTTCGGCGGCCACGACCGCCGCGACGATCTCGGAACAGCTCGCCGGCCACCTGCCGCAAGACCTGCGGCCCGCCTAGGACAAGCTGGTCACGGATCCCGCCAGCCGAAGAGCGCCTCGGCGTAGCGATGACGCCAGGTGCTCAACGAAGATCGAGACGTGCAGTTCATCTGGCCGGAACACCTTCAGCGTCCCAGGAAGGGAGACACCTCGTGGCGATCTTGCCGCTGCGGGAGCGCCCGGCGTTCGGGGCCCTCGCCAAGCACCATTCCGAGATGGTGGGCCGCCATCTGCGCGATCTCTTTGCCGAGGATCCCGCGCGCGGGGAGCGGTTCTGCGCCGAGGCCGCCGGGATCTATCTCGACTACTCGAAGAACCGCATCACCGACGAGACCCTGAGCCTCTTGCTCCAACTGGCCGAGCAGTCGGGACTCGAGCGGCACCGGGAGGCGATGTTCGCCGGTGAGCGCATCAACACCTCGGAGAACCGTGCGGTGCTGCACGTCGCGTTGCGGATGCCGAGGGGGACCTCGCTGATCGTGGACGGCGTGGACGTCGTCGCCGAGGTGCACGAGGTGCTCGACCGAATGGCCGATTTCGCCACCAAGATCCGCTCAGGTACGTGGCGGGGCCATACCGGCAAGCCAATCCGCAACGTCGTCAACATCGGCATCGGCGGGTCGGATCTGGGGCCGGTGATGGCGTACGAGGCACTGCGCCACTACACCGACCGCGGCCTGAGGTTCCGTTTCGTGTCGAACGTCGACTCGACCGACTTCGCCGAGGCGACGCGGGACCTGGCGGCGGAGGAGACGCTATTCATCGTCTCGTCGAAGACGTTCGGGACCCTGGAGACGCTGACCAACGCCACCTCGGCCCGCGACTGGGTGATCGGTCAGCTGGGCGATCCGGCCGCGGTCGCCAAGCACTTTGTGGCCGTCTCGACCAACGCGAAGCGGGTGGCGGAGTTCGGGATCGACACCGCGAACATGTTCGGCTTCTGGGACTGGGTCGGCGGCCGGTACTCGATGGACTCGGCCATCGGCCTGTCGACGATGGTGGCCGTGGGCCCGGAGCGGTTCGGCCAGATGCTGGCCGGCTTCCACGCGATGGACGAGCATTTCCGCACCGCCCCGCTGGCGCGGAACCTCCCGGTGCTCATGGGCCTGCTCACCGTGTGGTACGTGGGCTTCTTCGGGGCCGCCTCGGTCGGCGTGATGCCCTACGAGCAGTATCTCAAGCGCTTCCCCGCCTACCTGCAGCAGCTCACGATGGAGTCCAACGGCAAGCGCGTCACCGCCGACGGCCAGGAGGTGGACTACCAGACCGGCCCGGTGTACTGGGGCGAACCCGGCACCAACGGCCAGCACAGCTTCTACCAGCTCCTCCACCAGGGGACCGAGCTGATCCCGGTTGACCTCATCGGCTTCGGCCAGAGCCTCAACCCGCTCCGCGACCACCACGACATCCTGTCGTCGAACGTTTTCGCCCAGGCCCAGGCGCTCGCGTTCGGCAAGACCGAGGAAGAGGTCCGGGCGGAAGGGACCCCCGAGACGGTGGTGCCGCACCGGGTCATGCCGGGGAACCGCCCCACCAACGTCCTGCTGGCCGAGAAGCTAACCCCCCACCTTCTCGGTGCGCTCGTCGCCCTGTACGAGCACAGCGTGTTCACGCAGGGGGCCATCTGGGGCATCGACTCATTCGACCAGTGGGGCGTCGAACTGGGCAAGGCCCTAGCGGTGGCGATCATCCCCGAGCTGGAGAGCACCACCGAGCCTGAGCTCAGCCACGACTCGTCCACCAACACGCTGATCCGGCGCTACCGGGCGCTGAAGGGATAAGGAGAGCGCGGGAGATGGGTGTCTTTCGCCTCCTGGATTGAGCCTGTGATGACAACGCTCATTTCA
>Ga0306920_100001391_pt1 | contig 29974 bp, 27 predicted proteins | sample flu12Cox44000170_FD_204666 | JGI IMG/M metagenome (GOLD analysis project Ga0306920, IMG submission 204666) | Lab enrichment of tropical soil microbial communities from Luquillo Experimental Forest, Puerto Rico - flux4day.12C.oxic.44.000.170 (v2)... | ecosystem: Environmental > Terrestrial >... | reverse complement strand
CCGCCCTGCGGCCGCGGCTGGCCCATGCCGGCGACCGGATCCTGCTGGGCAGCGATTTCCCCAACATCCCGTACCCCTACCTGCACCAGTTGGAGGCGCTGGCCGGGCTGGACCTCGGCGCGCCGTGGCTGCGCGCGGTCTGCCACGACAACGCCGTGCGGCTCCTGGGGTAAACGGAGAGGGTCTGATCGCGGCGACCGGCCCGCATAGCCTGAGGAACGCAGGGAGACAATCTCTATCGTCAGCGGCGCGCCGCAGGACTGACCGGGCGGCCGGCCGCCCGGGCGGTCACTGCCCGGGGATTCCTTTCATCGGTGCTGGTCACGGGCCCAGCCCGGCGTTCAGCGGCTGGCGGCCGCCAGCGCCGTGCGGATCGCGCCGGCGCTCGCGGGTGTCCCCTTCTCGTCGTTGAACGCCCCGTACGGCGCGCCGTAGACGGGAGTGCCGGGTTCCTGGCGCCAGCTCTCCGCGAGTGGCCCCGCGTCCACGGCGCCGTAACCGATCGAGTCGAGGAACGCGGTCACCGCCGCCTTCGCCTTCGCGTCGTCGCCCGCGATCGGCAGGTAGCTGCGATCGGGCGCCCCGGCCGGCCGGCTCAGCGACTCCAGGTGCCTGTAGACGATGTTGTTGAACACCTTCACCAGCGCTGATTGGGCCAGGTGCCGCTGAATCAGCTCGCTGCTGGTCAGCGCCCCGCTGTTGAGTTCGGGGATCTGCCCGTCCCGCTGCGGATAGTAGTTGCAGGTGTCGATGACGACCTTGCCGGCCAGCAGCCCGGGGTCAACATTGCGGAAGGCGCGCAGCGGGATCGTGACCACGACGAGGTCGCCGCCCTCGGCCGCTTCCCGCCCGGTCCCGGCCCGGGCCAGCGGCCCGAGCTGACCGGCCAGTTCCGCCAGCGTGTCCGGGCCACGGGAGTTGCTGAGTATCACCGGGCGCCCGGCCGCCACGGCGAGCTTCGCCACCGTGCCGCCGATCTTGCCGCTGCCGATCAGTCCCACAGTTGTCATGGACCCGGTAACCCCGGCCGGTTGGCGATCATTCCGTGCGGGTGCGCTAACTGCCGGAGCCGCCCAGCGCGCGCAGCAGCGCCTTCATCCAGGGGCCCAGATCGGCCGGGGTCCGGGCGGAGATGAGGTTGCCGTCCACGACCGTGGCCTGGTCCACCCAGTCGACTCCGGCGTTGACCATGTCGTCGCGGATCGCGGCCACGCTGGTCGCCCGGCGGCCCTTGACGATCTTCGCGGAGATCGGCACCCAGCCGGCGTGGCAGATAAAGGCGATCGGCTTCCCCGCGTCGTCGAACGCCCGGGACCAGGTCCAGCACCGTCTCGGAGCGCCGCAGCTTGTCCGGGGCGTACCCGCCGGGGATGACCAGCGCGTCGAAATCGGTTGCGGACAGCCCGTCCACCGTCGTGTCCACGGCGACCGGCCCATGGCCTTTCTTCCCCGTGACGGGCTGGTCGTCGAGCCCGGCCACGGTCACCCCGGCCTCCTCCTCGCGCAACCGGTACAGCGGGTACAGCAACTCCATGTCCTCGAAATCGCTCGCGGCGAGCAGGAGGACCTTCTGTCCTGCCAGGGTCATGTCATCGACCCTACGCTCCGCGGGCTGCCACCGGAGCGCCGCCGGGTGGGCCGCGGCGCTAGCACCCACAGAACGACTCACAGACGAAGCTGTGAGCATCCTGTCGGTGGACCTGCGTGGTGATCTGCGCGGAGCGGCCGCACGGTTGGAGTAGCGAAAAGTACTGCTCAACCAACGTAGCGGCGGAGGCCACCATGTTCATCGTGATCTACACCCTCGTCTGGCTCGCCGTGCTGGCGGTCACGAACCTGTTCAGCTTTGCTGTTGGCCGTTGCGGCCGGAAGCTGCCGGTGATCGACTACGGCCTGCCCTGGGTCATGCATCGCAGCTCGGTCCCACCCCCGGAGCGCAGCGGCGCCATGCCCCGCTCCGGCGCGGGCACGGCGCCGGCGGATGATCGTTGGCGGCGACGGCCTTCAGCAGCCTGACGTGCGGGCCGCCAGCCCTGCAGCTAGTACGACGGCTCGGATGCCATTGTGGCCGCCTCCTGGCGGGCCGCAGTGGCTTCCGGGCCGTCGTGCTCTACCGCGAGGTTCCGCTCCACGTCACCCTTGCCGCACCGGATGGCCGTCAGCAGCACGCGCACGCTGCCGCCTCAGCCCGCTACCGCGGTCAGGCGGCAGTAGCACGAGGACCTGATCGGCACGTCGGCTCTCGCGGCGGCGATCTTGAGTTGTTGCTCTACGACGCCCGCCAATTCAGTCTTGCCCAGCCGGGTCAGGCATTCGTGGTACCCGTGCAAGCTCCAGACGTTGCCGGGGTGCTGGCATGCCCGGGCCAGCGTGCCGTCCAGGCCGAGATCGGCGCGGTACACGGCCTCCGCCTCGGTGAGCAGGCCCTGTTCGAGCAGCAGGGCGCCGTAGGCGTGCCGGGCAGGCTGCATCCAGCCCCATGGCTCGTCGTAGGGCAGGCCGTCGTCGAGTTCGACGGCGCGGCGCAGCAGCCGGAACGCCTCGCCGTAGTTGCCCCGCCGGTACTCAAGCTCGCCGCCCAGCATGGTCCCGGCCACGGCGAGGATGTCCAGGCAGGAGTTGTTGAAGAGGGTCCGCGACCGTGGCACCCGGGCGACCGCCGCGGCGAACCGCGCCTGCTCCGCGGCGGCCTCGGCAACCTGCCTGGAGGCCGCGTGCGCGACGCCCTTCGCGTAGTGGGTCATGGCGGTGGTGACCGGGTACAGGCCCGGGTCGGCGGGCAGCGGTACCGCGAGGATCTCCGGCCAGCGCCCGAACCGGATCAGCACGTGCAGCCGCATCGCCACGAAGCCCTCGAGCCAGTCCGCCATGGGCGGGTTCGGCACCCGGAGCAGGTCCTCGGGGATCGCCGCGGCAAGCTGGTCCGCCGCCTCCAGCGCGGCCCGCTCCTGGCCGAGGAACATCGCGCCGTAGATCTTGAAGTGGTAGTCGTGCGCCCGGTACAGCGTGTAGAAGTTCATCGCGCCGTGCTGGGCGCGGAACTTCTCGTCGGCCACGATCGCGGCCGAATTGCCGGCCACCACGCTGGCGTAGTCGCCGCACAGCACGTCGAGATGGGTCGGCATGTGCCGCAGGTGCCCCGCGTCGGGGACCAGGTCACGCAGCAGGTCACCGGCGGGCAGCGCATCCTCTGGCCGGGCGGACATCTCCATCAGGTGTATGTACATATGCAGGACGCCGGGGTGTGCCCGGCCCTCCGGGCTGACCAGGGCCTGCTCGAGCACCTCCCTGGCCTCCAGGGTGGCCGCCCCCTGGGCCGGCTCCCCGGTGGCGATGTCCCACAGCGCCCACGGGGTCAGGTTCAGCAGCGCGTCGGCGAACAGCGCCGCCACGTCCAGGTCGCCGGGGTGGGACCGGTACACCTCGCGCATGGCGGCGGCGTACCCGGCGTTCAGCGCTTCGCCCGCCGCGGGGTCCCAGTCGTCGCTGGCCGGCGCCGCCGCCGGGTAACGCGCGGCCATGGCCCGCAGCAGTGCGCTCTCCACCGGGGCCGTCGGCCGGCCCGTAGCATCGCCGAGCGCGGCCAGTGCACGGGAGATCTCCGCGGGCGCCTCGCCCTCGCCGAAGGCCTCCCACGGCTTGTTGTAGTTCGGGCCAACCGCGTAGGCCAGGCCCCAGTACGCCATCGCGCAGCCGGGGTCGGCCGCGGCGGCCCGCTCGAAGCACGCCGCCGCCTCCTCGTGGTTGAACGCGTACGCCCACACCAGCCCGCGACCGAACCACTCTTGTGCCTGCGCCGAATCGGTCGTGACCGGCCGGGTGTGCGAACCGAGATCGAAGTAGTCGGACATCAGGGATACGGTACGCGCAGGCCACGGCGGAAGCGTCCGCTGGCCCGGCCGAGGGAGAGGAGCCCTGCCATGCCCGGCGAGAGCCTGTATGTGATCACTCCCGCGGACCGGACGACGCTGCTGCAGGGGCCGCTCGGCGCGATCCTGATGCTGGGCGGTGACCGGACTGGGGGCAGCCTGTCGCTGGTGGAGCACCCGCTGCAGCCCAGGGCGCTGGGCTCGCCGGTGCATACGCACCGCCACGAGGACGAGTACTCCGTGGTGCTGGAGGGCCAGGTCGGCGCGCAGATCGGCGAGCAGACGGTCGTGGCCGGGCCGGGCACGGTGCTGGTCAAGCCGCGCGGGGTGCCGCACGCCTTCTGGAATCCGGCCGACCGGCCCGCGCGGCTGCTGGAGATCATCTCCCCGGCGGGCTTCGAGGGGTACTTCGCCGGCCTGGGCGAGATCTTCACCGGCCAGGGCCCCCCGGATGCCGGCCGTCTGGCGGAACTGCGCGACCGGTACGGCCTCGACCTGGACCTCGCCTCGGTGCCCCGGCTGGCCGCCGCGCACGGCCTGCTCGTGCCCGGGGCACCGCCGGGCACGCCATGACGGCCGGCCCGGCGGGCCCGGGCCCGGCATGGGTGGTGGCCGGGCCGCCCGGCGCCGGGAAGAGCACGGTCGCCGGGCTGCTGCTGGCGCGCCTCCGGCCGGTCCCTGCGCTGCTGGACAAGGACACGATGTACGGCTCGTTCGTGGCCGCGACCCTGGCCGCGGCCGGGCGCCCGCCGGGGGAGCGCGAGGGCCCGTGGTACGACGAGCACATCAAGGTGCACGAATACGCCGGGATGACCGCGACCGCCCGGGAGATCCGCGCGCACGGCTGCCCGGTGCTGCTGTGCGGGCCGTTCACCCAGCAGATCCACGATGCCGGCCGGTGGCGGTCCTGGGCCGAGGATCTCGGCGCCGGCACGGTGCGCCTGGTCTGGGTGCGCACGGACGCGGCGACGCTGCATCGCCGGCTCACCGCCCGTGGCAGCGGCCGGGACACGGCGAAGCTCGCGGACTTCGCGGCGTTCACGGCCAGCATGCGGCTCGGCGCGGAGCCCGCGGCGCCGCACGCCACTATCGACAACCGAGCCGACCCGCCCGTTACGCTGGAAGCCCAGGTCACCGAGCTGGCACGGAGCCTGCCCGGCGGGTGAGCCCGCCCCGGTCCGGCGCGGGTCAGGGAGCCAGCGGTGACGGGTGGCGCGGCTGGTAGATCGGGAACTCCGTGCCGTCGGGCAGCCGGATCGCGGCCAGCAGGCCCCAGCCCTGGTCGGCGACCTCCTGCGCGACCTCAACGCCCTTGGCCCGCAGCCCGGCGAGCGTCTCGTAGATGTCGTCGCACATCAGGTACAGCTCATGGCGGCCGCCGTCGGCGGGGTGCACGGCAAGCTCGGCCGGCGGCATGGCGAAGATGAGCCAGCCACCGCCCGCGTCCACGGAGGACAGCCCGAGCGTGTCCGAGAAGAACGCCCTGACCTTGTCGGCATCGGGGGAGAACACGATCGCATGCAGGCCGGTGATCATGCCCCGATGTTAGCCCCGGCCCCGGACGGCGGCTCATGGAGCAGGCACCCGCACGGGAACCAGCTTGAGTTCCTCGAGCCTGTTTCCGCGCCAGGCCGTGGGTCAGCCGGGACCTGAGGCGGCACTAGGCGCGCCCTGGTCGGCGTGCCATGCGGCGATCTGCGCGCGGGAGTTGAAGCCCAGCTTGGCCATGATGTTGGCGACATGCCGGGCGGCGGTCGCCGGGCTGATGAACAGTTCCACGGCGATGGCCTTGTTGCTGTGGCCGCTCGCCACCAGCTCGACCACCTGGCGTTCCCTCGGAGTCAGCGCGCCCGGGGGCGGCGTGGGCGCCTTGTCGGTTCCCAGTGTGGTCAGGGCCACGGTGTCCCCGCCGCCGAAGCCCTGCGGCCCCTGCGTCGGCTCCTGTGCCAGTGTGACCGCTTCGTCGCTGCTCATGGCGTGCCCCTGCGCCCAGAGCCTGTCGATGGTGTTCTGGCCCAGATGGCGGGCCGAGGCCAGATAGCGCTCGGTGCGGGCGCCCGACAGCGTGGGCAGCCCGGCCACCTCGCGCAGCGCCGCGGCCGCGGCGGTCAGCCGCACCGCCAGTTCCGGCCGGTCCTCGCGGGTAGCCAGCGCCGCGAAGGCCTCCAGCCCGCGGGCCACGCCGATACGCGAGCCGGTGGAGTGGCTCAGGCGCAGGCTCTCACTCAGATGCTGTCGCGCCAGTGCCAGCGCGCCCAGGTCCATGGCCACCCGCCCCAGACCCGCCAGGCACCTGGCGATCTCCGGGCGGGCGTCGATCTCCCGCAGGATGACCAGGGCCTCCAGGTACTGGCGGCGCGCGTCGCCGGGATCCTTGCGCACCCTGGCCAGATCGCCCAGGCCGAGCAGCGCCCGCGCAGTGCCCCATTGCTGGTCGATCCGGCGCATCACCGCGATCGAGGCCTTGGCCAGTTGCTGTGCCTCGCGCAGGTTGCCCTTCGCCCCGGCGATCGCGGCCCGGATGCCCAGCGCGTACCCCTCGTTCCAGCCGTCGCCGGACGCCTGGGCCGCCGACAGCGCCTCGTCGGCCTGCGCCGCCGCCTCGTCGATGCGCCCGGTGTGCAGGGCGATCTCGGCCAGCAGGATGAGCCCGGAGGCGGTCCAGAACGCGTCCCCGGCCTCCCGGCACAGCGCCAGCCCCTCCTCGGCCAGGGACCGGGACAGGGCCGGGTCGCTGGGCAGGGTGAGCTGTGCCCGCCCGATCAGGCCGGCGCCGCGCACCCCCGGCGACACGCCCGGCGCGTCGACGGCGAGGAAGGAGGCCAGCCATTCGCCGCCCTCGGCGAAGGTGCCACGGACGATCCAGCACGGCCGGACCGCGGTACAGATCCGCAGCCCGGTCTGCGCGTCACCGTCGGCCAGGCAGCCGCTCAGCACCAGCCACACATTGCCGATCTCCGCGTCATACTCGCGGAACACATCCACCCGCGCCGACCAGGGCGCCGCGATCCAGGCCAGCCCGATCGCCAGGTTCCGCTCGGCCACCCCGAGCGTGTAGTCGCGCAGCCGGAGCTGGAACGTTTTGGTCTCGCCGGCCTCCTCCAGGCGCCCCGCGGCGTACTCCCGGATGCTGTCCAGCAGCCGGTAGCGGGCCTGGCCGAGCACCTCGGACTCCACCACCACGAGCGACTTGTCCACCAGGGCGGCCATCAGGTCAAGCACGTCCGCGGCCGGGATGTCCTCGTCGGTGCAGACCTGCTCGGCCATGTCCAGCGACCAGCCGGCGAACACCGAAAGCCGCCGCAGCAGCACCTGCTCCTGCGGCGTGAGCAGGTCGTGGCTCCAGTCGATGGTGGCGCGCAGGGTCCTGTGCCGCGGCGGGGCGGTCCGGTTGCCCGTGGTGAGCAGCCCGAACCGGTCGGCCAGCCGCTCGGCGATCTGTTCCACCGACAGCGCGCGCACCCGCGCGGCCGCCAGTTCGATCGCCAGCGGCACGCCATCAAGCGCCCGGCACAGCGCGGCCACCGCGCCGACGTTGGCCGGGCCGATGGTGAAGCCGGGCAGGGATGCGGCCGCCCGGTCGGCGAACAGCCGGATCGCCTCGTAACCGTTCGCGTCCTCGGCTGACTCGATCGGGCCGGCGGGCGCGACCGACAGCGGCGGTACCTGCCACACCGTTTCCGCGGCGACCCGCAGCGGCTCACGGCTCGTGGTGATCAGGATCACCCCGGGCGAGGCGTCAAGCAGGCGCTGGGCTACCGCGGCGCACGCATCGATCAGGTGCTCGCAGTTGTCCAGGACCAGCAGCAGCCGGCGCGGCGACACCGCATCGGCGAGCGTGTCGAGCAGCGGCCGGCCGGGCTCCTCGCCCACGCGCAGCGCCGCCGCCACCCGGGAGATCACCAGGTCGGGCTGCCACAGGTCGCCCAGGTCGACGAAGCAGCCGCCGTCGGGGAACGACCCCGCCACGGCGAGCATCACGTGCTGGGCCAGCCTGGTCTTCCCGATGCCGCCAGGGCCGCAGAGCGTGAGCGCCCTCGTCACGCCAAGCAGCTCGGACAACTCCGTGAGCTCCCGTTCACGGCCCACGAAGCTGTTCGGTTCCTGGGGCACCTGGATCCGGATCTTGGTTACCGCCCTACCGTGTCGCCCACGTTAACCCCGCCAAGCGGCCAGCCATCTCCGGCGCCCCGCGGGGCATGTGTACACATGCCGCAGGTTGAAACCCAGAATAACCGCGGCCCGGCCCGTACGCAGGGTTACTGAGCGTACTTTGACCGGGCATCTAGCCCTGTTCAGATACATATCCACATACATAGTTCTGCCGATGCCGCAGGCCGGCCCCCGGGCCTAATCTCCTGACATCAACGGGCGACCCCCCGTCAGGGGCGGCGGCGGGAAGCCCCGGCAGCCGCAGGGGCAGGCTGCCGATGTGTCTCCGGCTGCCGGGGCTCATCGTGTAGGGGGGCGGGACGGCTTGTGGTTCGATCCGCTCGGCGATGAGCCCCGGGGGCCGGCTTTTCGTCTGTTATCCCCCGCTCGCCCCCCGCGTGCGCACGCCGCCTTCCGGGCTGCCGTACTGTAGGTGGCTACCCGTTGGCGCAATCGGTGCGGTTTGTTCGTTAGGAGATACCGGAGGCGGCTCAGGCCGCTCCGGTCGCCGCAGGCGCTGCGGGCCAAGTCGGGTAAGTCACCGGTTCCGGTAGGTTCCATCCGGAGGTCAGTTTGCGTGCCAGTAGGGGTGCCCACCGCCGGGTGCCCGGCTTCTGGGATCGGGGGACCAGTACGTGAGGGGAGCCACGCGCGCCCGGCTCCGTGCGTATTGCCTGTTGTGTGCCGCAGCCCTCGGGATAGCGCTGCTGGCCGCGTGCTCCGACCCGGCGCCCAGCGAGACGGCGGCGGGGGGCGCCCTGGGCAGCTATGTGGTGCCGTCGGGCATCCACAAGATCAAGCATGTGATCATCATCATGCAGGAGAACCGGTCCTACGACTCCTACTTCGGTACCTACCCGGGGGCGGACGGCTTCCCGATGCGCAACGGGGTGCCCACGGTCTGCGTGCCGAACCCCGCCGGTGGCTGCACCCGCCCCTACCACGACACCGCCGACGTCAACGGCGGCGGCCCGCACGGCCTGGGCAACGCGGTCGCCGACGTCAACCACGGCAAGATGAACGGCTTCATCAGGCAACGTGACGCGGCGAAGAAGTCCTGCAAGATCCCCGACGACCCGGCGTGCAACGGCGCCAGCGGCGTGCCCGACGTGATGGGCTACCACACCGCCGCGGAGCTACCGAACTACTGGGAGTACGCGAAGAACTACGTGCTGCAGGACCACATGTTCGAGCCGGTGAAGTCGTGGTCGCTGCCCGAGCACCTGTACCTGGTCTCCGGCTGGTCGGCGCGGTGCAAGAACCGCTCGCCGATGAGCTGCGTCAACGATATCGTCGGCCCCTACAAGGTGAACACGTTCGGCCAGGCGGTGCACAAGGAGCTGACCACCGGCAAGACCTCGATCGACCTGGCCTGGACCGACATCACCTGGCTGATGAACGCCAAGCACGTGAGCTGGGCCTACTACGTGCAGTCCGGGTCGCAGCCGGACTGCCCCAACGACCAGGCGGAGACGTGCGTCACGGTCCGGCAGAGCGCCGCAACGCCGGGGATCTGGAACCCGCTGCCGATGTTCGGCGACGTGCAGGCCGCCCACCAGCTGCACAACATCCAGCCGCTCGGCAACTTCCTCCAGGCCGCCGGCACGGGGAGCCTGCCGGCGGTGAGCTGGGTCGTCCCGTCCGGCCCGGACAGCGACCACCCGCCGGCCAGCGTGCACCGGGGCCAGGCCTACGTCACGGCACTGATCAACGCCGTCATGAAGAGCCCCGACTGGAAGTCCAGCGCGATCTTCCTGAGCTGGGACGACTGGGGCGGCTTCTACGACCACGTGATCCCGCCCGGCGTCGACGAGAACGGGTACGGCCTGCGGGTTCCGAGCCTGGTGATCTCTCCCTACGCCAGGAAGGGCTACGTCGACCCGCAGACGCTCAGCAGCGACGCCTACCTCAAGTTCATCGAGGACGACTTCCTGGGCGGCGCGCGGCTCAACCCGAAGACCGACGGGCGCCCCGACCGGCGCCCGGACGTACGTGAGGTCCTGCCGATACTCGGCAACATGACGCGGGACTTCAACTTCAACCAGGCCCCGCGCCCGCCGTTTCTGCTGCCCACCAACCCGCCGACGGACTCACCGTCGATACCGCTCTCCTTCATCGGCAAGCCCGCCTGCTGGGGCTGTACCACGCCGCCACCGGCCGGGTTCAGCTACCGCGCGCCCGGCCCTTACCGCCCCAAGGCGCACGCGAAGACCCGCAGGAATCACTGAGGGCGCGGGGATCAGCCCCGGTAGAGTTCGGCGACCCGGAAGGCCAGGTCGAGCGACTGGCCGCGGTTCAGCCGCGGGTCGCACGCGGTCTCGTACCTGTCGGTGAGGTCGTCCTCGGTGAGGCCGTGGCTCCCGCCGAGGCACTCGGTCACGTCGTCGCCAGTGAACTCGATGTGGATCCCCCCGGGATGGGTGCCGAGCGCGTGGTGGACCTCGAAGAAGCCGATGACCTCCGCGAGAATGTCCTCCACATGCCGCGTCTTGCGCCCGCCCGGTGCCTCGACCGTGTTCCCGTGCATCGGGTCGCACACCCAGGCCACCTGGGCGCCGCTGGCCGTGACCTTTTCCACGACCGGGGGCAGGCCGGTGCGGATCGCCGACGCGCCCATCCGGGTGATGAACGTGAGCCGCCCCGGCTCGTTGTCCGGGTTGAGCCGGTCCACCAGCGCCAGCGCGTCCTGCGGGGTGATGGACGGGCCGAGCTTGACGCCGACCGGGTTGCGGACGTGGCGGAAGAACTCGACGTGCGCCGCGTCCAGCGCCCTGGTGCGCTCGCCGATCCACGGGAAGTGGGCCGAGGTGTCGTAGGGCAGCCCGGTGCGCGAGTCGATCCGGGTCCAGGCCCGCTCGTACTCCAGCAGCAGGGCCTCGTGGCTGGAGTAGAACTCGACCGTGCGGAACTCGGCCGGGTTGGTCCCGCTGGCATGCATGAACGTCAGCGCGCGGTCGATCTCGCCGGCCAGTGCCTCGTACCGCTGTCCCGCCGGGCTGGCCGCCACGAAGTCGGTGTTCCAGGTGTGCACCTGGCGCAGGTCGGCGTAGCCGCCCTGGGTGAACGCCCGGCACAGGTTGAGCGTGGCCGCCGAGTAGTGGCAGGCGCGCAGCATCCGCTGCGGGTCCGGCGTGCGCGCGGCGGCGGTGAACTCGAGCCCGTTGACCGCGTCGCCACGGTAGGCGGGCAGCGCGGTGCCATCGCGGGTCTCGGTGCCCGACGAGCGCGGCTTGGCGAACTGGCCCGCCAGCCGGCCGATCTTGACCACCGGCACGCTGGCGGCGTAGGTGAGGACGACCGCCATCTGCAGCAGCGTCCGCAGCTTCCCGCGGATCGCGTCGGCCGTGGAGCCGGCGAACGTCTCCGCGCAGTCGCCCCCCTGCAGCACGAACGCCTCGCCGCGGGCCACGGCCGCCAGCCGTTCCTTCAGGCTGTCGCACTCGCCGGCGAACACCAGCGGCGGGATCCTGGCGATCTCGCGGGTGACCGCCTCGACCGCCGCCGGGTCGGGCCAGTCGGGCTGCTGCGCCGCGGGCAGGGCACGCCAGGCGTCGAGCGCTGCCGGGTCCATGCCCCCTACCTGGACTTCCTGGCCAGCCGCACCGGATCAAGCGGCGGGGCGGCCAGCGGCGCACCGTGGTACCCGGTCACCGTGCCGAACCGCTGCCCGGTGGACCAGTCGTGCGCCGCCGCGGCGATGTCGTCCGGGGTCCGTCCTACGAAGTTCCACCACATCAGCAAGGTCTCCCCCAGCGGCTCGCCGCCGAGCAGGAACAGCCGCGCGCCCGGTGATGCGTTGATCGCCACGGACTCACGGCCCGGGGGCAGGTAGAGCAGGCTGCCGGGCCGCAGTTCGGTCCCATCGGCGGCGGCCGCGCCGAAGGCCGCGAACAGCACGTGCTCGTAGCCGGGCTCGAGCGGCACGGTGGCGGCGGCGTCCGCCGGGGCGGCCAGTTCCGCGCCCACCACGGCCGAGAACACCCGGGCCGGGCTCGTGGCGCCGGCCAGCGAGCCAACAAACACAGCGGCGTTAAGACCGCCGAGCCGCTGAACGGGCAGGTCCGCGTGGTGCTCGAAGTCCGGTGCCACCTGGCGGTGCGCGTCGGGCAGGGCCAGCCATAGCTGGACCCCGTGCAGCCACGGGTCGTGGTCCTCCGGGGACTCCTCCGAGTGCGCGATGCCGCGCCCGGCGGTCATCAGGTTGAGCTGGCCGGGCCGGATGACCTGCTCGCTGCCCAGGCTGTCCCGGTGCAGCACGTTGCCCGCGATGAGCCAGGTCACCGTCTGCAGCCCGATGTGCGGGTGCGGCGGTACCTGCATGCCGGCCGCCCCGTCGACCGACGCCGGGCCGTAGTGGTCCACGAAGCACCACGCGCCCACGCTGCGCCGCTGCCGCAGCGGCAGCAGGCGGCGCACGTCGAGGTCACCGACGTGGGCAAGGCGCGCCGCGGTGACCTCGGTGCCCGGCACGCCCGCGTCTCCCGTGGCGGCCGCGTCCGCCGCGGCTCCTGGGACTTCCAGATCTGAATCGACGGTGCTCACGGCTGCTGCTTTCGTTGGCCGTCGGCGCGGCTAGTGGCGTTCAATGATCCCCGGACCGACGATAACCCAGCGAGGGCGCACGACCGCCAGCGAGGAGGCCCGGGGTGAGCACAGCCCGCGAGATCCAGGACGAGCTGAAGGTGGCTGGCCGCCGGCTGCGCGCCGCGATTCCCCAGGTGTACGCGGGGTACGCCGCGCTGCACGGGGCGGCCATGGGCGACGGCGCGCTGCCGGCCGGGACGAAGGAACTGATCGCGCTGGCCATCTCCGCCACCAAGGAATGCGACGGCTGCGTGGCCGCTCACGCCCGGTCCGCCGCCCGGCAGGGCGTCACCGCCGCCGAGGTGGCCGAGGCCATGGGCGTGGTGATCCTGATGAACGGCGGTCCCGGCACGGTCTGGGGCCCGCGGGCCCTCGCCGCGTTCGAGGAGTTCGCCGGGCCGCAGGCCAGCGGTTCCGGGGGTCGCCCCCCGGGTTAGCAGGGCCAAGGCCCCGTGACGAAGGAACGGGGCCGCCGGCCAGCGGGGGTTCCAGGGGGTCGCCCCCCTGGGCTAACAGAGTCAGCCCACGAGAGTCTTGACCGAGGCGATCAGGTCGGTCAGCGCGGACTTGGCGTCGGCGAACAGCATGCTGGTCTTCGGGTCGAAGTACAGCTCGTTGTCGATGCCTGCGTAGCCATGGCCCATCGACCGCTTGATCACGATGATGCTCTTGGCCTGGTCCACGTCGAGGATCGGCATGCCCGAGATGGCCGTGCCCGGTCGGCGCGCGGCCGGGTTGGTCACGTCGTTGGCCCCGATGACCAGGGCCACGTCGGCCCGCGGGAATTCGGGGTTGATCTCTTCCATCTCCTTGAGCTGCGGGTAGGGCACGTTGGCCTCGGCCAGCAGCACGTTCATGTGGCCGGGCATCCGGCCCGCGACCGGGTGGATGGCGTAGCTGACCTCGATCCCGCGTTCCTCCAGCAGCGCGGCCAGTTCGGCGACCTGGTGCTGCGCCTGCGCGGCGGCCAGGCCGTAGCCCGGCACGATGATGACCTTCTGCGCGTAGGCGAGCTGGATGGCCGCGTCGTCGGCCTGCACGGACCGCACGTCGCCGCCGGGCCCCACCGCCGCGGGGGCGCTGTCGCCGGTACCGAACCCGCCGATCATGATGTTGCTCAGCGAGCGGTTCATCGCATCGGCCATGAGCTTGGTCAGGATGCTGCCGGACGCGCCGACCAGGGCGCCGGCGATGATCAGCGCCCAGTTCCCGATGACGAACCCCGCCATCGCGACCGCGGTGCCGGTGAACGCGTTGAGCAGCGAGATCACCACCGGCATGTCGGCACCGCCGATCGGCATCACCATGGTCACGCCGAACGTCAGCGCCGCCAGGATGATGATGATCATGACGGGCACGCTCGGTGTGGCGATCATGTAGATGCCGCCGCCCACCCCGGCCACGGCCGCGCCGATGTTGACGGCGCGTGAGCCGGGGAACGTCACCGGCGCCCCGTTGATCAGGCCCTGCAGCTTCCCGGCCGCGATGATCGACCCGGAGAAGGTGACCGCGCCGATGAGCACGTCCAGGATGGTGGTGATCGTGGTCACTTCGGGCACGCCGGCGTTGGCGCCGGCCAGCCTGACGTAATCGTTGATCGCCACCAGCGCCGCCGCGCCGCCGCCCACCGCGTTGAACAGGCTGACCAGCTGGGGCATGGCGGTCATCTGCACGGTACGCGCCATGTAGAGGCCGGCGCCCGAACCGACCAGGGTGCCCGCGATCATCACGGCCCAGCCCGTGGCGGTGATCGTGCCCGCGTGCACCACCAGGGCGAGCGTGGTGGCGATCGCGAGGGCCATGCCGGCCGTGGAGACCTGGTTGCCGCGCCGCGCCGAGGCGGGGGAGTTCATCAGGTGCAGGCCGAGCACGAAGCAGACCGCCGAGGAGACGTACAGGAGCTGGGTGACCCAGTCGAAGGTGTTCATGCCCGGCCGCCGGAACTCTGGCCGTTGACCGCGGCCGGGGTGTCCGGCGCGGAAACGGGAGTGCGGGTGCGGCGGAACATCTTGAGCATCCGGCCGGTGACCACGTACCCGCCGACCACGTTCATGGCGGCGAACGCGGCCGCCACGAACGCCAGGATGTAGCCCAGCGCGTTGTTCGCGGTCACCGCGATGAGCATGGCCCCCGCCAGGATGATGCCGTGGATCGAGTTCGCCGCGGACATCAGCGGGGTGTGCAGGGTCGCGGGCACCTTGCTGATCACCTCGAACCCGACGAGCAGGGCGAGCACGAAGACGGTGATGTCGGTGAGCAGCTCCGTACTCACGGCGCGGTACCTCCGGTGGGATTCTTGGCGAGCAGGGCCGCGGTGGCCGCCTGGACGACGGCTCCGTCATGCGTGATGACGACGCCGGCCTGGATCTCGTCGGATAGATCGATGGCGAGTTCGCCATCGTTGACCATGTGCAGCAGCAGCGCGCTGATGTTGCGCGCGAAGGCGTTCGACGCCGCGGTCGGCACGCTGGCGGCCAGGCCGCCCGCGCCGATCACCGTCACGCCGTTTTCCGTCACGGTTTCGGTGTCGGGGACAGAGCCCGCGACGTTGCCGCCCAGCGGCCCCGCCCCCATGTCCACGATCACCGAGCCAGCCGCCATCGCCTTGATCGCGTCCTCGGTGACCAGCAGCGGCGGGCGGCGCCCGGGCACCTGGGCGGTGGTGATGATCACGTCGTGCCGGGCGATGTGCCCGGTCAGCTCGGCCTGCTGTGCCTGCCGCTCCTCCTCGGTGAGTGCCCGGGCGTACCCGCCCTCGCCGGCCGCGGTCCCCACCGAGGTCAGCTCGATGAAGGCGGCACCCAGCGACTCGACCTCGGTCTTGGTCTGCGGGCGGACGTCATAGGCGGAGACCACCGCGCCGAGCCGCTTGGCCGTCCCGATGGCCTGCAGGCCCGCCACGCCGGTGCCGAGCACGAGCACCTTGGCCGGCCGTGCGGTGCCCGCCGCGGTGATCAGCAGCGGGAAGAACCTGCCGAACGCGGCCGCCCCCACCAGCGCTGCCTTGTAGCCGGCCACGTTCGCCTGAGAGGTCAGCGCGTCCATTCCCTGGGCCCTGGGCAGCGTGCGGGGGAGCCCGTCCAGGCTGATCGCGGTCACGCCCTTGGCGGCCAGTGCGGCGGCGAAGGCGGGGTCGACCAGGGGGTTCAGCATGCCGGCCAGGGCCTGGCCCGGCCGCAGGGCGGCGATGACCGGCTCCTCCGGCCGGCCGATGCCCACCACGATGTCCGCGTCGGCCAGCAACTCGCTGCGCGACACGATCGAGGCGCCGGCCTCGGCATAGGCGCTGTCGGCGAACCAGGCGCCGTCTCCCGCGCCGGACTGGACCAGGACGTCGAGCCCGGCCCCACGCAGCCGCGCGAGCATCTCGGGGACGAGTGCCACCCGGCGCTCGCCGGGTGTGGTCTCCTTGAGTACCCCTACCTTCATGCGCGTGACCTTATGGTTTGAGGGTTGATGGACGTGCCGGACTCCCCGGCCACGGCGGGAGGGGCACCACGAAGCCGTCCCTCATGCGGTGGCGTCCGGACAGGATGACACAGCTCCAGTATGGCTGCCCGGCTGCGTAGCCGGGCCCAGACCATCGGCAGGACTGGGCAGGACCATGGTCCCGAGGTGGGCCGGGGGACCCATCGCATCCGGCATCTGCCTAGCCGATCAGGCCCCGGGCCCGGCCGCCATCCCCCTAGGGGGTAGCCGTGGATGTGAGGCCGGTCCCCCCTGCCCGCTGGCCCCGGGACCGGGCCCGTCTCGCGGCGCGTCGCTGGCCCCGGGCAGCGTATGGCAGCGAAATCAAGCGCCGCGGCGGAGGGTGATGCTGATCTTGTCGCTGGCCGCGACCACGGCGGCGGCGTGCAGCCTGCCCGGCGACCGGGTCAGCCGCTCGATCGGGCCGGACACCGACGCCGCGGCGATCACCTTGCCTCCCTGCCCGCGCACCGGGGCCGATACCGAGGCCACCCCGGGCTCGCGCTCGGCCACGCTGGCGGCCCAGCCGCGCCGGCGGACCTGGGCCAGGGCGGTGGCGGAGAACTTCGCGCCGCGCAGCCCGCGGTGCAGCCGCTCGGGCTCCTCCCAGGCGAGCAGGATCTGCGCGGCCGATCCCGCGGTCATCGGCAGCACCGCCCCGACCGGGACCGTGTCCCGCAGCCCGCTGGCCCGCTCCGCCGCGGCCACGCAGATCCGCGCGTCGCCCTGCCGCCGGTAGAGCTGTGCGCTCTCCCCGGTCATGTCGCGCAACTGGGCCAGCACGGGCTGCGCCACAGCGAGCAGGCGGTCCTCTCCGGCCGCGGCGGCCAGCTCGGTGATCCTCGGCCCGAGCACGAACCGGCCCTGGCTGTCGCGGGTGAGCACGCGATGCCGCTCCAGGGCGACCGCGATCCGGTGCGCCGTGGGCCGCGCCAGGCCGGTGGCGGAGACGAGCTGGGCGAGGGAGGCGGGCCCGGCTTCGAGGGCGTTGAGGACGGCAACCGTCTTGTCCAGGACGCCGACTCCGCTAGCTCCGGCCCCACCACCCCGCGCTCCGCTAGCGCCGGCCCCACCACCCCGCGCTCCGCTAGCGCCGGCCCCACCACCCCGCCCAATGCTAGAGTTGTCCATGGTCCGATACTGCCGTCTCGGATTGCGAGACGCAAGCCGGCGGGAACATGGCTGCCGCCGCCGCCCAGGCACAGGGAGGAACTACCGATGGGGCGCACGCTCGCCCAGAAGATCTGGGATTCCCACGTGGTCAGGAGCGCTGCCGGCGAACCTGACCTGCTCTACATAGACCTGCACCTGGTGCACGAGGTGACCAGCCCGCAGGCGTTCGACGGGCTGCGCCTGTCCGGGCGGTCGGTCCGCAGGCCTGATCTCACCGTGGCGACCGAGGACCACAACGTCCCCACCACCGGAGTGACCGGCCCCGACCTGCCGTTGCGCGGGCCCGGCAGCCCGGTGACCGACCCGGTGTCCCAGGTGCAGGTCGAGGCGCTGCGCAAGAACTGCGCCGAGTTCGGCATCACGCTGCACCCGATGGGCGACCCGGGCCAGGGGATCGTCCACGTGATCGGGCCGCAGCAGGGCCTCACCCTGCCCGGCATGACGATCGTCTGCGGCGACTCGCACACCAGCACGCACGGCGCGTTCGGCGCGCTGGCGTTCGGCATCGGCACCAGCGAGGTCGAGCACGTGCTCGCCACCCAGACGCTGCCCCAGGCGCGGCCCGCCGACATGGCGGTCACCGTGACCGGGCGCCTGCCCTACGGCGTGACCGCCAAGGACCTGATCCTGGCCGTGATCGCGCAGATCGGCACCGGGGGCGGCGCCGGCCACGTGATCGAGTACCGGGGCGAGGCCGTCAGGGACCTGTCCATGGAAGGGCGGATGACGGTCTGCAACATGTCCATCGAGGCCGGGGCCAGGGCCGGCCTGGTGGCTCCGGACGAGACCACATTCGGTTACCTCCGCGGCCGCCCGCGCGCGCCGCACGGCGCGGCCTGGGACCAGGCCCTGGACTACTGGCGCACGCTGCCGACCGATGCGGACGCGGCCTTCGACCGCGAGGTGACGATCGACGGCTCGGCGCTCACCCCGTTCGTGACCTGGGGCACCAACCCCGGCCAGGCGGCGCCGCTGAGTTCGGCGGTGCCCGACCCCGCCTCGCTGCCCGACCAGACCGCGCGCACCTCGGCGGAGCGTGCGCTCACCTACATGGGCCTGGAGCCGGGCACCCGGCTCACCCAGATCAGCGTGGACACGGTCTTCCTCGGGTCGTGCACGAACGGGCGCCTGGAGGACCTGCGCGCCGCCGCCGAGGTGCTTCGCGGCCGCACGGTCGCCTCCGGCGTGCGCATGCTGGTGGTGCCCGGCTCGATGGAGGTCAAGGCCGCCGCCGAGCGCGAGGGCCTGGCCGAGGTGTTCACCGCCGCGGGAGCCGAATGGCGCTCCGCCGGGTGCTCGATGTGCCTGGGCATGAACCCGGACAAGCTGGCGCCCGGCCAGCGCAGCGCGTCCACGTCCAACCGCAACTTCGAGGGCCGCCAGGGCAAGGGCGCGCGCACCCACCTGGTCTCGCCGCAGGTCGCCGCCGCCACCGCGGTGACCGGCCGGCTGACCGCCCCCGCCGACCTGTGATCAGGGAGAAAGAGCCTTGCAGCCATTCAGTACGCATACCGGCCGGGCCGTGTCATTGCGCCGCGGCAATGTGGACACCGATCAGATCATTCCCGCGGAATACCTGAAGCGGGTCACCCGCTCTGGTTTCGCCGACGGCCTCTTCGCGGCCTGGCGCGCGGACCCCGAATTCGTGCTCAACCAGCCGGATGCGGCGGGCGCGACCGTGCTCGTCGCCGGGCCGGATTTCGGTATCGGATCATCCCGCGAGCACGCCGTATGGGCGCTGCTCGACTACGGGTTCCGCGCCGTGATCTCGGCGCGCTTCGGGGATATCTTCCGTAACAATTCGGTTCAGGCCGGCCTGCTGCCCGTCCGCCTGGCCGAGCAGCAGGTGACCGCCCTGGCCGACCTGGTCGAGGCCGGCCCGCAGACCCAGGTGACCGTCGATCTGGCCGGGCGTGAGGTGCGCGCCGAGCCACCCGGTGGCGTTGAGGTACTGTTCCGCGCGCCGATCGATATCGACGACTACACGCGGTGGCGGCTGATGGAGGGCCTGGACGACATCTCGCTGACCCTGCGCCACGCCGAGGAAATTACCCGGTACGAGCGGGGCCGTCCCGAGTGGCTGCCCCTCGCCGGATAGCCGAGCCCTACGGCCCGGGCTGCTGCGCAGGCAGCGGCAGCGTGGCCAGCGTGAGCGCGGTGATCATCCCGGCGGGCTCGCGCCGGATGGCTACCCGCTGCCCGCGGCGCAGCAGGCGCAGCCCCGAGGCAGCGAAAACCTCCGCTCCGAACGGGCACACGGTCCCGTCATCGAGGAAGACGCTCCCGGACCCGCTCTCCGGATCAAACTCCCGCACCGTCCCCTGCATGCGGCGACTCTATGCGCTCCGATCGAATGTCGTCGTTGTGACAACCACGACGAAAGAGTGTCCTCGTTGCCACGACGACGGCAAACGCATCCGGGACCATAGGAGCCGGCTGACCTAGGCTTGAGGCGTCTTTACCACGGGGAGGATCGATCGTGGTTCCAGGCGCGCGCGGGGGACCGGCCGGGGCCGCCGCATGACCGAGCTTCCCGGCGGCGTGGTCACCTTCCTGTTCACCGACATCGAGGGTTCGACGCGGCTGGTCAAGGCGCTGCGAGAGCGCTACCCGCAGATCCTTGACGAGCACCGGAGCCTGGTCCGCGCCGCCATCGCCAGCCATGGCGGTCATGAGGTGGATACGCAGGGAGACGCGTTCTTCGTCGCCTTCGCCGGGGCAAAGCAGGCCGTGCTGTGCGCGCTTGAGATCCAGCGGGCGCTGGCCGGGCATGAGTGGCCGGCCGGCGCGCCGGTCCGCGTCCGGATCGGCATTCACACCGGCAACGCCGTCCCCGCGGGGGATGTGTACACGGGCCTGGCCGTCCATCGCACCGCACGGATCTGCGCCGCCGCGCACGGCGGCCAGGTGCTCCTCTCCCAGGCGACGCAAACGATCATTGAGGATGAGGAGGAAGCGCCCGGGTTCACGCTGGTCGACGTGGGCGAACGCACGCTGAAGGACCTCGACCGGCCGGTTCGCCTCTTCCAGCTTGCCGCACCGGGGCTGGACCCGCCGGATCCCCCGGCCGGCGTGCCGCTGACCGGAGCCCTTCCGGTGCCGGCCACGCCACTGGTGGGCCGGGAGCGGGAGGCCGCGGCGGTGGCCGACCTCGTGCTGGGGGAGGGCGTACGGCTGGTGACGCTGACCGGCCCCGGCGGGGTGGGGAAGAGCCGGCTGGTGGTGGAGGCGGCGCGGCGGCTCGGCCCGGCGTTCGCCGATGGTGTGCGGTTCGTCGAGCTGGCCGCGGTCGAGGCGGCCGATCTGGTGCCGGCCGCGGTCGCCGCGGGGCTGGGGCTGACCACCTCGGCCGGCCGGCTTAGCGCCGACTTGGTGTCCTATCTGCGGGGGCGGCGGCTGCTGTTGGTGCTGGACAACTTCGAGCGTGTGGTGAGCGCCGCCGGGCCGCTCGCCGAGCTGCTCGCGGCGGCCCCTGGTGTGGTGGTGCTGGTGACTAGCCGGGTGGTGCTGCGGCTGAGCGGTGAGCATGAGTTCGCGGTGCCCCCGCTTCCGGTTCCGCCGGCCGGTACCGGCCGGGACGCGGGCGACGTGCAGGGCTACGACTCGGTCGGCTTGTTTGTGGAGCGGGCGCACGCCGCGGCCCCGGGCTTCGAGATGACCGGCGAGAACGCGGAGGCGATCGCGGAGATCTGCCGCCGGCTGGATGGGCTGCCACTGGCCATCGAACTGGCCGCGGCCAGGGTCCGGTTGCTGCCGCCGCAGGCGCTGGCCTCGCGGCTGGGCCAGCGGTTCAGCCTCCTGACGGGCGGGGCCCGGGATCTGCCGGAGCGGCAGCGGACGCTGCGCAACACCCTGGACTGGAGCTATGGCCTGCTGTCCGCCGGCGAGCAGGCGATGCTCGCCCGGCTGGGCGTGTTCGCAGGTACCTTCGGCCTGCCGGCCACCGAGGCGGTCTGCGGGGACGCCGCCCGCGGGGACGCGGCCCGCGGGGAGCCCGGCGCCGCTTCGCCGGACCTGGGCCGCGCCGGGCAGGTGATGGACACGCTGGGCTCCCTGGTGGACAACAGCCTGGTCAGGGCGGAGACTCGCGGCGGCGAGCCGCGGTTCATCCTGCTGGAGACCATCCGGGAGTACGCGCTGGAACGCCTTCGTGACGCCGGCGACTGGGCGCAGGCGCACGATCGGCACGCCGCCTACTTCCTTGCCCTGGCGCAGCCGGAACCGGCCGAACTGCACGGCGACGGGCAGCTTGCTTGGCTGGACCGGCTGGAAACCGACCACGGCAACGTGCGGGCCACGCTGTCCTGGCTTACCGGCCATGGCCCGGTCGAGCAGGCGGTGCGCCTGTTCTCGCTGACCTGGAGATTCTGGTGGCTGCACGGCCACGCCGCGGAGTTCGCCCGGCTCGGCGAGGAGATCGTGGCCAAAAGCGAGCACCTGCCGCCCTACCAGCGCGCGCTGGCGCTGACCACCACCGGTTTCATGCTCGTCGCCAACGAGGACCGGGCCCGGGCGCAGGCGCTGTTCGAGCAGAGCCTGCCGCTGTACCGCCGCGCCCAGGGCAAGCTGGGCCTGGTACTGACCGCGGCCGTCCAGGGCATGCTGGGCCAGCTCGCGGCGCGGTGCGGCGACTACTCCCGCGCCAGCGAACTGCTCGGCCAGAGCCAGGCCCTGCTGGCCGAACTGGACGACCACGACCTCACCGGGTACGCCCGCTTTGAGTACCTGCTGTTCGTGTGCATGGTGAACAACATCCTCGGGCATGTCCGGCTCAGCCAGGGAGATCTCGACGGTGCAGCGCGGCAGTTCTCAGCCGCCCTGGCCGCGGGGCGCGAGGGCCAGGACCGGCTCGGTTTCCTGGTCTCCCTCTACAACCTGGCGGCCGCCAGCCGGGCCCAGGGCGATCTGGCGGGCGCGGCAGGGCACCTGAAGGAAGGCCTTGCCGTGGCGGCCGAGGCCGGAGACGAAACCAGCGCCGCCTACTATCTCGAGGGCATGGCGGCGGTGGCCAGCCTGCAGAACAACCCCGAGCGCGCCGTCCGGCTGCTCACGGCCGCCAGCTCGATGCTGGAGAGCGGCGGCAGCGGCTGGCTGCACGCATACATACCGCGCGTCCCGCACGACGACGCGGTCCTGGCCGCGTTGCGCTCCCGTACCGGAGCCGCGGCATTCGACAAGGCCCAGGCGTGGGGCCGGTCCACCGGGCCCGCACGAGCCGTGGAGTACGCGCTGGAGTAACCGGTATTACACGCCGTAGCGCTCGGGTTTGGCCGAGCGTGAGGCGAGCAGCATGGCGGCCTGCCCGATGTCGATCTGGCCGCTGGTCACCCCGGCCACCACCTCGGTGATCGGCATCTCCACGGCATGGGCACGGGCCAGTTCGAGCACCGGGCCCGCCGACTTCACGCCCTCGGTCACCTGCGACGTGCTGGCCGCCGCCTCGGCCAGGGACAGGCCGCGGCCCAGGTTCTCCCCGTAGGTGCGGTTGCGCGACAGCGGGGAGCTGCACGTGGCCACCAGGTCTCCCATGCCCGCTAGGCCGGCGAAGGTGTGCGCGTCCGCGCCGAGCACCTCCCCGAGCCTGGAAATCTCGGCGAGCCCGCGGGTGATCAGCATCGCGGTGGTGTTGACGCCCAGGCCCATGCCGACGGCGATGCCGACCGCGATCGCGATCACGTTCTTGACCGCCCCGCCGAGCTCGCACCCGAGGACGTCCGGGTTGGTGTACGGGCGGAAGTACGGCGTGTGGCACGCCTGCTGCAGCGTCTTGGCCAGGGTTTCCTCGGCGCAGGCCACCACGGTCGCGGCGTACTGGCGCTGGGCGATCTCACGGGCCAGGTTCGGCCCGGAGATGACCGCGATCCGGTCCGCGCCCGCGCCCGTGACCTCCCCGATCACCTCGCTCATCCGCTGATGGGTACCGTGCTCGATGCCCTTCATCAGGCTGACCAGCGCCGCCTCGGGGGGCAGCAGCGGGCACCAGGCGGTGAGGTTGTCCCGCAGCGTCTGTGCGGGCACGGCGAGGACCACCACGTCCGCGCCGGCCAGTGCCTCCGCGGCGTTCCCCGTCGCGTGCAGGTCCGGGGCGAGCGCGATGCCGGGCAGGTATTCGGCGTTCTCGTGGCTGGAGTTGATCGCCTCGGCCAGCTCGGCACTGCGCGCCAGCACTTCGGTGTGGGTTCCGGCGTCGCACAGCACCTGCGCGAACGTCGTTCCCCACTGGCCGGCCCCCATGACCGCAGCCTTCACGCCGGCTTCGCCTCCTGCGGCTCATCCCCGCCCCGGGTGTCCGGCGCCGGATCCGGGTTCGCGGCGGGATTCCCGTCCTGCCCGGTCGTATCGTTCTGCATCGATTCCTTGGCCGCCTGCCGGGCGGCCCGCCGCGCCGCCGCCGGGTCGTAGGGGACCGCGGGTGGCGCCTGGTCGCGCAGCCGCGCGAGCAGGCCGGTGATGTCGGCCATGATCTTGGCCGAGGCGGCGCGCAGCACATCCCGGCTCATCGGCTCGCCCTCGTACCCGGACAGGTCCACCGGCGGGCCGGCCAGCATCTTCACCAGGTGCCTGGGCACCACGCTGAGCTTTTTGGTCCCGTAAGGGAGGATGTCCTGTGTGCCCCACTGGGCGACCGGGATCACCGGCGCGCCGGTGGTCAGCGCCAGCCGGGCCACGCCGGTCTTGGGCACCATCGGCCACAGATCGGGGTCCCGGGTGGCGGTGCCCTCCGGGTAGAAGATCAGGCATTCGCCCTTGGCCAGGCCGCGCTCGGCGTCGTTGAGGACGAGCGCGGCGTCCGTGGCGCCGCGGTTCACCGGGAACTGGCCGGCCGCGCGCAGGAATGGCCCGATCCCCTTGACGTTGAACGCAGAAGACTTGATGAGGAAGGCCGGGTACCGGCCCGCCTCGTGGATGAACAGGGCCATCGCGGCCCAGTCCGCATAGGAGAGGTGGTTGGCGGCCACGATTACCCCACCGGAGCGGGGGATGTGCTCATGACCGTGCCAGTCGCGTTTCATGATCGACTTGATCGGCGCGGGGAGGACGATCGTGGTGAAGCGGCGAACGCCCGGAGAGTAATCCTGATTGCTGCGATCGCTCATCTGCGCCGCCTCCCGAGTCCTCGTCTGGCCAGTCTCCCGGTTCATGTGCCGCGGTGTCGAGGCAGGATCGCGGTATGACCGCGCAGCCGGCCGACTCGCCACTCACCTGGTCACTGGTGGTTCCCGTCAAGGTACTTGCCCGCGCCAAATCCCGCCTCGCCGTCCTCGCCGGGCCGCACCGGGAGGCGCTGGCGCTCGCGATGGCCGCGGACACGGTCGCGGCGGCGCTGGCCTGCCCGGTGGTGGGCCGGGTGATCGCGGTGACCGACGACGCGGCGGCGGCGCGAGTGCTGGCCGGCCTCGGTGCCGTGGTGACCGGGGACGAGCCGGGCAGGGGGCTCAACCCGGCGCTGCGGCACGGCGCGGCCATGGCGGCGGCGCGCTGGCCGGGCTCGGGCATCGGGGCGCTGGCGGCCGACCTGCCCGCGTTGCGCCCCGCCGAACTTGACCTGGGGCTGCGCGAGGCGGCGCACTGGGAGCACGCGTTCGTGCCCGACGCGTCCGGCACGGGGACCACGCTGTACGCGGCCCGCCCGGGCGCGCGGTTCTGGCCGCGGTTCGGGCCGCGGTCCGCCGAGCAGCACCGGGCCGCCGGGGCGGCCGAGCTCAGCCTGCCCGGGCTGGCCAGCCTGCGCCGGGACGTGGACCAGCCGCCCGACCTGAGCGCGGCGTCCGACCTCGGCGTGGGCCCGCGCACTGCCGCGGTGGCGGCCCTGCTGGCCTGAGCGGCGTCCGGCTTCGGTGTCCGGTCTCGGCGTGGGCCCGCACTGCCGTATTGCCGCGGTGGCGGCCCTGCTGGCCTGAGCGGCGTCCGGCTTCGGTGCCGATCTCGGCGTGGGCCCGCACTGCGTACTGCCGCGGTGGCGGCCCTGCTGGCCTGAGCGCGGCGTCCGCGGCTGCGCCCTGCTCATCTAGACGTCCACGCAGACCAGCCCCCACGGCCGGTCCCGTACCCGCGTCATCACCACGGTGGCCCGCCGCGACCCGGAAAGCCGGAGCCGGCGGTGCAGGCTGTCGACGTCGCCCGCGAGTCCCCGGCGGCGGATGTCGGCCGCGCCGATGTCGAGCGCGCGGAGCCTCGCGGGCAGCCTGCGCTGGTCCCACGGGGCGGAGTCGATGACCCGCAGCGTGCGGGCGAACGGGGTGCGCACCGGGGCGTCGGCGGACAGGAACGCGATCTGGTCATCGATCTTCCAGGCGCCCACCGAGCGGGCCAGGTCCTCCACCAGCCCGGCCCTGGTGACCGCCGGGTTCGGGTCGAGCAGGAAGCCGCCGGGCGGGCGCACCGGCACCGGCCCGCCGGGTCCCGGCGTCAGCGTGTGCCCGCCGGGCAGCACAGTTGCCCTAGTGGCGGTGGTGGCCAATGCCGGGGACCACGCGACCGCTTCCTTCAGGTCCCGGCCGATCGCGATGAACTCAAGTTCCCAGCCCGGTGGCACGGCCTCATGCGGCAGGCCGGGCGCGGCCTTGATCCCCACCCGGGGGACCTGCCCGGCCAGTGCCAGACACCAGTCCAGCGGCGGTTCGCTGTCCCCGGTCCGCAGCCGCCGGCCGCCGGCCCGCCTGGCCGGGTCGATGAACACCGCGTCCACGCCGCGGAGGCTCACCTCGCGCACGTCCGCGGCCACGGCGGACAGGCCGGCCGCCACGCCGTAGACGTCCGCGTTCGCCCGCGCCATGCGCAGGTGCAGCCCGTCGCGGTCCACCGCGAGCACGCCGCGGCCGACGGCCAGGGCGACCAGGTCCCCGCCGATGCCACAGCACAGGTCGGCGACCAGGCCGGCACCCGCATACCTGGCACTACGATGCCCCGCGATCACCTCGGCCGACGCCTGCTCGAGCCCGGGGCGGGTGAAGTACATGTCAAGTGCGCGGCTGAACTTCGCCCGGGCACGCAGCCGTAGTTCCTGCTGGGCCAGCGCGGCGGTGACGAGTGCCACGGGGTATCTGGCCCGTAGTTCCGTGCCCAGCCGCAGCCCGGCCGGGTGGTCCTCGTGGCGCAGCCGGTGCAGCAGTTCCTGGCCTTCCGGCGTGAGCAGGGCCTCGAACGCCGCCACCGCCTCGGCCGGTTCAGCCATGGATGGTGGCATCGCTGGTCCCGGTCATGCGCCTAGCATCCCTTGTGTGCCGCACGCCGGGGGCCAAGGGGTCACCTGGTTTTGGGGAAATATTACCTAGAAGATGCTAAAATGCCCTCCTACGCATTTAGTATGCGAATTTGACAAACGTATACATTTCTGCTATTAGTGTACCCCGAATCCGTATAAACGTACCCCGAATAATGTTCCGAAACGGGAGGCGCAAATTGCGGCGGGTTAATTCGGCGGTGGTGGCTGTGGGGGCGGCCGGTGCCGTACTGAGCGTAGTGGCTGCTGGTATGGCGGGTGCGACGGTACACCATGCCGCCACCAACCCTATTCAGCATGTCGTCGTGATTATGGAGGAGAATCACACCTTCGATAATTACTTCGGCCAATTCCCCGGGGTCGGGGCGCAATACGCCCAGACCTTGCCGGCGGCCTCGAACCCGGCCCCGCATGACATCGACCACACCGGCCCGCGGGCCAGATACGCGATCGACGGCGGGGCCATGGACGGCTTCGACCCGCTCGGCGACGTCCAGTACAGGAAGGCCGACATCCCGGTCTACTGGGCGTACGCGCAGCACTACGGGCTCGGCGAGAACTTCTACACCGACGCCGCATCGAGCAGCACGCCCAACCACATCGCGATGATCGCGGGGCAGACCGGGACCAACGACCAGACGATCCACGTGCACGGCTGCCTGTCACCGGCCAACGACGTGGTCCTCCAGCGCGACGCCAGCGGCAAAGAATCGTACGGCCAGCCGTGCTACGGCATTCCCTCCATCCCCCAGGAAGCGACGGCGGCGGGGCTGACCTGGAAGTACTACGGCACCGCGCCGGTGTGGGACGCGCCGCAGTACATCAAGAGCACCAAGAACAGCCCGACGCAATCCTCCACCCAGATCATCACCGACGCGAAGGCCAACAACCTGCCCAACATCAGCTTCGTGATCCCCGGTGAGGACTCCCAGTCCGATCACCCGCCGCAGCCGACGCAGCCGGCGCAGAACTTCGTGTCCTCGGTCGTGAACGCGATCATGCACAGCACGGAGTGGAAGTCGACGGCGATCTTCGTCACCTGGGATGACTTCGGCGGCTGGTATGACCATGTGCCGCCGCCACAGGTGGATGGCATCGGCCTGGGCCCCCGGGTGCCGCTGCTGGTCATCTCGCCGTGGGCCAAGCCCGGCTACATCAGCTCCCAGCAGGGTGAGTTCGCCTCGTTCGACAAGTTCATCGAGGAGGTTTTCAACCTGCCCAGCCTGGGCGCGCGCGACAGCCTGGCCGCTACCTCGGACCTCATGGACTACTTCAACTTCGCGCAGACACCTGATCCGAAACTGATCGAGGCCAAGCTGCCTTACTCCAACGTGCTCTCGGTGCCCAATGTGGGCAGCGCGGCCGTCGGCAGCTCCCACGCGGGCACGGTGTCACCCCCCTCGGGCGGCCCGAGCACGGCCTTCACGTTCGCGGTCATGTACCAGAACGCGGCGACGCCGACGACCAAGAACGTGGTCATCGACGGCACCAATACGATCCCGATGTCGTTCGCAAAGAAGGTTGGCAAGCTCGACGAATACACGGCGACAACGACGCTGACGCCAGGGCCGCATACTTATACGTTCCAATTCGGCGACGGCACCAATTCCTGGCAGCTGCCGCTGAACAGCGTTCCGTTTAGCGGCCCGCAGGTGCTGCCGTACAACATCACCGGGTTCAAGGTGACCCCGGGCAATGGCGCGCAGCAGCTTGGCCAGCCGGTCACCTTCAGCCTCACCTATAAGTCACCTGCCGGCAAGACGCCGGTCACCGCGCAGATTGACATTGATAACAATATCCACGCGCTGAACGCGGTGAGCGGCACGGCCAAAACGGGCATCCACTACCAGTACACGACGCCGCATCTGACCCAGGGGACGCACTACTTCACGTTGCAGTTCGACGATGGCAGCGGGCTGCAGACGATCCAGAAGTACAGCGTCGACATCACGCCGATCTACCTGCAGAACTCCTCGGTCTCGCCGAAGTCGGGCACGACGTCCACCAACTTCACCTTCTCCACGACCTACACCGGCCCCGACCCGGCGACCGGGGTGGACGTGGTGGTGAACGGGACCTCGCACCCGATGACCCTGATCTCGGGCAACCCGGCCAGCGGTGCGCTGTACCAGGCGACGCTCACCCTGCCCTCCGGCAGCCATGACTTCGCCTTCTACGCCACCGACGGCACCAACGAGTGGAGCGACCCGCCGACCCCGGGCATCTATACCGGTCTCACGGTCACCACCAAGGGCGCGGCCGCGGTCCACTCGAGGATCCGGGCGCCGAAGCCGGATACCGCGCCGTACGCCTACGATCCCGGGTGATCGACACCGGTTCTGGCCGACCCGGGTCCGGGCCGGCCAGAACCAGGCCAGCACAGCGACCCGGTCCAGGGCCAAGCCCTGGACCGGGTCGCTTGCTTTCTGCCTGGCGCCTGGACCTGGTCCCTAGATATGCACGATGGGACAGGTCAGTGTTCTCGTAATACCTGGCACGGACTGAATTTTGGCCACCACGAGGCGGCCCAGATCATCGACATTCTCCGCCTCGGCCCGGACGATCACGTCGTATGGCCCGGTGACGTCCTCCGCCTGGGTGACACCCGAGAGCTCACCGATGCGAATAGCGACCTCGGCAGCCTTGCCGACTTCTGTCTGAACGAGAATGTACGCCTGCACCATGCCGTCCTCCCGGGGCTCGCGCCTGGGTCCGGAATGGCCAACGCTACCGTAAGAGACTGTCTCCAAGCCCGGGTTCCTTTTCCCCGGGTGGAGAAAGCCGGCTTCCCGGCATCGCGGGCAGACCGGACATGCCATACCTCGCCCGGGGGTTCTCGTGACCATCTCTGACCTCGGCGAGTTCGGCCTGATCGAGGCGATCGCGGCGGGGCTTCCGCGCGGTGACCGGACGATCGTCGGGATCGGGGACGACGCCGCGGTGCTGGCGGCGCCGGACGGCCGGGTGGTGGCCACCACCGACCTGCTGATCGAGGGGCGGCATTTCCGCCGCGACTGGTCCGGCCCGGCGGACATCGGCGCCAAGGCCGCCGCGCAGAACCTCGCCGACGTCGCCGCGATGGGCGCGGATCCCGTGGCCCTGCTGGTGGGCTTCGCCGCCCCGGGGGACGTGACCGTGGCCTGGGCGCGCGACCTGATGGCGGGCCTCGCCGGGGAGTGTGCCAGGGCCGGTGCCACGGTGGTGGGCGGGGACACCTCCAGCGCCGATGTGATCATGCTTGCCGTCACCGCCCTTGGTGACCTGGGCGGCCGGGATCCGGTGACCCGTTCGGGCGCCCGGCCGGGCGATGTGCTCGCGTACGCGGGCGTGCTTGGCGAGTCCGCGGCGGGACTGGCCCTGATCGAGGCGGGGCTGACTGGGCCGGCGGCGCTGATCGCCGCGCACCGCCGGCCCGCCCCGCGCTACGCGGCCGGGCCCGAGGCCGCCGCGCTCGGGGCCACGGCGATGATCGACGTGAGCGACGGGCTGCTCGCCGACGCCGGGC
>Ga0306920_100001390_pt1 | contig 29975 bp, 31 predicted proteins | sample flu12Cox44000170_FD_204666 | JGI IMG/M metagenome (GOLD analysis project Ga0306920, IMG submission 204666) | Lab enrichment of tropical soil microbial communities from Luquillo Experimental Forest, Puerto Rico - flux4day.12C.oxic.44.000.170 (v2)... | ecosystem: Environmental > Terrestrial >... | reverse complement strand
CAGCTTGAGCTCCGGCACCCGACATCGCCGCTGCCGCTGCTGCCTTCCGGCCCTGACGGGATTCACGACTGGTCGTCGCGGAGAAACCGATGCGGGCCACCATGATCGCGAATGCGGTCGATGCTATCCGTTTTCAAGCTGGCGGAGAGGGTGGGATTACTCGGCGCTTCGCGCCTTGCCCCTTCGGGGCCGCCCTTCGGGCGTTATCCCCGCTTCGTCGCCGCCGCAACTCCTGGTCTCCTGGACTACGAAATTTTTCCAAACGTCTGGCGGAGAGGGTGGGATTCGAACCCACGAACACCCGTTGAGATGTTACTGGAATTCCAGTCCAGCGCCTTCGACCGCTCGGCCACCTCTCCGATCAATCACTTACGACAGCCTTTCGCGAACGGGTCGAGGCTCAAGGCCCCGGCCCGGCGAAGGCGGCGCATGATAAGCCATGCCGCCCGAGGCCGCACCGCGAGCGCTCAGGCCTGCGGGGTCCTGGCGGGCTGCGTCACCTTGAATGGCGGGGGCTCATCGAGACAGGGCTGACTGCCCTTTCGTGGCGGCGGCGCCGGCTCACTCAGCGCCGGCAGGCGCAGGGCGTTGGTGGTGTCGGGCGGATCGAGTCCTGCCGGTATCTTCAGCGGCGGTACCGTCTGGGCCTTCTGATAGGGCTGCGGACTGTGACAGGCCTTGGCGGATGCGCTCCTGAAGAGGCAGCCGCTCGCGAGCGGCAGCAGCAACAGGACCAAGACGATTCCCCGGATAAACGTCATTCAGCACTTCCTCAAACCTGAGACTCTCACACGAGCAGCCCGGCCGCACGGGCGGCGGCGAGCAGCCCCGCTGAGTGCTCGGGCGCAAGCGGCGTGAGCGGCAGGCGTATTCCCGGACCGATCAACCCCATGTGCGCCAGCAGCCACTTGACCGGAATCGGATTCGTCTCGACGAACAGCTCGCGATGCAGCGCGCTGAGTGGCTCATCGAGCCCGGCGGCTCCCTCGACATCGCCGCGCAGTGCGGCGGCCAGCATCTGTGACATCGCGCGCGGCGCAACGTTCGCCGTGACCGAGATCACTCCGCGCGCCCCCGCCGCGACCGCCGCGCGCGCCGTGGCGTCATCGCCACTCAGTACGAGGAACCCGGCCGGAGAGCGTGCGATCAACTCGCGCACCCGCTCGGTCTCGGCGACCGCCTCCTTGAGGCCGACGATGCCCGGCACGTGCGCGAGGCGCGCGACGGTCTCGGGCTTCATGTCGATGGCGGTGCGCGAGGGTACGTTGTAGAGCAACAGCGGCTTGCGGGCGGCGGCGGCCGCCGCCGCGAAGTGCCGGTACAACCCCTCCTGCGGCGGGCGGTTGTAAGCCGGCGTCACGAGCAGCAGCGCATCGATCGGCAGTTCCGACAGCCAGGCGACGCGCTCGACCGTCGCGTCAGTGCTGCTCGTCCCCGCGCCGGCGATCACCGTCAACTGCCCCTGCAACAGCTGACAGGCGTGCAGCAGCAACTCGCGCAGCTCCGCATCGCGCAGCGTCGCCGACTCACCGGTCGTGCCGCCGACCACGATGCCGTCGGTACCGTTGGCTACGTGGAACTCGAGCAGCCGTGTCCAGGCGTCGAAGTCGATCGCGCCATCGGCGCGCATGGGGGTGACGATGGCAACCAGGCTGCCGGCAAACATGTGCTGGGGTGACGCCTTGCGGGGGAAGCAAGCGATGTTACGGGCGGCAGTTATGCTTAAGCAAGCCTCACGCTGGTGCATGCTACGTCGCGTCGCCGTGCGCGCCACGTATGGTTCGCAACCCGCGCCCGCTCCCGGTAAACTCCCGGTGGCGAATGCCGGCACACCCAACCGCCATCGACAGATGAAGCAGCACCTGGCCGTTTCGGCCATCGGCAGCGACCGCACGGGCATGGTCCACGAGCTGACCCGTGTCATCAGCGAGTCCGGCGGCAACATCAGCGAGAGCCGCATGGCGAGCCTCGGCACGGAGTTCGCGATGCTGCTGCTGGTGTCGGGCAACTGGCACGCCCTGGCGAAGCTCGAAACCGAGCTCAAGCGGCTCGCCGACACCTCGAACCTCAGCATCCACCTGAAGCGCACCGAGCCGCGCACGCCGCGCACGGACATGCTGCCCTACTCGATCGATGTGGTATGCCTCGACCAGAGCGGCATCGTCTCGGGACTGTCGGGATTCTTCGCGAGCCGCGGCATCGACATCGCCGAGGTGTCGACCCGCAGCTACCCGGCAGCACATACCGGCGCGCCAATGTTCGCGGTGCAGATGATCGTGAATGTGCCGAGCCGCATCCACGTGGCCCACCTGCGCGAGGAGTTCATGGAATTCTGCGACTCGCTCAACCTCGATGCGATTCTCGAGCCGGTCAAGTCCTGAAACGGGAGTGGCGCAAGGTAAAGGTCCCGGGTCACGCGGAGGAAGTCCTTGAAGCAGCGCAGCATCAATGATCCGGGTCCCACGGCAGCCTCGGGCGAGTCGCGCGAGGTGAAGGGCAGGTCGCGCGCCGGACGGCGGCTGTTCGTGCTCGACACCAACGTGCTGATGCACGACCCGACGGCGATTTTCCGCTTCGAAGAGCACGACGTGTACCTGCCGATGGTCGTGCTGGAGGAGCTCGATGCGCACAAGAAAGGCCTGTCCGAGGCCTCGCGCAACGTGCGCCAGGTGAGCCGCTTCCTCGATGACATGATGCGCGGTGTCACCAAGGAGCAGATCGACCTCGGGCTGAAGCTGCCGAGCGGCTACTCGGGCAATCACGGCAAGAAGCCCTCCACCGGGCGGCTGTTCTTCCAGACACGCCAGCTCGAGGGTGCCCTGCCGGAGAGCCTGCCGGGTCAGGCGGGCGACAACACCATCCTCGAGCAGACCCTCGCGCTGCAGACCGAGCACCCGGATGCGCGCGTGATCCTCGTGTCGAAGGACATCAATCTGCGCATCAAGGCCGCGGTCCTCGGTGTGCACGCCGAGGATTACTACAGCGACAAGACACTCGAAGACGCCGATGTCCTCTACAGCGGCATGGCGGCACTGCCGAGCGACTTCTGGGAGCAGCACGGCCGCGACATGCGCTCGTGGAAGGATGCCGAGCGTACCTTCTACGAGATCACAGGTCCCGCGGTGCGCGAGTGGCAGCCGAACCAGGGGGTGTTCGAGGACTCGCCCGAAGGCATCGAAGGTATCGTGCGCAAGATCAATGCCGACACCGCCACCATCGAGCTGACGCGTGACTACCGCAACGAGCGGCACAACGTCTGGGGGATCACCGCACGCAATCGCGAGCAGAACTTCGCCCTCAACCTGCTCATGGACCCGGAGATCGATTTCGTCACCGTGCTCGGGCCCGCCGGCACCGGCAAGACGCTGCTCGCGCTCGCGGCCGGGCTCATGCAGACGCTCGAGACCAATCGCTTCGTCGAAATCATCATGACGCGCGTCACGATCCCGCTCGGCGAGGACATCGGCTTCCTGCCCGGCACCGAGGAAGAGAAGATGGAGCCGTGGATGGGCGCGCTCATGGACAACCTCGAGGTGCTCACCGGCTCGCAGGAGGGCGGCAACTGGGGCCGCGCCGCCACCAACGATCTGCTGCGTAACCGCATCAAGATCCGCTCGCTGAATTTCATGCGCGGCCGCACCTTCCTCAACCGCTTCCTGATCCTCGATGAGGCGCAGAACCTCACCCCGAAGCAGATGAAGGCACTCATCACCCGCGCCGGACCCGGGACCAAGCTCGCCTGCCTCGGCAACATCGCCCAGATCGATACCCCCTATCTCACCGAGATGACCTCGGGGTTGACATATGCGGTGAACCGCTTCCGCGGCTGGGCGCATTCCGGGCACATCACCCTGGTGCGGGGCGAGCGCTCACGGCTCGCGGACTTCGCCTCCGATATCCTCTAGGTGCTACCCTTGGCCAGCAGAGGTGCCCGCCGCAGCCGCGGGGGCATCCTCCTGCTTGTAAAGGCCTGTAAACGCTGGAAACCCTGACCGCCCGCTGCGGTCGAAGTGCATGATGCGCCGCCTCACCGTCCTGCTCGCGACCGCGGTCCTCACCGCCGCCACGCTGGTGGTCGGCGCGGAGCCGCCCGCCAATACGCAGCCGATCCTGAACTCGCCCGTCACCGGCTCCGACCTGCCGGACCTCGGTAGCCCCGCCGCGGTCGTGCTCTCGCAGAGCGATGAGTACCGCCTCGGGGCGATGGTGGCGAAAGAGCTGCGCGATCAGAACGGGCTCCTCGAGGATCCGGAGACCATCGAGTACATCAACAACATCGGCCAGCGGCTCGCGTCACAGAGCGCGATGGGTGGCCAGAACTTCCACTACTTCGTCGTCAAGGACACGCAAATCAATGCGTTCGCCGTGACCGGCGGGTACGTGTTCATCAACGCGGGGCTGATACTCGCCACCTCGAGCGAGTCGGAGCTCGCGGGTGTCATGGCGCACGAGACGGCGCACATCACCCAGCATCACATTGCGCGCATGCTGGCCGACCAGTCGAAGCAGAGCCTGGCGACAGCCGCGATGATGATCGGCGCGATACTGCTCGGTGCGGTGGGCGGCGGTCAGGCGGCCGAAGGTGCCCTCGCCGCCACCCAGGGCCTGGCGGTCCAGCACCAGATCAACTTCACGCGCGACAACGAGAAGGAAGCCGACCGCGTCGGCATCGGTTATCTCGCCGGGGCGGGCTTCGATCCCAACGGCATGGGCTCGATGTTCGAGACCATGGCGCGCCATGAAGGGCTCGCCGCCACCTACATCCCGGCGATGCTGATCGATCACCCGATGGACTCGGACCGCGTCGCGGAGCAAAAAGCACGCGCCGCGCAGTTTCCACCCGTCAGGTTTCACGACTCACTCAGCTACGAGCTCATCCGCGAGCGCACGCGGGTGCTGACCGCGACCGGCGATACGGACCTCGCGGCGCAGTACGCGTCGAAGATCGCGCACGGCGGTGACAATCTCGGCAACCGCTACGGTGAGGCGCTCGCGCTGATGAACAGCAATCGGGCCGATGAGGCGGTGAAGATCCTGACCGCACTGCTGCAGCAGCACGAGGGGCTGACGCTGCTCTATGCCGCGCTCGGGCAGGCACAGCAGAAGGCGGGGCACATGAAAGAGGCGCTCGCCACCTTTCAGCGCGCCGACCAGCTCTTCCCGCGCAACGTGCCGGTGACGGTGCGCTACGCCGAGGCGCTCATGGCCGCGGGCCGTCCGGCCGAAGCCCACAACATGTTGCTCGACCTCTTCAACAACGTGCCACCGACGCCCGACCAGATCCGCCTCACTGCGCTTGCGGCAAGCGCCGCGGGCGACGCCGGCGATGCCTATTTCTACATGGGCGAGTACGATCTCGAGAATGGCGACCTGATGCTGGCGGTGCAGCAGCTCCAGCTTGCCCTCGCCTCCCCGCACCTGAGTCAGATCCAGCGCCAGCGCTACCAGGCACGGCTCGATGAGGTGCGTGACTTCCTCGCCAGCCTGAAAAAGCGCCAGGTCGCGAGCGACAACGGCGGCGGACGCTGAAACAACAGCCTGCGGCGACAGCACGACTGTCGCGCACGCCATACAGGGTCCGGTCCGCGCGGCGCGGCTGCTACAATGGCCTCATCCTTCCGCGTTTGCGCTCCCTATGCGATCGACGACCCGGATCTCGCTGCTCTCGCTTTGCCTGCTGCTGTTGTGCGCCTGCGCGACTCTCCCTCCGGGCAAGCGCGACCCGCGCGACCCGTGGGAGCGGATGAATCGCAGCTTCTACAAGTTCAACGACACACTCGACCGCCACATCGTGAAGCCCGTGGCGAAGGGCTATACCCACCTGCCACAGCCGATGCAGACCGGCGTCCACAACTTCTTCGACAACCTCAACTACCCGGTCACCATCGTCAACGACCTGCTGCAGGGACAGGTGGTGCCGTTCTTCTCCGACATCGGACGGTTCGTGTTCAACAGTACCGTCGGAATCGGCGGACTCTTCGATCCGGCGACGGCGGCGGGCATGCAGAAGAACTACCGCGATTTCGGGCAGACCCTCGGCAAGTGGGGCGTGCCCAAGGGTCCCTATGTCGTGGTGCCGGTCTTCGGGCCCTACACCGTGCGCGATGGCATCGGCGCCAGCACCGTCGACTACTTCGCCAATCCGAGCAACTACACGAAGTTCTGGGTGAGCACGAGCCTGTGGCTGACACGTGGCGTCGACCGGCGCGCTCGGCTCCTGCCCCTCGACGCCACGATCCAGAGTGCCTATGACCCGTACGCCTTCATTCGCAACGCCTACCTGCAGAACCGCGACTTCCTGGTGACGGGCGGGCAGTCGAAGAGCGAGGAGGAGCAGGAAGAGAAGCTGATGGAGGAGGAGGAGAGGGAGGAGAAGGAATCCGCCCCGCCGCCTCCTGCGCCCGAGCCGAAGCCGGAAGCGCCAAAGTCGCAGTCGCCCGAGTCACAGCCGCCGCCACAGACGCCGCCTGAGACATCGCCGCCGAAGCCCTAATACAATTTCGTGGGGTGGGCACGGGGTCCCCGCGAAATTGCGCGTCTTGGCGACCGGTGCGCGCCATACGTCGCGGCAGGCGCAATCTCGTGGGGTGCCCTTAGACGCCGCGCTCGAGCAGTTCCTCGACGTCGCTGATGCGCGCGAGCGCGGCGAGTCCCGCCGGCAACCGCACGTAGCGCAGCGAGCGGCCTGTGCGCTTGGCCACGCTCAGCCACTCGAGCAGCACCGCGAGGCCCGCGCTGTCGGAAGCGGTGATACCGTGGCAGTCGATCTCGAGTCTTCCGGCAGCGGCGTGCGCGAGCAGCGCGGTGCCCTGCTCGCACGCGCGGCGCGCGTTCGCGAAGGTGAGCGGGCCCTGCGCGCTGAGGGTGCCCGGGGAGGGTGCCTCGGCCAGGCGGAAGGCGCCGGCGTCAGCTGCCTGAGCGGAAAGCTCCGGCACGCTCATTCAACTCTTGCCGCTCGTCTGTTTGCCGATCGCCTCGGGCTTCTCGCCCGCCTCGAGGCGCTTGATGACCGCATCGATTCCCTGCTGCTCGATCTGCTCGCCGAAGTCGGTGCGGTAGCTGTTGATGTAGCTGATGCCATCGATGACCACATCCCAGGCCTTCCAGCCCTGTGGCGTCCTGTGCATGTAGTAGTTGACCGACACGCGATCGCCGTTGTCGCGCTTGACCTCGGTGCGCACGGTCGCGATGGGCTTGCCCGGATCGGCGGTCGTCGGATAGATCTTCAGCCGGTCGGCCGTGAACTCGCTGAGCGCCGCACCGTAGTTGGCGAGCAGCGAGTGGTAGAAGGCGTCGATGAAGTGCTGGCGCTGGTCGGGTGTGGCGGTGCGCCAGTACTTGCCGAGCACGAGGCGCGCCGAGTACTCGGTGTCCCAGTGCGGCAGCAGGTACGTGTTCACCAGGTTGCCGACCTTGGCCGGGTCGCGCTTGTAGGCGGCGCGATCCTTGTCGAGAGCCGTCAGCATGCTCTGGGCGGCGGTCTGTACCACATCCGACGGGCTCTGCTCCGTCCCGGTGGCCGGCGCTGCCGTAGTGGCCGGTGTGGCCGGTGCAGCGCCGCCCTGGGTTGGCGGGGCCTGCGCCTGCGCGACGACGAGCCCCAGCGCCAGCACGATGCCACTCAAGCTGATCCTCGTTGCCATGCTCATTTATGCGACTCCGCCTTGCCGGAAGTTTCCGTGCCCTTGCCCTGCGAGTCTCCCGCGCCACTCTCGCCCGCGCCGCGGCTCGCGTAGTTGGCAAAGAACTTGTTGATGATGCTCTCGAGCACGATGGCCGACTGTGTCTGGGCGATGTTGCTGCCATTCTTGAGAAAGGTGTCAGAACCTCCGGGGCTCAGGCCGATGTACTTGCCGCCGAGCAGGCCCTGGGTCTGGATGCTGGCGTAGCTGTCATCGGGAATCTGGTTGTATTGCGGATCGATGCGCATCGTGACCACCGCCTTGAATTCCTTGGGATCGAAGTGGATCCGCGACACCTCGCCGAGGCGCACGCCCGACATGGTGACGGGCGACCCCACCTTGAGGTCGCCGACGTCGTCGAATTCCGCCGTCACGTGGTAGCCCGCCTTGGCGCCGCCAAGCTTCAGGCCGCTCGCAGGCAACTGGGTGGTGAGAAACAGCAGCGCTGCGAAACCCAGCAGCACGAACAATCCCGTTCCGATCTCCAGTGTTCGATTGGCACGCATAAAGGGAAGTTCCTCTTACAGAAATGCCGCCGTCAACACATAGTCGAGCAACAATGTCATGACCGAGGAGGCGACCACGGTGCGCGTCGTTGCCAGGCCCACGCCTTCCGCAGTGGGCTCGGCGTGATAGCCCTCGTGCACCGCGATGAGACTGCAGGCAACACCGAACACCAGGCTCTTCACCATGCCCTCGCTGACATCGTGCAGACCGACCGCGCCCTGAGTCTGCGACCAGAACACGCCGCGGTCGACACCCATCAGCTGCACACCGACCAACTGCGCACCATAGAGCCCGATCACGCTGAAGATCGCGGTGAGCAGCGGCATGGCAATCACACCGCCGAGAAAGCGCGGTGCCGCCACGTAGCGCAGCGGATCGACCGCCATGATCTCCATGGCGGTCAGCTGGTCGGTGGCGCGCATCAAGCCGATCTCGGAAGTGAGTGCGGTGCCGGCGCGGCCGGCGAACAGCAGCGCGGTGATGACGGGCGCCAGCTCGCGCAGCAGTCCCAGCGCCGCGGCGATGCCGAGCGCTTCCTCGGAGCCAAAACGCTGCAGCAGGTCGTAACCCTGCAGCCCCAACACCATGCCGACGAACAGGCCCGACAGCATGATGATGATGAGCGAGCGGGCGCCGGCATTGTAGATCTGCTTGAACAGCAGATCCGGGCGCGCCAGCGCCGGCAGGCTCTGCCCGAGGAGCTGCACCAGGAATAGCGCGACCGACCCCAGCCGCCGCAGGCCGTCGAGCAGATAGTTGTGCCGCGTGCTGTTACTCATCGCCATCGGCCAGCAGCTGCGTGGCGTAATCCGGGGCGGGGTAATTGAAGGCCACCGGTCCTTCGGCGCTGCCGGTCATGAACTGGTGCACTGCCGGTGAGCGGCTGGTGCGCAGCTGCTCGGGCGTGCCGGCCGCGGCGATCCGCCCGTCGAGGAGCAGATAACTTTCGTCGGCGATGGTGGCGAGCTCCTGCACATCGTGCGAGACCACGATGCTCGTGACGCCGAGCGCCGTGTTCATCTGCTTGATCAGGCGCAGGATGACACCCAGCGAGATCGGATCCAGCCCGACGAAGGGCTCATCGTACATGAGCACTTCCGGGTCCATGACGATGGCGCGTGCGAGGGCGACGCGCCGCGCCATGCCGCCGGAGAGCTCGGCCGGTGTGAGATGCGCGGCGCCGCGCAGGCCCACCGCCTGGAGCTTGGTGAGCACGAGCTTGCGGACCAGCGGCTCGGGAAGATCACTGTGCTCGCGCACCGGAAAAGCCACGTTGTCGAACACGTCCATGTCGGTGAGCAGCGCGCCGTTCTGGAACAGGAGTCCGAGCCGCTGCCGCAAGGCGTAGAGTGCGCGGCGGCCGAGCGTCGCGACCTCCTGTCCGAACACCTGCACACTGCCGCGATCCGCAGTGATCTGCCCGGTGATCAGCTTCAGCAGTGTCGTCTTGCCGCCGCCGCTCGGTCCCATGATGGCAGTAATGCGGCCACGGTGAACGGTCAGGTCGAGACCCGCGAAGATCTCGCGCCCACCGATGGAGTAGTGCACGTCGCGCACCGCGACCACCGCCTCGGCTTGCGCCGCGGCCCGTGCGGATTCGGGACTGATCACGCGAGCGTGGCGCCGGTCCCTAAGCTCAGGCGGCCCGACTTTCCATGTCGCTCGCGTAGCGCCCGGTGGTCGCGAGCGCAGTGAGCTTGGCGCGGCGGACGAACTCCTTCTGTGCGGCGGCGACGTTGGCGGCCGACCCGCCCCAGCTCTTGAGCGCCTCGTCCTGGAGGGCGCGGCCGTAGCTGAAGGTGATCGACCAGGGGAGCGGACCCAGCTGGTTGATGAGCGAGAGGTGCAGGTCGGCCTCCGCAGGCGACTGGCCGCCGGAGAGAAAGGCAATACCGGGGACGGCGGGCGGTACGTGGCGCTTGAGCACGTGCACCGTGGCCTCCGCGACCGCCTGCGGTGGGGCGCGGTTGGCGGCTTTCTTACCGGAGATCACCATGTTGGGCTTGAGCACCATGCCTTCGAGCAGGATGCGCTGCGCGAACAGCTGCCCGAACACGTTCTGCAGCGTGCGCTCGGTGACCTCGGCACAGCGATCGATGCTGTGCGCTCCGTCCATCAGCACTTCCGGCTCGACGATCGGCACGATGTCGTTCTCCTGGCACAGCGCCGCATAGCGCGCGAGCGCGTGCGCGTTCGCTTCGAGCGCGAACGCGGTGGGAGCGCCATCCGCGATGTCGATGACCGCGCGCCATTTGGCAAAGCGCGCGCCGAGCGAGCGGTACTCGATGAGCCGCTCGCGTAGCCCATCCAACCCTTCGGTGATGGTCTCGCCGGGGAAGTTCGCGAGCGGCTTCGCGCCGAGATCGACCTTGATGCCCGGGATCATGCCCTGCCGGGCGAGATACTGCGGGAAAGGTGTGCCGTCCCGGGTTTTCTGGCGAAGCGTCTCATCGTACATGATGACCGCGCTGATCGACTCGGCAGCGCCCGAGGCGGTGAACAGCAGCTCGCGGTAGGCGCGGTGATTCTCGGGAGTCGACTCAAGGCGGATGGTGTCGAAGCGCTTCTTGATGGTGCCGGTGCTTTCGTCGGCCGCCAGGAGCCCTTTGCCCTTGGCCACCATCGCGCCGGCAATGCGCGCGAGCTCGCTCGGGTTCATGAGATCGTTCCCTGTTGATCGGAAAACGCGAAGGATACCAAACCCGTGTCGGCGACAGGTTAGCCGTGGCCGGCGGCGCCTACGGCGCAGCCGTCGCAGGTGCTTGGTTTTGCCCTTGAATTAGTACTAAACTAGTCCTACTTTCAGAGGTACTCTCATGCTGCGCATCAGCCGGCTGACCGACTACGCGACGGTTTTGCTCGCCGCCCTCGCGAGCGAGCCGCAGCGCGTGCAGACCGCGGCCTCGCTCGCCGAGCAGACCCGGATCGCTGCGCCGACCGTGAGCAAGCTGCTGAAGCAACTGCAGCGGGCCGGGCTCGTGAGCTCGACCCGTGGGCTGCACGGCGGCTACCAGCTGGCGCGTCCCGCGGCACAGATCAGCGCCGCGGCGATCCTCGATGCGCTCGAGGGCCCGGTGGCGCTCACCGACTGCTCCGCCGGCCACGGCCAGTGCGACATCGAGGAGAGCTGCCGTGTCGGACGGGTCTGGCAGCGGCTGAACCTTGCCATCCGGCGTGCGCTCTACGAGGTGACTCTGGCGCAGCTGGCGGGACTCGATGCGCCACCGGCGCGGCTGCCGGCGCTCGAGCGCGAGATGAAAGCGGCGGCGACTCGAACGCCGCTGCGTTGAGGATCGGAAACGGAAAATGAGTGAAAGTGCCCGACAACTCGAGGACCTGATCGCCAGGGGCTACCAGCACGGCTTCGTCACCGAGATCGAGTCCGATACCGTGCCACCCGGCCTCGATGAGGATGTGGTGCGGCTCATCTCGCGCAAGAAGCGCGAGCCCGTCTTCCTCACCGAGTGGCGCCTGAAGGCGCTGCGCCACTGGCTCACCATGAAGGAGCCGCACTGGGCGCACCTCAAGGTCGCGCCGATCGACTACCAGGCGATCTCCTACTACTCCGCGCCCAAGGCGAAGAAGGACGGACCGAAGAGTCTCGATGAGGTGGATCCGAAGCTCCTCGAGACCTACGAGAAGCTCGGGGTGCCGCTGCACGAGCGCGCCCGCCTGGCGGGCGTCGCCGTCGATGCGGTGTTCGACAGCGTCTCCGTGGCCACGACCTTCAAGGAGCGCCTCGCCGCGGCCGGGGTGGTGTTCTGCCCGTTCTCGGAGGCGGTACGCACGCATCCGCAGCTCATCGAGCAGTATCTCGGCAGCGTCGTGCCCTACTCCGACAATTTCTTCGCCACGCTCAACTCGGCGGTGTTCTCCGACGGCTCGTTCGTTTACGTGCCGAAGGGGGTGCGCTGCCCGATGGAGCTCTCGACGTATTTCCGCATCAACGCGCTGAACACCGGGCAGTTCGAGCGCACGCTCATCATCGCGGACGAGGGCGCGTACGTGAGCTATCTCGAGGGGTGCTCGGCACCGCAGCGCGATGAGAACCAGCTGCACGCCGCGGTGGTCGAGCTGGTGGCGCTCGATCATGCCTACATCAAGTACTCGACCGTGCAGAACTGGTATCCGGGCGATACACAAGGCCGCGGTGGCATCTACAACTTCGTTACCAAACGCGGCGAGTGCCGCGGCAGAAACTCGCACATATCGTGGACGCAGGTGGAGACCGGCTCCGCCATCACCTGGAAGTACCCGAGCTGTGTGCTGCGCGGTGAGGGCTCGATCGGCGAGTTCTACTCGGTGGCGACGGTCAACAACCACCAGCAGGCCGACACCGGCACCAAGATGATCCACATCGGCCGCGATACGCGCAGCACCATCATCTCGAAGGGGATCTCGGCGGGTGTGGGACAGAACACCTATCGCGGGTTGGTGAAGATCCTGCCGAGCGCCCACGGCGCGCGCAATTTCACGCAGTGCGATTCGCTGCTGATGGGCGGCAAGTGCGGCGCGCACACCTTCCCCTACGTCGAGGTGAAGAATCCCTCCGCGACCGTCGAGCACGAGGCGAGCACCTCCAGGATCAGCGAGGACCAGCTGTTCTACCTGCTCGCGCGCGGCATCGCCGAGGAGGATGCGGTCAACATGATCGTGAGCGGCTTCTGCAAGTCGGTGTTCAAGGAGCTGCCGATGGAGTTCGCCGTCGAGGCATCGAAGCTGCTGGCGGTGAGCCTCGAAGGGGCGGTGGGTTAGCCATGAGTTCAATGCTGAGCATCAGGAATCTCTCGGTCACCGTCGAGGGTAAGAAGATCCTCGACGGCTTGAGCCTCGAGGTCGGCGCCGGTGAAGTCCATGCGATCATGGGGCCGAACGGCTCGGGTAAGAGCACCCTCGCCTACGTGCTGGCCGGGCGCCCGGGCTACGCGATCACCTCGGGCACCGTGCACTACCTCGGGCAGGACCTGCTGGCACTGCCACCCGAGGAGCGTGCGCGGCAGGGCCTCTTCCTCGGCTTCCAGTATCCGGTGGAGATCCCGGGCGTCAACAACGTCTATCTCCTCAAGGCCGCGGTCAACGCGGTACGCAGGCAGCAGGGACTCCCCGAAGTCGACGCGTTCGATTTCCTGGCCCTCGTGCGCGGGAAGATGCAGCTCATGCACATGGAGGACAGCTTCCTTTCGCGCGGCGTCAATGAAGGCTTCTCCGGCGGTGAGAAGAAGCGCAACGAGATCCTGCAGATGCTGGTGCTCGAGCCGCGTCTCGCCATCCTCGATGAGACCGACTCCGGACTCGACATCGATGCGCTCAAGGTGGTGGCGGCGGGCGTCAACTCGCAGCGCGCCCCCGACCGCTCGTGCGTGCTGGTGACGCACTACCAGCGACTGCTGGAATACGTCGTGCCGGACTTCGTGCACGTGCTGGTGCGCGGGCGCATCGCGCGCAGCGGCGACCGCACCCTCGCTGTCGAGCTCGAGCGGCGAGGCTACGACTTCATCGCCGGGGAAGCGGCCTGAGGCTCCCATGAGCGCCCTCACCGCACGTGTCCTCGAGGACTTCGCGAGCGCGACGCGCGGGCCGCCCGCTTCTTCTTCGCATGCTGCGCATCATCGCGCCGCCGCCATCGGCGCGCTCGAGACGGCGGGGCTGCCGAGCTCACGCGATGAGAACTGGAAGTACGCGAACCTGCGCTCGCTCGAGCGGGTGCGGTTCGTGCCCGCCCCGGCCGCGGCGGCTTTGCCGTCCGCAGCCGAGCTGCCTCCGCCCCTTCCCGGAATCGCCCGCTTCGTGTTCATCGACGGCCGCTTCGCGCCCGCGCATTCGGCAGCGCCCGCAGCCGCTGCGGGTGCGGTGACGCTGCTCTCCGAGGCTGCCGATGGATTGCGCGCGGCAGCCGATCGCCGGCCGGATGAACGTGCCGCGGACGAGCGCTTCGCGCTGCTCAATCAGGCATTCGCCACCGACGGACTTGCGATCGAGCTCGGGAAGGCAAACGCCACGCCCCTGCAGCTCGAGGTGCTGTTTGTCGCGAGCGCCGAGGCGCAGAGCGGCGCCTCCTATCCGCGTCTCGAGGTGCGGCTTGCCCCGGGCGCACGACTGACGCTCATCGAGCGACACGTGAGTGCCGGTGGCGCAGCGAGCTTCGTGACGGGCGCCGCACACGTGACGCTCGAGCGCGGCGCGCGGCTCGAGCACTACCGTCTGCAGGAGCTCAACTCCCGCAGCACCTGCTTCGACACGCTGTCGGCAGAGCTTGCCGAGGATGCGGGCTACCGCCTGCACGCCATCAGCACCGGCGCGCAGTCGGCGCGCACGACGCTCGCCACGCGCCTCAACGGCGAGCGCGCCGATCTCGCCCTCGCCATCGCCGCACTCGGCGACCGGCAGCAGGTGCAGGACGCCTACGCCGTGGTCGAGCATGCGGCGCCGAATGCGCGCACCGTGCAGACCTTCCGCGGCATCGCCGCCGGACGCTCGCGGGTCGCCTTCAACGGCAAGATCATCGTCACACCCGGGGCGCACGGCACCGACTCGCGCCAGTCGCTGCGCGGCCTTCTCGCCGGTCCCGAGGCCGAGATCGACGTGCGGCCACAGCTCGAGATCTACACCGACGATGTGCGCTGCAGCCACGGCGCCACCGCCGGCAAGCTCGATGAGAACATGCTCTTTTATCTGTTGTCGCGGGGCCTCGAGCGCGATACCGCTCAGCGCCTCCTGAAATGGGCCTTCCTCGAAGATGTGATCGCGCAGATCGAGCTGCGCCCGCTGCGGCGGCAGATCGAGGAGCGCCTCGCCGGTCAGCTGCGCGATGAAGCGCTGCGGGAGCTTCTGTAATGGTTGCCAACCTGTCTCTCGACAAAGCGCCGCCACCTCTCGATGTCGAGGCGGTGCGGCGCGATTTTCCGATCTTCGCCACGCAGGTGCACGGTCACCCGCTGGTGTACCTCGACAGCGCGGCCTCCTCGCAGCGGGTGCTTCCCGTGCTGCGCGCCGTGGAGCAATACGAGACGCACTCGCACGCCAACGTGCATCGTGGCGTGCACGCGCTCAGCCAGGCGGCGACCGCCGCTTTCGAGGGCGCGCGCGAGCGGGTGCGACGCTTCATCAACGCGGCGTCCGTGAAGGAGATCATCTTCGTCCGCGGCACCACCGAAGCGATCAATCTCGTCGCCCAGTCCTACGCGCGCCCGCGCTTCAAGGCGGGCGATGAGATCCTGATCACCGCTCTCGAGCATCATGCCAACATCGTCCCCTGGCAGATGGTGTGCGAGCAGACCGGCGCCAGCCTGCGCGTCGCACCCATCAATCGCCGCGGCGAAGTCCCCTTCGATGAGTTCCTGAGCCGGCTCGGCCCGCGCACACGCCTCGTGGCCCTGGCGCACGTCTCCAACGCGCTCGGCACAGTGCTGCCGGTGAAGCGCATGGTCGAGGCGGCGCACGCCCACGGTGCCGTGGTGCTGATCGATGGTGCGCAGGCGGTGCCGCACTCGCGTGTCGACGTGCGCGCCCTTGGCGCGGACTTCTACGCGTTCTCGGGGCACAAGATGTATGCGCCCACCGGTATCGGCGTGCTGTACGGCCGCGAGGAGCTGCTCGCCGCCATGCCGCCGTGGCAGGGCGGCGGCGATATGATCCTGACGGTCTCCTTCGAGAAGACCACCTACAACGAGCTGCCCGCCAAATTCGAGGCGGGCACCCCCAACATCTCCGGCGCCGTCGGGCTCGCCGCCGCCATGGACTACCTCGAGGGGCTCGGCATCGACGCAGTGGCCGCGCACGAGCAGCAGCTGCTCGAGCTCGCGACCGCCGAGCTCGCGCGGCTGCCGGACATCGAGCTGATCGGCACCGCGGCGCACAAGGCGGCAGTGCTGTCCTTCACCATGAAGGGTGTGCACGCCCACGATCTCGGCACCATCCTCGATGCGGAAGGGGTGGCGGTGCGGACCGGTCATCACTGTGCGATGCCGGTGATGACCTTCTTTGGCGTCCCGGCGACGGCGCGTGCCTCCTTCGGCTGCTACAACACCGAGGAGGATGTGAGACGCCTGGTGAGTGCGCTCAGGCGCGCGCGCGAGGTGTTCGCCTGATGGACCTGAAGGAGCTGTACCGCGACGTGATCCTCGATCACAACCGCCATCCGCGCAATTTTGGCCGGCTCGAGGGCGCGAACACCTGCGCGGAAGGGAACAACCCGCTGTGCGGCGACCGGCTCATCCTCGCGGTGCGGTTGGATGGCGAGCGCATCGAGGACATCCGCTTCGAGGGCCGCGGCTGCGCCATCTCGACCGCCTCGGCCTCCCTCATGACCGAAGCCGTCAAGGGCAAGGACCGGGCGGGCGCCCGGCAGCTCTTCGACAAGGTGCACGCCCTCCTCACACAACCCGATGGCGCACCCGACGCCTCGCTCGGCAAGCTGGCGGCGCTCTCGGGCGTGCGCGAGTTCCCGGCGCGCGTCAAGTGCGCGAGCCTCTGCTGGCACACCTTGAAAGCCGCGCTCGCTTCGGAGACGGCGGCCACCGTGTCCACCGAGTAGCGACCGTGCGCAGACACGAGAACGAGCCGTTCGTGGTGAGCCGTGAGGTGCGCGCGGTCATCGTTCCCGCGGGCCAGGAGGTGAAGCTCAAGCCTGGCCAGGCCGGCTACATAACACAGGCGCTCGGCGGCAGCTTCACGGTGTATCTCGAAGGGAACCTGTTTCGCATCGCCGGCGAGGACGCCGACGCTATCGGCCAGGAGCCGGTCAAGTCGCCCGAGCTGCCGCCGAACGCCAGCGAAGATGACGTAAAGCATCTCGCCTGGGAGCAGATGCGCACCAGCTACGATCCTGAGATACCCATCAACATCGTCGATCTGGGGTTGGTCTACGATTGCTCGGTCACCCAGAACGAGGACGGCACACGGACGGTGGACGTCACCATCACGCTCACGGCGCCCGGCTGCGGCATGGGGGATATCCTGGTGGACGACGTGCGCGACAAGATCGGACGCATTCCTACCGTGCGCGAAGCACGCGTGACCCTGACCTTCGACCCGCCCTGGAACCAAAGCATGATGTCCGAAGCGGCGCGGCTGCAGACCGGGATGTTCTGAGCGCACGGGCGCCGCATCGGTATGAGTTGGATCGACGTGGGTGCCGCCGACGCCGTCAACGAGAGAGCGCCGCTCGCCGTTGAGTTGGAGGGGGAGCACATCGTCATCGTCCGCTGCGGTGCCGAGCTGTACGCCGTCGAAGACCGCTGTACCCACGATGGTGAGTCGCTCGAGGGAGCCGAGGTGGAGGACTGCCAGATCATCTGCCCGCGCCATTTCTCACACTTCTGCCTGCGCACCGGCGAAGCGCTCACTCCGCCCGCATACGAGCCGCTGCGCACGTACCGCGTGCGCGAGCAGGACGGAAGGCTCCTCGTGGAGGCACCGCGCGAATGAGACACCCGTGAAGCGGCTCACGCTGATGCGGCACGCCGATGCACGCTGGCAGGATGCGAGACTCTCGGACCTCGAGCGTCCGCTGAATCGCCGCGGGAGCGCCGCAGCCGAGGCCATGGCAAAGCGGTTGCTCGAGCTCGAGCTCGTTCCGGACCTGCTGCTGGTGAGTCCCGCGCGCCGTACGCGACAGACGGGCGAGATCGTGGCCCGCGAGCTGTCACTGCCCGAGCGTCTGGTGCTCTCCGAGGAGGCGCTGTATCTCGCGAGCGCCGCCGACCTGCTGAAGGCGGTGCAGGCGACCGGCCCGCGCGTCAAGCATCTGCTGGTAGTTGCTCACAACCCGGGCGTCTCGGAGCTGGTGCAGCGGCTGGTGCCCGAGGCGGAAGCGAGCGGACTTGCAACGGCGGCGCTCTGCTCGATCGCCTTCGAGACACCTCACTGGACGGCGATTGGAGTCGCCCCGGTGAAGGACGTCCTGCGCGAGACGCCCCCGGCTCGCGGGCTCTTCGGCCTCTTCGGCTGACTCGAGCACGGTAGCCAATCGCGGCAAGCGTGATTTTGTGGGGTGCAGCTCAGCACTCCGGCACGTTGACCGCCAGACCTCCCTGCGAGGTCTCCTTGTAGATGGTGGACATGTCGGCGCCCGTCTGGCGCATGGTGGCGATCACCTGATCGAGGGACACCTTGTGCGAGCCATCGCCGCGCATGGCGAGCCGCGCGGCATTCACGGCCTTGACCGCGCCCATCGCGTTGCGCTCGATGCACGGGATCTGCACCAGCCCCGCCACCGGGTCGCAGGTGAGCCCCAGGTTGTGCTCCATGCCGATCTCGGCCGCGTTCTCGACCTGCTCGTTGGTGCCCTGAAGCGCCGCGACGAGTCCGGCAGCCGCCATCGAGCAGGCGACACCCACTTCCCCCTGGCAGCCCATCTCGGCGCCGGAAATGGAGGCGTTGCGCTTGTAGAGCATGCCCATCGCGGCCGCGACCAGAAGGAAACGGATGACGCCGGCGTCGTTCGCCCCCGCCTCGAAACGGCGGTAGAAGTGCAGCACCGCGGGCACGATGCCGGCCGCGCCGTTGGTCGGGGCGGTCACGACGCGGCCGCCGGCGGCATTCTCCTCGTTCACGGCGAGCGCGTAGGCATTGACCCAGTCCATGACATCGAGCGGCTTTGGGGTCGCGCTTTCGGTGAGCATGCGGTAGAGACGCGGTGCCCGCCGGCGCACCTTCAGCACGCCCGGCAGGACCCCGCTCTGGTGAAAACCGCGCTCGACGCAGGCCTGCATCACCTGCCACACGTGGAGCAGCTTCGCGCTCACCTCGGCCTCGCTCGCCCAGGCGTGCTCGTTCGCGAGCACCAGCTCGAAGATCTCGAGGCCGTGCTCGCGGCACAGAGCGAGGAGCTCCGCGCCTGAGTTGAATGGATAGGGGGGCGCCGCGCGATCGTGCGTCTCGGCGGCCTCGGCCTCGTCGCCGCGCAAAATGAAGCCACCGCCGATCGAATAGTAGTCCGTCTCGCGCAGCACACGCTGTCCTGCGGCAAGCGCGCTGAAGCGCATGCCGTTGGAGTGCCGGGGCAGTCTCTCGTGCTGCATGAAAAGAAGCTGCATCGGCTCATCGAAGGCGATCTCGTGCCTGCCGAGGAGCTTCAGGCGGCCGCTTTCGCGGATCCGCCGTACCATCGCCTCGAGCTGATCCGGATCGACGGTCTCGGGCTCCGCCCCCTCGAGGCCGCCGAGAATGGCACGATCGGTGCCATGGCCGACGCCCGTGAGCGCGAGTGAGCCATAGAGGCGCACCGCGATCTCCTGCGTCGCCGCAAGAAGACCCTCGCGCTCGAGGCTCGCGGCAAACTCCCGTGCCGCCCGCATCGGCCCCATGGTGTGTGAGCTCGAGGGACCGATGCCCACCTTGAAGATGTCAAAGACGCTTAAGCTCATGAGTCAACCCCGGCCACGCGCCGGCGGCGAATGCGTTGGTTAAATGGGGGCGCGGACGGCAGTCTGCAACGCACGGGTGCCCCCGACATGCTTTGCGGCGACCTCGGTGGGCTCAAAAGCGACCGGCTGCCGGGGCCCGCCCGCGGCGCTGTTGGGTCCGCGCCGGCCCGGCCGGGGGCGCCGGGCCGGCGGCGGCGGTCCGGAGCCTTTGAGTATAATCCGGCCTTATGAATCAAGCCTTTCTCGAGCGGCTCAGGGGCGATCTCGCGGGCTTGCGCGATCAGGGACTCTACAAGAGCGAGCGGGTGCTGGCCGGGCCTCAGGGTGCGGTGGTGCATGCCGGCGATCGCGATGTCATCAACCTCTGCGCCAACAACTACCTGGGCCTCGCAAATCACCCCGCGGTGCGCGGTGCGGCTGCGCGCGCGCTGGATGAGCTCGGTTACGGCATGGCCTCTGTGCGCTTCATCTGCGGCACACAGCAGATCCACAAGACTCTGGAGGCGCGCCTGGCGCGGTACCTCGGCAGCGAGGATGTGATCCTGTACTCCTCGTGCTTCGACGCCAACGGCGGACTCTTCGAGACACTCCTCGATGAGCGCGATGCCGTGATCTCGGATGCCTTGAACCACGCGAGCATCATCGACGGCATCCGCCTGTGCAAGGCGCAGCGCTACCGCTACGCCAACAGCGACATGAGCGAGCTCGAGCAGTGCCTCAAACAGGCCGCCGGGGCGCGCACGCGCCTCATCGCCACCGACGGCGTGTTCTCGATGGACGGGTTCATCGCCAGGCTGCGCGAGATCTGCGACCTCGCCGAACGGTATGACGCGCTGGTGATGGTCGATGACTCGCACGCCACCGGCTTCATGGGACCGACGGGCCGTGGGACTCCCGAGCACTGCGGGGTCGCACAGCGCGTCGACATCATCACCAGCACCCTCGGCAAGGCGCTGGGCGGTGGCAGCGGCGGGTTCGTCGCCGCGCGGCGCGAAGTCATCGAGTGGCTGCGGCAGCGCTCGCGACCTTACCTGTTCTCGAACAGCATTCCGCCGGTCGTAGCGGCGGCATCACTTGCGGTACTGGATCTCCTCGAGCACACCCCACAACTCCGTGCGCAGCTCTTCGATAACACCCGTTTCTTTCGGGCCGGGCTCGCGGCCGCCGGTTTCGACCTCAAGCCCGGTGAGCATCCGATCATTCCGGTGATGCTGGGCGATGCGGCACTCGCCGCACGCATGGCCGATGCGCTCCTCGCTCGCGGGGTGTACGTCATCGGCTTCTCGTATCCCGTGGTACCGAAGGGTCAGGCGCGCATCCGCACGCAGATGTCGGCCGCCCTGACGCGCGAGCAGCTCGCCGCGGCGCTCGAAGCGTTCAAAGCCGTCGGCCGCGAGGTCGGCGTCCTCCGCTGAAAGCGCGCGGCGAGCCTGTAAAGCCGCTGGCCCACCCCAATAATGAGAACGCCATGAAAGCACTGGTCAAGCAGGAGGCGAAGCCCGGCATCTGGCTCGAGGAGATCCCCGAGCCGAAAGTCGGCCCCAACGATGTGCTCATCGAGATCGCCAAGACCGCGATCTGCGGCACCGACATGCATATCTACAACTGGGACGCCTGGGCGCAGAAGACCATCCCGGTGCCGATGGCCGTCGGACACGAGTACTGCGGGCGCATCCTCGAGATCGGCTCCGAGGTCAAGGGCCTGAAGAAGGGCGATCGCGTCTCGGGCGAAGGACACATCACCTGCGGCTACTGCCGCAACTGCCGCGCCGGCCGGCGGCACCTGTGTCGCAACACCGTCGGCGTCGGCGTCAACCGGCCGGGGGCGTTCGCCCAGTACCTGGCGATCCCGGCTTACAACACCTTCAAGCTTCCGGACTCGATCCCGGACGACATCGCCGCGATTCTCGATCCCTTCGGCAATGCCACGCACACCGCACTCGCCTTCAACATGGTCGGCGAGGACGTGCTGATCGCGGGCGCAGGTCCCATCGGCATCATGGCGACTGCCGTGGCCCGCTTCACGGGCGCGCGGCACGTCGTCATCACCGACATCAACGACTATCGGCTCGACCTCGCGCGCCGCATGGGCGCGACGCGCGCCATCAACGTGCAGCGCGAGTCGCTCGATCAGACCATGCAGGAGCTCGGCATGCAGGAAGGGTTCGACGTCGGGCTCGAGATGTCGGGCAACGCCACGGCCTTCCGCGAGATGCTGCGCACCATGCACCACGGCGGCTCGATCGCGATCCTCGGCATCCCGCCGGGCGAGATGGCCATCGACTGGAACCAGGTGATCTTCAAGGGCCTCACCCTCAAGGGGATCTACGGCCGCGAGATGTTCGAGACCTGGTACAAGATGGCGAGCATGCTGCAGAGCGGGCTGAAGCTCGAGCCCATCATCACTCACCACTTTCCCGTGCAGGAGTACCTCAAGGGATTCGAGACCATGGGGTCGGGGAAATCCGGCAAGGTGATCCTCGACTGGTCGACGCTGTAGCTGCCGCGCGCGCGGCGAGACTAGAATCAGCCGGAGGCTGTTGGTTAGTGGCGGCTGGAGCCGTTACGGTTCAGGCACGATCTGCGGCTTTCGGTCGCGTGCAGCGCACCCCCGAAGGAAGGGTGAACCGCGCGGAACTCTCAGACCACCTACGCTCGCGGAACGTGCCGTGGATCAGCGAGGGCTCCGGGATGGTGTTGCAGTCAACTGCGCGCACACGTAAAGGACGCGACGGCGCGGCAATCTCGATCTTTGTCTTTGCGCTCGTCGCGGTGTTGGTGGGACTGCCGCGCATCGCCTCCGCGGTCCCGAGTTTCGCCACCCAGACGGGTCTGCCCTGCGCGCAGTGCCACGTCATGGCCTTCGGTCCGCAACTCACCGAGTACGGCCGGCAGTTCAAGCTCAACGGCTACACCTTCAGGAAGCAGAACGGCGGCCTGAACATCCCGCTGGCGGCAACCGTCATCGCCGGCTATGAGAACATCAGCAAGGCGGCGCCAAACCCATCCCCGTATTCCGACAAGGCGAACCTCGCGCTGCAGGATGTCAGCGTCTATTTCGCCGGCGGAATCACCGATCACCTCGGGGCATTCGTCAAGGCGACCTACGACCACATATTCCGCACCACCGCCTGGGACACGATGGATGTCCGTTACGCGCACACCGTGGACCTCGGCGGCCACAGCACGGTCCTCGGGATCACCGTCAACAACGACCCGACCGCTCAGGACCTGTGGAACTCGACGCCCGTCTGGGGCTTTCCCTACATCGGCTCAGAGCTCGTGCCGTTCCCGATCACCGCACCGGTCCTCGATCAGGCGTTCGGTAACACCGTGCTCGGGGCGAGCGTCTACTCGATGATCGACAGCCGCTGGTACGTGGAGGTGGGTTTCTACAAGGGATTGAGTGACAAATGGCTCGCCAACCTCGGCGATGCCGGCGCGAGTCCGCACATCGTCGGCGCAGCCCCCTATGGCCGCCTCACCTGGCACCAGCAGACAGGGCCGCATTATCTCGAGGTCGGACTCATCGGCTTCAGCGCCAAGCAGCAGCCCTTCCAGCCCGCCACCACCGCGACCAACCGCTCGACCGATTACGGGCTCGACGCCAGCTACCAGTTCAACATCGGCACACCACAGGCGTTCGATGCGCACGCCTCGTGGATCCACGAGAAGCGTCAGCTGGATGCCAGCTACGCGATCGGTATCTCCGATGCCACCTCCAACACCCTCGATACGTTCCAGATGGACGTGAGCTACATCATGGACCAGACCTGGGCGTCTACCGTCGGGGTGTTCAATACCAACGGCTCGACGAACCGCCTGATGTTCACGCCAGGTCCCGTGAGCGGCAGCGCCTCGGGCGCACCGACGACCGGCGGTTATATCGTGCGGTTCGAGTGGATCCCGTTCGGCAAGTTCGGATCGTTCGCGAGCCCCTGGCTCAACCTGCGGATGGGAGCGCAATACACCGGCTACTGGCGCTTCAACGGCGGACACACGAACTACGACGGCTTCGGACGCTCGGCGACCGATAACAACGCCTTCTTCCTGTACACCTGGCTGGCGTTCTAAGGGGACCCCGCCGGGGAGAGGGGTGCTGCAGTGCCCTAGCGGACTTCGCAGAAGCAGTACGCGTACAGCCGGTTCGGCACCGTGAAGTGGGCGAGGCGCTGCGCCTCGAGCGCCACCGGGTCGAGCCGCTGCGCGAGCTGCGCGAGGGCCGTCTCGGTGGGACTCGCCCGCAGGAAGAGCGCCGCGAGGCTCGACTTGAGCTGCATGACGAGCGCCTGCGCCCAGGTGAGCTCGGGCTCGATGAATTCCAGCGCGTAGTCGCTCACCTTGGCGCGCCGCGCGGCGGCCTTCGTGGCATCGTTGAAGGAGCCCAGCTGATCGACGAGACCGATGCGCCGCGCATCGATGCCCGCCCACACCCGTCCCTGCGCGATCGAATCGACCTGGTCGCGCGATTTCTTGCGGCCGGTGGCGACGCGCTCGAGGAACTCGTCGTAGCCGCGGGAGACGGTCGATTGCAGCAGCGTGCGCGCTTCATCCCCCAGCGGCCGGTCGAGACGCAGCTGTCCTGAGAGCGGCGTCGTGCCGACCCCATCGACACCCACCCCGACCTTGCCGAGCGTCCGTTCGATGGTCGGGATGATCGCAAAGATGCCGATCGAGCCCGTGATCGTGGCCGGGCTCGCCCAGATCTCATCCGCCGGCGCCGAGATGTAATAGCCCCCCGAAGCCGCGTAGCCGCTCATCGACACCACCACGGGCTTGCCGGCGCTGCGCAGCGCGACGAGCTCGCGGTAGATCTGCTCGGAGGCCATGACGCTGCCACCCGGGCTGTCGACCCGCAACACCAGCGCCTTGATGTCCTTGTCGTTGCGCGCCTGGCGGATGAGGCGCGCGACGGTGTCGCCGCCGATGCTGCCGGGCGGCTGATCGCCATCGAGGATGTCGCCCTGGGCCACGATCACCCCGACGCGGGGCTTGCCGTCGGCCTTCAGCTTCTTCTGCGCGCGCGCGTAGCGCACGTAGTCATCGGCCGAGATCGACTTGAATGAGCCGCTGTCGTCGTCCTTGCCCGCGAGGCCGATCAGGCGCTGCTCGAACTCGATGCGCGTCTTCAAGGCATTGACGAGGTTCGCCTGCAGCGCGACGCGCGCGGCATTGCCGCCCGCGGCGGGCACGGTCTGCGCGAGCGAGTCGACGTACTTCTCGAGCGCATCGGGGGGCAGCTTGCGCGCGCGCGTGACCGCCGCCTGGTAACTGCTCCACAGGGCATTGAGGTAGCCGCGGCTCTCCTCGCGATCCTCGGGCGACATGTTGGTGCGGGTGAAGGTCTCGACCGCGCTCTTGAAGGCACCGACCCGGAAGACGTTGATCGCGACGCCGAGCTTGTCGAGCGCATCCTTGAGGTACATGCGATAGCGGTCGTAGCCGTCGATCAGCACGAAGCCCATCGGATCGAGCAGCACCTCATCCGCCTGCGCGGCGAGGTAATAGCGCTCCTGCGTCATCTCCGCGCCGTAGGCGATCACCTTCTTGCCGCTGGCGCGGAATTCGCGCAGCGCGGCGGCGAGCTCCTCCAGCGTCGGCTGCGCGCCACCTTCGAACTTCTCGAGGTCGAGTGCGACGGCCGCGATGCGGCCGTCATTCGTCGCGGCGCGAATCGAGTCGGTGAGGTCCCAGAGGAGCGTCTCGCGGTGCTGCTCGCCGCGCGTCTGCTGCACCGCGCGCTCGAGCGGATCGCCGGAGAGCTGCTCGACGAGCTGTCCCTCGGGGGCGATGAGGAGCGCGGCCTTCGCCGGGATGCGCGGCACGCTGCCGCGCAGGATCCCCACCAGCACGCCGAAGATCACCAGCAGCAGGATCAGGTGCAACGCCTTGCGCAGGGCGTCCAGGCCGCGCCACAAGCCGGAAAAGAACGAGCGGAGCGTCATGTGTTACTCCTGCGCCGGTGAGCGGCGCGACGGTGTCCGCACCGGCGTCTCAGATCTTCTCCTCGATCCTCGCCGCCTTGCCGGACAGGTCGCGCAGGTAATAGAGCTTAGCGCGACGCACGCTGCCGCGGCGCTTGACGGTGATGTCGCTGATCGCCGGACTGTAGGTCTGGAAGACGCGCTCGACGCCCTCGCCGTGGGAGATCTTGCGCACCGTGAAAGAGGAGTTCAGGCCCCGGTTGCTCCTGGCGATGACGACGCCCTCGTACGCCTGTACGCGCTCGCGGTCGCCTTCCACCACCTTCACCTGCACGACCACCGTGTCGCCGGGCTTGAATTCCGGGACCGTGCGGGTCATGCGCTGCTTTTCGATTTCCTGGATGATCTTGCTCATGTTCGTTCACCTCGATCCTGAATCTCACTCAGCAGGCGCTGCGCCTCGGCCGACAGCTGCGCTCTCCGCAGCAGGTCGGGGCGGCGCTGCGCCGTTCGCGCCAGCGCCTGTTGCAGGCGCCAGCGGCGGATGTCGGCGTGGTCACCTGACAATAGCACCGACGGCACCGCGGCGCCCTCGAACACCTCGGGGCGCGTGTAGTGTGGCCAGTCGAGCAGCCCCTGTGCAAAGGACTCCTCGACACTCGAGCGCTCATCGCCGAGCACACCCGGCAGGAGCCGCGCGACCGCATCGATCACGGTGAGCGCCGGCAGCTCACCGCCCGAGAGCACGTAGTCGCCCACCGAGACCTCACGGTCGGTGGCGAGCTCGATGACGCGCTCATCGACACCCTCGTATCGTCCGGCGATCAGCAACATCCCCGGCCCGCGCGCGAGCTCCTGCGCCAGCGCCTGGCCGAAGGGCTCGCCCTGGGCTGACAAATACACGCGTGGGCTGCCCGAGGGCAGGCGCGCGTGCGCGGCACGAATCGCCGCAACCAGCGGCTCGGGCTTCATCACCATGCCCGGACCGCCGCCGTAAGGCCGGTCATCGACCGTGCGATGCACATCGGCCGTGTGCGCGCGCGGATCCTCGCTACCGACACTGAGGAGTCCACGGGTGATAGCGCGCCCCACGACGCCGAACTCGAGTGTCCCCGCGATCATGCGCGGGAACAGTGTCACCACCTCGATCTTCATGGAGCCTCTATTTCAGCTCCGCCGGCCAGTCCACCAGAATCTCGCCCGCCGCGAGGTCGACCCGCTGCAGGTGCGGCGGCGCGGCAGGCACCCAGTGCTCGTGGCCACTCTCTTCCCGCGTCACCATCACCACGCCCGCCGGAGCCTCCACGAAGTGGCTCACGGTGCCGAGCGCCGCGCCCTCGAGGTTGCGAACGCGCAAACCCACGAGGTCGGCACGGTAGTACTCGCGCTCCGCGAGCGCCGGCAGCGCCGCACGCTCAACCTCGATCACCGCCCCGGTGAGCGTCGCGGCCTCGCCGCGCTCATCCACGCCTTCGAGGTGCGCCACCAGCCCCTCGCCATGACGGCGCCCCTCGGCCAACCGTCTCGTGAGCCGCTCGCCGCTCGCGAGTCTCAATGCCCACTCCGGGTACCCGAGCAGCCTCTCCGGAGGATCCGTGTGCGACTCGACGTGGAGCCACCCCTTGACTCCAAAGGGTGCGTTGATGCGCCCGAGCTCGATCCATTCCACCCTCGCCCCCGAGACGCCCGCGGCCGCCGCGAGGGCGGCGGCGCGCTTCAGGCCGTCGCCTGCTTCCGATAGGAGGCCACGAGGCTGCGCACGCGATCCGAGGGCTGGGCACCCTGCCCGACCCAGTAGTCGATGCGCGGCAGATCGAGCTTGAGCTTCTGCTCACCCCGACGGGCAATCGGGTTGAAGAAGCCCACGTGCTCCAGGCTGGGGCCGCCCTGGCGCTTGCGGCTGTCGGTGACGACGACGTGATAGAAGGGCTGGTTGCGCCCCCCGCGCCGCGTCAGGCGAATGGTTACCATAGTCGTATCGCTCTCAAGGTCCTGCGGCGGCCTCCCAAAAAGGCCGCCCAAAAAAGAGCGCGGATTCTACGCAACGCACGAATCCGACGCCAGTTTTTAGAGCACCCCCGGACCACCCCGGCAGAACCGCCGGTCAGCGGCCGGGGAAGCCGGGCGGGAGGCCCCCGCCCTTCAACGCCCCGAGGAGCCCCCGCAGCCGCCCGCCCTTGAGGCTCTTCATCATGCGCTGCATCTCCTGGAACTGCTTGAGGAGGCGGTTCACGTCCTGGACCTGCACACCCGAGCCTCCCGCGATGCGGCGCCGGCGCGAGCCGTCGATAATGGAGGGGTTGCGCCGCTCGCGCGGGGTCATGGAGCTGATGATGGCGATCTGCCGCCGCAGCTCCCGATCGCCCTGGTCCGCCGACACCGCGCCCTTCTTCGTGACCGTCCCGGGGAGCTTGTCGAGCAGCGCCCCGACACCGCCCATCTTCTGCAGCTGCTCGAGCTGACTGCGGAGGTCGCTCATGTCGAAGCCCTTGCCCTTGACGACCTTGTGCGCGAGGCGTTGTGCCTCGGCATGATCGACCCTGGCATGCACCTGCTCGACCAAACTCACAACATCCCCCATCCCGAGGATGCGTGAGGCCATGCGCTCGGGATCGAAGGGCTCGAGCGCCTCGGTCTTCTCTCCGACACCGATGAACACGATCGGCTTGCCGGTAACCTCCCGCACCGAGAGCGCCGCGCCGCCGCGAGCATCGCCATCCGCCTTCGTGAGGATGATGCCGGTGAGATCGAGCGCGGTGCCAAAGGCGCGCGCCGCGTTCACCGCGTCCTGCCCGCCCATGGAGTCGACGACAAAGAGCCGTTCGGCGGCGCCGACCGCGGCGTCGATGTCACGCACCTCGGCCATGAGCTCCTCATCGACGTGCAACCGGCCGGCCGTATCGACGATCAGCACGTCGAAGACACCGCTGCGCGCCCGCTCGAGCGCCGCGCGTGCAATCTGCGTCGGCGAAGAACCGGGGGTCGCCGGGAAGTACTCCGCCTGGACCTGTCCCGCCAGACGCTCGAGCTGCAGCATGGCGGCTGGCCGGCGAACGTCGGTGCTGGCGAGCAGCACCCGTTTCCTGTCCCGCTCGATGAGCCGGCGCGCCAGCTTCGCCGCCGTGGTCGTCTTGCCCGCGCCCTGGAGGCCGGCGAGCAACAATACGACCGGCGGCTGCGCCCGCAGCGTCCAGCCCGCACCGCTCCCGCCCATGAGCTCGACCAGCTGCGCGTGCAGGACGCCGATGAACGCCTGCCCCGGGGTGAGGCTCGAGAGCACCTCCTGCCCGAGCGCCTTCGCCTTGACCGACTCGATAAAGGCCTTGACGACCGGGAGCGCCACGTCCGCTTCCAGCAGCGCAACGCGCGTCTCGCGGAGTGTCTCGGCGACGTTCTCCTCGGTAATTCGGCCGCGGCCGCGGAGGCCCTCGATGGTGCGCGACAGCCGCGCCGTCAGGTTATCGAACATGGCCGGCGATTATAGGGGCGCCGGGGCAGTTTTCCCGTCGCGCCCGCGAGCTTCTATGCTTAGCGGCACCGGGCCACCAGGAATAACGCCTTGAACCTCACCGCGACACCCGCGCTGCTGCTGGCGCTGCTCTTGCTGCTTCTCGTGGTCGCCTTCTCCTCGGGTACGGAGGTGGCCATGCTCTCGGTCAATCGCTATCGCATCCGCCACCGCGCCCAGTCCGGCTCGGGTACGGCACAGATCCTCGAGGGGCTGCTCGAGAGGCCCGACGAGTGGCTGGGCGCGAACCTCGTGATTCTCGCCGCGGCCAGCACCTTCGCCTCCGCCATCGCCACGATCCTCGCGCAGCGCACCGGCCAGCCCTACGCGGTCCCGCTCACCGTCGTGCTCCTCACGATCGTCGTCATCGTGTTCTGCGAGCTCTCGCCCAAGATCTACGCCGCCTCGAACCCCGAAGGCGTGGCGCTGCACGCCGCGCCGATCTACCGCGTGCTGGTACTCGTCACGCGGCCGGCGCTGTGGCTGACCAACGCGCTCGCCCGCGGCTTGCTGTGGCTCGTCCGCGTAGGACGCGCGCCCGTCACGACGACGCAGACGCTGAGTGCGGAGGAGCTGCGCACGGTGGTGAGCGAGGCAGCCCCCCTCATTCCCGCACGCCACCGGCAGATGCTGCTGTCGATCCTCGATCTGGGGCGCATGACGGTGAACGACGTCATGGTGCCCCGGCAGGAGATCGTCAGCATCGACGTGAACGACAGCTGGGAGGACATTCTCGACCTGCTGCGCCAGACGCCGCACACCCGGCTGCCGGTCTACGAGGGCGAGCTCGACAATCTGATTGGCGTTCTCTACATGAAGCGCGTGGCGAATGAGCTGGTGCGCGGAACGCTCACCCGCGAGCGGTTGCTCGAGCTGGCGCGCGCGCGCGAGCCGTACTTCGTGCCCGAGGGCACTCCGCTTTCCGTGCAGCTCGGCTTCTTCCAGCGCAATCGCCGTCGTTTCGCGTTCGTCGTCAACGAGTACGGTG
>Ga0306920_100001389_pt1 | contig 29990 bp, 25 predicted proteins | sample flu12Cox44000170_FD_204666 | JGI IMG/M metagenome (GOLD analysis project Ga0306920, IMG submission 204666) | Lab enrichment of tropical soil microbial communities from Luquillo Experimental Forest, Puerto Rico - flux4day.12C.oxic.44.000.170 (v2)... | ecosystem: Environmental > Terrestrial >... | reverse complement strand
GTTGTGTCGTTATTCCAGTGCAGGATGTCGTACGCTGGCGGGTCGTTGCCGAGCAGATAGTTGTTGACCCAGTAGTTCCAGATCAGGTCGTTGGGACGCATCCAGGCGAACATGCGCGCCAACTCGCGCCCCTCCAGCACGCCTTGGGCCTGCGAAGCATTCTTCGCCGCCGCGATCGATGCCGGAGTGACGAAAAGTCCGGCGGTGGTGGTCTTGGCGGCGTCCATGTCGAGCACGCAAACCGCAACCGTCGCAGAATGGACCTTGCGCTCGCCACGCGCGGCGAGATTGGCAAGGAAGGCCGACATTGTAATGCCTCCGGAGCAGGAACCCCAGATATTGACGTCTTCGCTTGCGGTGATTTCACGCATCACGTCGACGGCCTGCTCGAGCGCGGCGACATAGGTCTCCAGCCCAAAATGGCTCTCGGCCGCGCTCGGGTTCTTCCAGCTGATCGCAAACGTCTGCAAGCCGCCTTTCAGAGCATACTGGATGATGCTCTTCTCGGGCACGAGGTCGAATATGTAAAATTTGTTGATCTGTGGTGGCGCGATGAGAAGCGGACGCGCGCGCACCTCAGGGGTCACCGGCGCGTATTGAATGAGCTCCATCACCGGGCTGCGGTAGACGACGGCGCCACGAGTGGTTGCGAGATTTTCGCCGACGGAAAATGTTCGCGTGTCGACCTGCGCCGGCAGGCCGCCGTTCTGTGCCAGATCGGCGGCAAAATTCTGAAAGCCGCGCATCAGGCTCGCTCCGCCGGTCTCGACGAATTTTTTCATCGCCGCCGGGTTGCCGGCGACCGTGTTGGTCGGCGCCATCGCATCGACGAACAGGGAAGCGATGAAGCGCGATCGCTCGGCATCAAGCTTGTCCATCCTGGCTTCATCGATGAAATCAAAGAGCGCCGTACTCCATGCAAGGTAGGCTTGCGCGAGCGTTCGATAGGAGGCGCTGTCCTTCCACGCCGGATCGGCGAAGCGTTTGTCCTTCGCGTCAGGCGCGAGTGCGCTTTCGCCGCCCGTGATGCGTCCCAGTTCGCCGAGATAAGACATGTAATGTTTCGCCGCGAGAGCCGGATTGGTCGCGATCTGCGCGAATAGCTTCTGCGCCGAATCCACGATCTCCTGAGGACGAATGCCGACCAGGGGATTGGCCGCGAGCGTGTGCTCGAGCGCCTGCTCCGAAAGGCCGGTTTCGGAAAGTTCGATTGCGGTCGCCACGGTCGATCCTCCTCTCTAAATCCTGAAAAAATGCGTCAGGCGCTCATTGCGACGGATTGTGGTGCCCTCGCACGATCCGCATCGACATGGATCCACTGCCGGTCGCCGGTGCAGGAGGTGAACTGGTCGATACGTGGTTGATCGACGACCACCCAGGCCGATGTGCCGAGTTCGCGACCGACGAAATCGGGCGCGGTCGTCATGGTATAGTCAGGTATTGAAGTGGCTGCGTTGGCCATGTTCGTACTCAACTGAGTGCGCGCAAATCCTTGCGCAGGATCTTTCCGACGTTCGACTTCGGCAGCGCTTCAAGAAAGCGCACCTCTTTCGGGACCTTGTAGGCGGTGAGTTCGCGCCGGCAGTGCGCGATCACGTCAGCTTCGGAGATCGTCGCGCCCGGCGTGCGGGAGACGAACAGGGCGATGGCTTCACCGGTCTTCTCGTCAGGCTTGCCGACGCAGGCGCATTCGGCCACGCCTGCGCAGGCGGCGGCGACGACCTCGACCTCGTTGGGGTAGACGTTGAAGCCGGAGACGATAATCATGTCCTTCTTGCGGTCGACGATTTTCAGATATCCTCGCGCGTCGAACACGCCGACATCGCCGGTCCGGAAATAGCCGTCCCTCGTGAACGCCAGCGCGTTGGCGTCCGGCTTCTGCCAGTAGCCTTTCATCACTTGCGGACCCCTGGCGCAGATTTCGCCGGCTTCTCCGAGCGCAACCGGCGCGTCGTCTTCGCCGAGGAGCTTGATCTCGGTAGATGGAAGCGGCAGGCCAACCGTGCCCGAGAAGCCATCGCCCGTCATCGGGTTGAGCGTCAGGATCGGCGATGTCTCTGAGAGGCCATAACCCTCGAGGATGTCCTTGCCCGTCAGCTTCTGCCATTTCTGCGAAGTGACCGGCAGTACCGCAGCGCCGCCGCCGATCGCAACGCGCAGACGGGAGAAGTCAACCTCACCGATATTCGGTTGCATCAAGAGCCCGCTGAACAGCGTGTTGACACCGGTGAAGACCGTGCAGCGAGCCTGCTTCAGTGTCTCGACGAATCCTCCCATCTCGCGCGGATTCGGCACCAGCCAGTTCTCCGCTCCGATCGAGAAATAGGCGATGAAATTCACCATCAGCGCGAAGATGTGGTAGAGCGGCAACGCGGTCACCACGACCTCCTGACCCGGACGCAATGCGTCGGGCGTGAAAGCCTTGAACTGCTCGGTGTTGGCGACGAGGTTGCGATGCGACAGTGCCGCGCCTTTCGAAAGGCCGGTCGTGCCGCCGGTATATTGCAGGAACAGGATATCGTCGCCGTTGAGGGACGGCGGCGACCAGGAGAGCTCTGCTCCTTGCGCGAGTGCGCCGGCAAAGCTGGCGGTGTCCGTCAGCCTGGCATCGACCGGAAGGCTCGGCAGCCTCGCATCGGTTCCGTCACCAGGGTTGACGGTGATGACGTGTTCGATCCCGGTATGGCCGATGATCTCGGCAAGGGTCGAAGAAACCCCGTTGAAGATGACGATGGCCTTGGCGCCGGAGTCGTTTAGCTGATGCTCCAGCTCGCGTGAAGTGTAGAGCGGATTCACATTGACCTGGATGGCGCCGGCACGGATGATTCCGAGCATCGCGAGCGGGAAGGCGGGCAGGTTCGGAAGCATCACCGCGATCCGGTCGCCTTTCTTGATGCCGAGCCGGTTTTGCAGGAAGGCCGCAAAGGCGCGAGAAAGCCGGTCGGTGTCGGTATAGGTTAGCGTCTTGCCAAAGCAGCGGAACGCGGGGTTTGCCGCGTACCGCGTCATCGCGCTCTCCAGCATTTCCAGAACCGAACCGTAAGCGTCCGGATTGATCTCTGCGGGAATCCGCTCGCCGTAACTGGTGAGCCAGTGGCTGTTCATCGAAGCCCACTCCTTAGGTTTTGCACGCCTCGGCTCGTCTGGCGAGGCATGCGGTTTCGTGTCATATTTCGGCTAGACTGTTAGCCAGGCGGCCTTCCTTTGTCAGTGACCGGGGAAGCCAATGTGATTGCCGGCAAAGCCAACAGCGTGGAGGACGCCAGGGAATGGCAAAGCGGACGACAGCCGCCGTTTGGGTCAAAGGCATTGCCGATATGCTCGCCGCCGAAGGCCTCGACGTCGCCGGCCTCTTCAGTGCGGTTGGAATCGACCGTGCAGCGCTGGAAGGACCGAGCGCGCGGGTTGCGACCGAGAAGATCAGTCGCCTGTGGGAGCTCGCGGTGGAGCGATCGCGCAATCCGGCGATCGCGCTCGCCCAGCATCAGGTGGCGCGCCCGGCGAGCTTCGACGTCGTTGGCTACACCATGATGTCATGCGCCGATCTGCGCGGCGCCTTCGATCGCCTGATCCGCTACCTGCTGATCCTCAGCGATGCCCTGACGATGACCACGTCCGAAACGGACGACGGTTACCGGATAGACTTCTTCCTGTTCGGCGGCGACCGGCCGATTCCGCGCCAGCGCATTGAATTCATCTTCGTCACCGTGATCAGCTTCTGCCGCTGGATATCCCGAAGCGACGTTTACCCTCGCGCGGTCGGGCTGGCCTATCCAGCACCGGCTAATCTTGCACCCTACGCTTCCGTGTTCCGCTGCCCGGTGTCGTTTGATACCGAGCGCAACAGCCTCACCTTTGCCCGTACGGATATGAATCTGGCCCTTCCGACATTCAACCCGCAGCTGGCGGAGCTGCATGAACGATTTGCCGGCGAATATCTGCGGCATTTCGATCACGCGCAAACCAGCTATCGGGTGCGCGAGGCCATCGTCAAACGGCTTCCCGACGGCGAGCCGCGGCGCGATGAGGTTGCGGTCGAACTGGCCATGAGCGAACGGACGCTGCAGCGGCGTTTGGAGGAGGAAAAGACCTCATTCGTCCAGTTGCTGGACGATACCCGCCGCGAGCTGGCAGACCAGTATCTCGGCCGTCTGCATTTGTCGTTGGGACAAGCGGCCTATCTGTTGGGCTTTGCCGATCAGAGTAGTTTTTTCCGCGCCTGCCGGCGATGGTTCAAGGTGTCGCCGGGGCAGTATCGCGATCAACTGCTGCATGGCGCGGCCGCGACGGCTGGTCACTAGGGCGCGATGATCTTTGTTTTCGCTTTGTCGCCAGACTCTGTTCACCTCTCCCCTTGCGGGAGAGGCATAGGCCGCCTTACGGACATGAACCCCTCGCCCCAAACCTCTCCCGCCGCAAGTCGCGGCTTGCCCGACTTGCGCAAATTCTAATGCACAACCGGCGTAAACCCCGGTTGCGTGGGAGAGGGAGCGCACTTTCATCGCGATTGTAGTTCAGCCTAACTCCATCGCGATTTAGACCGTCACTGTCTGCGCTTTCCGCGCGGCGGCATCACTTGAACGGAATCGCGTACATCAGGCCGCCCTTGCTCCAGGTCGCGTTCAGCCCGCGCTCGAGTTTGAGCGGGCTTGTCGAGCCGACGTTGCGCTCAAAGATCTCGCCATAATTGCCGCCGGCCTTGATCGCCTGCAGCAGCCATTTGTTGTCGAGCCCGAGCCGCGAGCCGAGTTCGCCGGAAGTCCCTAACAGGCGCTGGACCGACGGCGAAGGACTGGATTTTGCCATTTGCTCAGCATTGGCCATGGTCACGCCGAGCTCCTCGGCCTCGATCAGGCCATAATGAAGCCAGGTGATGACGTCGCTCCACACCTCGTCGCCGTTGCGGGTAAACGGCCCAAGCGGTTCCTTGCTGATGGTTTGCGGCAGCACGACATAGTCGGCCGGGTTCGGCGCCGCGGTCGCCACCGCGCCGGCGAGCGCGGAGGCATCCTGGGTCATGGCATCGCAGCGGCCGCCGAAAAACGTCTGGTACATGGTGTCGACGCGGTCGAACACCAGCGGCTTCCAGTCGATATTGTTGGCGCGACCATAATCGCCGAGCGTCACTTCGTGGGTGGTGCCTTGCGCGACGCAGACGGTGGCGCCGTTCAGCCCCTTGAGGTCCTTGACGCCGGCGTCATGCCTGACCACAAAACCCTGGCCGTCATAGAAATTGACCGGACCTTGGCGCAGCCCGAGCGTGACGCCACGCAGAAAGGTCTGGGTCGAATTGCGGTAGAGAACGTCGATCTCGCCGGACTGCAGTGCGGTAAAGCGGTTTTGCGCGGTGAGCGCGACATAGCGGACCTTGTTCGGGTCGCCAAGCACGCCGGCGGCCAAGGCGCGGCAATAGTCGACATCGAGGCCCTTGTAATTGCCTTGCGAGTCCGGTGCCGAGAAGCCGGCGAACCCGGCGCTGACCCCGCACACCAGCGTGCCGCGTTGCTTGACCGTATCGAGCGTCGCAGCCTGGGCGCCGGAAACAAGCGCGACGAGCAAGGCTGTCACTGCGATCCTCTTCATCCCTTCCCTCCCTGTTATTGATGCTTAGGTACTGATGTTAGCGATTGATGCTTCGCAAGGCGCCGTCCACGGCGGTGCCGAGGCGGTCGACAATCATGTCGATGTGGTCCTTTGTGGCGATATAGGGCGGCGCGAGCAGCACGTGATCGCCGCTGCGGCCGTCGACAGTGCCGCCGGCAGGGTAACAGGCAAGACCGGCTTCGAATGCCGCAGCCTTTATTTTGTGGCTGAGCTTAAGGGCGGGATCGAAGGGTTTTCGCGTTGAGCGATCCTCGACCAGTTCGATCGCCTGGAACAGGCCGCGCCCGCGGATGTCGCCGACGTGACGGTGATTGCCGAACCGCTCGGTCAGCCGCCGCTCAAGATGCCGGCCGAACTCCTTGACGCGGTCGAGCAGCTTTTCTTCGCCGATCACGCGCTGCACTTCCAGAGCCGCCGCGCAGGCCATCGGGTGGGCGAGATAGGTGTGTCCGTGCTGAAAGGCGCCCGAGCCTTGCCGGATGGTCTCGACGATTTTTCCGCTCGCGAGCATCGCGCCGATCGGCTGGTAACCGCCGCCCAGCCCCTTGGCGATCGCCTGGATGTCGGGAGAAATGCCCTCCTGCTCCCACGCATGCGTGGTCCCGGTGCGCCCCATTCCGCACATCACCTCGTCGAGGATGAGAAGAGCACCGTGCCGGTCGCAGATCTCGCGCACGTGGCGGAAATAACCTTCGGGCGCCGGCACCGCGCCGGCGGTGGCGCCGACCACCGGTTCGGCGATGAAGGCGGCCACGGTGTCGGGGCCGAGCCTTTGGAATTCGGCCTCGAGCTCGGCGGAAAGCCGCGCGACGAAATCGCTTTCGGATTCGTCGTCGCGTTTTTCATGATAGGCGAAAGCCGGCGTCACATGGCTGAAGGCTGTGGACAGCAGCGGCGCATAGGGCGCACGGCGCCAGGCATTGCCTCCCGCAGCCAGCGCCCCGAGCGTATTGCCATGATAGCTCTGGCGGCGTGCGATGAAATGTTGCCGCTGCGGCTCGCCGCGCTCGACGAAATATTGCCGCGCTAGCTTGATCGAGGCTTCGACCGCTTCCGATCCGCCGCTGACGAAGTAGGCGTAAGCCAGTCCTCCCGGCTCGTGGCCGACGAGATGATCCGCCAGCGCCTCGGCGGGCTCGGAAGAAAAGAATGCCGTGTGGGCGTAGGCCAGTTTCGAGGCCTGGTTTACCATCGCCTGAACAATTCGCGGATGCTGATGTCCAAGGCAGGAGACCGCCGCTCCGCCCGAAGCGTCGAGAACGCGGCGGCCATCCTCGGCAATCAGCCACACGCCTTCGCCGCCGATAGCCTTGGGCGGGGTTTCGTGCAGGCTTCGGTGCAGCACGCGGCTGGTGCGGACGGTCATGATCACAAACCCTTCTCTGTCACATATTCGGAGGTCGCCGCCAGGCGAGCTTCGGTCTCCTCCAGACGTTTCTTCGCAACCGCGCCGCCGAGCGTGAACGCCGCAGCCGCGAGCGACTGAGCGATCGCGACGGCGCCCGTCAGGCTCGGAAAGAAGCCCGGCGAGGCGGCGGACTCAAACAGCAGCGGATGGTCGGCGCCTTCGGCAACGGGTGCCGTGAGTGTATCCGCAATCGCGATCAGCCGCGCGCCGGCGCGCCGCGCTGCGCGCGCCGACAGCACACTTGCGCGCGAATAGGGCGCAAAGCCAATCACCACGACGGCGTCGTTGGCCCGGAAAGCCCCGAGATCGAGATCCTCCGGCCCGGAACCGCCGACGAGTTGCACGTCGTTCGGGCGGAACAGGCGAAGCTCGTAATTGAGCAGCTCGGCGACCCCGCGACAGCTTCGAAAGCCCGCGACCCAGACGCGCCGCGCCGCGTGTAGCGTCTTGGCTGCGGCGGCTATCGAACTTGCCGAGATGTGGGTAAGCCCCAGGGCCTCGGCGTCGAGCTTTTCGGAGACAAGCGAGACGTCGGAATCGGGACCTCTGCGGCGGTTTTTGGCGCGGAGCGAGAACGGCTGACTTTGAGGCGGCCGGCGCGCCTCGGTGAGCGCTGCGCGCAATTCTTCCCAACCGGAATAGCCGAGCGCCTTGGCGAGCCGCGTGAAGGAAGCGGGATCGGCGCCGGCAACCGAAGCCAGTTCCCGCATCGAGCGCGTCGTCGCGTCATAGTCGTTGGCGGCCACAAAACGTCCGACTTCCCGCAGTCGCATCGGCAGCGACGGCAGGGCACTGCGCAGTTCGCTCAAGGGGGAAGCTCTGGATGGCTCGGCCATGAAACAAATGTTGCATATTTTCCGTTTTGGTGCAACATATGAAACGTGCCTTGCCATGCCCGCGCATGGCCGAGTTCGCCAGGACTGGCGCACAAGGATTGATGTGCTGTGATGACATCCACATCGAAACCCCGCCCCCGCAAGCAGCTGCGCTTTTCGCTGCGCGATGACAAGATCAAGGGCTTGATCTGGCAGGTCGTCGTCGTCGGCATCACGGTCGCGGTCGTCGCCTGGCTGTGGTCAAATACCAGTCACAATCTCGCGGTGCGGCGGATTTCCACGGGCTTCGCCTTCCTCAGCCGCGAGGCGGGAATGCCGATCGTCGACACCTGGCTGCCCTACAGTCCCAAGGACACTTATTTCTGGGCCTTCGTGGTCGGAATCGTCAATACGCTCCGCGTCGCCGTCATCGGCATCGTGCTCGCGACCGTGTTCGGCACCATCGTCGGCATCGCACGGCTGTCTTCCAACTGGCTGTTGTCGCGTCTTGCCGCGGTTTACGTCGAAGTACTGCGCGACATCCCGCTGCTGTTGCAGCTTCTGTTCTGGTACGTGCTGATGCAGGGCCTGCCAGTCACGCGTGCCGCATGGAACCCAATCCGCGGCGTCTTCCTTTCAAACCGGGGCCTGGTTCTGCCCTCGATCCCGATCGGAACGGGACAGTTGTGGGTGTTGCTGACGCTGGTCCTTGCGCTGATTGCGTTTTACGCGTTGCGGCGGCACTTGATCGCGCAGCAGGTGCAGGACGGCCGGGTGCGGCATGCCTGGCCCTACGCGCTGGCGCTGGCGGCAATTCCCGTGGCCACCTCGTGGTCGCTCGGCGTTTCCTGGGCCGTGACGATGCCCGAATTGCGCGGCTTCAATTTCGTCGGCGGCCATACGCTGTCGCCGGAATATTTTTCGTTGCTGATCGCGCTTGTCACCTACACATCGGCGTTCATCGCCGAGATCGTGCGCAGCGGCATCCAGGCTGTGTCGAGGGGACAGTGGGACGCGGCGCTGGCACTCGGCTTGCGCCGGAGTTTCGTGCTCCGCCACATCGTCCTGCCTCAGGCGCTTCGCGTCATCATTCCGCCGATGACCAGCCAATATCTCAATCTGACCAAGAACTCTTCGCTCGCGGTTGCGATCGGCTACCAGGATATCGTCTCGATCGCCAACACGACGCTGAACCAGACTGGACAGGCCATCGATGCAATCGCGCTGATCATGCTGGTGTTCCTCACCATCAGCCTCAGCATCAGCCTGTTCATGAACTGGTACAACGCACGAATCGCGCTGGTGGAGCGCTAAAACCATGACGTCGGCTGTGGAAACACAAGGCTCACGCGCACTTCTCTCGCGCTCGGATCGCGGCACCGCCGCCCGCGCGCTGCGCTGGCTGCATGCCAACCTGTTCTCCTCGATCTTTTCATCGATCGTTACGCTGGTCCTGCTGTTCCTGCTGGCGAGAATGCTGTTCAGCCTCGTGCAATGGGGGATATGGGACGCGATCTGGAGCGTGCCCGGCAACAACACCAGTGCGTGCCGCGCGATTCGCGGCGTTGGCGCATGCTGGGCCGTGATCCCTGAAAAAATCCGCTTCATCCTGTTCGGCAGCTACACCTACGACCAGCAGTGGCGGCCAGCGGCCGCGACCCTGATCTTCATCGCCCTGTTCTATCTGTCGAGCCGCCGCACGTGGTGGCGGCGGGAGCTGGCGTTGGTCTGGGTGGCGGCGCTCGCACTGATCAGCGTGTTGATGTGGGGTGGCATTTTCGGCCTGAGCTTCGTACCGCAGGATCGCTGGGGCGGATTGCCGGTGACGCTGATCCTTGCCACCTTCGGGCTCGCCTTTGGTTTTCCGCTTGGAATTTTTGTGGCGCTCGGCCGCCGCTCGAAATTGCCGGCGATCCGCTCGCTCTGCATCCTCTATGTCGAGCTGATCCGCGGCGTGCCGCTGATCAGCCTTCTGTTCATGGCGAGCGTGATGTTCCCGCTGTTCATGCCCGAAGGCTTCAATATCGACAAGCTGTTGCGAGCCCAGATCGCGTTCATCCTCTATGCCGGCGCCTATCTCGCCGAAGTCGTCCGCGGCGGTCTGCAGGCGATCCCCGCGGGGCAGGGGGAGGCGGCCGATGCGCTGGGACTCTCGTATTGGCAGAAGAACCGCCTGATCATCCTGCCGCAGGCAATCCGCCACGTGATCCCGCCGCTGGTGAACACATTCATCGCCTTTTTCAAGGATACCAGCCTCGTATTGATCATCGGCATTTTCGACCTCTTGACGACGGCCAAGACCGCGATCATCGATCCGGCATGGCAGGCGTTCAGTGTCGAGGTCTATATCTTCGTCGCTTTGATCTATTTCGCGTTCTGCTTTGCGATGTCGCGCTACAGCCGGCAGCTTGAGACCCAGTCCCGACCGGCTTGACGGAGGTCCTCTTGCTATTGCCATGAGGCGCGCGTTAGGCTTTGGCCAAATCGAAAGCAGGAGGGACGCTTGACCACATCGGACGACAGCAAGATTTCCCAGGATCGCCGCGAAGCGCTTCGTTACGCACTTGCAATCGGCAGCGGCGCGGCCGTCGCCTCGGCGCTTGCGGGCCCGGCTTCCGCGCAAGGCGCGGCGGACAACACGCTCGACCGCATCCGCGCCAACAAGGTGCTTCGCATCGCGGTCCTGCCGGGAGAGTTGCCCTATTTCAACAAGGACCTCGCCACCGGCACATGGTCGGGCTTTTCGATCGACATGGCCAACGACATCGCCAAGCTTCTCGACGTCAAGCTCGAATATACCGAATCGACCTATGGAAACTCGATCCTCGATCTGCAATCGAACAAGATCGATCTTGGCTTCGCCCTCAACCCGACCCCGCAGCGGGCGCTGGTCGTCGATTTCACCAATCTGGTGTTCCCGCATCCGTTCGGCGCTATGCTCAGGAAAGGACTCGAGGCGAAGACCTGGTCCGACATCAACAAGCCGGAAGTGCGGATCGCCGTCGACGTCGGCTCGGCCAATGAGGCGGTGGCGCGACGCTTCGCGCCGAACGCCACGATCAAGTCGCTCAAGTCCCGCGACGAGGTCATGCTGGAAATGTCGTCGGCGCGGGTCGATTGCGTCGTCAATGCGCTGGTGCTGGGCTTAACCGCAATTGCCAAGAACCCGAATCTCGGCACCTACAAGATCCTGCAGTCGCCTTCGGTTGCCATTCCTTCCAGCATGGCGGTGCGGCGCGAAAGCGACAAGCGCTGGCGCGATTTTCTCTCGGTGTGGGTCGATTACAACCGCGGCATCGGGCAGATGCGCGAATGGTTCGTCAAGGGCCTGGCGCTATCCGGCGTGAAGCCGGAAGACGTGCCGGTCGAACTTAATATCTGACGACTGAATCGCCTCATGAAGGAAGATGACGGGCCAAAAAAGGTGGCTGCCCGCACGACGGTCGAGAACATAAGGCCTCGGATCGGCATTGCAGTTAGCCTGGTTGCTGCTGTGGAGTTTTGGGGCGGGATTGTCCTTGGCGTTCTTTTTGCGATCGCCTTAATAGTGGCCGCAATTATCGCTGCGATCCCGGTCATTAAATCCTGGTTTGGATAAGTGTTACGCCGTGTTTAGCCGCTTCCGCGATCTGACTCGCCACCGGCCGTCGATGTCGCAGATGGGTCATTCAGGACCGGGTCGAGGTGGTAGGTCCCGCGACGGCCGCTATACGCCGGAAGCGGAAATGGTTTTCCGAACGTTGGCGGCTGCGTGACAGACCCTTGTCGGCTGTTGGTACGCCGCCTCTAGGGAGATCATCTCAGGCCCGATCATCGGATAACCCCGCAACGCAGTCGTTGCAGCCGAGAAAGGTACCCAACCGAATGAAACTGAGCGGCAACGATATTCCGCAATCTTGAAAGACGACGCCTACACGCCCGGTTTGGCGAGTTTCTGGATGAGGAGGCATTGTACAAAGTAATGTCCGAGCTTTCCGAATGGGATTGTTTCATTCTTTGCCTTCCGCGATGGGCAGTACCCATCTTTCGGCGCAGACTAACCAATGTAGAGTTAACCGCAGCTCTCGCCGATTTCGAGAAGACCGCACTGGGTGGGCGTAACGACAAGGCGGCAGAATCCAAATAGATCACCGCCAAGCTCCATCTCGGTCGCCAGGCTGGTTGAATACGAAGGCTGGAATCACAGCTCAAACTCATTTCATCGGGCATTTGTCGTGGAAGCGGTCCTGATCATTCTCGACGATGGTCGCGACTGTCTTGAGCGAAAGCTCGCCATCCGGATCTTTCACCGCATCAATAAGATAGAAATTCTGGATCGGAATATGGTTGTTGCCATATCGGAACGAGCCGCGGACGGATTTGAAATTCGCCTTTTCCATCTCCGTCTTCATCGCGTCCTTTTTGCTCAAATCGCCGTTGACCGCGACAACCGCGCTGTTGATCAGCTGCGCCGCGTCATAGGCTTGCGCGCCGTAAAAGCTTGGGCGCAAGCCAGGGTGCTTTTTGCGATAATCAGCGACGAACCGCTTATTCTCTTCATTGGGCAGGTCGTTCACCCATTCCATCACGCCGAGAATGCCGAGCGCATTGTCCTTCTGCAACGGCAGTGACAATTCGTCGATGGTACCATCGGTAAAGAGCGGAATTTGTTGCTTGATCCCTGCTTGCACATATTGGTTGAGAAATTGCACGCCGGCCGCACCGGGAAAGAACACAAAGATCGATTCTGCCTTGGAGTTGCGCGCTTTGGTCAATTCGGCGGAGAAATCGAGCTGGGTCGGCCATACCGTGTATTCTTCGCCGAGAACCTGGCCTTTGAACGTGCTCTTGAAGCCAGCCAGCCGATCCTTTCCGGCGGCGTAGTTAGGGCCGATGAGGAACACCGACTTGATATTCTTCTGATTCATGTAAAGGCCCATCGCGGCCGGTGTCTGATCGTTCTGCCACGAGGTCAAAAAAACATAAGGCGAGCACAATTCGCCGGCGAGCTGCGATGGACCGGCGTTGATGCCGATCAGGAAGGTCTTCGAATCGACCGCAGGCTTGAGGGAGGCGAGCAGCACGTTCGACCAGTTATAGCCAACGATGAAGTCGATCCGGTCCGACTGAATCAGCTTTTCGGTCTTCTGCTTGCCGACGTCCGGCTTCTGCTGGTCATCCTCGTAAATCATTTCGACCGGCCTGCCGTCCATTTTGCGGCCGAGGTGATCGAGCGCCAGTTCAAACCCATTGCGCGCATCGTTGCCGATCGCGGCGGCCGGACCGCTGAAGGTCGAGACAAAGCCGATCCTGATGGTATCGCCTGCCCACGCTGCGTTGGCCAGGGAAAGCATGAGCGCGGCCGCGAGCCGGAATGACATTTTCGAGAACCCCTTGTCGATCAGCCTACGCACCGATCACGCCTTGTCGCAGGTCATGCCGCGTTCGAACCGTCTGGCAACGAGCGTGGCCGGAAAAAGGATTGCGAAATAGATCAGGGCCACCATCGTATAGACCTCGAGCGGCCGGTAGGTTTCGGCATTGATCAGCGTTGCATTGTAGACGAGGTCGGGAACGGCGATGACGGACACCAGCGAAGTGTTCTTCAACTGCGTCACCGACTGGTTGACGTAGGGCGCCATCATCGGCTTGAGCGCCTGCGGCAGGATCACCAGCCTCAGCACGCGCCAGGGCGACAGTCCCAGCGCGCGCGCCGCGTCCCATTGGCCGCGATGCACGCTCTCGATGCTGCCGCGGACGATCTCGGCATAAAATGCTCCGCCATAGAGCGAGAGCACGCTGACCGCGGCGACATGCGCCGGGATATTCACGCCGATGACGACCGGAAACGCGTAATAGAACCAGATGATCTGAACCAGTAATGGCGTGCAGCGGAACAGCTCGATATAGGCGATCAGAAACCAGTCGATGACGGGCAAGCGAGCGACACGAAGGATGCCGACGAGAAGGCCAATCAAGGTTCCCAGGACAATGGTGCCGATCGTGTAGGCGATGGTCCAGCCGAGCCCGAGCCAGAACAGATGGCTGTATTTTCCAAGGATCGCAAAATCCCAGACATAGTTCATGCCGGCCCCCGTTTCACTTGCGCCCGCATCTGTCCTTACCTGTCATGAGAGATAGCGGCTGGGCGAAAACGGACCGACCTCGAACGACGGTGCCGCACCGGCAATCATCGCGGCAATCGCCGCACCGGTAGCGGGCCCGGTCGTGAAGCCGATGTGCTGATTGCCGAAAGCGAGCCACAGGCCGCCATGCCGCGGCGCAGGTCCGATCATCGGCAGGCTGTCCGGCAAGGTCGGCCGCGACCCGCGCCAGGGTTCGCCGACCGCCTCGCCGAATTCGACCACGCCGTGCGCGAGCGGCACCACCGCTTCAAGCTGGGCGAAAGAAGAGGGCGCGTCGCGGTCGGTCAATTCGACGCCCGTGGTGATGCGGATGCCCTGCTCCATCGGCGTCATCAGAAAACTGCCTTCGGCGTCATGGATCGGACGTTGCAATGTGCGTGCCGGGTTCGGCTTGAACTCCCGATGATAGCCGCGCTCGAAAGCCAAAGGCACATGGTAGCCGAGCGGGCGGAGCAGGTCGGACGACCACGGCCCCAGCGCGATCACGACATGGCGCGTCGTCATGGTGCCGTCCGAAAGCATCACGCGCCAGCCATCGCCATCGGGCACGATCGACTTGATTTCCGACTGGAGGATTATTCCGCCGGCGTCCTCGAACATCCGCGCATAGGCTTTGACCACGGCGCTCGGCGAATCGACCGAGGCCGTCTGCGTGTGTAGCAGGCCAACGCTGTAAACGGGCAGAATGTTTGGCTCGAGCGCCGAAATCGCCTGGCGATCCAGCAGCCGGCTTGCGATGCCATACTCGGCCAGAAAGGCCTGCTCTTGTTTGGCCGTTTCGACCGCGTTGCTGCGCCAGACTTTCAGCCAACCGCTCTCGCGGATGCGGTGCGCTGCCCCCGCTTCGACAATCCATTCCCGGTGCAGCTTCAATGACGCCTCGATCAGCCCGTGCAGGGCTGCCGCCCGCGGTTTGGTTCGCGAGGTTCGCGCGTTGCCGAGAAAACGGGCTACCCAGCCGATGTTGCGGATGGTCCAGATCGGGTCCCAACGCAATGCGGCGTGGCGGTTGGTGATGTAAGCCGGGAGCGCATTCCACAGCGACGGTTTGTTGAGCGGCAGAATCGAGCCGCTCGAGAGAACGCCGGCATTGCCGTAGGAAGTTTCGCTGCCGGGCTCCCGCCGGTCGACGAGGACGGCCGACAGGCCCTGCTGCCGCGCGGCGACGGCAGCGGAGACGCCGACGATGCCGGCGCCCAGCACAATGACATCCTTAATCCCGTCTGCGAAATTATCCGTCATCATTCCTGTTCCGGCCCGTCTAGATCAAAGCCAGACCGCCGTCGACGGACAGCGATGCGCCCGTCACGTGTCCGGCCTCCGGCGACATCAAAAACGTGATCATCGCGGCCACTTCGTGGGGTTCGGCCAATCGCGCCAGCGGATTGGCCTTGGCGACCGCTTGCCAACCCTGCGCGTCCAATGCACCCATCAAGCCGGCATCCTTGCGCGTATAACCGGGTATGACAATGTTGGCCGTGGCGCCCGAGCTTGCGAGTTCGATCGCAAGACATTTAACAAGCACCTCGAGCGCGGCCTTGGCGGCGCCAGATCCCGGATAGGTTGCCTCCCGCGTGAAACGATGCGCCGCGAAGCTTGAGACGGCGACCACGCGTGCTTGCGATCCGCGTGTCAGATGCGGCAAAGCCGAGCTTGTCAATTCGTGAAACGCGCTCGCCATGACGGCGAACGATCGTTCGAGGTCTTGCCGCGGCAGATTCGCAAAACTGCGACGATCGGCAAAGCCTGCGGCATGCACGATGGCATCGATCTTGCCGAAAGCCTCGCGTGTGGCGCGAACCAGCTCGATCGCAGTTCCGGCAACGGCGAGGTCGCCGCTGCGCCAGGTGACCTTCGCGCCGGCGCGCTCACATTCGGCCGCAACCGCTTTCAGTCGCGCCAGCCCCGCGGCATCGGCGCCCTGTCCATGCAGCATCAGGCACTCACCCGGGCCTGCAAGCCGGCGCGCCACAGCGGCACCGATTCCGGACCCGCCGCCGGTGATGATTGAAACGCGCATGGATTGCTGTTCCCGAATGCCCCTGATCGCGAGCGACTATAGGTGCGGCACATGGGAATGCCAATCTTTGCAGCGCCGCCGGGCGTTTCCCTAGTGAGGCGCCGGCTTGGTCGTCAACGACAGCGCTGCAACCGATGAGAGTACCAGCAAAGCCCCAAGCCATTGCAGTGAGTTCAGGCTTTCACCGAGAACGGCGGAGGCGATGGCGGCCGTCATCAGCGGGACCAGCGGCAGCAACAGTGCGGCAAAGCCGGCACTCGCCCTTTCCAGAACAAGGCCATAAAGAAAAAACGGAAATGCGTTCAGCAACAAACCCGACCCCGCGATCAGCGTGGCATCGGTCACGTCAAGTTCCGACGGCTCCGGCTTTCGCATCGCCCACCAGACGATGAGAACCGCCAACCAGCCGATAGTCTGGCTGGCGCGCGTCAAGCGGAGTGCATCGACCTCCGCCGACATCCGGCGAATGATGACGCTGTAAAGCGCAGCGAAGAGCGCGCCAAAAATGATCAAGGAGACCGCAAACCCGTCGCCAGCAGCCAACTCGATCTCCGGCCGCCACGTCAGGATGAAAACCCCCGCGAATGCGAGCAACCCGAGGGCCGCCAACAACCTGGTCGGCCGTTCGCCGAGCAAAGGCCACGCGAGAAGCAGAATCAGCGGCGTCTCGATGGTAAAGATCATACCCTCCAGAGTCGCTGAAACTTGCGTGAGGGCGATGATGGACAGGCCATAGGCGAGCCCGGGTTGAAAAATCCCGGGAAGCCCGATGCGCCAGTCGTCAAGCCGGATTTTTGATCCGGTTGCCAGCGATATCATCCACAGGCCGACGACACTGGCGGTGAGTTGTCCGCTGAATACTGTCAGGGGAGCAACGTGCGAGAGCACGGCCTTGGTCAAAACGCTTCCAACGGCCCAGCTCAGGCAGGCGAGCAGGCCGTAGGTCAAGGGAGTTGCGAGCAAGGCCATGGGCCGCATCTGGAAACCGCCTGTTCGATCTGATTTACGGGTTTGCCCGTCGCGGAAGGCGCATGGCTCACTCGCCGCCAGCTTCCTCGTCCGCTATCGCGGCGTCTTCCACGTCCGCTATCGCAGCGTTGGGTAATTCCTTGTCGAGGCTTGCGCGAAAAGCCACGCAGCCGCGCAAGAATTTTGGCCATGGCGGCACCGCGACTTCGGGCGCGATGGGTTCGGGGAGCAAGCCCCAGAGTTGCGGATGAAACCAGCAAAGATCATGGCCCGAGCCGTCCCGGTGTTTGCGGATACCCGCCCTCAGCCGCTTGACCATTTCGATCAGGGCTTCGCGGCTCATCTCGTTGAGATCATCATCCATGTTCGGCTTCAATCCGCTGATCTGTGTTTCCGATCGCGGGCTATCCGATTCAGCTCCTGCTCGAGCACGGCAGAGGCTGCCGTCCGGCGACGCGACGCCGCGAAGGCTTCCGCGGATGTCCACAACGCCGCGCCGAACAAGGTTAGATCCTTGACCAGGAAACCGGCATCGCTCGAAGCGGGATCAAGGCCTGGCGTTGTAAACAGGAAGCTCAGGGAGATAAGCAGCACGGCCGAAGTCGCCAGGCTTCCATAGGCCGACACGAGCGGCCTGACGTGACGAAGCGCAATCATCGTACCAAGCGCGATTTCAATCGCGCCGATCAGATCCGAACCGCCTCGCTGGCCGAGTAGCGGACCAACCCAGAACAGCACCGGGCTATGCGCCATCAGCGGCGCAACTCCCGCCGTTTCGTCGGGCGTGAATTTGTAGATACCGAAGCCGATGAAAAACAGGACCAAACTCCAGCGCATCACGCCACTGCCCAGGCGCGCGATGCAGGCTTCCAAACCGATATTGATCATGATCGGCACCTATATATTTGCGTGTTGCACGCACATATATTCCGTATTATAGAACCCTCCCAATCAAGATCGCGAGAGGACGAGACGGCATGTCGAAGCTGCGGACCGCAAACCTCTTGGGTGCACTCGCCGGCGAAATTACCGATCGAATCGAGCGGCAAGGCAAGCTGCATCCGAACCAGACGAGTTCGGCGACTGCTGCGTTGAACGTGATCGGCTTCTACGAGGGCTGCTCCAACGGCGCCCTCGGCCGTGCCCTCGGATTGTCACATACCGCAACCGTCCGTCTTGTCGACAAGCTCGAGCTTGCCGGTCTCGTGCACAGCGAGACGGGAACGGACAAGCGTTCGGTGGCACTGCGGCTCACGGATCTGGGCCGGGACCGCGCCCGCAGCGTGATCCGCGAACGTTGTCTGCGGCTCGGCGACTTCATCGACGCCCTGACGCCTGCGCAACGTCGTCAACTCGACGAGATTGCCGAAACGCTGCTCAAATCCATGGTCAACGCGGCGCAGGATGCGGATCACATTTGCCGGCTCTGCGATGGCACAGCCTGTCCGCCGCGCCGATGCCCGGTTCACCAGAAGGCGGTGGAACTGGGGTCAGCGTGAAAACGGGGTGGCTTTACCCAACATGTTTGACTGAAAAAAAGGCCACCCAACGCATGACAGCGCGGGGCGGCCCAGGGTGGGTGGATGCCGCGCTCGCCGACACCCGGGGGAGGTCGCAGGTGTCGGGCGAGCGCGTATTCTCGTCAGTTGTTGATTTGGCTCTTGCGGGCGCGGGCGTAGGTGTTGCTCACCCTGGCACGTTGCTGCTCGGTGAGTTGCACGGTGTCGTGGGACGGCTGGGCAGAATCCAATCGCAGCAGGCCGGCAGGGACGCCCTGAGCGTGGGCTACTGGCGCCGCCGAAATCAGCGCGGCGAGAGCTGCTGAACCGAAAAGGGTGGCGAATTTCACGTGGCTATTCTTGAGGAAGGTCATGGCGATGTCTCTCTCTCGGTTGACGCGCCGCTCAAGGCCCAACAGGCACGGTATTATGATAAGGTTAAGCGGTATTAAGGTGACCAGTCAGCTTAACCAGATCGCACACCAAGTCCTTTTTCCCTAGCAACGCTGTGGATCGAATATGACCGGTCAACTTACAAAGTCAATTGGGGTGAAGATCACGTTTACTTCAACAGCACCTTGAAAGAGGTGTTGAAGAAATCGTCGATCGGGCTGCGATCGCGGCTGATCTTGAGTCGGATGGTGGCGCCCTCCCAGGCGTTCACCAAAAAACGCGCAAGCTGAGCCGGATCATGGCGCGGATCGATGTCGCCGGCAGCCTGCGCCTCACGCAGCACTTCTTCGACGGCGCCGCACCAGGCCTCGAACACCGATCGGATTTCTTCCCGCATGCGCGGAAATTCCTGGGACATTTCGCTGGCAAAAAGCCCCAGCATACAGCCTCTTTCGAAGCCCAGCTCTGCCAGTCGTCCGGAGAGAAACGTGAAATGATTTCTCAAACGCTCCAGCGGCGCCACGCCTTCCTGGAACAAAAGGTCGATCCGGGCGCCCTGGATGTAGCGCCGCAGAGCGTCGATCGCGAGGTCTTCCTTGTTTTCGAAATGATTGAAAAAGGAACCCTTGGGAACACCGGCAGCTTCCGTGATGTCCTGGATTGAACATCCTCGGAAGCCGAAGGTATGCAGCGTCCCAACCGCACTGCTTGCCAATTTTTCGCGCAAACTTGGCCTGGCCATCGACGTTCCTCCGAGGGAATCCTTCTTCGAAGTGTCATAAATATGCGACCAATTGACTTAGTTCAACGCTAATCGCACAAAATCTGACCAGTCAGATTAAATTTGGCAAACATACAGTTACTATATTACCTTGGCAAGGGGTTTTGCGCTACTTGCCCTGCGCCTTGTCGTGATTCGCAATACCGACCTGCTTGTAGTCGTAGGTCGCATAGAACTCGGTGCGGTAGCTGCCCCAGGCGGTGGTTTCGAAGATGCGGTTGACTTCGCGAAGGCGGCTAGCCGGAAGCCGCAGCGTCACCACCTGGCCGATGCCCATCATCACATACCAACTGACGACTTCGACGCCCGGTGGCGGAAAGGCCTTGTAGAAACCCTGCCTCTCGAGCTGTGCGTTGAGTTCGCCCAGCGGGCGCGACTGGTCGTGCTTCAGGAATATCGTGAGCAGAATGGCGGTGTCCGGCGTCGGCGTCGCGTTTTCGCTTCCCGCCGGCGATGGCGAAGCGGTCTGCGCCCAGGCCCGCGAATCAAAGCTCAAAACCGCGGCGATCATCGCGGCGATCAACAAGGATCTGATCACCCACACTTCGGCCTTGCATGACCGCTTCGCTCGCCCCATCGCTATCTCCTCTTTTCTCGCGTTTGATCGGCACGCGCTCGGACTGCGATCATCGCAGACCGAAGGCGGGGAGTAAACTTGATGTCACTATGATCGATATTCGCGCGAGATATCCTTGCCGGTGTAGTCGGACATCATCGCGGTTGCGATCAGGGTGATGACCGCGCAAATCGCGATGTAAATCGCGATCGCGAACGCCGAATGATAGGTGCCATACAGCCAGGTGGCGATCAATGGCGCGGGGCCGCCGGCAATGACAGAAGCGAGCTGATAGCCGAGCGAGGAGCCGCTGTAGCGCAGGCGCCCGGTAAAGCTCTCGGCGATCAGGGCCGCTTGCGGGCCGTACAACATGTCGTGCGGGATCAGCGAAAGGATGATCGCAAGGAAAATGATCGGCTCGGACCCCGTCTTCAGCATCCCGAAGTAGATGAAACCGAACACGCCGGTGACCACCGCGCCGATCAAATACATGTTCTTCCGTCCGATGCGGTCGGATATGTGACCGAACAGCGGAATCGAAACGAACGACAGCACGGAAGCCGACAGCACCGCGGTCAGCAGGAAGTTGCGCGAAACGCCCAGCGACTCGAGGCCGTAGGAAAAAATGAACGCGGTGAAGATGTAGAACGGGGCCTGCTCGGCCATCCGCGCCAGCGCCGAAAGCACGATTTCCTTCGGATGCTCCTTGATGACGGCGAGCATCGGGGTGCGTTCGACCTTGCGCTCAGCGACCAGCCTGGCGAAAGTCGGCGTCTCCAGGACTCCGAGCCGGATGTAAAGGCCTACGCCGACCAGCACCAGGCTTACCGCGAAGGGCACGCGCCATCCCCAGGACAGGAACTGCTCGCCGGACATTTGACTGAACGCCAATACCGCGAGGTTGGCCAAAAACAGTCCGCACGGGACGCCAAATTGCGGCCAGGATGCGATAAACCCGCGCGAATGGTCGGTGCGGGCCCATTCCATCGACATCAACACCGAGCCGCCCCATTCGCCGCCCACGCCGACGCCTTGGACGAAGCGCAGCACCGTCAGGATCACCGCTCCCCAGATGCCGACGCTCGCATAGGTTGGCACCAGCGCAACCGCGAAGGTAGCAAGTCCCATCAGTAGCAGCGTTGCGATCAGCGTCGACTTGCGGCCGATGCGGTCGCCAAAATGTCCGAAGATCGCCGCTCCGATGGGGCGCGCGATAAAACCGACCGCGTAGATCGCAAAAGCCTCGAGCGTACCAACCCAGGGGTCTGAATGCGGAAAAAACAGCCTGGCGAAGACGAGACCCGTAACCGTGCTGTAGAGGAAGAAATCGTACCACTCGATCGCGGTGCCGATCGTGGAGGCGATCACCGCGCGCCGAAGCTGGATCTGGTGCTCGCCCGGATCGAGTTGCGAATGAAGCGGGATGAACTGTGAGTCGAGTGCTGCTGCCATTGGAGTTTTCCTCCGCCAGGAGCCCCCGCTTCCAGGCCCCATCGTCGCAGGTCAGGGGCATTTTGCGATGGGAACGCGCCGACACGGAGAGTGTTCCGCTGGATTTCCGGGAACCGGCTAGACTTTCGACGAAGAGCCGATTGCGATGGCGCGGCCTTGATTCGGGGACGGTGCGCGCAGCAACGGCCGGGACCGCACGTCTTCGTTAAGTGTGAAGCAGGTCACACCCGCTCGCCGTCTTTGGCGCTATGGCTGGCGCGGCGGGGCCTTCAGGACGAGGATGAGACGATGAAAACCCGGCGTATGGCGTATTGGTGGTTCAGGTTTGTCCTCTCGGGACGGTTTTTCGAGAAATTCTTCAACCTGCGTGGCGCGAGCCGCTCGTGATCTTCGTATCCAGGGGCTTGACGATGCAGAACTTCACGCTTTCAACGCCGATGATCCCGCTTGTTCAGGCGCGAGATCTCTGCGGCCCGCCGACGAGATTCCTGCAAAACGCGAACCCGTCGCTTACGACGTCGCGGCCCTTCCACGCCCAATAGGTCATGCGTCCGGAAAGCGACTGGTGACCGCGCAGGCTGCGCGATCCCAGAATATGGCCGACATTGTCGGGAAATCGGCTGACCTCGCTTTCCACCAGCGCCGCGATCGAAACCATCAGCTCATCGAGTCGCCGGCCCCAGTCGGATTGGGCGAACTGATCGATGCGGACCTGAAGGGCATATTCGGCTTCGTAGATGCCGACCAGGATTTCCCGTGCCACCAGGATCCGTTCATTCTTGAGGGCAAAACGCAGCAGCGCACGCTTGTCTTCCAGCCGGTCCAGCACCATCGAGACCGCGATGGCATAGGGCGCGACGGCGACATCGGCCGCGTTCTTGCTCGCAGCGGCCTTGGTGGCGAGGCGAATGAGCTGCCATGGCGTCTTGAGTCGGCCGGCCACCAGCGTCAATGCAAACGGGACCTGCTCGGCATTTTGTTTGGCGAACGCGTCGAGCAACGTGTTGACTTTGGCGAGCGGCGCGCCGTCGAACTTGGCGATTTTGGCCGGCAAGGCCTCGTTGAACTTTCCGAGCGCCTCGCGCGCGCGGAGCACGCCCAGCATTTTGGTCAGGTCGTCGAACACTGACTGAGAGGCCGTGTAGGCCGCCAACCGGGCGCGGATTTGGCTGGCGGCGTCTGGCGAGCCAAGGGTGTTTTCCAGGCCCTTTACGACCTTGGTCTGAAACGTCGACGCGGCTCGCCGTGCTTCGGCCTGCCTGTCGGCAGTGATGAGTTCCGTTGCCAGCTTGACATAGTCGCGCGCCATCGTCGGCAGCAAATCCCGGTTGATCCATTCCCAGATCGCCGCCAGCGAACCGCGCTGTATGGCGCCTGTATTGGCATGTTCCGGAGCGCTATCGACCAGGAGCGGTTCCAACGGAGCGAAGAAGTAACGCCCTGGCGGACTGCGATGTTTCAGATTTTGCCCATTGGACCGGAACTCGGCACGCAGGATTTCGATGATCGAAGCCGCGCCCGGAATTTCGGCGCCGCAGAGTTCCAGCCGCTCGAGCTCGGTCAAGAGATTGCCGCGCGCCGCCGGGCTCAATCGCTGCAAATATTCCTGGAGCTTGTCGGGTTGATTCATCGCAGCATGGAGCAATGGAAGCGGCGCCGGTTGTGCGCAGCACCGATAAAACCAGCACGCCGTAAATTAAGTCGTAAAAATTCCGTAAGATAGCACCGGCTGAGATGGCGGAGACGGGTCGGACATCGGAAAATCGAGCGCAGTCGCAGCCCAAGCCCTGTCATTTCACTCATATTGTGACGTTTTCCTTCTTCGCTCGCAGCGGTTCGCGCGGCGGTAGGGAAGGGTTAACCATAAGGGCGACTTCAATGTTGAAAGACATCGAATCCCAGCCGCAGGCGACCTGCCGCGCCGGTTGAGAACGCGCTCCTGCACTTAATCTTCACAAAAATCCGGCCGCCGATCCAAAACCAAACCTTGCTCGGCATGGATCGCCTGTGGGATGAGTTGGGCTCTCAAACAGGTGGCACCATGGCGGAAAACAAGGAGAAACGTCCGGAAACGCTACGCAGCGCGCGATGGTTTGCGCCCGACGATCTCCGTGCCTTCGGCCATCGCTCCCGCGCCATGCAGATGGGCTACGCACCGGAAGAGTGGAGAGGGCGTCCGGTGATCGCGATCCTCAACACCTGGTCGGACGCGCAACCCTGTCACATGCATTTCAGAAGCCGGGTCGACGACGTGAAGCGCGGCGTTCTGATGGCCGGCGGCTTCCCGATGGAGTTGCCGGCGCTGTCGCTTTCGGAGTCCTTGCTGAAACCGACCACCATGCTCTACCGCAATCTGCTGGCGATGGATGCCGAGGAACTGTTGCGCGGCCATCCGGTGGACGGCGTCGTGCTGATGGGCGGCTGCGACAAGACCACGCCGGCGCTGCTGCTTGGTGCAACGAGCGTGAATTTGCCGGCGATCTATCTGCCGGCCGGACCGATGCTGCGCGGAAACTGGAAGGGCAAGACGCTGGGCTCGGGCTCGGATGCCTGGAAATATTGGGACGAGCGGCGGGCCGGCAAGATTTCGGACAAGGACTGGGTCGATGTCGAGGCCGGCATCGCCCGCAGCTACGGCACCTGCATGACCATGGGCACGGCCTCGACCATGACCGCGATCGCCGAATCCATCGGCATGACCCTGCCGGGCGCTTCCTCCATACCAGCGGCGGATTCAGGTCACATCCGCATGGCCTCCGAATGCGGCCGCCGCATCGTCGAGATGGTCTGGGAGGATCTGACCCCGCAGAAGATCCAGACCCGCACGGCCTTCGAGAACGCGATCACGGTCGCGATGGCAATGGGTTGCTCCACCAACGCGATCATTCACCTGATTGCGCAGGCGCGCCGCGCCGGACAGGACATCGGGCTGGACGATTTCGAAAAGGCCAGCCGCAAGGTGCCGGTCATCGCCAACGTGCGGCCGAGCGGCGACAAATATCTGATGGAGGATTTTTATTATGCCGGCGGTCTGCCGGGCCTGATGAGCCGCATCCGAAATCACCTGCACCTCGATTGCATGACGGTTACGGGCCGCGCGCTCGGCGAAAATATCTGTAACGCCGAGGTCTACGATGACGACGTCATTCGCACGGTGAAAAATCCGATCTATGCCGAAGGCGCGCTCGCCGTGCTCAAGGGCAATCTCGCGCCCGATGGTTGCGTCATCAAGCCGAGCGCCTGCGAGCCGCGTTTCCTCAAGCATACCGGGCCGGCTCTGGTGTTCGACGACTATCCCTCGATGAAAAAGGCGATTGACGATCCCGATCTCGACGTCACCGCCGATCACGTGCTGATCCTGCGTAACGCGGGCCCGCAGGGCGGACCCGGAATGCCGGAATGGGGCATGTTGCCGATCCCGACCAAGCTCGTGAAGCAGGGCGTGCGCGACATGGTGCGGCTGTCGGATGCGCGCATGAGCGGCACCAGCTATGGCGCCTGCATCCTGCACGTGTCGCCGGAATCCTATATCGGTGGCCCGTTGGCGCTGGTGAAGAACGGCGACAGCATCACGCTCGACGTCGCGGCGCGCACCATCAGTCTGGATGTATCCGAAGCCGAAATGGCAAAACGCCGTGCGGCATGGAAGCAGCCGGAAACGCGGTTCGAGCGTGGCTATGGCTGGATGTTCACCCGGCACATCAAGCAGGCCAACGAGGGCTGCGACTTCGATTTTCTCGAAACCTCCTTCGGCTTGCCGGTCGGCGAGCCGTCGATTTTCTAATTGAGATTGTCATTCCGGGATGGTCCGAAGGACCAGACTCGGAATCTCGAGATTCCGGTTTCGCGTTTAGCGAGCTCCGGAATGACAGGCAAACCGGAACAGCGATCATGCGAAAGCTCAGCGATGCGATGCGCAACAAGCTCAGAAGCGTTTCCACCGCGACGGTGGCGACTGCCTTGTTCAAGCGCGGCTTTCGAATCCAGATGATTCAGGACGTGCATCCCTTGAGCGCCGATCAGCCGGTGCTGGTCGGCGAGGCCTTCACCCTGCGCTACATGCCGGCCCGCGAGGACCTCAACAAGATCGAGGTATTTCGCGATCGCGCCCATCCGCAGCGCAAGGCGGTGGAAGATTGTCCGCCAGGCGCGGTGCTGGTGATGGACAGCCGCAAGGATGCGCGGGCGGCTTCCGCCGGCGCGATACTCGTGACACGGCTGATGCAGCGCGGCGTCGCCGGCGTGGTCACCGACGGTGGATTTCGCGATTCGGCCGAAATCGCAAAGCTCGGCTTTCCCGCCTATCATCGGCGGCCTAGCGCGCCGACCAATCTCACGCTGCACCAGGCGATCGAGATCAATGTGCCGATCGGCTGCGGCGACGCCCCGGTGTTTCCAGGCGACGTCATCCTCGGCGATGCCGACGGGGTCATCGTCATCCCCGCGCATCTCGCCGATGAGATCGCCGACGAGGCGGTCGAGATGACGGCGTTCGAGGATTTCGTCACCGAGCAGGTCCACAAAGGTCGCTCGATCCTGGGGCTTTATCCCGCGACCGACGAGCAGACGCTGGTCGAGTTTGCAGCGTGGCGGAAGGAGAAGGGACGGTAGTTCCTCCACCTTCGGGCCGCGTGCGGCTCCTTTCTTCCTCGCCCCTCGGGCAGGGGGTAGCGACAAATCTGGGCGCAAGAGCCCCCACCCCCCACAAGGGAGTTATAACTTTGAATGCAAATTAGGGTTACAATCTGCACCGCTTCTACTTTGAAGGGAACCGGGGCGCGACTATGGATCGTATTACCGAGGGTTTTCTGAACGAATTTAGCAATGAATTCGGTATTTCGTACCTGCCGGAAAAGGACCGCTTTGAGCAGTTCTGCGGCTGGCTCGCTGTCCGGCGACACTATAGTGATTCCACCTTTGATCCCGATGATCTGGTTACTGGCAGCGGCGGCGACACGGGCTTCGATTCGCTCGCGATCATTGTGAACAACAATCTGGTCACAGATGTTGACACGGTAGAAGACCTGCTCAGCCTGAACGGCTATCTCGATGTTACGTTTGTATTTGTGCAGTCGTCACGCTCGCCTCACTTTGAGGGTGCCAAAATCGGAACACTTGGATTTGGGGTCAAGGATTTTTTTGGAGAGGGAAAATTAAATCGCAATGATGCCGTAAAAGGCTACGCCGACATCATGAAAGCGCTTTACGACAAGAGCGCAAAGTTCAGGCCCAGAAACCCAGCTTGTTTCCTTTACTACGCAACGACTGGCACATGGAATAACGAGCAAGATTTGGTCACGCGCGCGACGGCGGAAATCAGCGATCTTGAGAAGACCGGTATGTTTTCCCATGCACGTTTCGTGGTCATGGGAGCTCAGCAAATTCATTCGCTGTATCGTCAGTCGAAAAACTCTATCTCGCGAGAGTTCATATTCGACAAGAAGGTCGTCGTGCCAGAGGTAGCCGGTGTAACCGCCGCATATCTCGGCTTTCTGCCGGCTCCCGATCTCCTTAAACTCGTCTGCGACGACGACGGGTCGATCATAAAAAGCTTGTTCTATGAGAACGTCCGCGACTTTCTCGGTTTCAATGCCATCAATCAAGAGATAGCGGGTACGCTTGATGGCGACAGCGACCGGTTTATCCTGATGAACAACGGCGTCACCATGATTACTCGCCTATTGAATACGACAGGGGATAAATTCGTCATTGGTGACTTTCAGGTCGTGAATGGTTGCCAGACAACGCACGTTCTGCACGCTCAGACCGACAAACTAGACGCAACCGTGCGCGTGCCGTTCAGGTTGATACACACTCAGGACGAAAACGTTATCGAAAGCATCATTCGCGCAACGAACCGACAGACCGAAGTAAAGGACGACCAGTTCTTCGCGATGAAGGATTTTGCTAAAAAGCTGGAAGCCTATTTCAGGACATTCCCTGTTGAAACGCGTCTCTACTACGAACGCCGACCTCATCAGTATGACGCGCAAGACATTGAAAAAATTAGGATCATCACGCACCAGAACTTAGTCCGATCCGTAGGCGCGATGTTCCTGGGTCTCCCGCATGTCACGACACGTCGGTTTCGTGATCTTAGCGCAAGGGTTGGAAAGGATATGTTCGTCGATACCGACAAGCCCGAACCATACTATGTCGCTGCGCTGGCGCTGTATCGGCTGGAACAGTTATTCAAAAGCAAGAAGATCAATACCAAGTACAAAGCTGCACGTTTCCAGCTTTTGCTAATAGTGAGAATGCTGATTGATCCGAGTCCGCTACCGAAAATGAATTCTAATGATATGACAAAACGTAGCCTTGTTATGGCTGAACGTCTCCAAAATGAACAGGGCGAGATCATATTTAATAATGCCATACAAGTGATCGAAACGCTGGCGACGAACTGGGGACGCGACACAATCCGCAATGAGCCGATTACAAAAGCGATCTTCCAAAAATACGGACAACACTATCCCGGCTAAGGAATTCTAATCTGAAACCGCGCAACTACAACGATGATCAGCTTTCGGACGATGAAGCAGCGAGTCGACGCGACGAAGTAATTATGACCTTAACGGTTTCCGCGTCAGTCACGTCGAGTGCAGACCGTTCGTTATAACGGAAATCGAATTTGACAGGATGCCTCACCGCATTCACGCCGCACCCCTCTCCGCCAATCCCGCTGCCCAGAGCGCAAAGGCATAGACGATCGCGACTTCGTCGAGCCGCTTGAACCGGCCCGATGCGCCGCCATGGCCTGCGCCCATGTTGGTTCGCAGCAACACGGGACCGCCGCCCTTCATGGTCGCGCGTAGCCGCGCAACCCATTTCGCCGGCTCCCAATAGGTGACGCGCGGATCGGTGAGGCCGGCCATCGCGAGAATCGCTGGATACTCCTTAGGCGCCACGTTGTCGTAGGGCGAATAGGACAGGATGGTTTTGAACGCCGCGTCGCTTTCGATCGGGTTGCCCCATTCCGGCCATTCTGGCGGCGTCAGCGGCAGCTTGTCGTCCAGCATGGTGTTGAGCACGTCGACGAACGGCACTTCGGCGACGATGCCGGCGAACAATTCGCCGGCGCGGTTTGCCGTCGCGCCCATCAACATGCCGCCTGCGCTTGCACCATGGCCGACGATGCGTTTCGTGCCAGTATATTTCTCCGCAATGAGCGCCCGCGCGCTGGCGGCGAAATCCTCAAAGCTGTTGGTCTTCTTCTCGCGCTTGCCGTCGAGGTACCAGTTCCAGCCCTTGTCGGCGCCGCCCCGGATGTGCGCGATAGCGTAGACAAAGCCGCGGTCGACCAGCGACAGCCGGTTTGCTGAAAACGATGCCGGCATCGCCATGCCGTAGGAGCCATAGCCGTACAACAACAGCGGCGCGGTCCCGTCGCGTTTGAGATCTTTGGCGTGCAGGATCGAAACCGGCACCTGCGCACCGTCATACGATGTCGCCATGATACGCGTGGTGACGTAATCGGCGGGATTGTGGCCGGAAGGGATTTCCTGGCGCTTGCGCAGGATACGTGTGCGGCGCGCCATGTCGTAGTCATAGACTTCCGAAGGCGTCGTCATCGACGAATAGGAGAAGCGCAAGTTCGTCGTTTCGAATTCATAGCCACCCATGGTGTCGAGCGAGTACGCCGTCTCGTCGAAGGCAATCGCGTGTTCCTCACCGCTTGCAAGGTCGCGGATGACGATGGCCGGCAATGCATTGGCGCGCTCCAGCCGCACCATGTGGCCGGAATAGAGTTCGAGATCGAGCACGTAGATGCCCTCGCGGTACGGAATCAAATCGCGCCAGTTTGTGCGCTCCGGCGAGCGCAGCGGTGCGGTGACGACCTTGAAGTCGATCGCCTTGTCGGCATTGGTGAGGATGAAAAGCTCCTCGCCACGATCGGCGAGGGAATATTGCACGCCCTTCTCACGCGCGGCGACCAGGCGCGGCGGCGCATCGAGGTTGGTCAGATCGACCAGGCGCTGTTCGGAGGTTTCGTGGTCGCCACCGGCGATCACGCAAAACCGCCCGCTTGAGCTTTCGTGGATGTGCGTGAACCAGCCCGAATCCTTTTCCTCGTAAATCAGAATATCTTCGGCCTGCTTGGTGCCGAGGCGATGACGCCAGACCTGCATCGGACGGTGGTTGTCGTCGAGCTTGACGTAAAGGAACGCGCTCGCGTCCGCGCTCCACACCACCGCGCCGTCGGTTTCCTCGACGACATCGTCGAGGTCTTTTTTGGTCGCCAAGTCGCGCACGCGGATGGTGAAATACTCCGAACCCTTGACGTCGGCGCTCCACGCCTCCAGGCGGTGATCAGGCGAATGCCGGGCGCCGCCGAAGCGGAAATAGCCGTGGCTTGCGGCAAGCTCGT
>Ga0306920_100001388_pt1 | contig 29992 bp, 23 predicted proteins | sample flu12Cox44000170_FD_204666 | JGI IMG/M metagenome (GOLD analysis project Ga0306920, IMG submission 204666) | Lab enrichment of tropical soil microbial communities from Luquillo Experimental Forest, Puerto Rico - flux4day.12C.oxic.44.000.170 (v2)... | ecosystem: Environmental > Terrestrial >... | reverse complement strand
GGGCCACCGCCGACGAGGTGGCCGATCCGCGGCCCTACGCCGAGATCATCCGCCAGTGGTCGTCGCTGCACCCGGAGTTCAGTTTCCTGCCACGCAAGTTCAAGGTGGCGGTGACGGCGGCGAGCCGCGATCGCGCGGCGATCCAAGTGCACGACATCGGCTTGCAGCTGAAGCACCTCGCGACCGGAGGGCTCGGCTTTGCCGTCTACGTCGGTGGCGGCCAGGGGCGCACGCCCATCATCGCCAAGCTCATCCGCGACGAGCTGCCCGAGGCCGACCTCTTGAGCTACCTCGAGGCGGTGCTGCGCATCTACAATCTGCATGGCCGTCGTGACAACAAGTTCAAGGCCCGCCTCAAAATCCTGGCCCATGAGCTCGGCGCAACGGCCTTCGGCGCCCAAGTGGAGGAGGAGTGGCAGCGCATCCGCGACAGCGCGCTCAAGCTGCCCGAAGCCGAGATCGAGCGCATCCGCGCCTACTTCGCGCCGCCAGCCTTTGAGCACCGGCCGGCCAAGCTCTCCCTCCGCCCGCCGGAGCGCAGCTTCGAGCGCTGGGTCGCGCGCAACACGCACACGCACAAGCAGCCGGGCTACGCCATCCTCACCATCTCGCTCAAGCCCATCGGCGGCGTTCCCGGCGATGCCAGCGCGGAACAGATGGACGCGATCGCCGATCTCGCCCAGCGCTACTCCTTCGACGAGGTGCGCGTTTCCCACGAGCAGAATCTGGTGCTGCCGCACGTGCGCATTGAAGACCTGCCCAGCGTTTACCGCGAGCTGCAAGCCGCCGACCTGGCGGAGGCCAACGCCGGGCTCGTCACCGACATCATCGCCTGCCCTGGTCTTGATTACTGCGCACTCGCCAACGCTCGCTCCATCCCCATCGCGCAGCGCATCTCCGCGCGCCTTGCCGCCCGCCAGGATGCGATCGGCGACCTCAAGATCAAGATCTCGGGCTGCATCAACGCATGCGGCCATCACCATGTGGGCCACATCGGCATTCTGGGCGTGGAGAAACGTGGCGAGGAGCACTACCAATTGCTGCTCGGCGGCTCCGGCGCCGAGGACGCGGCGCTCGCCACCATCACCGGCCCGGGCTTCGGCCCGGACGGTATCGTCGATGCCGTGGAGAAGGTGGTGGAGAGGTACCTCTCGCTGCGCACGAACGCGAACGAGACCTTCCTCGCGGCCTACCGCCGTCTCGGCCCGGCGCCTTTCAAGGAGGTGCTCTATGCCGGCACATGACCTGTCGGCGGCGACGCTAGAAGTTCAAGTTGGCGGCCGGCACACCGTCCCATTGCCCGCCACTGCCGATGCCCGAGGGCTGGCTTGCCAACACGTGCTGCCTGCAATCGGCTCTCTACCCTGCGATGGCGTGCGGGGTCGCGATGCTGTCCCCGCGGCGGTCTCGGCATCCGCTGGCACCGGCGGCGCGCGCGATCCGGCGGGAACGATTTGGCATGACGGTGCGTTCCGGCACGACGCGTGGGTGCGTGCAAAGGAGCAAGAGCCTCTGTCCGACACGCCCGTGATCCTGTCGAAGCAGCGTTGGCTCGCCGAGCGCGCGGCGCTCACCGGCCGCACCGCGCCGCTTGGTCTTCACCTCGATGCCGGCGAGCGCGTCGACGATCTCGCCGCGGACCTGGCGCGCTTTTCGCTGATCGCCCTCGCGTTTCCCAAGTTCTCCGACGGCCGGGCCTTCTCGATCGCGCGGCTGTTGCGCGACAAGTACGCCTGGATGGGCGAGCTGCGCGCCGTCGGCAACGTGCTCTCCGATCTTGTCCCCTTCATGCGCCGCGTTGGTTTCGACAGTTTCGAGGTGACGCACGGACCAACCCGCCGCGCCCTTGCTGAGGGCCGCATCAGCGAGGTCACCCTCCACTATCAGCCCGCCGTCACCCCCGAGGAGCGCCACGCGGCCCGGCGTCCCTGGCTCGCTGGCAGCGCCAGCTGACGCTCGGGCTCAAGGCAAAGCGCCGTTGTCAGCCCATGCGGCGACCGCCCCCTGGCCCGCCCTCGCGCTAGCCCGCACGGCGACTTGACCCCGATCAAGCCACGTCCTTGCTCCAACCCACTACATTTTCTCGCCGCTGCTAACACCAACCCGTCCGGGCTCACACCCTCGGGCCGAGGGCTGGCCCCACACCATGGCCCGCGACACCATGCCTGCGCTTGTGCTCAATCTCAATCTGAGTTGCCCAAGCGCAAGAGCGACTTCTCGAGCATCACGTGAATGCCCTTGGAACCGTTGACCGTCTGCGTGACGTGGAGATCGGCAGCCAAGCTGCAGAGCGTATAGGCGTCTTCCTTCGAGAGATTGGTCGTTTCCCCGATGAGCTTGATCATATCGCGCAGCGCCATCACGGCGCACTGGTCCAGATCCGGATCCATTCCCATTGTGACGTAGTGCGTCCGCGTTTCTGCGCGCGGATAGGTGAAGGTCAGATCGTCGCGAACGATGAGCTCGAACGTCCCCTGCAGCGCCGTCTCGATTGCAGTGATGCACACTTCGCCGTCGCCCTGGGCGCCGTGGCCGTCACCGCACGAGAAGAGCCCGCCCTCCACAAAGATGGGAAGGAACAGCGTTGCGCCGGCGACAAGCGCCTTGTTGTCGAGGTTGCCGCCGTGCGCGCGCGGCACGATCGAAGTGATGCGGCCCCAGGCTTTGGGCGGAGCGACGCCCATGATGCCGAAGAACGGTGCCAGCGGCAGCTCGAGACCCCACGGCAGCCGCCCGACGTTGCGCTTCTCGTCGAGCGGAATGTGGATGAGCCGCGTCTCGTGGAAATCGTCCTGCAACGTGCCGGCGAGCGGTCGAATGATATTGAACCCCCAGTCCTGGCGCAGCTTCACGTCGAGAATGCGCACCTCGAGCACCTTTCCAAGCTTGGCGCCCCGGACGGCGATCGGACCGGTAAGGATGTGCGGCCCACCGGCGAACCGCTCGGCGCGAGCGTGGACCTCGGCCAGCTCGGGCGGCACGTGAAAGCCAGACTTGGGAACAAACTCGGGCGCCCCGCTGAGCGTGTCGATTGTGACCTGATCACCGCTGTTGATCGTCAGCACCGGCTTGCGGGCCGCGTCGAAGAAACCCCAGTGGCAGTTCCGGGCGTTGGCCTTCAGATGATGACGCCGCATTTTGTGGCTCCGCGCGAACTGGATGGTGCTCAAACGGCGATCGGCAGCTCCAGGGCCGGACGCTTTTTGATTGAGCCGGACGCCGCCTCGTAGGCGGCACCAATGCGCAGCACCGTTGGCTCATCAAAGGCTCGGCCCACGATCTGCATGCCGAGCGGCAGCCCGTTCTTGGCAAATCCCGTCGGGATCGCCAGCGCTGGATTGCCGGTGACGTTGAATGGCATCGTCTGCAGCGTCATCTTGGGGGGAACATCGGCAGGAAACTCGTCGAAGCGCGGTGCGGGCGTGAGGCCGTTGGCGGTGATGATGGCGTCGTAAGTGGCAAGGATATGCGTGTTGATGATCGCCGCCAGCTCGCGCCGCAGGCGAAAGGCCTGCGTCAGGTCGGCGGCGGATATCGTCGCCCCCACCATCATGCGCTGGTAGGTATAGCGGGCGTAATCGAGCGGACGGGTCAGCAGGTTCTTCTCGTGTATCGCGTAGGCTTCGGCGATGAGGATCACCCGCCCGCAGGCATTGAAGAGCTCGAAATCGGCAAGCTCGACCTCTTCCACCTTCGCCCCGAGGTTGGCGATTTGTTGCGCGGCCGCATCGAGCGAGGCGACGACCTCGGCGGTCACGTCTTCCTGCCTGGCGAAGAACGAGCGTGGGTAGGCAAGCTTGAGGCCCGCCAGATCCTGCCCAAGCCCGCTCGCGAACTGGGGCACCGGGATGTCGGCGCTGGCGGGATCGAGCGCATCGTAGCCGGCGATGACCTGCATCGTGAGCGCCGCGTCCTCCACCGTCCAAGTGAGCGGGCCGCAATGATCGAGCGTGTAGGAGAGCGGAAAGACGCCACGCCGCGAGACGAGGCCGTACGTGGGCTTGAGGCCGACGGTCCCGCAATAGAAGGCCGGGCCGCGGATCGAGCCGCCAGTATCGGAGCCCATGGCGGTGCGCACGAGGCCGGCTGCCACCACCGCGCCCGATCCGGATGATGATCCGCCGGTGAAATGCTCGAGATTCCAGGGGTTGCGCGCCGGCGGGAACGGCAGGTCAAAGCTCGGGCCTCCGAGCGCAAATTCGTGCGTCGCGAGTTTGCCGAGCAGCACCGCGCCACCGGCCTTGAATTTCGCCTCGACGACGGCGTCCTCCGCGGGGACGTTGTCGATCAGCAGCTTAGAATGGCAGGTGGTGCGGATGCCGGCCGTGGCGTAGATGTCCTTGAGGGCGTAGGGAACGCCGTGCATTGCTCCCTTGTCGACGCCAGCCTTGAGCTCGCGGTCGGCGCGATCGGCGTCCGCGAGAGCTCGCTCCCTGGTGACGAGAACGAAGGCGTGCAGCAAGGGATCGAGCGCGGCAATCCGCGAGAGGCAATGCTGCGTCAGCGTCACCGACGACAGCGTGCCGGCGCGCAGTCGGCGACCAGCCTCGGCAATGGACAGCTCATGCAAAGCCTGCGATGCGCTCATGGCTGCCGGCTCCGCCTGAAACCCGTGAGGCTGTAGATATTCGAGGGCTCGGCGGCCTCGGTGCGCGGCTGGCGCAGCAGCGCGGTCATGCGTTTTATATCCTTGTAGCCGGCAACGATGCCGGCCTTGCGGTCGGCGGGCACCTTGGCGCCGGCCTTTGCCATCAGCGCGTCGAACTCCCGCTCGAGCACCGCGTCCTCTTCCGTACTCACGGTCCTTGCTCCCCTACGCGCATCGGCCCTGGTGCTTGCAAAGTCGCCGCGAGAGCCCACCTGCGCTCGCGCGGGACGAGTGGGCAGCAAACTGTAGCTGCGCACCGACCCCGCCACAATCGCGGGTGCAGCAAAAACTTTTGCCTTCGCCGCGCGCATTTGCCGGATAAGGCGGCAGACGCAAGGGCAGCGCAGACGCTCAGATTCTGTGCTGTGCTGAGCTGCGCGTGCCCACAGATGCGCCATGGCTGCGCCGGCTGGCGCCCGGCAGTCGGCTAATTCCGCACACGGCTGGCAATAGGCTGCCCGCAGCGCAACGGACTAGCGGCGCGGCCGGGCTTGGCATCACCTTTGCACCATTTCGGCCATGAGTTCAGCGCTGCGCGATTGGGCGAGCGGCATGCGCGCCTGCGCAAACGCCTCGAGGGTGTTTCATGCTGAAGACGGCGATCAAGTTGGCGAGGGCCACCGCACTTGCCGCGGCAGTCGGCTCAAGTCTTGCGCTGACGGCGCTGGCCGAAAGCGTGGTACGGGTCGGCATGACGGCGGGCGACATTCCCGATTGGACCGGCCAGCCGGACCAGGGCTTCGAAGGCTTTCGCTTCGTCGGTTGGACCCTGCACGACAGCTTCATCAACTGGGACTTGTCGCGCTCGGACCGCGAAGCGCCGTTGACGCCTGGGCTGGCCACCAAATGGACCATCGATCCCGCCAACAACAAGCGCTGGATCTTCGAGTTGCGCAAGGGCGTGAAGTTCCACGACGGCTGCGACTGGAACGCCGACAACGCCATCTGGAACCTCGAGCGTCTGACCGACGATAAGGCGCCACAGTTTCATCCCGTGCACTTTGCCCGCCAGCGCGCACGCACCAACTCGATCGAAAAGTTCGAGAAGGTCGATGACTACACCATCGCCATCTACACGAAGAGCACCGAATCCCTCTTTCCCTACAACATGGCGTACTGGATGGTGATCTCGAAGTGCGCTCTCGAAGCCGCCGGCAATGATTACAAGGTCTACGCCAAATCTCCTGCGGGGTCGGGTCCCTACAAATTCGACAAGGTCGTGCCGCACGAGCGGCTCGAGCTGGTAAGGAACGCGGATTACTGGGACAAGGATCGCATCCCCAAGCATGACCGGCTCGTCCTCATCCCGATGCCGGAAGCCACGACCCGCGCCGCCGCCTTGATCTCCGGCGGGATCGACTTTGTCGAGGCGCCGTCTCCCGACACCTTGCCCCGCCTCAAAGCGGCGGGCATGCACATCATCACGCTGCCCTATCCGCACAATTGGACCTACCAGCTCAACTTCCAGAAAGGGCCGTTCACCGATCTGCGCGTGCGCCAGGCGGCCAACTACGCCATCAATCGCGCGGAGATGGTCGACATGCTGGGTGGGGTGGCGATGGAGTGTTACGGCGTCTTCACGCCATCGCAGGCCTTCTACGGCAACCCCGCCAAATACGCATACGACCCCAAGAAGGCGCGGCAGCTGCTGCAGGAAGCCAACTGCCTACCCTGCAACGTCACCATCGGTATCTCGACCTCCGGCTCCGGCCAGATGCAGCCGCTGCCCATGAATGAGCTCGCCAAGGCGCAGCTCGAAGCTGCAGGCTTCAAGGTCAAGTTCGAGGTGATGGACTGGAATACGCTCCTCGCCACGTTCTGGGGCGGTTGGGAGAAGAACCCCAACGTCGACGCCATCAATGTGAGCCTGTCGGTACTTGATCCGGTGTCCGGTTTCCTCAAGCACTTCACGACCTCGAACCGTGGGCCGGTCGGTCTCAACTGGGGTTGGTACGAGAACAAGGAGATCGATGCGCTCGCCGTCAAGGTACAGGCGACGTTCGAGGAGGCCGAGCGCACGCGGCTCCTCCAGAAGATGCACGAGATGGTGGTAGCGGACGGCGGCCGCATCTTCATCGTGCACGACCTCAATCCGCGCGCGCTCTCGCCTAGGCTCAAGGGTTTCGTCCAGGCCCAGAGCTGGTTTCAGGACATGACGCCGATCGTCGTCACCGCGACGACGAACTGAGCGCGATGCGCGCCCTTCACCGCGTTGCATGGATCCAGGCGCGGCGCGGTTGGGCAAAAATCCCATGCCGGAGGTTAGCAATGCGCAAAAGAATGACCGCAACACGGATCGCTTGGCGAGTTGCGGTCGGCCTAATCCAGCTCGCGTGCGCGATGCATGTCGAGGCTCGCGCCGAGTCCGTCCTGCGCGTCGCCATGACCGCGGGAGACATCCCAGACTGGACGGGCCAGCCCGATCAGGGGTTCGAGGGATACCGGTTCGTCGGCTGGTCGCTCTATGATGCACTGATCAATTGGGACCTCTCGCGGTCCGACAGAGAAGCTCCGTTGACGCCAGGCCTCGCCACCAAGTGGACGATCGACCCCGCCAACAACAAGCGATGGCTGATCGAGTTGCGCAAGGGCGTCAAGTTTCACGACGGATGCGACCTCAATGCCGACCTCGTGGTTTGGAACATTCAGCGCCTCGTCGATGACAAGACGGAGGGCTTCCACCCGGTCCACTACGCGCGCCATCGCGTGCGCACGGTCAACTCGATCACGCCGAGAAAGTCAATGACGGCACGGTGGCGATCTTCACGAAAACGCCGGACTCGCTCACGCCGTACAATCTGAGCGTGTGGTACATGATCTCCAAATGCGCGCTGGAGAAGGCCAACTTCGATTACGCGCAGTATGCCAAGGCGCCGGCCGGCACGGGCCCGTACAAGTTCGACCGTGTGGTGCCACGGGAGCGTCTTGAGCTCATCAAGAATGCCGACTACTGGAACCCGCAACGGGTGCCCAAACATGAACGGCTCGTGCTGATGCCGATGCCGGAAGCAACTACGCGCGCGGCGGCTTTGCTGGCGGGCCAGGTCGATTTCGTCGAGGCGCCGTCACCCGACACCATTCCACGCCTCAAATCCGCGGGTATGAAGGTCATCACGCTGCCCTATCCGCACAACTGGCACTATCAGCTGAACTTCGTCGACCCGCCCTTCAACGATGTGCGGGTCCGTCGTGCCGCCAACCATGCAATGAATCGCGACGAGATGGTGGACATGCTGGGTGGGATTGCGCAGCCAGGCTACGCCATTTACACGCCCACATCCAAGCTCTACGGCAATCCGGTCAAATACGAATACGACCCCGGCAAAGCGACGGCCCTTCTCAAGGAGGCCGCCTGCTATCCCTGCGCGGTGACGCTGGCGATCTCGACGTCCGGCTCCGGCCAGATGCAACCCTTGCCCATGAACGAACTGGTGAAGGCCCAGCTGGAGGCCGTCGGCTTCAAGGTCAAGCTCGAGGTGATGGACTGGAACGCGCTGCTCGACGTTGCCATCAAGGGCCGCGAAAAGTTTCCGCAATACAACGCCATCAACATCAGCCGCGCCACGCAGGATCCGCTCAACGGCCTGTTGCGGTTCGTCATCAAGCAGCAGTGGTCGCCAGGCGGTGGCAACTGGGGCTGGTACTTCAACCAGGAAGCCGAGGATCTCGTCGCCGAGGCCATGCGCACCTTCGATGAGGAGCTGCGCGATATCACCTTGAGCAAGGTGCACGAGATCGCCAGCCGCGAGGCCATCATGCTGTTCGTGGTGCACGATCTCAATCCACGCGCGCTCTCGCCTAAGGTGAAGGGCTTTGTTCAAGCCCAGAGCTGGTTCCAGGATCTGACACCGATCGAGATCGCAAACTAGCAAGGCTCGCAGCGAGCCAGAGGACCGACCATGTGGTTATACGCGGCGCGACGCATTCTCTATGCCGTCCCGATTGCCATCGGGGTGACGGTGATCTGCTTCTGTCTGGTATTCCTGGCGCCTGGCGACCCGGTCCAGATGCTGCTGCCGCCGGACGCCTCGCAGCAGGACATTGAGTATCTCAAGAAGCTCTACGGCTTCGATCAACCCATTCCCGTGCAGTATTTCAAGTGGCTGGTGCGTGCCGCCGGCGGCGATCTCGGCGTCTCCCTACAGACAAGCCGCCCGGTGTTCGACGAGGTCACGCGTGCGCTCTCCAACACGGTCATCATTTCGTTCGGCGCGGTGATGCTGGCTTTCTCGCTGGCCTTCGTTCTGGGCACCATTGCCGCCTATTACGTCGGTCGTCCGATCGACCGCCTCGTCACGGGCATCTCGGTGATGGGGGTCAGCGTGCCGAACTATTGGCTCGGCATCGTCCTCATCATCGTGTTCGCGGTTGAGCTGGGTGTTCTGCCTGCCACCGGCATGGGCTCGAAGGGCTCGGATGACTTCAGCCTGCGGAACTGGGACCAATTCAGGTACGCCATACTCCCGATCATCACCATGTCGATGGTGCCGCTCGGCATCATTATGCGCAGCACCCGCTCGGCCGTGGCAGAAGTGCTAGCGCACGACTTCGTGCAGACCCTGCGCGCCAAGGGCCTGGGAGAGCTCGCCGTGCTGCGCCATGCCGTGAGCAATGCGCTGCCGCAGATCTTGGCGGTCATGGGGCTGCAATTTGGCTATCTCGTCGGCGGCTCGATCCTGATCGAGACCATCTTCACCTGGCCCGGCACCGGCTTCCTTCTGAGCAAGGCCATTCTGACGCGCGACATTCCTGTTCTGCAGGGAGCGATCCTCGTTCTCGCACTGTGCTTCGTGGCGACCAATCTGGTGGTCGACCTGATCCAGACCGCGGTCGACCCGCGCATCAAAAGAGCCTGACGGCCGATGAGGAACCCGTCGTGACGGACGTTACCGCAGGTAGGGGATTTGCAGCTTCCAGCAACGACGCACCCGCCTTGATGGTGCGAGGCTACTGGCGCACCGTCGGGTATCGTCTGCGCTACGACCACGTCACGCTGTTCTTTGCGCTCGTCATCGTGCTCATAGCGCTCTCGGCCATTTTCGCCCCACTGCTGGCGCCCTTCGATCCGCTGAAGACCAGCATGGCGTACCGGCTGAAGCCGGTCGGCTTTCGCAACTTCCTGCTCGGCACCGACGAGCTCGGCCGCGACATGTTCTCCAGGCTCACCTACGGCGGACGCATGTCGCTGCTGATGGGACTGACGCCGGTCGCGCTGGCAACGATCATCGGCGGCACGCTGGGCGTCGTGGCCGGCTTCGTCGGGGGCGGCATCAACATGCTGATTATGCGCACCATCGACGTCTTCTATGCCTTCCCGTCGGTCCTTCTGGCGGTGGCAATCTCGGGCACCATGGGCGGCGGCATGAGCAACGGGCTGATCGCGCTGACGCTGGTCTTCATTCCGCCGCTCTGTCGTATTGCAGAGACCGCGACGACGCAGGTGCGCGGACTTGATTTCGTCGAGGCCGCACGCGCCAGCGGCGCGCCGACACGGTCGATCATCGTCCACCATGTCCTGGGCAATGTACTTGCCCCCGTCTTCATCTACGCCTCTAGCCTGATCTCGGTCGCCATTTTGCTGGCCGCGGGCTTGTCTTTTCTCGGGCTCGGAGTGGAACCGCCGACACCCGATTGGGGCTTGATGCTCTCCACCCTGCGGCAGGCAATCTACGTGCAGCCTTACGTCTGCGCGCTACCGGGGCTGGCGATCTTCATCACTTCGCTCTCCTTCAATCTCGTCAGCGACGGGCTGCGACAGGCCATGGACGTGCGCATATGAAGTCGACGCGAGGGGCAGCAATGAAGAGGGATGCCAGTGTCCTGCGGGGGCGTCCGAAGCTCGATGCTGTGCCGCCGGGCGACCCGCGCGATCGCGGTGGCAAAATTCAGCCGATGCTGGTGGTCAACGGTCTCAGGAAGTACTTCCCGGTCCGCGGAGGCCTGTTCAATCGGCGCACCGGCAGCGTGCGCGCCGTTGACGATGTGTCGTTCGTCGTGCTCAAGGGCGAGACGCTGGGCATCGTCGGGGAATCGGGCTGCGGCAAGTCCACGCTTGCGCGCCTGCTCATGCACTTGATCCCCAAAGACGCCGGAGAGCTGATCTTCGATGGCGAGGGGGTGGGCGAGGCGCACGGCCTCACGCTGACCGAGCTACGCCGCAGCATGCAGTTGGTCTTTCAAGACAGCTACTCGTCCCTCAATCCGCGGCTGCCCGTGGAGGATTCGATCGCCTACGGGCCAAGGGTGCACGGCATGTCACGCGCCCAAGCAAAGGAGGTCGCGCGCGAGCTCTTGGAAAAGGTCGGGTTGAACCCGGGCCTCTTCGGCTCGCGCTACCCACACGAGCTGTCGGGCGGCCAGAAGCAGCGCGTCAACGTGGCGCGTGCCCTGGCGTTGAGCCCGCGCATGTTGATCTTGGACGAGGCCGTCTCGGCACTCGACAAGTCGATAGGGGCGCAGGTCCTCAATCAGCTGCGCTACCTCAAGCGGCATTTCAATCTCACCTATGTGTTCATTTCGCACGATCTCAACGTGGTACAATACGTCTCCGACCGCGTGCTGGTCATGTACCTGGGCCAGGTGGTCGAGATTGGTCCCGTGGAGGCCATCTACACGCGTGCAAAGCATCCCTATACCCGTGCGCTGCTGAGTTCGCGGCTCAGTATGAATCCGGATGATCGCATCGACGAAGCGCCGCTCGCGGGTGATCCACCCAATCCGAGCAACCCGCCCTCCGGTTGCCGCTTCCGCACCCGCTGCCCATGCGCGGAAGACGTGTGCGCGGCGAAGATGCCGACGATCGGCACTTGGGTCGATCGCTCGTCCCATCTTGCCGCGTGTCACATGGAGGATGCCACCTCCGGGCACAGTCGCGCCGGCAGCGCGCCGGCCGCCGCGGCCCTCGACCGCGCGATCGCCGTCCCGGCCAATCTGTGACGGAGGCGAGATGGCCACCGCTGGCGGGAACAGGACATCGACACGACCCTTGGTCGAGGTCAAAGACCTCACCGTGAGCTTCAACAGCCGCGAGGCAACCGTCCAGGCCGTCAACGGCGTATCATTCGAGATGGCGCCTGGTGAGGTGCTCTGCATCATCGGTGAATCCGGCTCGGGCAAATCCGTGACTTTGCGCGCATTGATGCGGCTGCTGCCCAAGCGTCGCACGGTACTGTCGGGCTCGATCCGCGTCGGCGATTACGACATCGGCGCCCTCACCGAGCGCCAGCTCACCGCTGTGCGCGGCTCGGTCGTCTCCATGATCTTCCAGGAGCCGATGGTGGCGTTAGATCCCGTTTACACCGTCGGCGACCAGATCGCCGAGACCGTCGTGCGCCACGAAGGCTGCTCGCAAAAGGCGGCCATGGAGCGTGCCTTTCAACTGCTGCAAGTGGTCAAAGTCCCCTCACCCGAGCGTCGCCTCAAGGCCTATCCTCACGAGCTGTCCGGTGGTCTGCGGCAGCGGGCGATGATCGCGCTCGCCTTGTCCTGCCGGCCGAGCCTGCTGCTCGCCGACGAGCCCACCACCGCACTCGATGCCACCGTGCAGATCCAGGTGCTGATCCTGCTGCGCAAGCTTCAGAAGGAGCTGGGCATGGGCGTCATCTTCGTCACCCACGATCTCGGCGTAGCGGCGCAGATTGCCGACAAGGTAGCGGTGATGTATGCCGGACGCATTGTGGAAATGGGCAGCGTGCGCGACGTGCTGTTGCGGCCGAGCCATCCCTATACGTTGGGCATGCTGGCCTCCACCATCCGCGTCGACCGCTCGCGCGACATGGAGATCGAAGCCATCCCCGGCAGCCCACCCGATCTGCGTCGGTTGCCCCCGGGTTGCAGCTTCGCCCCCCGCTGCCGCTACGCCGAGAGCGAATGCACCGCGTCCGTGCCGACACCGACAGCGATTGGGGCGGGCCACATGGCGTGCTGCTTCAAGGCCGGCAGCCTGACGCAGGTGGTGCCACAAGCTATAATCGCCTGAAGCTTTCGTGGAGGCTGGCAACCATGCACAAGATCGAGATCCCGCAGTGGGCGAGCGAACTCGCGCTGGCGCGGCGCGGCAAGCGCCACGTGCACGAGAACCTCGATCCCGCCAAGACTGCGCTGATCGTCGTCGATCTGCAGAACGCCTTCATGGTCGAGGAGGTGGCGGTCGCATACGTGCCGAATGCCGTCGCGATCGTGCCCAACGTGAACAAGCTGGCGGCGGCCGTTCGACGTACCGGGGGCAAGGTCTTCTGGATCAAGCACACGGTCGATGACGCGAGCTCCATCGCCTGGTCCGAGTGGCTCAATATGATGCTGCCTTCGGTCCGCGACGGCCTGGTGAGAAACCTCGCCCCAGGGTCACGCGGCCATGCGATCTATGCCGACCTCGACGTCAAGCCCGAAGACGAGATCGTGCAGAAGTACCGCTTCAGCGCCTTCCTGCAGGGGTCCTGCGATCTGCCTCAGCGGCTGCGCGCGCAGGGATACGACACTGTGCTCATTGCCGGAACGGTCACCAACGTGTGCTGCGAATCCTCTGCGCGCGACGCCATGATGCTCAATTTCAAGACCATCATGATCAGCGACGCCAATGCGGCCCGCACCGACGCGGAGCACAACGCCACCCTCGGCACGTTCTACGCCATCTTCGGCGATGTCATGGATACGGCCTTCCTGATCGAGCGCCTCGAGGCCAACGCCGCGCTGCGGGCGGCGGCGGAGTGAAAGCTCCGCGGCCCAAGCCTGAAACGGTCGTGTGATCGATCGGCCGTTCTAGCGTCAGCGCGGGGACCGCTCCCTCCACACGCGCCAATCCTCATGCATTAGGGGGGCGTCACATAAGTCCAGCGGCGGGGCTCGGAGAGGATCGTGTTCGCGACGGCGAGCGCGTCAAGCTCGAAGCATTCGAGCGCGATCTTCTGAGCCAGCATGACATCGCATATGGGAAGGTGCCCTTGCGGGGTAAAGCACAAGAGGCGGGCGCGCTTGCCGGCGGGGGAGAGTTCTTCAACGTTCATCTGATAAGCCTGGTGGATGCGATAGCGCCTGCCCGTGCTGTTGCCGATCACGTCGAAGTAGCGATGCCTGTCGTACTGGTCGCGCTGCGAGGGCGAAAGATTATGCTTGAACAGCTCGCGGGCGCGCTGCTCGATCGGACCATCGAAAGTGAAGAGGCTGCCGGCATCCAGCAAGCCGTTCCACCATCGCCGGACGCGCGACAAGCGCGCAGGCGCAATGGCAGGCGCAGGCAACGTGCCGCGTGATAATTGATGTCGAGCGCGCATCGGCACGGACCGATGTAGCTGTCAGGACTCAACTGCAAAGATAGGAGCCCGCCGCCTCGATATCAAATGGCCACCCTTTTTGACTGCGACGCGCGCCAGGGCCCGATCGAGCTCGCCCCGGGGCCGCAACCCCTGGGAAAGGAGCCTCCAGGACCACGGGCATTGGGCGCCTTGGGGACGGGCCCGATTGAGGTCCCGGGGTGACGGGTTGCACCCCCAGAGCTCCTCTTGGAACTCGAGCGCCTCTTGACCTAGAGCTTGGTGGCCTGGCCGAGCCGGGTAAGCCCAGGTGATAGGCGCCAGCGACTTCGGGGCCCAGGCGCGAGGCCTTTGCGCGACGTCCTCGACCCCGCCGACCCTAATCTCGCTCACCCTCGGCGGAAGGGTTAAAGGCTGTCCTTAACGAGCTCGCCGGAAGGCGCCGATTGACCTCGAACGCACAGCTTGCCCTTCATGGACCGCTAGCACGCGCCTTGCCTCGACGGTCCAACCGCTCAGCTTGCGGGAGCGGCGACGGGGGCCTCAATACCCACATCGCGCGCTTTCTTTGGCAATTGTCGGGAAGCCTGGTGGGGCGCGACTTGACCAGGCCTATCAGACTAGACCTCGACGACCCTGGCGATCTGGTTGGGCATCTCTGCGGTGGCATCTGGCTTGGACCAGAGCGCCTCGGCCATCCGCGTGGCGCCACTCCCGGTCACTGCCACTTCCGAGAAACCGGCATCACGCAGCTTCGCCGCGATCGCGTGATTGCTCGCCAGGCGCTCGAGCATTCCCAACGAAATCGTCGCGCGATAGCGCTTACCCCGCCGCACGGCGAACATATGCTCGCCTTTGCGCTCGAAAATTCCACAATGGGCAGTGGCGCGCACCTGCGAAGCCCCTTCGCGCGGCGGCAAGCAGGCATAGATCGCTGCGACGTCGTCGCGGTATTGGCTCCATGGTAAAAAGCGGTGGGGCAGAGCGGTGCGAACGCACGCGCGCACGGAAGTGCGCCCGGCAGAAGATGGCAACCTGCGCCCCTAAACTGGCAGGACGTGCGGCATGCTGCGAGGCAGCCACGCCGACATCTTTGGCGCCCTCCGCCCATCCCCCTATTGCAGCGCCGGCGCTTGCGGCATGTCGCAGTTTCGCTCTCGTCGAGCTGGCGCGACAGCATTCGCGCATCGTCCAGCTTGAGCTGCATAGGGCGGATCATCGTCGAACTTGATAGCACCAGGCGTTGGCAGGTGGCATGGCCGACCGAAAAAGCACTGGGCAACTTGGTGAGGCGCGCTCCGGCTGCTGCCGAATTCTTCACCAACGAGAGCAACGCGGGTGCAAGATCGGTCGCCAACGACATCGGCAGGCTCAACATGTGCCGCTCACCAAAGGTCAACTCCAACCAGCGTTGATCGTTGCTCACTCGCGTCTCCGCGAGCGATTGCGCGCCAAATTTCTTCGACTTCTCAGCCCCCCAATGGCCTCCCCGGGGCATGGTGCCGTCCGCATCACATGGACGGCAAAGGGCTGAACGAGCAAAAGGAACGGTGCTGTGGCCGGCGCGACGCGACCATGCATCTAAGCCCTACATGGGCCGCCCAGCCAATCGCCGATCTCGGTCTTCAGGTGATCCTTGCAGAAGCCCTACCGCGCTCGGATCTTGCCCTCGAGCTGCTCGCGGCCGCGTTAACCTAACCTAGGTAGGGTCATCGTCGGTCAGCTTACCCCACTGCTCCCTGACCCCGCCCGTCATCTGCTTTTTCCCGATCTCGTCCCCTATCGCTGGGAACGCGGCCTGCCGTACCGGAGAGGGCCCAGGAAGCAGCCATCCGCCGTCAACGTTGCCCGCGGCGTGCAATGACCTGCTGCAGGCGCTCACGCCGCCTTTGGTCCCTCTCGCTGGCGGCGGCATCGGCCGCGAACTCAGCTTCCAGGTCTCGCTCGAATTCGACCAGATCGTCGGGGAGAGGCATGCCGTAGGCTTTCAGCTCCGCGAGTTTCTGGCGGATCTGCTGATAGAGCTCATGCTCATCGTGTGGTGCCGCCTGCATCTTGCCAAAGAGCAATCCAAGCTCCGCTTCCTTGTCTTCAAAGGCCATCGCTCATTCCTCCTCCTGCCCATCCGCCCGACCTGCAGATCGGCGCGTTGATCGTTGGTCCCCGGCAAAGGCCTTGCGCACCGCCTTGCCGATGCGCGACGCAGGTCGGACGTTGCGCGCGACCTTGAGCACGCCGGAACCGGTGCCAGTAGTATACGCGGATGCGGTATTCACGCGAGGCGAGGAGCGACGCCCTCTGAAAAACCAATGCCGGACGAGCTGCCCTGGCACGAGGGCTACCTGACGATCGGCCATGCCCTCCTCCTAGCGCTGCTACCGGTGCCGGTTGGTTTGCAACGCATCGCTCCTGCGACCCGGCAACGCGACCTGGGCGGAAACGCGCCGTGGAGGCGCGTGGTTCCGCCGCGCCAGCAATGGCTGCCGCGCTCGATCACGGGGTTCCCCTCCCACCATGTTCGGCCACGGCGTCGACGATCGCCGTCGCGGTCATCGGCTTGACCAGCCGCGGCGCCCCAGCGCACGGCCCGTTTCCGCTTCTCGGTGTCGGCTTGCGACGTTGCTCGCGGGCGGCGGCGGACCACCAATGCCGTGCGCCTACCCGTTGATGGCGTTCGTGCTGGTGTCTATGCCCAACAAGTTCGCCGCCGTAACGCGCACCTTCGGTGATGAGCAGCGTCTGCTTCCGGCAGCGCAACGCAGCTGTGAGCGCCGGCTCAGAGCGGCTGGCGCATCGCTCGATCGCCGAATTCACCGGTGCGAAGCCGTTGGCAACAACAGCGCGGCCGGCGCTGCTGTTGCACGCCCGCGATGATGCTGAAGTTCCTTTTTCGAATGCGGAAGAGATAGTCGCGCGCGGACTGCCTGCAGAACTGGTCGGCCAATCTTCGAGCGATCTTGCTCACCCATCGCGTTCCCAATGACGAAGAGTGGACTCGGTGAGCCCCTGGAAATACCCTTGCCACACCGATCAGCGAAGGGGTTTGGGAGGCGGCAATGGCGGGCATGGGTGAAGGTGCAACCACCTTCACAGCAGGCATCAGCGAGCAGGATAGCCCGCCGCGTCAACGGGCTTCCATAGTCCATGGGTCTCGGAGGCGAATGGGCGGGGCTGTCCTGCTTGTGTCCGGGTCGGCGCCAGCCAAGCGGCGCGGGTTGTTCGGAAGCCGTTGGCCATCGTGGTGGGGCTCTGCCTGTCAGGGCGTCGTATTTGCGTTGCACGCGAGCTTCATGCCCGAGCTGTTCGGCACCGACGCACGCTACAGCGGCGTCTCGCTGGGGTTCCAGCTCGGTGCGACCATTGGTGGCGGCCTGACGCCAGTGACCGCCGCCGCCATCCTGGCGCGAACCGGGGCGTCCTGGGCCATCTCGCTGATCCTTGTGGGCTCGGCGTCGTGACAATCATGGCCGTCCTATCGACCCGCGAGACGGCCGCACGCCCCATGCGATCATGAGATCAACTCGGGTCGGTCAAGACGCACGACCAGCCGAACCGAGCCGCCTCAATCAGCAATGACGCACGCCGACCCCAACGAACTTGCCAGAACCGCGGCGATCGATTTCGCACACCGTCTCGTCCGGCATTGGCAACCGGCGCTTGGGAACGAGCTGCTTGGTGCCTATCTCATCGGCAGCCTGGCCCATGCCGGTTTCAGCCGGCGTTACAGCGATATCGATGTGGCGCTCATCACCGCAACGGGCCTGTCCCCGCTGGCGCTCGAGGCCTTGCGAAGCAAGGCTGTCGCGCTGTCTGACGATTGGGGGCCGAAGCTCTCGGTGTTCTGGACCGACCGGCACTTCTCTCTCGGCCGATTTCCGCCGTTGGACCGCCTAGATTATCTCGATCACGCGTTAGCGCTGGTGGAGCACGAGTGCGTGCGGCCGGCGCGACCCACGCTGGAAGACATTCGGCATTACCTGCGCGGCGCGCCGTTTGCAACTTGGGCTGACCGCGCACGGAGCTTCGCGGCGACGGAAGCGCTTGAGCCGAAGGACCACAAAGCATACTTGCGGACACTCCTCTATCCCGGGCGCTTTTGCTATAGCTGGATGACTGGCCGCATCGGCTCCAACAACGACGCCGTGGCGTTCCTGAGCGAAAGACCTTTGGCGGGACTCGACGTCAGCTTGATCGCGAACGCCCTTCAATGCCGCGAGGCAGCCGCTGATCCTGATGCACTGTTCTCCGCACGAGAAGCGTTGCCCTCACAGATCGATGCGTGCGCCACGCTGCTGTCTAGCCCAAGCGGCCCACTTGGCGCGCCACCGAGCTGAGCATCCTGTTGCAGCAACACGCTGCGCAAGCTCTCGATTACAGCATCACAATCAATCAAGATCAGCGATGATGCGAGTGCCGTCTTCGAGGCGGCACTCGCTAAACGGCGGTCCGCCATCGTCCGCAATGGCGACATACTTCGTGCTGATCGCCCGCTCGCGCTCATTAGTATGCGACGCTGTGGGTGACAACGACGTGCAGGATGAACAAGCCCACCCATCATCGGTTAGTTGCCTGTGCTCCAATGGCAACAAGCTGCGCAATTGCACGTCGGCCGATGCTCTTATCATTGACGCCCATTTGCCCGCTTCCATATTGTTCAGCAGACGGCTCCCCACGTTGGGACGAAAGAGGGAATGCGGTGAGGATGAGATAGCTCACCCGAATCCGCAGCTGCCCCCGCAACTGTGAGCGGCGAATCCTCCATCAATATGCCACTGGGATCTCGGGTCCCGGGAAGGCGAGGGAGGGTGGCGACCCGCAAGCCAGGAGACCTGCCGTCAGCCGCGGTCACTCGCGAGCATGTTAGCCGGGGTGCGCTGACAGCAGCCGAACCGATCCATGTTGCGGGTTGGGGAGACTTAGTTCGCGGTGACGTGCCGATGACGTCACTCCCGAGGTCTTCCCATGTGTGCGTGCTGCGTAACCGGGTGGTCGCGACGCTTTCGTCTATCCATCACCGCTACGCTGCTGGGCTTCGTGCTCGCAGTCCTCTGCGCCTCGACCGGGTCCGCACAAATTTCGGTCTCTCCACCGGTCGAACTGCCCGCCATTGCCGTCACCACGCCACGCCCGACCTCCCCGCCTCCGGCAGCGAACGCATCGGCGGCCCGTGACGGGCCCAGCCTGGTGGTAAGCCCAACTTCCGTGGCCACGCCGGGCGAAGAGACCGCAAGCTCTGTCTCAGTGGTCACGGCGCAAGACATCGAGACGCAGCAACGGCGGACCCTGCCCGACGTGCTCAGCACCGTGCCGGGCATTAATGTGGTGCAAACGGGCGGGCCTGGTGGTCTGACCTCAGTGTTCATGCGTGGCACGAACTCCAATCACGTTAAGGTATTGATCGACGGCATCGATGTCAGCGATCCGAGCAATCCCAATCGCTCCTTCGATTTCGGGCAATTGCTGACCGCAGATATTGCTCAGGTCGAAGTTCTCCGCGGACCGCAAAGCGGACTCTATGGCGCCGACGCCCTGGGCGGCGTGATTGCGATCACCACCAAGAAGGGCGAGGGCCCGCAAAAGATCACCGGAACCATGGAGGCTGGATCGTTCGGCACATTCAACCAGACGGCGAGCGCAAGCGGCTCCGAGGGTGCATTCAACTACTCTCTCAATATCGGGCACTTGCGCTCGACCGATACGCCAGTAACGCCTCTAGAGCTGCTGCCGCCCGACCGTCACCGCAACAATGACGCTTACGACAATCTGACCTACGCGACCAAATTCGGCTGGGATGTCTCGCCCTATCTCGCCTTCAACGTCGTGGCGCGTTACACCGATGCGACGTTGAAGTTTACCGGTGACGACTTTTCGACGTTTCCGCCGGCGCCCGATGCAAAGCAAAGCATTCAGACGGTCCACCAATTCTATACCCGCGCAGAGACCGTGCTGACACTTCTCGACGGCAGCTTCAAGAACTACTTCGCTGTTGGCTACACCAACGACTGGAACTGGAACCTTATCCCGAGTTCTCCACTAGCCACCGTGAATCAGGGTGACCGGATCAAATACGACTGGCGTGGCGTCGCGACGCTGGCGCCGGGCATCACGTTGATCATGGGGCTTGAGCAGCAAATCGAGCGGCTGGAGGTGCCCACCACGACGGCCGAGGAGGCGAACCGCGCGGGGTACCTGGAGCTCCAGACGGAAATCGCCAAGCGGTTCTTCCTTGCGGCCAACGTGCGGCTCGACGACAACGAAAATTTCGGGGAGCATGTGACATGGCGCGTGGCGCCAGCCTTTATTCTTCCGGGCACCGATACAAAGCTCAAGGCGAGTATCGGCACCGCATTCAAAGCGCCAAGCCTGTCGCAGCGATTCGTCGACTTTCCGGCGTTTGGCTTCTTTGCCAATCGCAACCTGCAGCCGGAAGAGAGCCTCGGCTACGACCTCGGCTTCGAGCAGCCTCTCTTCAACAATAGCCTGCGCTTCGGAACGACTTACTTCCACAACGACATCACCAATCTCATCACGTTCAACGACACGTTTACGACCAACATCAACATCGGGCGCGCGGAAACCTTCGGCACGGAAAACTTCGCCTCGCTGGCGGTTACCCAATGGTTGCGCTTGAGAGCCGACTATACCCACACCACCGCGATCGATGCCGACACGGGCCTTGAGTTGCTCCGGCGCCCGAAGGACAAGACAAGCCTCAGCGGCGTGTGGAACCCGAGCGATCCCTGGACGCTGTCGGCGACCATCCTGCATGTGAGCTCGTGGGTGGATACCGACCGGTTTGGCTTAACCCCACGCCTCACGGCACCTGGTTACACGGTCGTCAATCTAGCGACAAACTACAAGGTCAACGAGCACGCGACGGTATTTGGCCGCATCGACAATCTTTTCGACGAGCACTACCAGGACCCAACGGGGTTCCTAAGGCCCGGCATCGGCGCTTTCGTTGGCCTTCGCCTGTCCAATTGATTAGCAAAGTCCCGCTCATTGAAGGCCGCGCCAGACAGAGGACGTTGTGCGGGGCCACCAAGATCAGCTTGGGTTGGGCCTTGCCACTCCCATGAACAGCAACAGGGCCAGTCGACCGCTACGCACTGCCGCTGGCGAAGAGCCAATCCATCATGGACGAGGCTACCTTGGCGCACGATTAGAGCACAGCCCGATGCTATCGCGTGAACGGCTAGCGCCCAATAGCGCCCAAGCTCGGACCCATAGCCGGTGGACGTTTCCCTGGCGTCGGGCGGCGATCAGCAAATCGGCGCACGCTCGGCGAGGCAGCTTCGCGCGGAGGGACTAGTCGGCATCATTTCCTTCGCTTTCCGCGCGTCCGGCTGCCGATGACCATTGGCGGCGCCCGGCTTCCCGGCGCACACAAAGGCTGCCAGCCCGCCAAGTACCTCGCGCTGGCATATTGCTTTTGGAAGCCTTCATCGCCCTCAATCGACCTCGGCCTATTTGTGGCTCGGTAATACGACCCCGAGCAAGCTCGCACGATAAAGCTCGGCGGGAGGATAAGCGCTGGAGCTGCTCAGCCCCGTGGGGCAAGGCTCGCGAGCCTGCAGGCCGAGGCTCTTGGCAATCACATCGACCGCTTGGTCGACATGCTAACGAAGCTTGCGTTCGCCGACGCCAGCACCCCCTTCGCTTAGGGTCTGGAGGCCACAACGGTCGAGGACATGGCGGTGCTCATGCTAAAAAGGCGTCCTAAAAAAGCGCCGTGCTGTCGAAGATCAGCCACACTCCCACCACCATGGCTGGCATTGTCAAAGCCATCTGCATTAAATTTGCCGGGGACGAGGCGCCGTCGGCAGCACTTGGCGATGTTGCAGCGACCGCCCCCCTGAGCAGCCTTGCGCTCTGCCGCCGCCACACCGCCGCCTACCGATTACCCCATATTATGTTGTCGACAGGGGCGGCAACCTATGATGGATGCAGGACAACTACGCCAGAGAAGGTAAGTCACCCTGATGCCACCGTCCAACATGCGGCGCTGGGTGCTCACGGGCGTTGCATCGGCTTCGGCCATGCTGGTCGCGGCGAGTGCGGGCCGTGCGGACGGCTGGGCACCCCAGATCATTGAGGCGCCCGCGTTCAGCTGGAGCGGGCTTTATGTGGGTTTCCATGGTGGCGCGGGCGCGGGCACGGCCCAGGTTTCCGATCCCTTCGGCGCTTCGATCTTCGGGGACAGCATCCGCAGCGCTGGCGGGCTGATCGGCGGCCAGGTCGGTGCCAACCTCCAGATCGGGTCTGCCGTCTTCGGCATCGAAACGGACACGAGCGCAGCGGAGCTTGAAGGCAGCAATACCTGCTTCGCCTACTCCGGCTTTTTCATAAGCTCAAACTGCCAGGTTCGCACCAATGTCCTTGGTGCGTTGACGGGGCGCCTCGGGCTTGTCGCCGGCGCGGGGGGTCGAACCCTTCTATACGCGAAGGGCGGAGTCGCCTGGGAACGCCAGACCGTAGATGCGACCGCAAACGGCGATCTGGGCCTTGGTCTGGGCACCGCCAGCAGCTCGACTTGGCGGCTTGGATGGACGGCCGGAGGCGGCATTGAGCGTGCGCTGACGGCGAATTGGTCGATCCGGGCCGAGTACGATTATTTGGCTTTCGGCAGCGCCAGCATCGCGACGCCCGGTAGCCTGTTGCAAACCGTTCCTGGCAATCCCGGCACCTTCGTCGCTGTGCCGGCCAACATCGCCGGCGCCTCGCAGGATCTGCATCAGTTCAAAGTCGGGCTCAATTACAAGCTCGGCGCTGACCCCACCCTGCCCGCTAACTCGATCGCTGATGCAGGCCACCCGCTCGGTTGGACATTTGAAGTCGGCGCACGATACTGGGCCAGCACCAGTCGCTTCCAAAAGGATATCGACGCTGCGAGCCTCATCTCCCGCATCACCTTCGAGGGCATAGCGGATCGCTCTGGGGAGCTGTTCGCCCGCATCGACGCGCCCTCCAACATTTTCATCAAGGGCTTCGCGGGCATCGGCAGCACGCAGTCCGGCCACATGAACGATGAGGACTGGGGCATCCCCGCCGACCCGATCAATGGCATCCTTGCATTCGTACCCTACTCCGACGCCCTGCAACAGCGTGTCGAGGGCGGCCTGCAATACGCGACCGCCGATCTCGGCTACTCCTGGATCAAAACGCCTGACATCCGAGTGGGCACCTTCTTGGGTCTCAACGTTCTCAACCAGAACATGAACTCGTATGGCTGTGTGCAGCTCGCCAATCCCAATGGCCCCTGCGGCAATGCCGTGTTCCCGAACTTCCCGACTTCGGTTCCGAACATATTCCAGCACAATATGTGGTGGTCGCTTCGTCTTGGAACCGGTCTCGATTATGCTATTACGAATCGGCTGAAGCTCAGTGCCGACGCCGCCTACCTGCCGTTTGTTCTCTCCCATGGTATTGATGACCACTATGCCCTCGGCAGCGGGGGCACCGTGATCGCCAAGCAATTTAGCGAATGGGCCTATGGCCGCGGCGTCCAGCTCGAGGCCGTTCTCTCCTACGCCGTCACCGAGCAATTTACCCTGGGAGCCGGTGGGCGCTACTGGTCCATGTGGACGAGCGACAGTGTTCCCAGTTTCTTCAACGTGCCCTCGCAAGGTACGAACCTCTACCGAACCGAGGCGGCGGGCCTCTTTGTTCAGGCCTCTTACAAGTTCGGTGAGGGCTGCTGCGCTGCATCCTTCAAGTGAGGCAACCTGGCGGTCCTCCACCTCGTCGACCTCAACAAGCGTGATGCCGTCGTTGACCTCCGGCGCAATCGGCCCATTGGCGGGAAATCGTGTCACCGCTATCGTTGAAGAAGCCGCGGCGGAGCAACGGTGGCGTAGGTTTTCATGCCGCGGACCTCGATACCCCAGCCCTGGCCGCAGGTGTCACCCGACCACACGAATGCGACGCTTGGCGGCGTCACCGTTGCGAGGCGGAACCGACCAACCTTCGCCTCGCCTTGAATCGCGGGTTCAGCATGGTTGACGCGATAGAATATCTCCTGGCCCGCAGGTAGACCGTCGACGGCGACCCTGGCCGTGAAATCGCCCTCGCAAGCGCGGCCATCTACAGCTCATGCAAGACGTCTTTGCAGCTGTTGTAATCGCCATTTCGATGTGAACGCGGGGCGGGGCGATCGCGCAGGCCGATACCGCGAATTCGCAGGCGAAACTAGGCTTTATGTCGACGATGGCCCGACGGGCAACGGGCCTTGTGCCAGGCATGCGCCAGCAATCAGCGGCAACGGCAAGCGGAAGTCGGCGCGGCCACTATTAGCCGACGAGCAGCACCCTTTGCGCTGCCCCAGCATCACCACAGGATGGCCGCACTTCCGATCCCGGAACGGTGGATTGTTGGGGACAACAGCGGGAAAGTGATTGCCAAGGGCCGGCGCAGAGCGCCGAATGTGCGTATGGCGACCGCGAGAAAAGCGACCGAACTGCGCCGCTGGGCGGATCTCACGGTCATCCATGGAGCATTTCAAGGCCGCATGCCCGATGTGCTTCCTGCCGGTAGCGGTCTCAAGGAGGTGGCCGAGCTGTGCAAGCGTGATTTCGCCGCGCGGCCCGCGCGCGATTGGAACAAAGCGCGCGATCAGTTGCTGCTGATTGGTGTCGAGTGGGACCTCACACGCGACCGTCTCGACCAGCAATCCCAAGCCTGCCTGCGTGCCATAGCCGCGTTCCTGGGTTGAAACGCCCCCGGACGGTCTGCCACGCCCATTTCGCTTGCTCGCTAGCGGCTCTCGGCACCGCCACCGGCTCCACCCGCCAAACGGTGGGGGTGGAGGAGCGCACAAAGCGGTCCTGCGAACCGGCAAAAACCGACCCCGCGCGGCAAGGCCGCAGGCGCAATCATGTCTGCCCATCGTCGATCAGGGGATCGGGCTTTGCGAACGCCATGAGCTTGCCCATGTCGGTGATCCTCAACGTTGCCCCCTCCAGCTTGACGCCGAGCTCGGCAAGTTCGGCAAAGCTGCGCGAGAGGTTCTCGGGGCGCATGCCGAGCAGCGAAGCAAGCACCCGCTTTTCGATTGGCAGCCTGAAGTGGCCGGGGCGTCCCACCTGCGCGTCGTAGGCTAGGATCCAATTGGCCAAACGCTCAAGACCGGTGCGCAGGCGCTGGTTCTTCAGGTCCTTGACGAGACCGCGATAACGGATGGCGAGCTCGGCGACGACCGAGCGTGCGAACGCCGGATCCTGGTTGAAAACGTCGCGGCAAGCCTCCGCAGGAATGAGCACGACGACAGCGGACCTGAGCGTGCGCGCCGATTTGAGATAGAGCTCGTCCAAAATGACGTCGGCAACGATGAAGGCCGCGGGCGGCGACAACAACGACAGCGTCGTCTCGCGGTCATGGCTGGCGGAAAAGAATTCAACCTGCCCCTCGACCAGCACATGCAGGAAATGGGGCCGCTCCCCTGCATGAGCGAGCACCACACCCGGAGGGAACCGCTGCAGGTACCCCGCCCGGATCAAGGCCGCGAAGTGCGCGTCCTCGACGCCGGCGAACAGCGGCAGCCCCCTGACAAGATTGGTGTCGGCTGGCTTCATTTCATGGCTTTCGGTTGCGCGGTGGTACGCCAACCTTGATAAAAGTCAATCAAAGAATTGATGTAGATCACTTGTAGGTCCTCAAAAAACACGCCCGTTGATCCGCATCAAAGAGAGCGCGCGGGCAAGCAATTAATCGCTGGTGCAGCGGGTCAAGCAACGAGCTTACCAGGGCACCATGCAAACTCTCGCGACCACCGTGCGCGCAGGCGATCGGCGCCGAGCTCTGTGGCTTTCGACGGTTGCGTTTGTGATCTGCTTTGCGGTGTGGACCATCTTCTCCATCATCGGCATACAGATCAAGACGGACCTGGACCTCACCGACACGCAATTTGGCCTGCTAGTAGGCACGCCCATCCTGACGGGTTCGCTCATTCGGCTGATGCTCGGCGTCTGGACCGACCACTACGGTGGTCGCCTCGTCTATTCCGCCGTCATGCTCTCGGCCGCGGTAGCGACCTGGCTGCTCACCTTCGCCTATGACTATGCCACCTTCCTGCTGGCCGGGCTCGGCATCGGCATCGCCGGCGGCTCGTTCGCGGTCGGCATCGCCTACCTGTCGAAGTGGTATGCAAGGGAGCAGCAGGGCAGCGCACTCGGCATTTTCGGGGCCGGCAATGTTGGCGCAGCCGTCACCAGCTTCATTGCGCCCTTCGTCATGATCGCCCACGGCTGGAAGGCCGTCGCCGATCTATGGGCACTCGCCATCGCCGCAATGGCCGTCGTCTTCTGGTTCGCCGCCAAGGACGATCCTCAGTTCGAGGCGCGGCGCCGCAGCGGCACAAAGCCGGAATCGCTGCGGGCCATGCTGGAGCCTTTGAAGAACATCCAGGTGTGGCGGTTCTCGCTCTACTACTTCTTCGTGTTCGGCGGCTTCGTCGCGCTGGCGCTGTGGCTGCCGCGCTATCTTGTCGGCGTCTACGGCCTCGACATCATCACTGCCGGCATGGTCGGTGTCTTCTATTCCGTGCCGGCATCCCTGTTCCACATCTACGGCGGCGTGCTGTCCGACAAATACGGCGCGCGGCGCATCATGTACTGGACGTTCGGCGTCTCGGTCGCGGCCTGCTTCATGCTCTCCTATCCGCCCACCGAGTACCTGGTGCAGGGCATCGGCGGGCCGATGCGCTTCCGGCTCGAGACCGGGCTTGGCGCCTTCACCGTGATTGCCTTCGTCCTCGGCTTCTTCATGAGTCTAGGAAAAGCCGCGGTCTACAAGCACATCCCGGTTTACTACCCCCAGCACGTGGCCCCGGTCGGCGGCATCGTCGGCCTCGTCGGAGGACTCGGCGGTTTCGCGCTGCCGATCCTGTTCGGCCTCATGAACGACCTGACTGGGGTGTGGCAAAGCTGTTTCATGCTCCTGTTCGCGATTGCGGCCATGTCGCTCATCTGGATGCACGTCTCAATCCGGGCGATGGAAAAGGGCGTCTGCGGCGCGGAGCTCAAGAAGCTGCCCGAACTGCCCGAGATGCACGAGATCCACGGGCCCAACGAGGTCGGCGTTCTGGGTCCGCACCTCATCGAGGATTGGCGGCCGGATGACAGCGAGTTCTGGCTGAGCAAAGGCCGCGCGCTCGCGCGGCGGAACCTGTTGATCTCGATCCCGGCGCTGCTGCTCTCCTTTGCGGTATGGATGGTGTGGTCGGTGGTGGTGGCCAAGCTGCCGGCGGTCGGCTTCACCTACACGACGGATCAGCTGTTCTGGCTCGCCGCCTTGCCCGGATTGTCGGGGGCGACACTGCGGATTTTCTACGCCTTCATGGTGCCGATCTTCGGCGGTCGGCTGTGGACCACGCTCACGACCTGGTCGCTGATCATTCCCGCGCTCGGCATCGGCATGGCGGTGCAGAACCCCGCCACGCCCTATTGGCTATTCTTGGCGCTGGCCCTGCTGTGCGGGCTCGGCGGCGGCAATTTCGCCTCCTCCATGGCCAACATCTCATTCTTCTTCCCCAAAGCCGAGAAGGGCAACGCGCTGGCACTCAATGCCGGTCTCGGCAACCTCGGTGTCAGCGTCGTGCAATTCGTCGTGCCGCTCGTCATCACGGCCGGCGTGTTCGGCTGGCTCGGCGGCGAGCCTGTCATCGTCAAGGAGGCCGGCAAGGAGGCGCCGCTGTGGCTGCAGAACGCGGGCTTCATCTGGGTCCCCTTCATCATCGCCAGCGCGTTCGCCGCATGGTTCGGCATGAGCGACATCGTCTCGGCCAGGGCCTCGTTCGCAGAGCAGGCGGTGATCTTCCAAAGGAAGCACAACTGGATCATGTGCTGGCTCTACACCGGCACCTTCGGCTCGTTCATCGGCTACTCGGCGGGCTTCCCGCTACTCGCCAAGACGCAATTCCCGGAGGTGAACGCGCTCGCCTGTGCCTTCCTTGGACCACTGATCGGCGCCCTATCCCGCTCGCTCACCGGCTGGGTATCCGACAGATGGGGTGGTGGGCGCGTCACCTTCTGGGTGTTCGCAGGCATGTCCATCGGGGTCGCGGGCGTCCTCTTTTCTCTGAGTGCTGGCAGCTGGCCCGGCTTCTTCGCCATGTTCCTGTTCCTCTTCTTCGTCTCCGGCGTGGGCAACGCGTCGACCTTTCAGATGATCCCGGCGATCATGCGCATGGAGATGGACCGGCTGATGCCGACCGCCGATGCCGCCACGCGCGTCAGGCAGGCGGAAAGGGAGAGCGCGGCCATCATCGGCTTCAGCTCGGCAATCGCCGCTTACGGCGCGTTTTTCATTCCGAAGAGCTACGGCACCTCGATCAGCCTGACGGGTGGGCCACGGGCAGCGCTCTGGGTGTTCCTGATCTTCTACGTGAGCTGCATCGCCATCACCTGGTGGTTCTACACGCGCCGCGGCGGCTTGCTGCGCGGCGCCGAGCGCGGCAGCCACGCATCCAAGCCGACGGCTGCGCCCCAACCAGCGGAATGAACCGAGGTTGCCCACATGAGCCATTTTCTCGACCGCCTCACGTTCTTCAAGCGCATCCAAGGCGAGTTCGCCGGCGGGCACGGCATCATCACGCGCGAAGATCGGCGCTGGGAAGAGGGCTATCGCAAACGCTGGCAGCACGACAAGGTCGTGCGCTCCACCCACGGCGCCAACTGCACGGGCTCGTGCTCCTGGAAGATCTACGTCAAAGGCGGCATCGTCACCTGGGAGACGCAGCAGACGGACTACCCGCGCACGCGGCCTGACCTGCCCAATCACGAGCCGCGCGGCTGCTCGCGCGGGGCGAGCTACAGCTGGTACCTCTATTCCGGCAATCGCGTGAAATACCCGCTCGTGCGCTCGCACCTCCTGAAGCTGTGGCGGCAAGCTCGGGCACACAAGCCGCCCGTGGCGACATGGGCCTCCATCGTCGAGGATCCCGACAAGCGCCAGGCCTATACGCGCAAGCGCGGGCTAGGGGGGTTCGTGCGCGCCGCCTGGGACGAGGTGACCGAGATCATCGCCGCGGCCAACGCCTACACCGCCAAGGCTTATGGTCCCGATCGGGTGATCGGCTTCTCGCCGATCCCGGCCATGTCGATGGTGAGCTACGCCGCGGGCTCTCGCTACCTCTCGCTCCTCGGCGGTGTGTGCATGTCCTTCTATGACTGGTACTGCGATTTGCCGCCGTCTTCGCCGCAGACCTGGGGCGAACAGACCGACGTGCCAGAGTCTGCCGACTGGTACAACGCCGGTTTCCTCATCCTGTGGGGCTCGAACGTGCCGCAGACGCGCACCCCGGATGCTCATTTCTATACGGAGGTTCGCTACAAGGGCGCCAAGAGCGTCGTGATCTCGCCCGACTACTCGGAGGCCGCCAAGTTCGCCGACCTGTGGGTCTCGGTGAAGCAGGGCACCGACGCCGCGCTCGCCATGGCCATGGGCCACCTCATCCTGCGTGAGTTCTATCTCGACCGGCAGGCCAAGTATTTCGCGGACTATGCGCGCCGCTACACCGACATGCCGATGCTGGTGCGGCTGGTGAAGCAGGGTGAAGCCCTGGTGCCGGACCGTCTACTGCGCGCCTCAGACTTCCCGAGCAATCTCGGCGAGACCAACAATCCCGACTGGAAGACCGTCGCCTACGATAGGACGTCAGCGAGCATCGTCGTGCCGCGGGGATCCGTCGGCTTCCGCTGGGGCGAGAAGGGCAAGTGGAACCTGGAGGAGAAGGAAACAGCGGGCCGCGACACCAATCTGCAACTGAGCCTTGCCGGGGACACGGACGAGCTCGTCGACATCGCCTTCCCCTACTTCGGCAATCGCGAGCACGATCACTTCGCCGGCACGGATCACCCGAGCGTGCTCGTGCGCAAGGTGCCGGCCAAGCGCGTGGCGTTGCAGGATGGCGAGGTACTGGTCGCCTCCGTGTTCGATCTCCTCGTCGCCAACTACGGGCTCGACCGCGGTTTCGGCGGTGGTCATGTGGCGAAATCCTATGACGAGAACGTGCCCTACACGCCGGCCTGGGCCGAAAGGATCACCGGCGTGCCGCGCAACCACATCATCCAGGTGGCGCGCGAATTTGCCCGCAATGCCG